>Ga0255422_1115_pt1 | contig 18180 bp, 14 predicted proteins | sample ANMaggSeSYBR02D3_FD_182631 | JGI IMG/M metagenome (GOLD analysis project Ga0255422, IMG submission 182631) | Sediment cell enrichment communities from methane seep in Santa Monica Basin, California, United Staets - ANME aggregate JGI... | ecosystem: Environmental > Aquatic > Marine > Cold seeps >... | reverse complement strand
AAATAGTCCTCTGATAGTAGGCTTTAAAAAAGTATGTGGATCGCAATATTCAAACAGTATTAAAAAATCGATAATTTCAAGAATTACTAAAGAAGCGTAAAAAAAACAACACAGTATGCGATAAATACCCATTTTTAGGGGATGAGAAATTAATAAGTTATCTCTAAAATTATGATTGTCACTTTTACGCATTTTTAACGATCCAATTTTGATCTAATTTTGACGCACTCGTAAAAAGCTCAAATTTCACCATTTCTTACAAACAAACCTATTGAAACACTCTACAGTTACCACGGGGGCATTCGCATTTTCTGACAACAAGCTGAAAAATGAAAAAAATGTTGCTTGCTTGTGACTTAAAATTTCGGCATTGTTAACAAAGTATAGCTTACGCCGAAAGCGAATTTACACTTTCCATCCCACTTATCAAAATGGGCTGTCAGGCTGAAGTCTGTATCGCCTTACAAAGTACTATGTGGGGCACCATTTACAAGACGTTCATTATCTTTTGGGTCAATTTATTTCCCAGTACGCATAAGAGCGTCCAGCTAGCAAGCAAGCTGAATTTTAGCAAGTAATCGGCATCGCAAGGTATTTCAATAGCTTTCACTCTCTTCAATCTTTCATTCTTAGCAAAAGAATCGACTGGAAGTGATAAGGCATGCCAAAAAAGCAAACCTTTGCTTCTCATAATTCTTGATTTCAAATATTTTTCATGCCTGAATTCAGAGTACACGTTAAAATCCTGAAGATATTTTATCGCTTTCTTATGAGTATTTAAATATTCATTCCAAATACACGCTTTTTCCTTTTTTCGCCAAGACCATGACCCAAGTACATACATTCTGTATGTACTCATGAATTCATCTATATATCCAACAGTACCCTTACTCGTTGCGATGAGTGCCAAAAGCCAATCACCGATCGGTGCGCTGAAATAAAAATCAGGTAGGTCTTTAATCGCGTGAGATCGGAACATGGCGGATGCGGTGGGGTAGAATCCACCTCCCCTCAAAATAACATGCTTCATGGTGAATTTATTACTTTTAAAGAATTGTCTTGGTTTCATAACGGTCTGTATTCCAGCCCTATCCATGTGAATACATTTTGCTGAATGAAAACACCACGAGCATTCCGGGTTGGCGACCATAAAGTCTACCTGCTTCTGCAACTTGTTTTCATTTGTCCAGTAGTCATCGCCTTCACATAATGCAACATATTCGCCTTTTGCTTCGGCAAGGGCTATCGGAAATATTTTTTTCCCTTGGGAATATTGGTTTTCTTGTTGAAGGATTTGTCTGATAATATTTGGGTATTTTTCTGCATATTGTCGGACAATCTTTGCCGTTGCGTCTGTGGAAGCGTCATCGTGGATGATAATTTCAAAGGGAAATCGAGTCTCCTGGATGAGAAAGCCCTCAATGGCGTCTTTGATATAGTGTTCGTGATTGTAAGTGATGCAGACCACACTAACGAGCGGCTTTTCCAGATTTTTCCAACTACTCATGATCTGACTTTCTGTTTTTAATTTCTTCAAAAAGTTTACCTCTTAGGGCTGGTTCTATGATAGAGTTTGTAGGGGCATTTCCCAAAAGAATGAGTAGCTCAGAGTGTTTTTGTGGCAGTGAACCGTAAGCAATAGGAGAAACCGGCTTTGGCAAAACATATCGCCAAATATTAGTTCTGGTCAAAAATATTAAAACACGACTAAATGACTTTAGCTGGGGTACTTTTGTGGGTGGCGACTTTAAAATGCCTTTAACTTGGTTTTGCGCGTCCTTCGACGAAGTCAATGATGCCTACTCTGACTGAACTAGAAAATAGCATTTTGTCCATTTTCTGCAAAAACGCTGCTGCAATTATATTGATGTTTTGCGGTAAACATGTAACGCTACAGTACTCTCAGTATTGGACTCATTTCTTTACTTCGGCAAATAAAACAGTTTCTTCAGCATGAATTGTAAAGTGTCTCAAATGAAACTTATAACCAAGTTCTAATGAATCAATCCATTGCGAAATCTCCCAGAAATCTTTTATATTGTGATACACAGAAATAGCAAGCTTCGGCTTAAACTGACGAATTGTGTTTACTGCACCTTTAAGTGCCTCCAACTCAGCGCCTTCAATATCCATTTTAATGAAGTCTATAGTCTCCAAATCTTTATCACTACGTAGATCATCAATGGTATAAGTTCGCACAACTGTTGACCCATCAATATTTTGAGGTGGGGTTGGGTTTACTATAGTACCCGGTCCAACACCAGAAACATAAAGTTTTTTACGTGATGACGACCATAGTGGGTTTTCAACTAACTCAATTCGTTTAGCATATTCTGGATTTAACTCCATGTTACGTTTGAATATATCAAGATTTTCAGGCACAAACTCCCAAGAATAAACACGACAGGTTTCACCTCCTTTAAATGAAAAATTGATGGCCGTATCGCCGTAACAACCACCGGCATCAATTGCAATATCACCTTTTTCGACTTCAATTACCGAGTCGCTGGATTGGCATCTATAATGCTGAAGAATCATTTGAGTGTATACCCCAGAAGGACTTATAAACATTTCTACGGGATAACCTTCACTTTCCAAATTCATTTTGTTGAGGCACCGCCCCAAAAAACCAGTCTTAACTTTTTCACCACAGCTCGGCAAAAGATCCAGTTCTTCCAATTTTTTCCAATATTCTTGGGTGTTAACAGGTAGTTTAACGTATTTCTCACCCAAAATACGATAACTCAGTACCTGCACCAATATATTTCTGGATTCATCATCAAGCCGCTCATATAGCCAGGCTAGTTTTTCGATATTGTTCCATATTTGTTGGCGTGAACCAAAGTGATAGAATCCTAAAGATATGAGCGAGCTACTCACTAACTTCTTTATATTTTTAATAGAAAACTTTTTTTGACCAAATCTCCTAAAGTCGTAGTTATCTGTAAACTTGCTTGATTTACAGGATTTCAGGTTACTATTTAGGATCTCTTTAAAATTTGCCATTTATCTACCTCGTCAGTCATAAGTTTTTCGAGAGAATATAAACGCACTTCTCCCGTATTGCAACAAAAAAGCAAGAAAACAATCGGGCTTACAAGCCTGCAGCAACGCTGTTTTGAGACTCTGCAGTTGGTGAAGATCGTTGAGAAGAAAATTTTTGTCCGAAAAACCGTTCTCGAATTTCTCGCATTATAGCTCTGGGCAAGGAAATGATAAAATCTCTGAGAATCAAACGGGCGATCACATGCTTGACAGTTTTCTCCGAGGGAAGCTCTCGCGATTGAGTACGCAAATAACCATCATAGCAGTTCCAAATAGAATTACTGTATTTGAGCGCAATCATTTGCAGCAGACCAAGAGAAATGGCTCCCAGCATCACAAATCGCTCACAGGCTTCCCAGCACACTTCAACATTATGGAGAGCCTGTGAGGAAGGCTTTTTCAAGTCTTTGTTTTTCTTTGGCTTGCGTGAGTGACGCGGCATTAGCTTTGACCAGAATCGATACCGGAAAGCGCCGATTAAATTCTTCAGCATATCAAACATTATTTCAATGCGTGTTCTGCACAATATAGTTCAAGAGCAACCTGAGGATTTTGCTTCAAATCATCACACATTAATACTATGGGGCCACGGCTGGTAACGGCAAGGACAAAACGAATCATACGACCTGTGGGCTTCCATAACAGATTTATGGCCTTGATGGGAACCTCTTCGACTTTCCCATAAATCCGGCAGTTCATTTTTGAAAAGAGATTCAAATCATCAAAGAAATCTACTAATGTTACCTTCTTTCCATATTTTGGAGGTCGGCCTGGTTTTTTTTCTTTGGGTTTTTCGGGTTCAAAGTAAGCCGTGCAATTCTTTTTAGCCCTGATGATTAACGTTAGCAGCGGCTGTTTAAGTTCAATAGACCATAAAGAATGAGCCAGATTGAAAACAGCGGCGCTTGGAAAAAAAAGCGTCAAGGGCAAGGATACACGGCAGATTGTGTCTTGTGGCAAAATCAAGTGCCATCTGAACGATTCGGGTACCAAGGGTTTCAACGTTTTCTTTCGCTTTGTTTTCTTGGCCGATATGGATCAATCCCTGATGAATGCTCAAGGCTAATGGCAGACCAAAAGGTTGAGCAAGAGAACCAACCAGTAAGCTAATTGCTCCCCAGCAATGGCCGCGAAAGTAAAAAGGTTTACTCTGGGTTTCGGAATCCTGATGCAAGGTGACCACACCGGGCATCCTGCGACCGTCTTTGGGGACATATGTGTGATCACCAAGCAGTACAGCACGTCCCTCAACCATGACCGTCTTGTTTTGTGATAGAACAAAAGTGCTCCATTGGCAGACAAGCATAGCAAGAGACCATGCTTGAGAACGAAAGAAGTGGAGAAAGGTGTGATAGGCGCTTTCACCAAGTCCCCAAAAGCGGCAAAATGAAGTGATGCCGACAATTTCAGTAGCGCCAAGAAATCCAAGTATCACCATTGAAAACACTAACCATGGGCTGTGATAGGAAAAGACACCACGGAACGAACATAATGCCCTTCGGGCAAAAAAGCAAAAGCTAAACCATTCGGTTATCCACTTCTGGGGATATGTCAGCCTCTTAAAAAATGTTTCAATTTTCCACAAACCTAATTATAATTCAGACCCATTATGGAAGCCATCCAACCAGGGCAGTTCACCCTGAAACAGATATTACGGCAAAACTGGAATTCATTCCTTGACGTCCACCAGACGCTGGTTCGGTGGTATGCGGCCTATAACGTTTGGAAAGTCATAAACTGCCGGGAACCTGATGGCCTCGGCTTCGCCACGTTTGCCTGTCCGGATCACCCCCGGGAAGTATGCCATGTCCCACGATCCTGCAAAAGCCGCTTTTGTTCGGTTTGCGCCAAAGTTCAAGTCGACAAATGGGTGGCGGACATGAACCGGCTTTTCCCGAACTGTCCCTATTTTCATATCACTTTCACGGTCCCGACACAGTTTCGGACGCTGCTTTTTGAAAAAAGGTCTTTGCTGAATGCTGTCTTTTCCGCCAGTGCGGAAACGCTTCTCTCCTTCTGCAAAGAACAAGGATTTTTACCGGCAATTACTGCTGTGCTTCACACTTTCGGCAGTGATCTGAAACGCCACGTCCATATTCACTTTATCATCAGCGCTGGCGGTTTGAAGCTCTCAGGAAAAGCGGAGCGCTTCACCCGGTACGTCAAACGAAAAGCAAAAAATCCTCGCGCCGGAAAAAAGAAGGTCTCGGTTTTGATGGATGATCCCCACTGGGTCTCATACCACACTTTCCCTTACAAAATGCTTCAAAAACGTTATCAGGCTCTTCTTATCGAGCATTTGAAAGAACAAATCTGTAAAGATATCCATTCCGAAAATCCAGACCCGGATCTCATGGTTTTTTCAGATCAGTCAGTAATGAAAGCATTTTTTGATGACATTAAACAAGAATACAAAAACGGGTTCTTCGTTCATGTTACCGAAGAACGAAAAGATCTCAAACCGACTATCGGATACATCGGCAGATACGCCCGACGTCCACCTTTATCGGAAATCAGAATCAAAAAGTATACCGGCGATATGGTCTCCTTTGAATTTAAAGATTATCGAAACAATAGTAGCAAAGTGCTTTACACTCTGAAAACCATCGAGTTTATCCGGAAACTAATTCGCCATATTCCTCCGCATTATTTCAACGTCATCCGACACTATGGGTTATTAGCAAGCAGGGTGAAAAGCATGTACAAAAAAATCACAGACAGACTTCTGGGCAAGGCTTCCGACGTCAAGAAATTTCAAGATTGGCGAGAAAGGCAAACATTATTTCGAGGTGAAGATCCAATGCTTTGCAGAATTTGTGGGAAAGTCATGATCTTCGTTTCGGCTCACCTGCCCAATCCCCTTTCATTTATTAAAGCAAGACTGCAAAATACTTTTTCCTGACTGCACTGGCCTTGCAATAGGAGAATTGCGTCTTGTTCTCTAATTTAGCAAAATTTAACCATTAAACAGGGTGATTACCCCCGCAAAATGGTGAATGATTCAAAAAAATCGACTAAACCTGTCCTCACATTCAAAAACAGCCCTTTGTAAACCACTTCAAGCTTCCAACTCGGAAACGGACAGAAACTTTGTTTTTCCGATACATGAACATAGTGCCCTAAAATATAGCTGAGCATATAGAACCTCCTTTTTTGGCCTTTAAGGGGGACCACAAACATTAATCTATGAGGTTCATATCTTCTTTTACTGATTTAGTCTATAGCGAATGTGATTGTTTGTTGATTTTTTTCAGATAGGGTGGGTGAGGCCATGTGAGATACGTTATGAAAACTTATGACTGTCGAGATCTACTTGAGTTTTCGAAAAATAGTTCTTCCTAAACCAGCAAGGTTTGCGAAAATCGGAGGCATACCAATGGATATATCGAGACTTTTCGTAAGCCCTTGATGCGCAAGAGATTGGTGCAGGTCGAGTAAAAAATCGCTCAATTTAATATTAGCCTATTTTTTACATTTTTGGAATGGTTTATTATAACCTGAATCCGTGGCACATATTTTGATATAGTTGTAATAACAGCAAGTTATATAAGATGGCGTTTCACTTAACAGGTGAAAGTGAATCTTCAGCGTACAAAGCACGCCTTGTTGGCGCAAATCTTTGCACGGCGGGTTCAAGTTGACCGAACAAGGTCGCAAAGCGACGTTGTGTTATTAAGGGGGTTGCGTACCCCTTTGCTCGCATTCATCCCCGTCCACAGGAGGAGACTTTCTGAAGGTCTTCGTAAGTTTGTGTTCCGAATCTTTGATGATGGTCATGTGGAATATAGAAAACTCCTTGAAATCATAAGAAAATAGTGGATTTTTTCATTGAAGTGTGCTATTTTACATTTTTAATAGAAGGCACTGAACGGAGGTAGATAGCATGCTCGTAACGTACAAGTTTCAAGAAGGATCGGAGAGTCTTTCAAGCCATACAGGGTTGGGGCTGGCGGGAGAGCTTTTGGAAAGGACTGAGCTGAAGGATCGTCTTTCCAATGTTGAACTGCTGGGTTGTAAGGATCCGGTTATTGCTCATTCAGATATGGTTTTTTCGATGATAGGCTTACAATGCATTGGAAAGCCGGACTATGATGCTATTGAGCCTTTTCGCAAGACACCTTTTTTTATTCAGAGTTTGGGAATAGACCGATGTCCTTCAAGTAGTGCATTGCGTCAGAGGTTAGATCTTGTGGGAGACGCTTTTGATGGCATCATAAAGGAAGAATCGGCCAGGTTAATTCGGAATACTGCTCCGGATATCAAAGGGGTCTCAGTCTCAACATCGGATGGGGTGATGATTCCGCTTGATGTTGATGTAAGCCCTTTTGACAATTCAAAGACTAATAAAGAAGGAGTATCAAGGACTTATAAAGGACATGACGGTTTTGCTCCCATTTTTGCATATCTTGGCAGGGACGGTTATCTGGTTAATTTAGAGCTGCGTGAAGGAAAACAGCATTGTCAAAACGGTACCGTTGGGTTTCTTTCCGAATCGATTAAGTATTCGAAGTCAATAACAGACGAGGTCATATTGGTTCGTCTTGACTCGGGCAATGACTCTCTTGACAATATTGGAGTATGTGTAGATGAGGATGTTGAGTGGATCATTAAGCGGAATATACGCAGGGAAAAAAAGGCGGACTGGTTAAAGATAGCGAAAGAAGTTGGCCAAAAGAGTAATCCTCGTAAGGGCAAAACCGTATGGAGAGGCGAAATATATCGAAATGTAGCTGGTTTTGAGAAACCTCTACGAATTGTTTTTGAAGTAACGGAGCGGAGCATAGATAAGAAGGGGCAGTTTCTGATAGTTCCGGATATTGAAGTAGATACTTATTGGACCAGTCTTAAAGTAGGCCCCGGTGAAGGAATTTGGTTATATCATGAGCATGGTGAGAGTGAGCAGTTTCATTCGGAACTCAAGTCCGATATGGATCTGGAGAGGTTGCCGAGTGGGAATTTTAAGACCAATGCTTTGGTTTTACTCTTAGGAATGTTATCGTATAACATTTTGCGGCTATGTGGTCAGGAGAGCCTGCGCGATGATAATGGAAACGAGGAAGATAACCCGTCTTATCGAGGAAAGGCAGGCCGGAGGCGGATTCGCACAGTAATACAGGATCTGATTTACATAGCAAGCCACTTGACAACCACCGGACGGCAATGGTTTTTATCTTTTGGCAAGCATTGCGCGTGGACAAAGGTATGGAGATCGATCTATCAAAGATTTAAAGAGCCAATACCAGGAGGTTCGCCAAGGATGATCCCTATTAGAGTGTAACTATCTTTTATAGCTATACCTTTTTAAGTGGTACCTGGTGCCAAATAGGTGGAGTGCGTCCAAAATCAGCCCAAACAGTAAAATTCTCAAGAACCGAAGATTTTTTCTTCTTTTTGCGCCCAGCGAACAGAATTAGGTCTGACATTTTTGGAATATCGACCTGAAAGCAATTATTATGCCACGGATTCAGGTATAAGATAGTGGGTTTTGGCGATCTTCACGCAAGAGATCTGAAAGAATACAGACTCCTATCTGGAAAAACTCGAAGTTTTTTTGTTCATCCTTTCCACGGCAATTTTCTGCAGCTCTATAAATGCAGCTAATTTCGTTGACCAGGCAAGGGCAAAAAAAACAGCGGTTCCGGTCAAAATCTGAAGTAATAAGGTCATCCCCGGATCAAATGGCAAAAAGAGGCCAACAACATAAACAACCACTCCCATAAATAGAGCAACTAGGAAACATGGCGCAATGTCCCGCAGTTGCTCCTTAAAATGGTAATTGACCATCGTGCCTGACCAATAGCTGTTTAGAAAATAGGCAATAATAGAATTAGCCATCATCCCAAATATCATAGCCTTGATGCCGATCGAGATTCCCAGAATGACAGTGGGTATAATGAAGATTTGCTTGATAATGGACAAGCGTAAAAAGAGATCTGAACGGCCCTTTACCTTGAGCATGTTCAGATTCAAGGCGTGCAGGGGGTAGAGTATACCCACGAAGCATAACATCTGCATGAATGGTATACATGGACGCCATTTCTCACCGACCAGGACCAAGACCACGGGTTCGGTCACAGCCGCCAAGCCGATCATAAGAGTGAAGGAAAGAAGCATAGTGCTTTTGATAAAATTCTTGTAGGCAGTCTTAAGCCTGGCAGGATCGTCCTGAAGGGTGGACAGCACCGGATAGCTGACGCGCTGGATCACACTGTTCAGGTTCATGGCCGGCAGCCTGGCGAATTGATCGGCCCGAGTGTAATAGCCCAGCACTTGTGCAGAAAAGACTTTTCCAATGACCAGAAGGTAGATGTTTTCGCTTGCTATACCAATGATTCCGGAAGCCAAGAGTTTGGACCCAAACCCGAACATTTCCCGGAAAGTGTCAAAATTAAAGTGAAGGCCTGGCCGCCACCTATCGCCGAGCCATAGAAGTCCCGTGGTGCAAAGGTTTAAGGTCAGAGTTTTCCAGACCAGACTCCATACACCAAATCCTGCAACGGCCATCCAGATGCCGACAACCCCAGACAAAATCGATGCAACAACGGATATTCGAGCCTGCTTTCGGAAATCTATACGCTTGGTTAAAATAATGCGTTGGATAAGGCCTGCGCTGGTGATAACCAAAGAGAGGCCTAAAACCTGAACCAAAGATACCAATCGGGGTTCGTTGTAAAAGTCAGCGATGATCCCAGCGGAGAGCTGCAAGACGGCATATGCGAATAGACCCACAATCAGATTGAAGTAAAAAACCGTAGAATAGTCTTGATTGGTGCAGTCTTGCTTACGAATCAGGGCTTGGGTAAATCCGCTGTCGACAAATGCCTGGGACAGAGCCAAAAAAATGGTCAACATCCCAATCAACCCAAAGTCTTGGGGCGAAAGCAATCGAGCCAGGATAATCCCAATCACAAAACTTAGTCCATGGTTGGCGAAATTATCCACGACGCTCCAGGTAAGACCGGTAAAAGTTTTTTGTTTTAAAGTCATTTAGAGTGCGTGAATGGCCACTGAGACATTTATGCAACTATAATAATACCCAAAACATGCAACTATCAATCGACAAATCGAACATGTAAGTGGCTCAAAACAAAATACTGCTCTATTACTTCTCATTCGCTTAAAAAATATTAAGTATTTTTAATTTCCGAATCAAGAAAAAAATCAAAGGGTGTGAGGGGGTGCATAACTACTTAAAATAATTGTAGACATTTATATGAGTTTATACTAAGCTAATCCTCTATAATAATAACTTATTGATATTATAGGAGAATTGGCTATGAATAGAATTCTGGCGTATTTGTTTGGAATGGCGTTGCTTTTTTTGCTTTCAACTTGTGACACAGTTTATGCTCAAAATTTACCAAATCAACTGAAAGTGCCAAGTTTTCAGGACACTCATTCTAAAACTAATCAAACTCAAAAGTCATCTCAAAAAAGACCAAATCGTTGTGCGGAAGAAAAAAGTGGTCAGCGCATTCCCAAGCCGGAACGAAACAGATTATATGAAGGGAAAGGGAAAAAAGTTACTGTCTCACGAAAAAGGAGAAAACGTAAAACCGATTCAGAGATAAGCGACGATGAGGATCCCAAGTCTACAAAGCAAAGAGGCGGTAAAAAAGAACTTGAGGTAAAAACCGAACGAATAGATGATATTCCTTTATTAATAGGTGTAATGGTACTGGTTGGTTACCAGAGAAGAATAGATAAGCATATTTCATCTCACGGCAATCAAAGGAATTTAAGCTGGGGATGGACAGCGATTATATGGTTGGCCTACATCTTATCAGAAGGAGATCATCGTAAAGTCGCCTTACGGGAATATGTGCGTGGAATGAAGAATGTATTAGAACAAGTCACAGGAAAGGAAATAGATAACCTTGATTTTACAGATGACAGGCTGGCTATTCTTCTAAGACATTTCAGTAACAGGCAATGGTGGATTAAAATAGAAAATGATTTGAGCGAAAATTCCATAGAGGTATACGAACTGCCAAAGAAGATTGTCAGATGTGATGCTACAACCGTGTCAGGTTACCATAAAGTTGTCGAAGGGGGAATATTTCAATTTGGCAATAGTAAAGATGATCCTAACCGCCCCCAGATAAAAATAATGACAGGTTCCCTTGATCCCCTTGGAATGCCGTTAGCTACCGATGTAGTTTCAGGAGAGAATGCTGACGATAGATTATATGTACCGGTTATAAATCGCATCAACTCTGTTCTTAAAAAGTCCGGGGTTCTTTATGTAGGAGATTGTAAATTAAGTTCTTTTGACAACCGTTTGCATATTAAGGGATGCAAAGGACACTATTTGTGTCCTTTGCCTAATACAGGCGAGACAGCGGAAAAAAAGGATGGGTGGATAGAAGAAGGTCTCTTGTTAGACCGAAAAGATAAGTTGATAAAATACACAGTGATCAACGATAAGGACAAAAAAGAACTGAAAGCAAAAGGGTATGAAATAGAACGTCAGCAATCAGGGATTATAGATGGAAAAGAAAAAAAATGGACAGAACGTGTATTGATAGTAAACTCTCCAGCTTATGCAAAACAAAAAGAAAAAGGATTAGAAAAACGTCTGCAAAATGCCGAGAAGAAGATATATGCTTTAACACCTGCAAGAGGCCGTGGCAAAAGACAGGTTACAGATGAGTCTGAATTGATCGCAGCCGTGGAATCAATTCTAAAGAAACATAAGGTAGAAGGTTTTTTAAGTTATGATTATGAAAAAGAGGTGGAGACTAAAACCAGCTATGTCGGAAAAGGCAGAGGCAGCGCAAACAGAGAGCGGAAAACCATAGAAAAGATCCGATATCAAATTACAAATGTTAGCAGGAATAAAAAAAAGATAGAAAATGAAATTAAAAAGTACGGCTGGAAAGTCTATGTAACTGATGTATCCAAAAAGAGGCTTGGTTTTATTGATGCGATGAAATGCTATCGCAAGGAATACAGAGTTGAACATATATTCAAGATGTTAAAAAGTCGATTGAATATAGCGCCATTTTTTGTCAGAAGAAATGATCAGGTTAAGGGCATAACCAATTTTCTAACTTTAGGAGTAAGGACTCTTACCTTAATTGAGTATGTAGTCAGACGTTCTCTGAAAAAGGACGATAGCAAATTAGAAGGTTTACATCCGGAGAATCCTAAGAAATTAACCAACATTCCGACAAGTAAAAAACTTCTAACAGCTTTTTCCAAGATCACGTTAACGATAATTGAATCAAAAAATAGTGTGGCAAGGCATCTAACGCCTCTGTCACAATTGCAAATTAATATTTTAGAACGGCTGGGCTTGAAGGCTGCAACCTATACTAAGCTGGAAATTAGACAAAGTGTGAATATTTTAAACGAATAAGAAGCTATTATGTATCTCTTTTTCGATATCCTTTTGTTTCTCTCTGTTTCAATCTTCGTCCATTTAGCCGTTGTTGTGCCTTTTTGCATTATGCCATCTTTTTTTTAGTATACTAAAGTTGACGGTTTCGTAAAAGTCCGATTTTGGCCATTTCGCAAGAAATAATCTATTGAAATCATAATATCCGGAATTCGGGTTTTTGACTTTTTACGATATCATCAAAGTTATTATCAAAATTGCACAGCTCCAATGGAGGGTCCATTACCTGAAAAATATCCCGTACTCATACCTGGAAAATGGCCAAAAGTTGTTCCTTTATATGTGAATGTTTGAGAAAGATCCAAACCACTATTTAATACATTGTTGTTACCCTCATAGTTCTCAAAAGTTGGTAAATTTTCAGGGTTCCAGAAATATTTGCTAACCATAATATTATTCTCATAAGGTGCTATTGGAAGCTTATCGGGATAAGATCCGCCAATCCAGTTATAATCAAACATACCAAATTTTGTAAAATCTGTGGAATAAAATCTGCGATAGGCTGATATAATATTATTCACTATATACGTTTTCGGAAGTTTACCAGAATCTAAAACTGCTGATGCTATATTTATAAATGAATGACCTCCTGAAAAACTATTGTGATAAATATAGTATTCAGGAAATGTCTTTGGAGGTGTATTGTCATCACCCCATACATAAATATGCGTACCAAGCTTCGGTGGATTCCAAAGGCGATTTCTATAAATATACACCCTTCTTCCCAGATCATCATGATCGTTAAAATCATGAATTCGGATATTAATATTGCAATCATAGATTAAGTTATCATAGTAGTGTGCATTAACTATACCCCTTGAACTTGTGATACCTACGCTTGACATTTTGTTAATGGTATTATTGTATACTTTCAACCCGTCTGTGGCTATGGCAACACCCCTTGTATAAGACGAAATTCCAATTAAACCCCCGCTTATATAGTTGTTAGATATTTCATTATTATTTCCTGAATTAATTATTCTAACACTTGTATCATCGGATGTTGAATAACCAACTGTATACTTAAAATAAATATACACATAAGTTTTTATTATGTCGTCATAAGTGTCAGTATAAGAACCAGCGCCTAAATAGCTATCAGCAATATATTTCATTGTCATTGTATTGTTTCTGACAATATTTTCTGATGGACCACCTTCAATGTATATCCTGTAGGCCCCATTCATAAGATAATTATTTTCAATGATATTATTGCTACTCATAGAACCTGTAATTTTTATAGATGTCCTCACACCACGTAATAGAATATTCTTAATCGTAACATTGCTTATGTTGTTTAAGTTGATACCAACTCCAAGAGGAGAAGCTTTAATGCTTTTTCCATTAGGATTATCATTATTCCGGAAACGAATATATGTGATACCATTCTTATAGCCATACATGGCTTCAATCCCATCCCAGAATTTGATAGTTTTCCCTTTCAACTCTGTAACGGCATCAGAATCCTTGGCAAGCAATTGAAAACCGCTTCCATCACCCATTAAATTGTTATTGATCCTACCTATCCTTTTATCATCAACTGTCATTTCTCTCGGATCAAAACCTAGATTTTTCTTATAAACAGTTTTCCCGACTTCCGGTGCCTGCGACCACCCGGTAATGGTTATGCTTGGATCTATAATTGTCTTGTATTTTCCATTAGGCCCCCTTTCACCTTCAAATGTTATCCTGTTTGATGTCGTTCCGGATTTCTTTATTGTCACAAATTCTTTGTAAACTCCCTCTTTAATAAGGACGTTGTCGCCTGGCTTGGCCACATCCGCAGCCTTCTGAATGGTTTGAAAGGGGCTTGTTTTCGCTCCTGCATTGCCATCGTTTCCTGCTTTGACATCTACGTAATATGAAAATACTTTGCTTCCCAAATTTGAAGGAGGTTTTATGGTTGCCGCTAATGCATCTCCTGCTTGCAAAACGTTTGGTACAGGAAGCGATAGCAAAAACAAAAAAAAGACAATGCTGTGAAAAAAAATTATAGAAAAACATGAACAACTGTTTTTGAGCCGGTCATTCCCTGGTTTTCCTATTGTCCGGTGTCCCATACAATACCCCCCAAAAAAAATCGGTTTTCATGATTCGGCTGCAATGTTGTTTATAATGTGCTTGGTAAGCAGAGTAGTCTGCACCAAGCCAAAGGCATTAATTATCAGGTTAAGAGATAGTGCACATGTCAGAGCTATCAACAGCGGCTGGTTATAAAAACCAGCTATCCACGGTGCAGCTAAACACAGCAAACCAGCCGCAAGAAAACCCACAAGGATATTGAAATAAAATATCGAGCATTCATCAATATGGGTGGCGTCTTGCTTTTGGATCAGCGCTTGGCCGAACCCGCTGTCGATAAACGACTGAGCAATCGCCATGAAGATTGCCAGCATGGCGATCAGACCGAACTTCTCGGGCAGAAGCAGGCGGGCCAGGATGATAGAGATGACAAACTGGATCCCCTGCTGACCAATACGTTCGAAGAAGCTCCAGAAGAGAGCATGCAATGTTTTGTTTTTTAATCCGTCTGACATATTTCAGAAACTCTTATGCCTCATAAAAGGTTTGGGTACACGATTCAGGATTCGTCAGCACCGCTCGTCTCATTTACTGACCGTCGCCACGTCAAAGCCGCTGTCGAATAATGCCTGCGTGAGGGGCATAAAGATCACCAGCATCCCGATCAGCCCAAACTCTTCGGGCGTAAGCAATCGCGCCAGGACGGGCGAAATAGCAAATCCAACTGGCCTGTTGTCTGATATGCTCAAAAAATCACCATAGCAAAGCGCCAACTGTCTTTGACCGCAAAGTCTCGCACATTTCTTCGCAGCGTTTTCTGTTGATCGACAGGTGCGTCACGCGATTCCACGCTGTACAACGTCTACTTTTTCAGACGTAGAGTGTGCTGGACCGCACAACTTCCTGTCCACGAGCACACGTAAATCACACATACTTCTTTATCGCGTCAACGCTCATTGGAAGGAACATAGCACCGTTCGTTAGGTGTTGTCAAGGCCAGTAATCCATAAAGCCATGCTTGAAATGAAGATATTCCCAACCCAAGTTGCGATTCAACTTATCAATCTCTGGTTTGACAACTTCCGGAGGCTTCTTAAACCATATCCACATCTTTGAGTCGGGATTGTATACAGAACACACATATCCCCACTCCTCTATTAAACGTTGCATGCTCCGATTTGTAAAAAAACTTGAATGGACCGGAAGCAAATACATCCAACTGGGGTCTTTAGGGATTTCACCGCACACGAGTGTATGAATAGCAAGACATCCGTCGATAGAAACATACGACTCTATTTCATCAAGCGTTTCCCTTGCTCGTACATGCTCGAATACGCCCGTGCTGACTACTAAATCATAAGTCCTCTTCTCCAAATCCGACGTTTGCACGGAATTAATGCGCGGAGCGATGTAGTAATCATAGTTCATCAGATTGCAATCAAAATACTGATCCAATAGAATAGACAAATTCCCCTCCCCACATCCCCAGTCCAACCAGTTTTCATGGCCTCCAAGTAAGTGATGCTTGTTCAGCAGAAATAGCATTAACCCCTGAGCAAAATATCTTTGATTGCGATTATAGGGATTATTACCTCGGAGATTATTCCACGTGTGGAACGTCGCATTAAGGCCCTCCCAATCCTTCAAATCCATGTCGAAGTGAGTTTTTGAAGCGCAGAATCCGCAATTGGGACAACAGTGATAGTCAACATTAGAAAGGCTATACTCTGCAAAAAATTTTGAGAAGGAATAACGCATTTCTGATCTGCATATTATGCATTTCATGTGATTCTCTCCTTCAGTTTAGATCGATGAGACTTTAGAAAGACGCGGACCTGCGCTTCGCTAATTCTATTACCCCCGCCCCCGCCAATGTGCGTTTAAGCAGAATATTCTGTTAATATGCTTGGTTTACACCCCGTGATATTAGACCCCGCTGTTCAGAATAGGAGCTATGTTTCTGAATTCAAGTGGGCCATAATCTCCTCCGGGGTATTCCACATCAACACGTCAATGATCGAGAGCCCCGGAACGAAATCCCAGGGTCGGCAGTCATATTCCATGTTCTGGAATTCCTGGATTTTGAGGGTGATGTCGCTGGCAGCGAATTTCCCAGGGTCAAAAATGTCAGCTCCGCCAGGAGGATTGAGGTATTCCGTTGCGCCCATTGCTTCTGAAATTCGCAGCGCCCAGTCTCCAGGCCCCTCTACGGGGCCAATGTCAAGATCCATTTCGGAAAAGATGTCAAAGTTAAAGTCAATGCCAAGTCGGCAACAAACGCTTTTCATCACTCTCACGTTCAGATGCGAGATATAAGATTCCTTTTCATCTAAGGACTCCTCGACCAAATTTATGGTCTCCTTATAATAACGCGCTTTCTTCTTATAGCGCAATAGCTGCGCCAAGATGCGGTTCTTCCAGTCAATGTTAGCAGCGATTTCTATATCCTTTATCGCGGCTTTCCTTGAGTGTTTTTTTAAGGGAACCAGAATATGCTGCCATCCTGAATCAGAGTGGAGAATACGATTGCGATTCACCCAGCCATGTCGGATATGCTGTGCCGTATCAAAAACAATCCAGCGATCTGTGCTATTTATGAGATCAAAGTACCCAAGGTACGGAAAGAAATAGGGCTGCATGATGCCCAGAATCATAATATAAACCTTTCTAGATCGGTCTTCTTGATTTCATCAATGATTGCCTTTTGTATTTCCGGTTGCAGTTCATCGCGCCACCGTTCCATCACTATAGGTCGTTTAAACACAGCGTATTCGTTCTCATCATGCTTAGCGTGGCACTCGTGTAGGAATCTATCTGCCTGATCCGTATACCGTAGCCCGCAGAAGTGGAACAACTTCCTCGTTTCGCTGATGGGGTTCTTCACCAGGTACTCATAACGCTGAATGACGAAGCGGGCAGGCATTTCTCGCTCCAGCCGCATGTGCTGGCGAGTGACCGTCTTCCAGTCCTCGAAACCCCAAAATTCACCGTAGCCTGTCTTTCGACAGCCCCCATTACGCCACTCCTTCATCGGGTCAGCATCCTGTGGAAACTCGCGTGGTGCAGTGAGCCAAGAATGAATCGCGCCACAAGGATGTCGCACGATAACCACCACCTTCAGGTTATCGAAAAACTTCAGCATCCGCTCGGTCAGATTATGGAAGCGAGTGTCCTTGATCACCAAGTATTCGGGCTTGGGGTCCTTCTGCTCGAAGATAGGATAACATCCTGCCTTCCGCCGATCTGCTTGGCTCATGAACTCGCTGTTCGAGTTGTATGCGCCACGGAAGACGTATTCCCAATCTACACGAGTAGACTTCTCACTTATGTAGTTTTTAAACTCATAGGAGAACAATGGCGAAAGGCGAAAACGGACACGTGGGCTGCTGTCGAAAATTTGGCTCAACCAACTAGTGCCCGAACGAGGCATCCCCATAATAACAATAATCTTTTTAAACAATTTCACCTCTCCGTTCCTTACGTATTTTCACATCAAACCGATAATGTGAGGTGTGCAGAATGTCAGATTGATAAAAAACTTGTGAAATTAAATTATGTTTTTTACATACGGACTTGATTTCATAACTTTTCCACCACCTTCCAAGTCCGACTTCCCTCTTTAAAAGTTTAATCTGGATTAAATAAAAAATCTTCCTTCGTAAGGTGTTAAAGAAATTCCATCTTCGCTCCGCATCCAATATGCTTCCGAAAAA
>Ga0255422_1114_pt1 | contig 18231 bp, 12 predicted proteins | sample ANMaggSeSYBR02D3_FD_182631 | JGI IMG/M metagenome (GOLD analysis project Ga0255422, IMG submission 182631) | Sediment cell enrichment communities from methane seep in Santa Monica Basin, California, United Staets - ANME aggregate JGI... | ecosystem: Environmental > Aquatic > Marine > Cold seeps >... | reverse complement strand
GGCCCAGTGCCTTTACTGCCGAGGTGACTTCTTTAACTACGCTTGCGAATTTTGTGGATTCAGCAGAGGATATCCATGAGAAATGGAGACGGCCCGGCTCAATTCCCATATATTCTATAAGATTTTTAAAAAGAGCGAATTTCCTGCGGGCATAATAATTACCTTCCAGATAATGGCAGTCTCCCGGATGACATCCTGATACCCAGACCCCGTCCGCACCTTTCATGAATGCAGCCAGAATAAACTTTGGGCTCATCCTGCCGGCACATGGAATTCTTATTAATCTGACATTGGGTGGATACTGCATACGGCTGACACCTGCAAGGTCGGCGGCTCCATAGCTGCACCAGTTACACAAGAAACCTACTATTCTGGGTTCCCAATCTTTCATTATTATTTTCTCCTTAGCTGTGAACTAATCCCCGGCTTAACAGACTGGCATTTGAGCGTAGCGGAAAAGCAGGTTCGGTGTTCAAGCTGTTGTTAACCCTACCTTTTCAGAAGAGTTTCACTCCTCACAATACGTTGATACGCGGTGAATACTTAAATGCACTAAAGGAACCTGTCAATCGGGACGTCAAATAACTGAGATAATTTTTTGGCAACATCTTTACTGATGCTCCGCTTATTACGTTCCATGTCAGATATTTTCTGTCGAGTAAATTTGCCGAGCTTCTGACCTAAGCCTGCTTGCGTCAGCCCAAAATTTTCCCGATAAATTTTTAAAGTATCTCCAGGAGTTGTCGCTTTGCTGACGTCTTTATACCAGTCTGTATCAAAGATATTCAGTAGTTCTTCGTCATTTTCTACCACCTCAACGTCTTGTCCGAATTCTCGTTCAAGATATTCCAGGACTCCAGAAGGAATATCTCCTTTTATCTTGAAGAGAGTCGTATTAGTACGGGGTTTTCTCACGACTGCCAACATAATACACCTCAATAATTAATGTGTGGTTTTTATGCCTCCAGCAGGCAACCCAAGATCTTCCCAGATGGCAATGGTATTCGGTCTGACTAAGGAACGTGGACGAATTAACTTCCCCAACTATACATCACAGCTTCAGGCCACCTTTGCCCGATCTCAGATCACAAAAATATTGAAATAGCCCGCTATTTCATCAACTTTTGTGATCTGAGATCGAACAAATCTGACCCAAATCTGTGCGCCTACTTGTGGAAGTTAATTCGTCCACGTTCCTTAGTTTGCTGTAGTTTTGCCACGTTCTTTTTTAGAACAACATCGTATTTCATGATAATATTATTATGTACCCTAAATAAGGGTACAAGTCAAGGTGATTATCACTTTGCCAAATAAATATTTCCTTGATCTCGGTTTATTCCTACCCGGAAGTTAATCTGCCTGATCAGCCGAATCGCCGTATACGGATCCGCACGTACGGTGGTGTGGGAGGGACGCTCAGCGATGGGCGTTCCTATCCCGATAGGCCTTTGTGCCGTTCGAGTTCTATCCTGTCACGATTTGAAACGCTAAGGCAACGCCCTTTTTCTAAAAGCTTCAAACATAAAGAGCGTATCGTCTCCAGTTCATGGAAAAACTCGCGCTGTGCCTCCTCCGCTGGCAAACAATCAAAAAGGTCTGGTAACTGTACCCCATGACTCATGATTGCATTGGCCTGTTTGTTTCTGAGATGTTTTCGTACATAGAGACAATTGTCAGCATGGTAAAAGCGTTGAATAGACTCTGTGGCACTCAGTACCCCACTGGCTAATGACTGAGCTATTCCCAGATTTAAAAGTGCAAAGAGTTCCAACTGCTGTGTTGGTTTCCCACGTGAATCCGAAAGAACGATTTGGAATGGATAATTTTGTTTCATGTTTTTGCCGTCCTGGAAAAGAATTTGACACCGGCAACACTACCGGATTCGTGTTCAAAGTAATGAACTTCACCGAAATTTCCCTGCTTGATTACTTTTTTCCACTTGCCTACACGTAAATGTCGCAATTCACGAAGCACTGCTCGGTTACGTACCGGGTACTTGAGAGTACCACCACGAACGGGCGTCCAGTCTTGCGGCACTGAACCGGACTCATAGATTTCTGCATAAAGGTTAAGCGACATTCGTATCCCTTAGGAACGGGGACGAAATAACTTTCCCAACTATACATCACAGCTTCAGGCCACCTTTGCCCGATCTCAAATCACAAAAATATCAAAATAGCCAGCTATTCCATCAACTTTTGTGATTTGAGATCGAACAAATTTGACCCAAATCTATGCGCCTACTTGGGGAAGTTATTTCGTCCCCGTTCCTTAGCAAAATTTTTTTAGAGGTTTCATGAATAATTATTACTGAACTTGTAATATTGAACACCACGCATTTTTTTCGTGGAACAGAATGCGCGGGCCAGGAAAAAGATGCAATGGTCATTTTAGCTTACGTTAGCATCTGTTATTATTATGTTTATTCTGCAAATAATGCGCAGAGTATTCGAAGCAAAAATCCATTTGCTCTACCAGCACTGTTCATTTTGTGGAACTATTTGTCGCTTTTTGCGGCGAACGGGACAACAATCTGTTCAGCGGCAGTCGTCCAACTTTACCTATGAGCTACGGGACGAACACAAGGCGGAAGCCAAGATTGAAGTTGCGGTAATCCGGGCTGTGGCTGCCGCGAAAAGCAGAACGACAACGCTGCCCACGGCCGTCCCAGCCACCACCGCGCAACACACGGCGCGAACCTGTTTCCGGTCCCGCAGGATTTTCTACACGGCCTTTGTTTTTACATTCATCGTAATATTTTTCTCCATACCAATCCATACACCATTCCCAAACATTTCCGTGCATATCGTAAAGCCCCCACTCATTGGGCGGGTAACTGCCAACCGGCATTGTTTTTTCGAGATATTTACCTTTGGGATTATTACGATAAGGATAATTACCATTATAATTTGCCTGCTCGGTAGTCAGGTTTTCGCCTGTGTTAAATGGTGTTGTCGTGCCGGCACGGCAGGCGTATTCCCATTGCGCCTCGGTTGGCAGTGTAAACCGGTGCTTTTTTTTTGCCAGCTTCGTAAGCTGTTCGCAAAACACCATCGCATCGTTCCAGCTCACATTTTCCACCGGCAATTCCGCTGCATCCTTATGTCCCTTTTCTTTGAAATAGGACGGATTCGCCCCCATGACTGTTTTGTATTGAGCCTGGGTCACAGGTGTTGCGGAGATTTTAAAGTCGACCAGCTTCACCTTGTGAATCGGCTTCTCATCGTCGAGCCCGTCCTCACTTCCCATGTTGAACTCGCCTGCAGGAATTGGCACCATCCGCAACCCTTGGATGATATGCTCAAAATCCTTGGGGAGTTGCGTATCGGGTTCTCGATGCAACAACGGCTCTTTCTTTGTCTCTCTATTGGTTTCTCGTGCCTCTTCACTGGATGTTCTGTCTTCATATGTTTCGCGCATCTCTTCGCGATACTTCTTGTTTGACAGCCATTTATAGCCCGGGCGTGAATTCAACACGTTGCAAAGATGTTCATCTTTTTCCAGAATCTCAATCAAGCTGGTCATAGTGTGGACATTTTCGGTGTCCATATCCTTCTTCAGCATGCTGATTCTTTCTTCATGATAAGTGGCGTTTTGGGTCTTCTTCAGGGCCTCAGCCAGGTTTTGGCCATATGTAAGTGAATCATCTTCACCGGTTGTTATCTCAAGAAAATGGAGGAATTGCTCGTATTCATGTCTGCCCTTGGTCACTCTGTCCGAAATCGTTTCGTTGATCAGCCCGGCCAGAAGATCGTATGGTTCTGCATCGCTCTTTTCACTTTTAGCAATTCTCCATTTAACGATGAGCCCGTTGATTTTCCGGACTATTTCGCGGGGACTGCGCTTGCCCACTTCAGCAATCAATTCCAGCAGGTCTTTTTCAGAAATCCCTTCCACGAAGAACTTGGAGGTTACCCCGGCTTCGTCCAGCAATCGGCGTATATAGCCCTGCATTTGATCGGGGCGACGTTCAGGCACGTAGTGTCGAACCTGTACGATCTTGCCAAGGTAGTCGTTGAAGTAATTAAGGTAGTTGTTCATGCGATATCGCAATTCGTCATCGTCACGGGAAGCTGCCGTGGCGGCGGCCATCGGGTATTGCGCAGCATATTTGTTTCGGATAAATTCCTCTACTATTTGGGGATAGATGCCCAGTACAAAAGAAAATTTGGGTTGATGAAGGACGAGTTTTACGCTTTCGAGCAGGCGCACTGCCTGTTCGGGAAAGCAACGGTCAAGGTCATCAATGAAAACGACAATCTGTGGCTTCTTGATGTCTTTGTCATGGGACAGCTCGCGCAATTGGTCGAATGCGTCGAAATAAAGGCTGCGGGCCATCAGTGTGTCCTGGGTCACGGCCTCGTAGCGTTCGATCATGTCTTTCATAGAAGCGCTGATCTCCAGTTCTCCCAGAAGCGGCACTCCCAGCTTACCCTTCATTGAAACGCCATAAAGAACCGAGCGAAGCGCGTCGTGAACCTTTTTGCCGCCGACCTTCATGATATCAAACGCTTTACGGGCAGCATCGCCAACCTCATCGTTTAGAGAAAGCTTCTTCTCCCATTGTTCCTGCTTTTTCTTTATGTCACGAGCAATAGTCGCTATGAGTGGAACTATCAGGTGTTCCTCGCGTTCGTATTGCCAGGCATTGAACCAAACGGCAACAGCGGCATTATCACCCTGGCCTTCGCAGTCGACAATTTGCCGCATCAAGCGCATGAGGGAGGTTTTGCCCGATCCCCAGTTACCGAAGACTCCGATAGTGATAGGGCTATCGGTATAAAGCGCGGCACGGGCAAGAACTCCGGCAGTATGCTCAAATTCAAGGTGGTCAGTTCGCTCGCTTTCGAGAATGGGCTCGTCGCTCAAAAGTGCGAAGTTATTTTCATTGTTTGTTGCCATTTGAGATCTCCAATAGTTTAATCACTTACCACCTGCTATGCAGGTGGTTTAAGGGCATATGGGGCTGTGAAAGCTCATGAGTACTTTGTTCCAGCTTCAAAATGTTTGCTTTAATCTTTACCAAATAAAACACCTAATTCGTTATCAATTCCAACAATTCCTTACTGGAAATTTTACCACTCATATCACTGCCCTGTAACAAACTATCCGCCAAATCCCGTTTTCGGCTATGCATTTCTACAATTTTTTCTTCAATAGTATCCCTGGCAACCAAACGATAAATCGTGACGGGACGATGTTGACCAATTCGATGAGCACGATCCGAGGCTTGATCTTCCACCGCCGGATTCCACCAGGGGTCCATGTGAATCACATAATCTGCCGCAGTCAGGTTCAATCCCAATCCGCCGGCTTTCAAACTAATCAGGAAAACATCGCCTTTACCCGCCTGGAAAGAATCTACGGCAATTTTACGTTGTTTGACCGGGGTGCTGCCATCCAGATATTGATAATGAATATTTTTTTCATTTAGATAAGCACGTATCAAATTAAGATGACCTGTAAACTGACTGAAAACCAGAGCTTTATGTTTGTTTTCCAGCAATTCCTGCAGGACATTGCCAAACATGGCCAGTTTGCTGCTGGGCAAAACAATTTCTTCATTGACCAGAGCACTATTGCAACAAGCCCGACGTAATTTCATGATTTCAGCGAGAATTTTCAAATATTTTTTACCGCCGGATTTTTCTTTCAATTCAGACAATTGTGCGACTGCTTGTTGGCGCAGTGCCTCATAAAAAGCCATTTCTTCTTTGCTAAGTTCGACTGTCAAACGAATTTCAGTCCTGGCCGGCAAATCTTCCAATACTTGATTTTTCCTACGACGGAGAATAAAAGGTTGAATCAGTTTTTGTAAATGACTCCGAGCCTGACGGTCTTTATATTTTTCAATCGGTACTGCAAAGTTTTTGTTGAAACTCTCCAGAGAACCAAGCAGACCCGGATTTATGAATTGAAATAAGTTCCACAATTCTCCGAGGTGATTTTCGATGGGTGTTCCGGTGGTGATCAATTTGAATTTTCCTTGTAATTGCATCGCGGCTTTTGAACGTTTGGTGAAAAAATTCTTTATTGCCTGGGCTTCATCCAATACGACCATTTGCCATGGGACAATTGCCAGCATCTCGTTTGCCCGATTTTGTTGCAATAAACCATAACTGCATAATATAATATCAAATTTATCTGCTCCATTTAGAATTTTTTCCCGATTTGCGCCGCCGAACTGAACCATATTCAGCGTCGGAGCGAAACGTTTGGTTTCCGATAGCCAATTCATGCAAACAGAAGTCGGTGCAATTACCAGGCTGGGTCCATCCGGGGCATATTTCAACAGCATTGCCAACGCTTGCAAAGTTTTGCCTAATCCCATATCGTCCGCAAGACAAGCTCCCACGTCCCAATAAGACAGGTATGATAGCCATTGAAAACCTTCTAATTGATAATCCCGCAATTCTGCTTTTAAGGTGGAAGGCAACTGCGGGGTGAAGTCCTGAGCGCTTTGCAGTTTTTTAACATGAGATTTCCAGGCCATATCGGTTTTCAATTGGCCAACACTATTTGTCAGGCCTTCTAATGCCAGAGCTGCCAGCGGATGGAAACGTACACCCTTGCCATATTTTTCAGAATAACGGTTAAGTTCTTGCAAACGCTTACGAAATTCATTGGTTAAAGCGATAAACTGACCGTCTTTCAGTTCTATGAAACGGCTTTGACTTTTTTCCGTGAGCGCCAATAATTGCTGCATATCAATAACTAACTCTTTATCAATAATTAAGTTACCTGTTGCGGCAAACCAGTCTTGTTGTCGTTTAATGCTCAAATGAAGCTGGTTTAACGATGCCTGGCCGGCCAGCTTGAATTTTTCACCTTCCGGCCATTCCAGTACAATTTGTTGGCGCAACTCATCCAATTCCAACAAAACTTCCAAACTATCACCTATTTCATCCAGCAGCCATTCCCCTTGATTTTCTTCATAATGCTGTAATGTCGGGCAATTATCAATTAATTCCGCTACTTTTTGTTTTTCCTGTGCCAAATCACGTGTAGTCTGTAATTGTTTGCCGTTGATTTCAGCAATTACATTTCTGCCGCCACTACCCGGTGAATAATAGGCTCCGCCTATACCAAAAGGACGTACAAATAAAGAGATTTTCAAACCATTTCCAAAGGGTATCAAATGCACATGAATTTTGGTATCTGCCTCGGCTTCAATAAATTGTTCGCTTTTTCCATTGATATCCGAATGGATTGTAATATCAGAGGCAAACTTTTCAATAATTTGCCGGACTTTATTTTTTGCCGAGTCGGGTACGTGGATCCCTTTTCCCAATAGCTCAGCCATGCGTTGATATTCATCATCAATGCTTACAAGTTTTATCCGTGTCTCGGTTTCTTTAACGGCATGATAATTTCCCTCATCTCCTGAAGAAGGTTCAGGGAAAAGCTCCAGAAATATTTGCTTATCCTTTTGTTTTGTAATCCGTAATTCCGGCTTGCCTTTGACCAGTTCGACCCGGCTGACCCCGTCATGCAAAAAAATCAACGGATGTCCGATCACTGCAAACAAATATGTGTCATCGAATATGTATTCAACATTTGTATACCAGCCATCTTGATATTCATGGGCATATAGATGGCCGCAGACCTGTTTATCTTGCGGGGTAAGATAGGGGAAGCTTTCCAATTCATTGCACAAACGTTTCAAGGCAATTGGACGTCCTTTTGTCCAACTGCCATTTGGCCTTCGTTTTTGTTCACGGGGACTGATATCGCAATAACCATTGTCCCGGTAATCAAGAAACCAGACCATACGAAAATCATCATCAATCTGTTCTGTTTTTGTACGGCTTTTGTCTTTCAGGGCTAACAAGGCATTTAATGTATGCTCCCAAATATTCGTTTGTTTAACGACATCAATTAAATACCTTGAATCAGGTTTATATGTTGTCTTTTTTCCATTGTCGGACAATATATTGAGCAAGCCTGCCAATTCATGTTTGAACCATGGATAAGCATTGATTTCTGCCGAATTGTATATTTCCTTGATCGCAGCCAAGTTTTTTTTGGCTTTGTCTTTATCAATCCAATAATACGTAAAAAATTGGAAAAACAATTCTATAAAATTGGATTGTTTCCATGAATAGATACTGATATAAGTATGACTAAATACATTGTTTGCCGCTTTAGAATTGCCTGTCAAAAATTGTAAAGAATAATTCAACAGACTGTAAATATTAGAAAACAAATATTTTCCAGCAATAACGACAGACAGATAAGTAAGAGCCTGTTCTAATCGCTGGGTACTATTTTCCTTCATCAAGGCTAATACAAAAAAAACACCCATAAAATTGTCAAAATAAATTTTGCGTTTTTTTGAATTCTTTTTCAAAATTTCTAATGCAGCCTCATAATATTGAATCGCTCTTTCATTTTTTCCTTGCAAAAAAGCCATCCATCCCTGCAGGCATAAACTGTTCTCCGTATTATCGGTTCGATGCTTTTTCAGCCAGTTTTCTATTTTCTGACTTTTTCCGGTTAACATCCATTTTTCCAAAACAATCGCTTGCAAACCACTTTCACATCTATCCGAATCCGATAATACCAATTGCTCGATATAATCAAAGTGTTCAGCTTTGTTTTGACAATAAAGAAAGTCTTCAATCAATGGTTTTTGGAATAGGTCAGTATGAATATCTGCGGGTAATGATTGAACCCAGGCAGGCTCAAACGGATTACAACTGATTTCACCCAATATCTCCGACAATGAATCGACGTATTTTATTCTATCTTTATATTTGCGATAAAGGCTTTTTATTTGATCCATTTTTTTTTGATAAAATAAAATTCGAATAGCGGCAAATAGATGATCTGATTCAAGACGCAAATTCGTACCCAGGGTCTCTTCGGTTAAATTAAGGACAGTTTGAACCGCTTTCAGATAAGGCTTGAACTTTTTCGCAACGATTGTCTGACGCGTGATGATTTCGACAATTCGACGATCAATGAGGAGATAACTGCGATTTTTACCTTCCAATAAATTTTGTTCAAGTAACGTCTCCAGTGCCGGACGCATCAACTTAAATCCCTCAGTTTTTGATACTGAATCGAATTCTTCGCCATTGGCTGCTTTGATATCTGCCTGTATCAGACATTGTTTTAACTGGGTTTGATTTAGTTGATAATAGGCAATGGAGAGAATTTGCAGAATGCTTTTCTCCAATGTGGGCAGTTTTTCATAGCTTGAGATTAACTGATTGACGGTCATACTTTTTTCCCCGAATTAAATAATTACAACCTACTAAAATAATTTTTTAAAAATTTTGACCGAGCGCTTAAGAAAGTACAACCTTAAATTTCTTTTTGCCTTTGATTCTATAAATTGTGAAATCCCTGTCTATAGTTGCAATAGTCTGGATATTTAGTTTTTCTGCCAACAACACGAGACAACTGTCAGCGAAATCCATGGGCAGGTCACGATATTTTAAAGTTAACTCCCTGATTCTGCCAAAATCTGAGTTTTCGATATTGTGAATTTCAACAGCTCCGTAATTTACCCATTCCAAAAAATCTATCTGAGCATTTCGGTTAAAATCCAATAAATGCAATGTTTCTGTTACCGAGGCTATCGTGGTTATTAATAATGACTTGTTGCTTTTGATGAAATTTATGGCACTTTGGTGATGCTTGTCTGACGCATCAAATAAAGCGATTAACGGCCCTGAATCTATAAGGGTTCTTTTCATTTTCTTTTTGCCATAATTTTCGTTTTCAGTAGTATTTTCCTGTCTGTCGACAGATTTCCTTGTCCGCTGGAATATTTACCAAAATAATCTTTTCCGATTTCCCATGGGCTATGGTGGACTATTTTATTGATATATTCAGATATGCTTTTACGGATTAATTCAGATTTTGTTACACCAAGTATTTTTGCTGTGTTTTGCACATTTTGTTCTAATTTAGGATCAAGTCTTAAGCTAATCATTTTTGCACCTCCGTAATACATATTGTAATGCGAAGTATTATTTTTGTCAAATTGGGATTTGAGCATTGAGTTACATTATACTGCTTCTTCTAATGCAAAAATCTGTGAAAATATCTGATCATTGTCAAATCCTTTAAGATGTATTGCCCCTGATCTGCATGATGCTGTGCATAGTCCGCAACCCTTACACAGAACTGAGTTAATTTCTGCCTTGCCCGTAAACGGGCCTTTTTCAATAAAAGATGGCGCTGAAAAGGGACAGATATTAATGCATACGCCGCAACTGCTGCAGTTTAAAGGATCAATATAGGCAACCGTGCCGCTCATATTTGTTGTTTTTTGGGCAAGTAGCGTTACAGCTCTTGTTGCTGCGGCCTGCGCCTGCGCTATTGATTCATCAATCGGCTTTGGCGCATGTGCTAATCCGCAAATAAATACACCGTCTGTTGCACAATCAACAGGCCTGAGTTTAACGTGCGCTTCCATAAAAAAACCGTCATCATTAAGGGTCACCTTAAACATTTGTGCAAGTGGGTTTTTTTTCGGCGGTACAATGGCGGATGCAAGAACCAGAAGATTCGGCTTTATCTCAATCTTTCGTTTAATTGTGGAGTCAGTGAACCTTATCCGCAAGTCTTCCCTGTCATTATCTACGCTTAATTCCTTATTAACGTCATATCTGAAGAAGAGGATGCCTTTTTTTCGGGCTTTTCGGTACAGGTCTTCGCGCAATCCATAAGTGCGCATATCTCTGTAAAGAATAAAAATATCCATTTCCGGATTGAGTTCTTTGAGTTGCAGAGCGTTTTTTATCGAATGTGTACAGCATGTTTTTGAACAATAAGGACGTTCTTCTATTCTTGAGCCGACACACTGGATAAACAGAGCTGACTTTATATTTTTGATAGAATTGTCGTTTTTAATAAATTTTCGGTCCAATTCAAGACCGGTCAGAACGCGAGGATCATGGCCATATAAATACTTATCAGGCTTAAGCTCTTCGGCTCCTGATGCAATTATTGTCACACCATGCTCAAGGACTTCTTCCTTATCGTCCTTTTGGATACTGGTTTTAAAATTTCCGACAAAACCGTTAACCTCAGTTATTTCTGATTCCAAATAGACATCAATCTTATCATCCGACTGAATTTCCTCAATCATTCTATTTAGATTTTGCTGTACATCTTCACCTTGCCAGGTTTTATGGATATGCCGTGCCTGTCCGCCGAGCATTTCATTTTTTTCAATCAGATATGTATGATACCCTTGTCCTGATAAAGTTTTTGCTGCCGCCATACCGGATATGCCGCCGCCTATGATTAGAGCTGACTGGTTAAGTTCCAGTTCCGGTTCAATTAGAGGTTCGTGCAAGGCCACCTTTGCTACGGCCATCATGGTCAGCTCTTTTGCCTTTTCGGTTGCCCCTTCATGTTCTGCGCTATGTACCCATGAACAGTGATTGCGGATATTGGCCATATCAAACAGGTATTTATTAATACCCGCATTGATTAAAGTTTCCTGAAAAAGCGGTTCATGCGTTTTGGGAGTACATGCTGACACAACCACGCGGTTCAGACGTTTTTCTTTTATTATCTTTGTAATCTTATCCTGAGTGTCCTGCGAGCAACTGAACATGTTTTCTTCTGTATGAACAACATACGGCAGGGTACTCGCAAAATCGACTACAGCCGGCACATCGACCACTCCGGCGATGTTAATTCCGCACCTGCAGATAAAAACCCCTATTCTTGGAGGTTCTCCGCGGATATCAATTTCTTCAGGAATTTCTTCTTTCTTTGTCAGGCTCCAGCGGGATTCGGAAAGGCTGATTCCTGCCATGCCTGCTGCCGCGCTTGACTCGATGACTGATGTGGGGATGTCTATCGGAGACTCAAAGGCTCCGCATACGGCTATTCCTGGGACGGAGGTTTTTACAGGGTCAAAGCTTGTAGTTGATACAAAATTATAATGATCAAGTTCAATACCTAATTTCCCGGCCAGTTCTATTACTTCTTTGCTTATGCCAAGTCCTACCGAGAGGACAACTATATCAAATTCTTCATCAACTCTTCTGCCGTTTTCGTCTATGTATCGTATGATCTGATTGCCTGTATTTCCAACTGGAAAGATATTGCTGATTTTTGATTTTATAAATCTTATGCCTGATTCATTTTTGCCTCTGTTGTAATATTTTTCAAAATCTTTTCCGTGAGTTCGTATATCCATATAAAAAATAGCTGTATCCAGAGGCTCTTTGCTGTGTTCTTTAGCAAGCATGGCCTCTTTTATCGCATAGGTACAGCAGACCGACGAGCAATAGCCTCTGGCTCCTATATGGGTATCTCTTGATCCAACACATTGCAGCCATGCAATTTTTTTTGGTTCCTTTTTATCTGATGGCCTGACGAGATGTCCGCCAAAAGGACCTGATGCTGAAAGAATTCGTTCAAATTCAAGGCTGGTAACAATATTAGGAGATTTTCCATATCCGTAAATGTCATGAGTTGATGGATCGTAAGCCCTGACGCCGGTGGCAAGGATGATTGAGCCCACTTTGAGACTCAAATCTTTTTTTTGGTCATCAAAGTTGATGGCACCGGTGGGGCAGAATTTTTCGCATGCCTTGCACCTGCCGTTTTTAAAGAAGATACATTTCTCAGAATCAATTGCATATTTAAGAGGGACAGCCTGCGGGTATTTTAAATATATTGCCTTGCGCTTTATAAGTCTTTCATCATATTCACTGTCAACTTTTTTCGGACACTTTTGTGCGCATAGACCACATGCGATACATTTATCCATATCAACATAACGCGGGTATTGAGTTACCTGTACCTCAAAATTTCCTTCTTCCCCTGATATGTCTTTGACCTCTGAAAGAGTGAGTAATTCTATATTGATATGCCTGCCGACTTCGACCAGTTTGGGCGAGATAATACACATGGAACAGTCATTGGTCGGAAAGGTTTTGTCTAATTGGGACATGATTCCGCCGATAGAGCTTGTTCTCTCAACAAGATAGACGTAATAGCCTGAATTTGCGACATCCAGTGCGGCCTGCATTCCAGCAACTCCGCCGCCTACAACCATTACAGCACCGATCTTTTCTTTTGACATTTATTTTCCTATGATAATGAGGTCTCTACCTAAGATGAGCGATTAGCTCTTAGCGATTAGCTGTTAGCTCTTATTATTTCAGATGGTTACCAGCGATTCGATTTTCACCCATTGGGTGAAATGTTGACATCTATCAATATATTGAAATTATTGTGCTAACCGCTAATAGCTAACTGCTAATAGCTCAATTCTGGTTCTATAGCACTTATGTCTATCTGATTCATATTTATTCCCAAAGTCTGTTTATCAATACCCATAGCCAGCCCAAGGAGCTGTGGGAATAGAATTGCCGGAAGATGATTGTTCAAGCGTCGCTGCTCTAACATCATCTTCTGTACACTGTCAAATTGCAGGTGGCACCATGGGCAGGCAGTGCAAAGGTAGTCTGCACCAGCTTTTTTTCCGTCAGTTAGTTTTTTTTCCGTCAGGTTCATTGAAAGGTCATCATTTATTCCAAGTACAGGTGCTCCGCAGCATTCAAGCTTTAATGACCAGTCAATGCTATTTGCTCCAGTTAGTTCCACAAGTTTATCGAAAATAACAGGCGATATTGGATCATCGAATTGCATAATATTACTTGGACGCAAAACATGGCATCCGTAATGGGTAGCAATTTTAAGATTTTTGAAACTTCTTGTTATCTTTTCTTTTAATGTATTGATTCCTATATCTGAATAAAGCGCTGACAGAAGATGTTTGATTTCAATATCCCCGTTGTACTCTAATCCCTCTTTTGCCAGTGTTTCATTGACTTCATCTTTAAGAAATAAATTTTCCTTCATATGGTGTTCAGCCATTTTCAGGCTGCCATAGCAACATTTGCAGAGCGTAATCATATTTAAACCCAGCTTTTCCGCCAGAGCCAGATTCCGTGCGGAAAAGAGTACAGATGTCTTAAAATCCGAATTTCTTAACGGATAACCGCAGCAGTTAAACTCTTTAATATCTTCTAAATCAACGCCAAGCTCAGCAAGCACAGACCTGGCTGAGGTCTCATATTGCTGCACCCTGGCAGGGATATTACATCCAAGAAACAATGCATATTTTATCATTTTATTCATTATTAAAACTCTCTTTTATTGCAAGGTTCTTCAGCTCATACAAAACATCGGTAACTTTTACTCCCTGAGGGCAATGCTCCTGGCATTGGTAACATGTTACGCAACTCCAGAGCATTTTTGAACCAAAAGCCAGATCTTTTAAGCCAAGTCCGACAGAACGCATGATTTGATGCGGCAGCAGGCCAAGAGCCTCTTGCGGATTTTCATAATTACCCACTACCGGGCATACAGTGCTGCAGTTCTGGCAGGAAAAACAATAGGAATAGGTAGTTGCCTGAGAAGAAAGATCTACTTTTTCCTTAAATTCTTTATTAACTGGAGTTAAAGAAATTACTTTATCAGGATTTTTCATTAACTCGCATTTGTTTGTAATAGCATCCTTTGTTAGGCTCGCAGGATTTGAATAATTTTTTGAATCCAGCTTTTGTTGATTCAAACCGCGATAAAAAGAAAAAGGTGAAAGCACAAGTGGTATTGGATTGCCTTTTTGAATGAGTTCTTCTCTTACGTTAAACCACAACTCCCTGAGATTTATACCAACAGGACACACGACTGTGCAGCGGTCACAATTGGTGCACAGATAAATTCCTTCCTGAATGGCTTTAAGCTCATTTTCTTTTAAATCCTTGCCCGAGGCATAGGTTTTTAGAAATACCAGTTTTTCTGAAGGAAGAATATTTAAATTACCTGTTTTATCAAAGGCCGTTGCGACCGAACATGTAAGACTGCAAGTGCCGCAGTGAGTACATGCATCCAGTTCCATTGCCTGTCTGGTTGCGATATTTGCAGGAAAAGATTTGTCTTTATCCATTACAGCATTTGCAAGGAGGCTTACAGGACTGGCGATGAAATGGAACATCTTGCTGAAAGGCAGATAAGCAAGGCCGATAAAGCATGCAAGGAAATGAATATACCATAAAAACGTCGTTACTCCCGACCTGTCCAGAAATAAAGCAACAGGGCTTAAAATTCTGGAGACCGGATAACCGGTAAACGCCCATTTGGGTGAGGAATGGCACTCAGCACAGTTCATATTATGTAATTCTTTAGAGAAGGGGATAATCGCAGGATCAATCGGCCCTTTAACATTCGGTGAAACCAGACCAAAATCCTTAACCCATAATTTTTCAAGTGCCAGTATTTCTCCCTCATCATCAAGGGCGGAATAATTTTCCACCATATTCTGGAATTCAGCATATGATGTTATTTTTATACCTTCCAGAAAAATACCTGAAAACATAATAACAGTTAGAATAATGATGGCATAGTAGTCCATGGGGCTGGTTTTGAGGCGGGGTACTTTCAGAATAAAGCGCCTGTAAACGGCGATCATCAAGCCGGCTAAAACCATAATGCCGAAAAAATTCCTGAGAAATAAAAACGGGTTTACAGTAGAATAATATTCTTTAAAAAGAGGTGAGGTTATAAAAGAGTCAAAGGCATGCATCAGCAGCAGCATCATGAATCCGGTAAATATCAGCATATGCATCAACCACCGGAGGAGGTTTTCTTTCAGAATTCTTCTTTGCAGCACAACGTCGAGCAAGAAAACTTTAGCAAGAATAAGGATTTTTGGGCTGAATATAACGCCCGATATACCCTTTACTGCCGCTGATATTCTTTCAGATGTCGTAAAATTTTTAGACGCAATTCCTATTTTTCGCGAGAACCAGGTGGAAACCTTGTAGATCAGGCCAAGAAGAAAGACAAAAAGAGAGATATAAAGAAGAACAGTAAACAACATGCAGTTACCCTCCAAAATTAACCCGTATTTCTCACAAGCTTAGTTTGCCGCAGGTGCAATTTAAATTCTTCAAGCAGGTTTTAGGTATCAATAAATTATTATGAGCAAGCAAAACTTTTTTTGTACCAAATATAAAAAAATTATACAAGATCTAATCCGTATTCTCCACCAGCCCTCCCTCAAGCTCGTCCCATCAGTCATGCAAAATCAAACTGGAAGCTTATATTCCAATTCACCAAAAGCCCAAGAGCCAGTAGTTGCGCCTATAATTATATCGTTGGCATATTTATTCTTCACTATTGTTCGTAAACGTGGCCCAAGCGGTTCTTCTGATTGGGCAAACAATAAGTTGTTGCAATTAAGCAATAATAATAACATAAATAAAAATATTTAACTTAATTAATGACTCTGTTGATTTACTAGCTTCTCAGAAAAATTGGCACAATATATTGTGTGTAATGTTTGAGCATAACGCAACATGGTGTGTTCTGATTTTCAAAATCGGAGTAAATCATCGGAGTAAATCAACAGAGTCATTAATCAAATTATTACCCGGAGAGTAGCGATGATGCCTATTAAAATTAACTACAGCACAATTATAGTTCTGCTTACAGGTTTGTTGATATTAATTGCCGTGCCATCTTTTCAAAACCAGGCTATTGCAGATAACAGCAGGGTATATTTTGAATCCCTGCAGCAAAGACTCATAATAGAAGATTTTGATAAAGGTATGATAAAAGATTTATACAGCAGACCAGAGGTCTATTTTGATTTTAAAGGTGTTTCTCGATATTTCGTGCATAGCGAAGCTAAATTAAATTACGATCAGTTCACTTCCAAAAGCTCCATTAAGAAGGCAAAAAAATATATGAGCAAATATAGTACAGAGCTTTCAAGTGCGGAAAGAATATACGGCGTGGACAAAAAAATTATAACCTCTATAATTTTGGTTGAAACAAGACTTGGAAAAGTAATTGGGAACAGATCTGTTTTAAACACTCTTTCAACGCTGGCTTCTTTGTCGGATTTAAACATCCGTGAGATGGTCTGGGATAAAAATTCAAGCTCTTACAGTCGTACAAGGGAAGAATTCAATAAGTGGTCAGACAGGAAATCAAAATGGGCTTATTCAGAACTCAAAGCTTTTATTATATATGTAAACAGAGAGGGAATTGATCCAGCTATTATTAATGGCTCTTTTGCGGGGGCATTGGGTATAGCTCAATTCATGCCAAGCAGTATTCTCTCATTCGCAAAAGATGGGGACGGAGATGGAAGTGTTGATCTTTTTAACCATGCCGATGCTATAATAAGTATAGCAACATATCTCGGCCATTACGGATGGCATCCGGGAATAGACAGAAAAGATGCCTATAAGGTCATTTATCATTATAACCATAGTAACTATTATGTGGATACTATATTAAAAATATTTGAATTATTGAATTGAAAGGATAAAATTGAATACCACAACATTTTTTGTAGGTCTTGGCATAGCGTTTTACGTAATAACCTGCCTGGCCATATTTGATATAGCTAAGAAGGATTTTGGTAAACTGGCATATAAGTTTACATGGGGAATAATTGCTCTTATCCCTTTTATCGGTTGTATAATATATTTTGTTTTCGGCTACAGAAAGGGTAAAAGGATTGAGAAGTATTCAAATCTATAAAATAATATTTGACAAAGTATACCCTTTTCTATAATCATGTTCGACTTAAAAAGGGTCCCATCGTCTAGCGGTCAGGACGCCGGCCTCTCACGCCGGAAACCGGGGTTCAATTCCCCGTGGGATCACCAATAAATTAAAGGTTTTATGTCTTTTCATAAAAGCCGCTTGTGGAGATGACGGCTTCACAGACGGCTTTTTGCTTTTCCGGCCCCTCATTTTATTCTCCTAACATTTGTTTGTAGACTCGGTCAATGTCAATCGACACCACCTCCGCAGGTTTGGAGGGCAAGCTTTCCAGGGCGTCTCGCACTCTTTCCATGCCGATACTCTTCAAATACCGCTCCGTTGTACTGGGGCTCTTGTGCCGAAGGATGGACTGAATCACGCCCACGTCGTATCCCTGATTGAAGAGTGTGGAAGCCGTTAGGTGCCGGATAGCGTGGAAGCCAAAAGGTTTCACTTTGGCTTTGTCGCAAATACGCCGCATGAAATGAATCCTGCATTTGAATGGCTGGCCGTAATACTCACGGGTGAATGCCGTTTCATCCAGACACAGGAATACATTGGGCTTGTCTTTTATCGGCCTGTGTTCCCACCACCACAATAACGATTTCCGCAATTCCTTGGTCATGGGAAGCCAGTCATACTCGTAGGTTCCGTCCTTGCGTTTGCGAGTCCATAGCCGGACACGGC
>Ga0255422_1111_pt1 | contig 18442 bp, 16 predicted proteins | sample ANMaggSeSYBR02D3_FD_182631 | JGI IMG/M metagenome (GOLD analysis project Ga0255422, IMG submission 182631) | Sediment cell enrichment communities from methane seep in Santa Monica Basin, California, United Staets - ANME aggregate JGI... | ecosystem: Environmental > Aquatic > Marine > Cold seeps >... | reverse complement strand
ATTGATTTATAAACAAATGCTATTACAGATGAATTTAATAGTAATATTAATTAGCAAGGATTTGGAAATATGAGGATCGCATGGGGAATTACAGGTGCCGGACATTACATATCAGAAAGTTATGAAGTATTCAGGAAACTTAAACAACGACATCCCGACCTGAAAATATCGATCTTCATATCAGGGGCGGGAGAAGAGGTCCTGAAAATGTACGGCCTGTTTGGATCACTGGATAGTATAGCCCCTGGTGGGTATATGGAAGAGATTTTCCTTGAAAAAGACCAGGGTAAAAGTTATCCGAAGGTTGGAAGGTTCCTTATGGATAAATACGACCATCTCATCATATCGCCTGCCACATCCAATACAGTTGCAAAAATAACCCATGGCATTGCAGACACACTTGTAACCAATGCAGTGACCCAGGCAGTAAAAGGCAGTGTTCCGATACATATAGTACCTGTGGATATTGCAGGCGTGGTGCGCTCAAAACTGCCCTATAATATTGATCGGGATATATGCCAGAATTGTGAGGATTGTCCTTCCGGGAACGAATGTCCCAACCAGGCTTTTACTGATGAGCCACAGATAGACCTGTTATTGTGTGACGGTTGTGGTAATTGTGTTGATATCTGCACGTATGGAGCAATAAAGGGCGGGGAAGTGGAACTCAGGATAAGGGATATTGACAGCAGGAACGTCTGGATTCTTAAGGAATTGGATGAGATAACAGTACTTGATGACCCATATGCCATATTAGAAATAATTTAGTGATAAATCGGTTCTTTTTTAAATCCGATATGATAAATACTATAAAAATTGTTTAAGGGCAGAATCAGGAAATAAGGTGATGACTATAAACAACCACCCAACCCTTCTATTAACCGATACTTTATCCGCCACCTTGAAGAAAAGGACGATAGTACTGGCAGTCACTGGCAGCATTGCAGCCGTACGAACCATCGAACTTGCAAGGGAACTTGTGCGCCACGGTGCCACTGTCAGGGCGGTGATGAGCCAGGCCGCCCAGGGAATAATCCATAACGATGCACTGCATTACGCCACGGGACACCCCGTCATAACAAGGATTACCGGCGCTGTGGAACATGTGGAGTACTGCGGCGGGGAAGGTACTGCCGATCTGCTGCTGGTAGCACCGTGTACTGCCAATACTATCAGCAAAATGTCACTTGGTATCGACGATACCCCTACTACTACCTTCGCCACTACAGCCATAGGTAGCGGCATACCTGTGCTTGTAGTACCTGCAATGCACGGTTCAATGTATGATCATCTGGCAGTACGGGAAAACATCGGGAAACTTATAAACATGGGAGTACTGCTCATGGACCCGCTCATTGATGAAAAAACCGCCAAAATGACAGCTAATGAGGATATAGTACTGGAAGTGCAGCGAATACTGGGAGACGGCAGCCTTGGTGGCAAGAGGGTGTTAATCACAGGAGGCGGGACAATGGAGCGTATCGATGCCATCAGGGTGCTTACCAACCGCTCATCAGGCCGAACAGGTGTGGAACTGGCCAGGGAGGCATACCGCAGGGGTGCGGATGTGACACTGGTACATCCCAGGCGGCAGGGGCTGTATGGCATAACCGAGGTGGAAGCGGTGTCAGCAAAGGATATGACCAACAGTGTGCTGGACGAGATCGGGAAGGGATGCGACCTTTTCATTAGTTCTGCGGCAATTTCAGATTATACTATTGAGCCTGTGGATCATAAGATCAAGTCAGGCAAGGAAGCACTTACATTAACTCTCAGGCCTGCTCCTAAAATGCTGCAGGATATCAGGAAAAAGTATCCTGGCCTGGATATTATCGGTTTCAAGGCCGAAGCCAGTGTGGACAAGGATGAGCTTATTGAAAGCGCAAAGGAATTGATGGTAAAGTATGGTCTTTCGATGGTAGTGGCCAATGATGTGGGAGAGGGCGGAATGGGAACCCCGGATAATACAGTACTTATCCTGGATAGTTCGGGCAGTGAGACCGGTCCGGTAACAGGGGACAAACAGGTCATTGCAGGGGCCGTTCTTGATAAGTTCATTGAGGTAAATGGATGACTGTAACGGCATTTGCGCCGGCTCATATCACTGGTTTTTTTTCAACAATATTCGATCATGACCCTGTTAAAGCCGGATCGGTTGGCTGCGGGCTGTGTCTTGAAGCAGGAGTGATGGCAAGAGTAACAACAAGTACAACAGGATCTGGTGCGCTTATAAGGTTAAATGGTGAACCAAAAGACCTGCCCACGGTTACGTATGTGGTCGAATCACTGCCGGGTACCAGGCATTCAGGACTTGTCATTGACCTGACGGCAGATGTTCCTTTGGGTTATGGTTTCGGGGTGAGCGGTGCGGCTGCCCTGGCAACTGCCCTGGCCGTAAATACTGATCCCGGGCAGGGCCTTACTATGGAACAGGTGGCTGTTGTGGCCCATTGTGCGGACGTAGTGAACAGGACAGGGATGGGGGATGTGGCAGGACAGTTTACCGGCGGCCTGGTTATCAGGATAGTGGCAGGTGCGCCGGGGGTGGGGGTGGTTGAAAAGGTGCCGGTAGATAACATGGAAGTGTCGTGGGTCTGCCTGGGTGAGATATCAACCTCCTTGGTACTGGATGATAAGAAAAACATGGAGAGGATCAATATACTGGGCCAACGGGCATTGAAGGCAATGCTCAAACGGCCAGGGGTTGAGCATTTCATGTCCCTTTCAAGGGATTTTGCCTTTGAGACCGGGCTTGTCAGTCCGGGAGTTGCAGATGCCATTGAAGCGGTTGAAGCCAGTGGTGGAATGGCCAGTATGGCGATGCTGGGGGATACCGTATTTGCGCTGGGGGATGGTAGTGCTTTGATGGAATTCGGGCCAGTCGGCAGCAGCAGGATAGGAACTACGGGTGCACATATTCTTTAAATAAGTTATAGTTGGTTCAGATATGTTGGATATGTGTATTAAAATATTTACAATGAATTATCACTTGATAATTTTTTGGGTTTAGTAAATAACGTACATGCACCACATAAATCCAGATTATCCGGATGACTACCCAGACCTTAGGTAGATACTCATGCCATATTTTTTCTATCGGCCCCACCCGCAAGCAGCCTACAAATCAACCAAAGGCCGGACCTGCGGCACACCCCTTAAAGCCTGACAGCCTCTATTCAGCGGCTGAAGTTCCTACCGGGCAGATATACCAGAACCCGGATATCCCCGAAGGCCAGTCCCTGTTCAGTGCATATAGCCAGGCAGAGGGCAGGCCGTCCTGGATATCTCCCCGGCCAGCTGTTATCCCTGAATATCCTACCGCCCGGCTGGATTACTGTGAGCTTGAACTGTCTGCCAGGATAACCTTAGACGTGGTACAGGCTTGCAGTTCATATTTATTGGAAATACGCAACCCAAAGAATTTTTAGGTATTATGACTTCCTTTACTCAGGAGGTTGAAATTATGCAAAATACAACTCTTCACAGAAACATCTTCCAACGCCTACTTGGAATATGTGCCACAAAGAAACCATCAGATGAAGGCTGCTGGACCTTTGATGATGGAAAGATCATTGTAGACCTTGCCCGTGTACCCGAGTTATCGAGTGTTAATGGAGCCATACGTCTTGAAACAAAGACGCCCCATGAACGCGTTCTCATCATCCAGGGAGATGATGGCCAGTACTATGCTTTCCAGAACCGCTGTACACATGGCAAGCGCCGCCTGGATCCAATGCCAGGAATACAGCAGGTGCAATGCTGTAGTATCGGAAAATCGATCTATGGCTACAATGGCAAAATAATCTCCGGGTCAGCGAAAGATGATATTGTGACCTATCCGGTAATAGTTGACAATGGTAAGCTTGTGATTACATTGTGATGCAGGGATTCTTAAAGAGCTTTCATTCACGGGATACACTGTATAAATTGTGAAGTGGTCTGTAATGTAATATCCCACACCCTCGGGCCGGACCCCGAACCATTAAAGGCCAGCCCCAGATCAGCATAGGCAGTAAGGCAGAGGGCAGCTTGGGTGTTTAAGAGTCTGTCTTCAAATTTCAAGTTAAATTGTCTAACTTTTTGGAACAAATTCTACTTCTTAAAGAATAGCAATCTTTAAATAGTCAACATGCACATATTGACATGTATTCCTTCCAGTTAGTGAGAGACAATTCGATATCTGGAAACTCAGACGCAGTGGCCTTCCCAATTTCAATATTGCCCACCTGTTCAAAATATCCCGGCAGGCTGCATCCGGAGCGCTCATCACCATGGATGAGTAAATAGAAAAAAACCCTGCTTGAAATGGCACAGGCAAATCAGGTCAAAGATGAACTGTTCATGAAATTGAGGAAACTTGTATGAATATCAGCATAACAGAAGCCATAAGGAAAATGATGGGGTGGTGCCCGAATACCAGCATGATAAATAAAGAGGAGGAAATGTTCATGGAAATGTATGATGGAGAGTATATTCATAGAATAAAAGGGATCGGATTCAATGGAGTTATTGGAATATTACATCTCATATATGCGGTTTGGCTTATAAGTACAGCACTGTGGGTTCTGGCAGGGGTTAGAATTTTTCCCTGGTATGTACTGGATATAACGTTTATATCTTCTGGAATCCTGTTGGCAATTGGTATTACTTCATTGATGATTTTCCTTAATTTCATTAAATCCGCTAACATCCACAGGGCATTGGCTGTAGTTAATATAGTACTGATTGCAGTATTTTTTATGTATCTGAGCCAAACTCTCATATCACAAGAACAGAAATTTACATTGGTTACCCTGCTTGCGAAACCATTTTATTTATATTCCTTTGGTATTGTCTCTCTTCCACTATTTACAATAATCATGGGATTTCCAAATATAATATCCCTTTTACGTAAACCCACTGAAGAACGTAAAACTAAATTCTTCACAGCATCGTTTATTGCACTCATCGTCACATTTGCTTTCCTTGGCGGTTATTATCTTTATTTGAATATGCAAAAGGACAGCCTGATATTGGAGGATCATGAAGAAGGTGGGTACAGGATATACCAACTGGATCCAAATACCTACACAATGAGCGGATTAAGTACAGAAGATTACCCATATTTCCTTGATTCCTATGAAGGCACCACAGGACATCCCATTTCAGAAGATTCTTATGAAGCCATACAATTTCTAAGGACTAAAGAAAACAGCAACGTTCTGGGGTGGTGGGATTACCAGCTTCAGATCAAAGCCGCTGATAAGGAACCTGTTATTACTTATGCGTCCAGTGAAATAAAGAATACTGTGGCCAGACCATCGCAATTGTACGACAAATTCGAGTCCAATGAGAAGGTGGTTGATATTTCCACCTTTTTCACCACTGAGTCCGAGGAAACAGCAGTGGGTATTGCTGAGAAAAATGGGGCAGAATATGTGTATATCTTGCTGCAAAGATGGGATGTTTATTATCAGGTCATGCTTTTAACGGTTCAACCGGATGTGCATGAAAATATCTATTCTTCAGAGACGCTCTTTAATGAATTCTATGAGCGGTCAATGGCATATAAGTTCAAAAGCGGGGCTGAACTGGAGTACTTTGATAAGATATTCGAAAATGAGGATGTTATAATTTATCAGTTGAAATAACAGTGGGGTGAATTTGTGCTTAAAATTTGGTGGTGTCCTAAATTTCGTGACCTACTTGGAAAACTGTCACAATGGAGGCTCAGAGATATTTAGAGTTCACTTGAAAAAAGCATTCCGTGCCTTAGTGTCATGTTGGCTCATTTACACGCTGAATTATGTTCATTCAATAAAGTAAATAAAGGTCACGATTTGTGGTACACTACCAAGAATTGTGTATGAGCTAAACAAATACGATGTTTTTTTATCCTTTGTAACCATAATAAAAATAGACTGTCTGGAACAAAGGAGGCAGACAATGGATATAAAAATCGCGCCCCATGTGGACGAAATAATTAGGGCGCTTGGTACAACAGGCACAACAGGCACAACAGTAAATCAGGCTATTATTAAAGAAGAACTTACAAGGCTCCTGGAGTTCAAGGTGCCTGTGGAAGAAGCAAAAAGGAGCTTGCTAAAGAAATACGGGAATATCGATCTGCCATCAGTGAAAAAACTTTCCGAGCTTGGCACAGGGGAGCGAAATATTGAGGTCACAGCCCGGATCCTTGAGATCAATACCAAAGTCGTTGGAATCAAGGGCCAGGAGCGTACCATCTTCATGGGCACCATGGTAGACGAGACCGGGGCACGGAGTTTTACGGCATGGGATGATTTCGGGCTAGAAAAAGGAGATGTGGTCAAGGTCATTAACGCCTATATCAGGATGTGGCAGGGCATGCCCGAGATTAATTTCGGTGCCAGATCGAAAGTTGAGAAATTAGACTCCACCGCCCTGGAACCGCTCCTGTCAAAAGACCTTGAACGCCCTGTCCTGCTGGCAGAATTAAAAGAGGGCGAACCTGCCGTTCATACTGTAATAAAGATTATGGAATTCCATCATCAGGATATCAACACAAAGAACGGACCCAGAACCATAATAACAGGGATAGCAGTCGATAGCACTGCCAAACTCCCCTTTACCTCATGGGTGCTCTCTCCCGAACTCAGGACAGGTAACACAGTAGAGATCAAAAATGCATATATGAGATCATGGCAGGGTATTCCTACCATCAATATGGGAGAATTCACTTTGATCAGTCATTCAAAAACTCCAATAGATGATAGTGATATTGCAAGAGTAATGGACCCCATCCCAACCAGTCTGGATAAAATAACTGACCGGGACGGAGCTTTTGACGTGAGCATAGAAGGCAATATAATCTCGGTCAGGCCTGGTTCAGGGCTTATTACCAGATGTCCTGAATGTAACAGGGTGATACAAAAGAACATCTGCCGTGTCCACGGTTTGGTAGAAGGCAGGAACGATATGAGGATAAAGTCCATACTGGACGACGGTACCGGTGCCTTGACCGTAGTACTGGATGCAGACCTTACCAGAAAGGTCACCGGCTACTCCATTGAAAAAGCCAGTGAAGTTGCTGCTGCCAACACGACTCCGTCTGCTGTTGAGGAAAAGATCAGGAACAAGCTTATGGGACAGAGTATGCGATTAAGGGGTAACATGACCAAAGGTGAATACGGGATCACACTGGTGGCGTCCGATGCAGAGTTTACTGAGATCGACCATGCTGCCACCGCTGCAGACCTGGTCAAAGAGATAGAGGGTGCAGGTCATCATTCACCCCGGCCGGGGGATGGCAGTCTATGGTAGAAAGAGAAGTTGCCTGGAGGGTCTTTGCCCACGAATTCATTCATTCGGATTATTTCTTTCATGACGGGGATGAGCGCTCACCCAATTACCTGGTCACTCCCACCGGTGCAAGGGTGAACCGGTTGTACTTTGTGGGTGTACTGACCGAAATTGATAATCTTGGTGCAGGGGAGGATATGTGGAGAGTAAGAGTATCTGACCCAACCGGTGCATTTTCAGTATATGCGGGACAGTACCAGCCGCAAGCATCAGTATTCCTGGCAGGACTGGATGTCCCATCTTTTGTGGCTATAACAGGCAAGGCCAGGACCTATGAGCCAGAGGACGGAACCATATATACTTCTGTAAGGCCGGAAGAACTGAACACTGCAAGCGATCATATAAGGGACCGATGGATAGTTGATACTGCCAGGCTGACCCATGAGCGCATAGGATTGACCAGGTCTGCTATAGATTCAGGTCTTAAGGGTGATGAACTGACAGCCATGCTTGTTCAATCCGGTGCCAGTCCCGAACTTGCCGATGGCATTCTAAGGGCCGTATCTCATTATACTGACCTGGACAAATACCTTAATACTCTATCAGGTGTGATTGTTGATGCATTGAAGAACCTGACGTCAACTGACCACCAACCGGCACCTGGGGCCGGTGTTTCGTATGCCATGGAAGAGGTTGCCACAAGCAAGCCGGCAGGTGCTATGGTGAAAGAGACACCTGCCCGGTATTCTATAGAGGATACACAGCCCACAAAATCCATACAGCCTGGCCGGTCCACAGAACCTGCACAACCAACACAGTCCCCATACTCTGTCCAGTCCATGGAACCTGCACAATCCCCACAGCCTGCCCAGTTCACACAGCCTGAAACTGTCCAGGTGGCGGGAGAAGAGATCGACGATAGAACAATCGGTAGTGACCCTTCAAGGCCGGAAAATGATAAGCCTGAACCTGACGAGATAGTATATGAACTGATGGGTATAATGGATAAAGGGAACGGCGTGCCTTTCACTGAACTGGTTGATGAATCAAAACGCAGTGGTCTTACCGATGAACAGGTTGATGATGCTGTGAAGACATTGATGTCGGAAGGCAGGTGTTACGAGCCCAGGATAGGGGTACTTCGCAGAGTATGAATCGGTAAATAAAAACAAACATTTAATATTTTATCATGCATCTTTAATCATACATCTTTAAATAAAGAAAATGCTCACTTCATTCGCATTTTCTAAGCCTGCAGGAAAGTATATACTATTCTATACGTTAAAAAAAGCTACATAGCATCCCGCATACCAGGTGAAATAATGAAATCTGTTGAGGAAATTCTTAAAAAAATCAGTGAAAAGGATGTCAGGTTCGTAAGGCTGCAGTTCGTGGATATACAGGGTATCGTCAAGAACGTGGCCATACCAGTGTCCCAGATAGATAAAGCGCTGGATCAGGGAATATCCTTTGATGGTTCGTCCATTGAAGGCTTCGTCAGGATAGAAGAATCAGATATGGTCTTAAAACCGGATATTAATACATTCCAGATACTACCATGGAGCCATAACGGAGGTAACAGTGCCAGGATGATATGTGATGTCCACCTGCCGAACGGTGAACCTTTCGAAGGTGACCCCAGGTATGTACTCAGGCGTGCCATGGAAGAAGCAGCTATAATGGGTTTTAAGATGAATACCGGACCTGAACTTGAATTTTTCCTTTTTGAAAAAATGGACGGACGCCCTACCACTATTCCACATGACTCTGCAGGGTATTTTGACTTCGGACCTGTGGATCTGGCAGAAAATATTCGAAGGGAGATCGTAGTCGCCCTGGAAGGCATGGGATTTGAGATAGAGGCTTCACATCACGAGGTTGCATCAGGTCAGCATGAGATCGATTTCAAATACGATGATGCCCTTATCACAGCTGACAATGTGGTGACCTTTAAATATGTCACCAGGACAATTGCCAACAATATGGGATTACATGCCACATTTATGCCCAAACCCCTGTTCAGTGAGAACGGCAGCGGCATGCACATCAACGTTTCCCTGTTCAAGGATGGACAGAACGCTTTTTTTGACCCTGACAGCAAATATGGCATCAGTGATACTTTGAGATACTTTATTGGCGGAATATTGAAACATATTAAAGCCATTACTGCGATCACCAATCCAATTGTCAACTCATATAAGAGATTGGTGCCAGGGTATGAAGCACCCGTATATGTTTCATGGTCCGGGGCAAACAGGAGTTCGCTTATCAGGATACCTATGGCCAGGGGGTCGAGCACAAGGATAGAATTGCGCAGTCCTGACCCCTCCTGTAATCCATACCTGTCCTTTGCGGTCATACTCATGACAGGACTGGATGGTATCAGGAATAAGATAGACCCCGGTGATCCGGTAAATGATAATATTTACAAGATGACGGCTAAGAAACGCCTGGAATACAACATTGATTCACTGCCAGGGACTGTCAGGGATGCACTGAACGAACTGGAAAGTGATGAAATATTAATTAAATCCCTGGGTCCCCATGTTTTTAATAACTTCATGAGGCTGGGCCGTGCCGAATGGGAATTATACAGGATACAGGTACATGACTGGGAAATCCAGCGGTATATCAATATTATGTAAATAAGGTCTAAGTTATGAACACCTCAACTCCTGACCCACAGGTGCAGCGAAAACTTATAGAGATTTTAAGGATTATCACTGAAAGTAATGGTGCTATCGGTGCTCGCATCATTGCTGACAAAATGAGGGAAAGAGGGTACCAGATAGGTGAGAGGGGTGTAAGGTACCATCTGAGGATACTGGATGAAAGGGGGCTAACAGCAAGGGAAGGATATTCCGGACGGGTTATTACCAAGAGCGGATTGCAGGAACTGGAAGACGGTCTCATCGGCCACAGGGTGGGATTTATTATTACTTCCATTGATGAACTGGTCTATAACACTGACCTGGGTGTGGATACAGGGGAAGGCAACGTAATAGTGAACATGGCGCTGATCGACAAGGATGATTTTGATGATGGTATTGAGATTATTGCGGCTATGAACGAAACCCCGTACTCCATAAGCCCATATGTCCAAGTTATTGAAGAGGACGCTGTTGATTACAGGGTGCCGGAAGGAAAGGTCGGCATTACTACCGTGTGCAGCATAACAATTGATGGGATACTGGCAAAGAACGGGATACCTGTAAATACTAAATACGGAGGCCTTATACAGATTGAAAACGGGGCCCCTGCCACTTTTTCAGATCTGCTGTTATACAGTGGTACAACTATCGATCCGATGAAAATATTCATCAACAGGAGAATGACATCGGTACTGGACGTACTTGAGACAGGAAACGGTAAACTCCTTGCAAACTTGAGGGAGATACCTGCTTCAGCCAAAGAGCATGCCATTGAGATCCTTGACAAGGCTAAAGGTATAGATATCGACGGCCTGATCGGAATTGGTAAGCCTGGCAGTCCAATATTCAAGGCCCCTGTCTCCCCTGGAAAGATAGGATTACCAATATATGCTGGCCTGAACTGTATTGTGGCAATGGAAGAAAGCGGTATTGATGTGTCGGTATTCCCTATATCCAGGATGGCTAATTATAAGAATATGACCCGACTGTAGTTCTTATATGGAAATTCGGGATGGTTTGGCAGACGATCTTGGAAGATTGATCGATTTCATGGAACTGGTCGACCATGAGTTTGTTCCGCCACTGTCCTTGCGGCAAGGCGGTATAAATGAAAGGGTATCAGGTACTCTTGCTAAGGTGGATTCTAATTTTCTTATTGGTGAGTCAAATGGAAGAGTGGTTGATGCCGTGGGGTACCAGAAGAACTGGAACGGGATGGAAGAAGTAATGAGGGAGGCATATATTTCGTTCATTGTTGTTCATCCCGGGTACAGGGGGCAGAATATCGCAAGGTTGCTGGACCGGGCACTGGCACAAGAACTTTGGTCTAACAGGATGACACATGTCAACGTCACTACATGGTCCACAAATCCTGTTGCATACCGGATGTACCAGCAGCTTGGTTATGTTGTATCAAAAATCTTGGAAGACCACCGTGGCCCAGGCGTGGATACTATCTATTTCAGGAAAAGTCTCAAGTGAACCGTGACGTTAACGAAGAGCCTTTTTTATCTGGCTGACATATACTGAACTGTCTACTGACTTTCCGGCCCATACCCGTTTCACATCACAGTTGTGGATAATAGCGGTCAGGGGCATTTTTTTATCCTCATCCGGTGCGCCCTGAAATAGTATGTGGTAAAGGGCTCCTGCCGGGTTATTCTCGCTTATCTCAAATATGGATATGGAATCACCGTACTTTTCATCCACGGCCCTGATGTTGGCTTCATTGGTGAGGCATATCTTGCAGGTATCTTCCCGCAGGCGATCGCGCATGATGTTGAGTAAAACCGGTTTTGGAACTGCGCATATGGTTTTTACTACCTGCTTAACGGGTGCATATCGTGAATCGACCAGATTATCTACACTGTCCCCTAACTGTTCCATGACCTCATTGCAGGATATGGAATGCTTAGCGGCAAGTGATTCTACCAGCCTGGTTTTGAAGGATTGTCTGTGTTCGTCGAGTTTTTTTTGCAGGTCCAATGCTGTCACGCTCCTGATATGGATATATTGATAGAAATCCCATTATATAAATAAATTGCAGGAAAAGTCTGGTAATTCTAAAAGGGATTCCACAGACGCTGGCCATGCATAGAATCTATGGAAAAAAACCATATACGTAAGCCATGGATAAAAGCCTGATGAGATCACAAACCAGATAAACATGTACCTTCAAGGGATTGATGCTATTTTACAATACTACCACACTAAACTTATATAGTCTTTTAAATATTAAATGCACTGCAAATGTCTGATAATGCTACAAAAGATTCCGCCAACAGCAGCCTTGAGGTCAATGTGGAAATGGATATCGGGGATTTCCATTTCATTTACACCCAGACCGCTAACGCCTCAAAGAAGACCCTGGACTACGATTACAAACGGTGCAACGGCTGTGGGATATGTATCGATGTATGCCCTGCAAATGCGATAGAAGCAGGCCCGCTCTTCGAGATAGCCACAGGTATGGACGCACCGCCGGTAATCATCGACCAGACCAAATGCACCTTTTGCGGCATGTGTGCATCCTTCTGTCCGGTAAGGGCTATCAGGATGGACATAGACGGCCAGGATATACTTGACAATCCCGACTTCCCACAACTGGACTCACAGGTGGTCATTAATGAAAAATGCCTGCCTTGCATGTTGTGCGAAAAAGCCTGCCCCCAGGAAGCCATAAAACTAGAATTTACTTTTCCTGTTAAAGAAGAAGTAGCCCCATTCAAGGAAGGGCAAAAAGGTGAGATCGCAGTGGATATGGACAAGTGCAACTTCTGCGGCATGTGTGCATACCTCTGTCCCGCTTTCGTGCTGGTGGAGCAAAAGCCAACGCCAGATAACCCTGTCCCGTTCCAGGACCTGCTCATCGACCTGGATAAGTGCGACTACTGCAGGATATGCGAAGATTTTTGTCCTGAGGATGCCATCAGGGTGGAAGGGAAACTGGGGGCACCTGTGCCAAAGATATCAGGTACTGTGACTATTGATGACGAAAAGTGCACCAGGTGCGGCTGGTGTAAGGCTGTCTGTCCTTATGAAGCAGTGGATATAATAAAACCCTTTGAAGGGGAGATAGAACTTATCGAGAACAGGCTGGCTGATTGCGACCCGGTTGGCTGCCATGGGTGTTTCAATGTATGTCCTGTAAATGCCTGGTATGTGCCGCATGATAAGAAAATTGACGTGAACAAGGACTACTGTATTTACTGTGGTGCATGTGAGAAGGCCTGCCATGTGTATGCAATAGATGTGGAACGCTCTGGTGTGCAGCACACACAAGTCAGGGATTTACCCTGGTCATATGAGTGGAAGAATGCAATAAATGCGATCAAGACGGGTGATAGGCCAAGACCCGATACCAACCGCAGGGTCGAGATGGAAGTGGAGGGACCTATGCATCCTGAAGTACATGAGATTGATTTAAGGGAAAAACATAAACATCTTGATGAAATACGTTCAAGGCTGGACAACATGATGCCAATGCTTTGTGATGTGAAAACAAGGTATGAATGGGAACGGCATAACTCCGGTTCGGTTATAAAGCGGATCAACAGGATAAATTAGAATGGGTTATCCTGTTAACCATGTAAATCATGTATGATAATCACTGATCTCATATCTTTTAACAGCCATGACAGAACCCCGCCGCAGCTGGATATACGCAGTTAGGTGACTTTGCTATGAGCTAGCTTTTTTCTGAGAAAGCATCCATGACCCTCTTGGTCACCCATGATTATGAAAATGCGCCACCTATTTTCGGAGCAAATGAAGAAATATATGAAGATTCAGGAACAAAGGCATTTAATTTTTGGCTCTTCCTGGAGTCCAAGTTGGTGATTTTGAATTGAACAAGTAGCTAAACGCACTAAATCGCTGGAGTGTTTAAATCATCAGTTAGTTTTTATGCGATTTTATATATGTGAGACTCTGGCATTCCAGAGCCTCAGTTTCTTAGCAAAGTATTGTTCAGTGATATATTCCTGAAATGGTTCTAGTGTCGAGTCAACCCTATAATGTATCTAAATATGCTATCAATACACCATATAATCCGACACTTTGATGTTGACGCGACACTAGTACACTATGGCTTAAGTTTCTATACCATTTATCGGGCAAGAACTCACACCTGTAAAGCCATTTGAATGGTATGTATATTTACGCACATGTGTACTAGTTCCTGATTTATATGCGCTTTTCTTTTATACTCTGGTGGATCTTCTGATCGCAGTGCGTTCCTTACGGCGTTTCTCGATAAATTGAGTTGTTTTGCAATTGATCTTGTTCCCATTTTGGGATTTCGCTTCTTTAGGTTCCTTATTGTTATCCAATCTTCCATTGAGATCACCCAATACCTCCTACAATAAAACGGGAGGATTTTAGCATATAGGGTGGGTCAATTTTCAATGGGAAAACTGGGTCATTTTTGGATGGGAATTTTCATGGTGAATGGAATGGCTTTTCCCCTATAGATGAGACTTTTTATTATTTTCTGATGGCGACATACATTTGGAATTAAGTTGCACTGACACAATCTAATTTTTATCTGGAATTAAATAATAAATTTTATATACTATATGATGTATATTGTAATGTATGGCAAAAGGTAATCAGTTTATCAATAAATCACTTGCAAAGGACGTAGAAAATGGTCATATTGTTCAGGAATTGCCAGAAGTTGAATTTGAAGGTCGGATGTGCTCGTTATTCACACCCATCTCTCCAACTCATTGTATCATCTGTGGAAGTCCCTTAAAACGAAACGAATACTATGATCGATTCGCAATTTCAAGTTATGGCATCATACGATGCCCGGTCAGCTATTGGATATGTTCAAATCCAGACTGCAAAAAACACCACCATGACATGTTAATAGGTGTTACCGGATCAGCAAATTACAGCGATGAATATATTGAAAAAATGCAATGTGTAAGATACGACGGTAGGTGCACGTTATGGAATTCACGCATTACAGGTGAAATATTCACAGAGGGCTTAACTGATACTTCAGGAAGAGCACCATGTCCAACAACTTTATGGAAATACGAACAAAAGCAAGGCAAAATCTCAGCCCAGGAACTGACAAGTCAGGATATTAATTTCAATGGAGTATTGCACATCGATGGACATTGGGTCAAAACCGGATGGAGAAACTATATCGAAGCTCAACTGGGAAAGGAATTAACTAATCGGGAGTGGAAAAGGCTCAGGTACAAAGTTATTTATGTTGTAGCTACAGAAGATAAAGTCGTCCTGGATTTCCAGATAACTAACATTATGCCAAGTTATCTTGAATTGGTCCCGCTTCTAAACAGAATTAAATCTCGCATACCTAATGGAGATATTTCAAAAATTGTTTCCGATGAAGATAGTGCAATAATTGGTGCAGTGGCACATGTTTTACCTAATGTCTCGCATTCATTCTGTGTATTCCATCAATTGCAAAACGTTACTCAGAAATATCTTGATGAGTTTGGAAGTATTGAAAATATTCCTTTACACGAAATTGAGTTGTATGATCTTGTAAATGATTTAATTCTTGCTGAATCCGTTATCGAGTCAACGCTATGTTATAAGGAAATTATGAAACGAGCTTCAGAGATAGATTTATCAAAAGCATCGGAAAAAGTGGTTTCATATGCTGAAAAAATATATTTTAATAACAGGAAATTGCTGGAGAAAGGTTTCACTCCGGAAACTAACAATGTGATGGAGCAATTGTTCTCTTTGATAAAAGATGTTATGAATCAAGCCAGGTCGTTTAAAATCGTTGACGGACTAGCTAATTTTTGTTATAATTTATTCGTATCGGTAAATAAGCGGCGTTTTAATACCGGTGCTTGGAGGGGTTTATCTCCTCTAAGTAGAGCTGAGATCAAGTACGGCTGAGATTTAAATATCATATTTGCTAATTGTCTTAGTGGTAACTATCTCATTTTACATCATAATTTTATACTGTTTGAGGACGTTGGATATTTTTGTTTATCATTTAATGAAGACAGTTGAAATATTTAGGTTAGATATGTTTGGTTTGGGCCCATATTTGGTTCAACCAGAAGAAAATAAAAAGTCTCCTATGGCATAGAAGAACTTCAATTCTGGTGGATGCTGGGTGTGTGTAAATGAAACAAAGTAATATTTAATCTTGCCGATCAATAGAAATATATAAATAACAATAGTCATAGTCTAATTAATGTATACAAATGTTTACTGAATTAAAGAAATGTACCTGTGAATGTTTTGTTGGTGATTAATATGCAAGATAAGAAAGGAAATAAAATACAGATCGGAGACCGGGTTAAAGTCCTATGGGCGGTTGATAATAGGGAATATGAAGGCAAAGTGGTCAATATTAAGGAGAACATCGCATTATTATTGGCCAAGGATTTTTTTGTGTACGTCCACAGACCGGAACGATTATTGAAGATTGCTGTTCAATAAAAAGAATTGAAGGAAAATGCCAAAAAGGGAGTGCAGAATGATGGAAATCGGATTCAAGCTGCCAAATAGAGCTAACAGGGCACAATTGTTATTAATAATTGGAACCGGCATATTTGCTGCCGGTGCACTGGGTTTTATAGCCGGATACCTGTCACAGGGGCAGACCTCGATGTTGGGTGCCTTGTCTCTTATTCTTACAGGTGCCGGCTCAAGTGTGAAGAGGGTAAAGTATTCGGGAGCGCCGGACCCTACGAAATGATCGCCTACATGCTTGTGGCAGTTTCAAAGTACACCAGTCCCGCTTTGTACTCACACAAGACATGTACGGCCTGAAATACCTCCACCACATCGATCCTTTTCCATGGCCATCGTTAGGACAATCGGGTGGAATAAAGCTTGCAATTGCATTGGTTCTACTGGCCGGATGGTGTGGAACGGCTATGAATTGGCACATTAGCGAATAAGAGAGTGGTGATTTCCAGAATCTAATAACAGAGCATTGGTGCTATTCTTTTTACGCTGATATGTTAGTTATGCAACAGAATCCGACCAAATTGAGGATTTTCTCTAGCCGGGTTTTTTCTCAGCAGGAAAGTATAAACGCATATGTTTATCTTGCCACTGAAATTTGATACATGATGACTTAATCACACGTCAATTCAGCTTCACCCTGTCACCTGTTGCCATATACACCACGCTCTCGCAGATATTGGTGGCATGATCCCCGATCCGCTCAAGGTAGCGTGCTACAAATGTCAGGTGTGATGCACTGGCAAGCTTTCGCGGATCCTCGACCATCAGTGTAATTAATTCCCGCCTTATCTGGTCAAACAATGCATCGATCTCATCATCACATTTTGCAGTCTCATAAGCCAGGTCAGGGTTCGACTCACTGAAAGCCTTCACTGCACTGTCCAGCATCCCGCATGCTATGTGAGCCATTCTGGGAATATCGATCAGGGGTTTGATATGTTTCTCATCCCCTATCACAACAACGATCTTTGCAATATCCACTGCAAGGTCGCTCATCCGCTCAAGGTCGAGATTGATCTTAATAACAGCCCCTATCATACGCAGATCCCGGGCCATTGGCTGCTGGAGTGCAAGAAGCCGCATGCATTTAATCTCAATCCTGCCAGAATGATCATCTATTCCAGCGTCGTTTCTTATTACAGCTTCTGCCTGTTCGACATTGTGATCGCACAGTGCCTCAACCGAATTTTTAATCGATGTACTTGCCAGTTCACCGAGTTTTAAGACCATCTGCTGTACTTTTGCAAGTTCCTCATGGTATTGTTCTCTAACCATTATATTCCTCCTGTTCTATCTATTGATCTTCAATTCTATCTCCTGTTTTCCTTTTCTGGTATCCTGATCTCCTTTTGTATCCCTTTCAAAAAGTAGGGTAATAAAATTTGTATAAATCATTGTTTATATTTTTCTGCCACAGAGAGCACAGAGGACACAGAGAAAAAATCCTCTGTGATCTCTGTGTTCTCTGTGGCTATTATTTTTGCCCTCGTATTTGAAGTGGATACCTCCTTTTTTTGTCTCAAGAAAAGTCGTGCGCTTGATCATCCGAACCGCCCGGTAATATAATTCTCTGTACTCTTTTTGACAGGATTCTCAAAGATCTGTTTTGTCTTCCCGAACTCGATCATCTCACCGAGCAGGAAAAACGCCGTGAGATCAGATACCCTGGCAGCCTGCTGCATATTGTGCGTCACGATGATGATCGTGTAATCACGTTTCAACGCACTGATCAGGTCTTCGATCTTTGCGGTCGATATCGGGTCAAGTGCACTGCACGGTTCATCGAAGAGTATTACATCCGGTTTCACTGCAAGTGTTCGTGCGATACAGAGCCGCTGCTGCTGTCCCCCGCTCAGGTCAAGTGCAGGTTTGTTCAGTATGTCACCTACCTCGTCCCACAGCGCAGCAGCCTTAAGGCTGTCCTCGACCACCTCATCCAGTTTGCGTTTTGCATTCATCCCGTGGATGCGCGGTCCGTATGCGATGTTGTCATAGATGGACATCGGGAACGGGTTTGGCTTCTGGAAGACCATTCCTATTCTTTTCCTCAGGACAAC
>Ga0255422_1110_pt1 | contig 18521 bp, 16 predicted proteins | sample ANMaggSeSYBR02D3_FD_182631 | JGI IMG/M metagenome (GOLD analysis project Ga0255422, IMG submission 182631) | Sediment cell enrichment communities from methane seep in Santa Monica Basin, California, United Staets - ANME aggregate JGI... | ecosystem: Environmental > Aquatic > Marine > Cold seeps >... | reverse complement strand
ATGGAAGGCACCTATGAGCCTTCACCTGTTTTGCGAGTTAAGATACCCAAGCCGACTGGGGGAACCCGGCCCTTAGGTATTCCGACCGTTTTAGATAGACTGATTCAGCAGGCGATTGCCAGAGTTTTGTCACCAATTTTTGATCCTGAATTTTCGGATTTTAGTTATGGTTTCAGGCCTGGTCGATCTGCCCATGATGCAGTGTTTAAAGTACGTGAATATATCCGGCAGGGTTATCGTATTGCCGTGGATATGGACTTATCGAAATTTTTCGATACCATTCCCTGTATATATCTGGATATATCCCTTTTCCATCGTTCTCCTTACTTCCCAGGATTATCCCTATTAGTGACTGGATTGGCAGATCTCAGTCAATACCTTTCCCGATGATTTTGGATGGATAAACGCGATTTTTGTACCGTGGGCTCCGTCCCGGGGGGTTTCATCAATCATCCGGATCTCCTTGCCCTGAAAACCTTCGATTTCTTTGATGATGCCGTCGGTCTCATACGCGATATGATGTATTCCTTCCCCTTTTTTCTCGATAAATTTCGCGACTGGGCTCTCTCCGGAGGTTGGTTCAAGAAGTTCAATCTTGACTTCCCCAACTTGAAACATGGCGACCTTTACTTTGTGCTCCGGGACCTCTTCGGTGCCAAGGGCTGTGAGTCCGAGGATGTCCCGGTAAAAGGGAATGTGATTTTCGAGGGAGCTTACCGCGATCCCTATGTGGTTAATCTGTTTAATCATATTATCCGGTTCTCCTTCACAAAACGATTAAGTTTGCTGTTAATCAATTTATATGGAGCTGTTTCCCCGTTCAAGATTGAAGAAATCCATTCTCCCAGGTTGTTTTCAATATCAAGATGGATGTTGAGAAGTTCATGGACCTTTGAAGAAAATATCTTATAGACCTCTTTTTCTATCCTGTCTCTCCGTTTTTCTTCAAATCTTCCGGTTGCCTGAGCTTTTTTCAGATAATCATGGATTGCTTCAACAAGTTCATCTATCCCTTCGTCGAGTTTTGAAGAAGCGAGGAGCACAGGATTTGGTTCCTCCCCGGTCAAAGCGTTTTTAATACCCAGAACATACTCAACTTCGGTTTTTAAACGGTCAGCCCCGTCACAGTCTTTCTTGTTGATGACGAAGATATCTCCGATTTCCATGACCCCTGCTTTCATTGCCTGGATCTCATCACCCATTCCAGGTACAAGGACAAGCAATACAATATCACAGAGTTCAATAATCTCCACTTCGGTCTGTCCGACACCGATGGTTTCAATAATGATCGTGTCATATCCCGCTACGTCGAGAATTTTTACCGCGTCCCCGGTGGCGACAGAAACGCCGCCCAAGTGTCCGCGGGAAGCCATCGAGCGGATATAAACCCCCTCATCTGTTGAGTGTTTCTGCATCCGCATTCTGTCTCCAAGGATAGCGCCGCCGGAGTAAGGGGAGCTGGAATCTATCGCGATCACCGCGACCCTCCTCCCCTGTTTTCTTTCCCGTTTTATGAGACAATCAACAAGGGTGCTTTTCCCCGCTCCGGGTGGGCCGGTAATCCCCCAGGCCATCGCGTTGCCGGTATGGGGATACAGCTCATCGATGATATCTTCTTTTTGAGGAGAGTTGTTTTCGATCAGGGAAATAGTCCGGGCAATTCCCCGGATACTTCCCGATTGTACCTTATCAACGAGGTCCATTACGCTTATTATTTTTCCAACCGCTTTTCAATAAAATCGGTAATCTTTTTTATCGGGGTCCCCTGTGTAAAAACCGCTTCAATACCCTTCTCTTTTAAAAAAGGGATATCTTCCGTTGGGATCACGCCGCCGCCGAACACAATGATATCCGAAGCATCTTTTTCCCGAAGCAGTTCAACGACCTTTGGGAAAAGCTCATTATGGGCGCCGGAAAGCAGGCTTAAACCGACGAAATCAACATCTTCCTGAATAGCTGTCACGACAATTGATTCAGGGGTCTGCCTGATGCCGGTATAGATCACTTCATAGCCAGCGTCTTTCAGGGCTCGGGCAATATATTTCGCTCCACGGTCATGACCATCGAGGCCCGGTTTTGCAACAAGTATACGTACCATTTTCGCCATATCTTTTCATCTTCCGATTATAAAACTATGGATTCCTGAAATTCTCCAAAGACCTCCCGTAGGATGCCGGAGATTTCACCCAGGGTTGTGTACTTTTTTACCGCGTCAAGGATGAGGGGCATGAGGTTCTCATCCTCACTTTCTGCTCCCTTCTTCAGCGCTTTAAGGCTTGCGGTAACCGCTACATTGTCCCGCTCCCCTTTCACCCTGGCGAGTTTCTCAACCTGCACTGTCCGGAGGGAAGGATCAACCTTCAGGAGCCCTTTCTGTGGTTCCTCTTCAACAGTGAACTTGTTTACACCCACAACGATCCTGCTTCCATCTTCAACATCGCGTTGATACCGATAAGCGGAATCCTGAATCTCTTTCTGTACATATCCCTTTTCGATCGCTTTTACCATCCCCCCCATGGTTTCAATCTTCTCAATATAGTCCCAGGCTTCGGAAGCTATGCGGTCGGTGATAGCTTCAATGCAATAGGACCCGGCCAGGGGATCGATGGTGCTTGTTACTCCTGATTCGTTGGCTACAATCTGCTGGGTCCGTAGGGCGATCATCACCGATTCCTGGGAAGGAAGGGCAAGTGCCTCATCCCGCGAATTGGTATGAAGACTCTGAGTCCCTCCAAGGACTGCCGCGATGGTCTGGATAGTGACTCTGACAATATTATTATCCGGTTGCTGAGCGGTGAGGGTTGATCCTCCAGTCTGGGTATGGAATCTCATCATCATCGACTTTTCTTTTTTGGCGTTGAATTTTTCCTTCATGACCCTGGCCCAGATCCTTCTCGCCGCGCGGTACTTTGCGACCTCTTCAAGGAGATCATTATGGGCGTTGAAAAAGAATGAAAGCCTTCCGGCGAAAGAATCAACATCGAGGCCGACACCAATGGCGTTCCGGACATACTCAATTCCATCGGCAATGGTAAAGGCAATTTCCTGGACCGCTGTAGATCCTGCTTCCCGGATGTGGTATCCAGAAATAGAAATGGTGTTCCATTTCGGTACCTCTTTTGAACAGAACTCGAAAATATTGTTGATGAGTCTCATAGAAGGCGCAGGGGGGAAAATGTAGGTTCCCCTGGCGATGTACTCTTTTAAAATATCGTTCTGGATTGTTCCCCGGAGTTTATCTCTGGTGATACCCTGCTTTTCAGCGACCGCAATGTACATGGCAAGAAGTACCGCGGCCGGGGCATTGATGGTCATGGAGGTTGAAACTTTATCCAGTGGGATCCCTTCAAAGAGAATCTCCATATCCTTGAGGCTGTCGATAGCAACACCAACCTTTCCAACCTCTCCTTCGCTCATTGAGTCATCGGAGTCGTATCCGATTTGGGTAGGAAGATCAAATGCAATGGAAAGGCCTGTCTGCCCCTGTTCCAATAAATATTTATATCGCTGGTTTGATTCTTCGGCAGTCCCGAATCCGGCATACTGTCTCATGGTCCAGAAACGTCCCCGGTACATCGTGGGCTGTACCCCGCGGGTATAGGGATACTCGCCGGGAAATCCGATTTTCTCAATATACTCCTCTTCGGATATCCCGGAGGGAAGATATAATCGTTCCACCGGATGACCGGAACCGGTAACAAACTCTTCCTGCTGCTCGGGAAATCGATCAAGAACCTTCTTTAGAGTTGATTCTTCCCAATCAGCTTTCTTTTCATTTATTGTCTTATATTCACTCACCTTTCCCTTCTCCAATTCATATTAAAATACTTCTGTACACATTTCTCCAAACGAACCAAGATCTTCGCAGACATAAATACCGCTTTTTTTCATTGCTGCAATCTTTGCTTGAGCCATACCACAACTGCCGCTGATAATTGCGCCCCCATGTCCCATTCGTCTTTCCGGCGGCGCAGTTAAACCAGCAATAAATCCGACCACTTTTTTTGTCACATGCTTTTTGATAAATTCGGCTGCTTCTTCTTCTGCGCTGCCGCCAATTTCCCCGACCATAACGATTCCCTCGGTGTCGGGATCTTTTTCAAAAGCATCAAGGCAGTCTATAAAGTTTGTTCCATTTATGGGATCTCCGCCAATTCCTATACAGGTGGTTTGACCGATTTCATGCAGACTTAGCTGATTTACTACTTCATAAGTCAGGGTTCCGGAGCGGGATACAACACCTATGGGGCCACGCTGTTTGTGTATATGACCGGGCATGATGCCGACCCTGCATTGACCTGGTGTGATTATTCCGGGGCAGTTGGGGCCGATAAGGCAGGATTTTGTGTTTTTCATATAATTTTTGACTTTGATCATGTCCATGACAGGGATGCCTTCTGTTATAGCAACAATCAACTCGACTCTGGCATCTACAGCTTCCAGAATAGCATCCACGGCAAAAGCGGCCGGGACAAAAATCATGCTGCAGTTAGCGCCTGTTTTTTTCATAGCTTCTTTGATGGTATTAAACACAGGCACATCGTCCACTTTTTGGCCGCCCTTGCCCGGGGTTACCCCTGCCACTACATTTGTACCATAGGCAATGCATTTATTAGTATGAAACCGGCCTTCTTTTCCTGTTATTCCCTGAACCAGTAATCGTGTATTTTTGTCAACGAATATGCTCAATTACTTATTTTTCCTTATACATTCCCACGCTGGAGCATGGGAACGAGAAAAAGTGCCTAAAGTTAAGGAATTCTGCCATTTTATATAGATTCCTTCAGTCGTCAATGCGCAAAAGAGGAGTAACTCCTGCAACCCCGGATTATCAATTAGCACGCCGAAGGCGTACCACAACTTTAGGCACTTTAGGGCACTTTAACATACTTTAGGCACTTCTTTTTAACTTTAGCTCACTTTAGGCACTTATGTCCGCACCGAAGGTGCTTGACAAGCTGTGTAACTGCCTGAACTGCTTCCTTTAAGTCCGCTGCAATAGTAAAGTTCAGGCCTGATTCAGAAAGGATCCTGCGGCCTTCTTCAACATTTGTTCCTTCCATGCGAATTACCACAGGGATTTTTATCCTCGCCTTGTTAGCGGCCTGTACAACCCCCTTTGCCAGCAGATCACAGCGAAGAATTCCGCCAAAAATGTTTATCAGACCTGCTTTAACATTTTTATCGCTAAGTATAATCCGAAATCCGTTTTCCACCGTTTTCGCATTAGCAGTGCCGCCTACATCTAGAAAATTTGCGGGTTCAGCGCCATAAAGTTTAATTAAATCCATGGTTGCCATGGCCAGACCCGCGCCATTAACCATATTCCCGACATTTCCACTCAGTTTAATGTAATTGAGATTGAACCTGGATGCCTCAACTTCAAAGGGGTCTTCTTCATCAAGATCTCTGTATTCGAGTATGTCCTTGTGGCGGAACAGCGCATTATCATCAAAAATGATTTTCGCATCAAGCGCCACGATATTTTCATTTGCTGTTATTGCAAGGGGATTTATCTCCACAAGCGTGCAGTCATAATCAACAAAAAGCCTGTAAAGATTTATTAATGTCAAAGTAAATTGTCTAATCAAAGAGGGCGGGAGTTTCAGGCCAAAGGCAGCCTGACGGCAGTGAAATGGCTGGATACCTAAAAGAGGGTCAATATGGATTTTTATAATTTTTTCAGGTTGGTTTGCAGCAATTTCTTCAATATCCATTCCACCGGCTTTGCTTGCAATTATAACTATCTTTGCAGTTGCTCTATCCAGAATGATGCTCAGATAAAGCTCTTTTTCAATTTTCAGGCTCTTTTCAACCAGCACTTTTTTTACTATCTTACCTTCGGGGCCTGTCTGGTGAGTGATTAAGAGCATGCCTAAAATTCTTTTCGTTAGGCTCTCAACTTCTTCCACAGTTTCTGCAAGCTTTATGCCTCCTCCTTTGCCCCGTCCTCCTGCATGAATCTGTCCTTTAATGACAACAGGGAAATTGCCTATTTTAGCGGCATTTTTTTTGGCTTCATCAGGGGTAAGGGCAATGCCTCCATCAGGAATGGGAATCTTGTATTTTTTGAATAATTTTTTTGCCTGATATTCATGGATCTTCATAAAAAATCGCTCAATTTAGTTAATAACACAGAGAACATCATTTCTGGCGACTGAATCACCGCTGGCAAAATTGATGGATTTTATTGTTCCGCTTACAGGAGACGGCAGGGCATTTTCCATTTTCATGGCTTCAAGAATTACAACTATCTCTCCAGTATTAACAGAATCGCCCACCTGCTTTTTGTAACTTACAATTATGCCTGGCATAGGAGCTTTAAGCGGTGTCCCTTCGCTATCGCTTTCTGCCTTTTTGGATGCTGTAGCTGTAGATTTTGCAGGTGCTGCCGGCTGCTCTACAGGTGCAGCAGGAACCTGTGGTTGTGGAGCTGCGGGTAAAACCTGGGGCGATGGAGCAACTGTTACAGGGGGTTGCGGTATCTGGCTTTGCGCCTGCTGAATATAGCTTACAATTGGCGATCCCCCTATTTCTTCCACTCCAACTTCAAAGTATTCATCATCTACAAATACATTAAATTTTCTTAAGTTATTGCCTTTCAACGGAGCCGCTTTTTCTTTCTTTTCAACAAGCTTTCCTGCTCTGGCCTTTTTAATAAGTTCCTGTTCAGCCTTGACATCTTCCATAGTCCTCGGCCTTACTTCCTTCGGTGGTTCTTCCTTGCCATATTTCCATTTAAGAAATCTTTTTCCGGTAACAGGGTAAAGCGCATAAATAAGAACATCTTCCAAATCTGCTGCCAGACCCTTTACTTCTTCTTTGGCTTTATCAAGTTCGGGTTTTATAACCTCTGCAGGCTTGCAGGTAATAGGCTTTTCTCCCCCTGGATAGTCTTTTAAAGCTTTTTTCTGAATTTTGGGGTTAATTGGTGCAGGTGTTTTTCCATAAAGACCATAGCATAAGTCTTTTACTTGTGCTGTTATCATTTTGTAACGCTCTTTTTCATCATCAAACAGGACATTGTTAATTGCCTGTGTGGCAACAATTTGGCTCATGGGAGTTACAAGTGGAACCTGTCCAAGATCTTCTCTGACTTTGGGGAGTTCCGCATATACTTTATCCAGCTTGTCGAGAGCATCCATTTCTCTTAACTGGTTTACCAGATTAGAGAGCATGCCTCCCGGAATTTGATGTACAAGAACATTTGTATCAATAATTGAAACTTTGGTATCATCCAGTAAATATCGGTATTTGGGGAGAATTTCTTTTTCAAGGATTGCATTAATGGATGATAGAAGTTTGATATCAAAGCCGGTATCTTTGTTTGTTCCCATAAGCGTCATAACAAGAGGCCCGAGTGCAGGATGTGAGCTGCGGAATCCATAAGGAGACATGCATGTGCCAAGTATGTCTACACCAGCTTCTACCGCCTTTAGATGAGTCATAGAAGACATACCTGAAGTAAAATGGCTGTGAAGATGAATAGGAACAGATACAGCTTCCTTAATCGCTTTAACAAGGACATAAGCATCATAAGGGGCCATCAAGCCTGCCATATCCTTGATACAGATACTATTTACCTCCATTGCTTCAAGCTCTTTTGCCTTTTTTACGTAATATTCGAGGTTATAGACCTCTCCGCCCATCCGTCTTTCTGTCAGTGAATAGCAGATACAGCCCTGAAAATGTTTACCGCATTCCTTGATAACAGGGAAAACTGTTTCAAAATTCCGGTAATCATTTAATGCGTCAAATGTCCTGAATATATCAATACCGTTATGAGCAGCTCTTTCAACAAAGGCTTTGGCAACATCATCCGCATAATTTCTGTATCCAACTAAATTCTGCCCTCTAAGAAGCATGGAAAAGCGGGTTTTTTTGATATATCTTTTTAAAGTCCTTATCCTTTCCCAGGGGTCTTCGTTTAAAAATCTGTGCATGGCATCAAATGTTGCCCCGCCCCAGGTTTCAAGAGCCCAGAACCCGACCTGGTCCATCATTTCGGCAATGGGGATCATGTCTTCAGTCCGTCCCCTGGTGGCGAATAATGACTGCTGGCCGTCGCGAAAGGTCAGATCCTGTATATTAAGAGGATTTTCCGCTTTTGGCCTCTCTCCGCTGAAATCCATTTTTGTAATTTTTACTTGATTATGATCGCTCATATTTAAAGGACTCCTCTTTATTTTAAAACTTTGAGTAATAGGACGGCCACAAAAACACTAAGGCACAAAGATTATAACTCAAGTTTCGCACCCACTAATTCCTATGAAGCTTCTCTGGCAGGGCAGGTATTAGATAGTTTTTTTAAAAAGCAAAATATGTTCACTCTGGCTTTGGCAACGGCACCATACCCACTCAGTTTGTAAGGAGCGAGACATGCACGGCATTTTATCTCTGATGAAAAACCTTCTATGTGCCTGTCCTGGTCAAATCCCAAGGTATAGTGGTTTAGAATATCAATCATATTATTTTGCTCTTTTAAAAAAACTATCTAATACCTGCCCTTTAAAACTTTTGTTGCATAGAGGTGTGCGAAACTTGAGTTATAATATAATTTTTTCTCTTTTTTGTGCCTTTGAGCCTTAGTGGCTAAGCTGTTACACTTTTTTACTTTATAGAAACTTTGCTCCATGAAAGGCTTTCATCTGCATAAGGTTGCGCATCTGCATTTGAGCCTGTCTGCCACTCAGTCCCCACAGCCTGAGTTTAACTGAAGGGGTGTGAGCGGCTGCCGGACATGGCTGCGTATATATTATTATTTCTTCTTCTTCTTCTTCTTGTTGTATATATCTTAATACTGCCGATGTTGCGGCTACCAGCTTCTTATTGTTTTCATCCACATTTACCCTCCGTGATAAATAGTGCCTGAACGGAAACTCATGTTCAGGCGAATCCTACCACTGAATCCGATTGTTAAGCGGTTTCGTTGCTTATTAGTTAAGTCATTTTTCGAATTTGACTGCTGATATATTCCATAACAATTTCTAATTTCATAGGTTGTGATTCTTTAATATTTTCTTCCTTTCCAATATGTTTATGATACGGAAAAGTAACAACATCTTGATGGTGAGGCGCATTGTCCCATCGAAAAATACAATTGCCATTCTCGTCTTGCCAATGAAATGAGTACTTTCTATAGCCATCCAAAAAAAGATAATCTTTGACAAAAAGCTGAGATTTATTCGTCATCTTGATATTACATGATAAATGATAAGATGGACCAACGATCTTAAAATTTTGAATATCATAAGTTAGTATAACTTCTGAATATTTTTCAATAATATCGAGTATCATAAGTTTTTTATTTCAGAATATTTTGCCAATAATCCTGGCTTTCAATCGCAAATTTCCATTTCATCCAGTCGTTTTCCATTTCATACGAGGCTTTCTGATTTCTAAAATCATGATCAAATTTTTCAAATTTTTTATTATACTTACTTTCCAGATACTCAATTTCCATTAAATATTCTGATAATTGCTGTTTAACCAAAAGTACTGATATCTCGTTCAGTAGTTGGTCTTTTGAAATTTTAAGGCTTGAAAATATTTTTTCCTGCGTTTGTTGTAACATTTTTATCTCTCCAAATAATTTTTTATTTGGCCTCCAAAATTTTCTTCAGTTTCTTTGATATTTCTACGATTGTCAAAGGCTTTTGAATGAAGCCCTGAACACCTGCATCAATAAATTCCTGTGCCTGTCCATCAATGGAATAGCCGCTACAAATGAGTACCTTATTTCAGAAATAATTGTTCCTGCTTCAACCTCATTAATTTTTTTTCTTTCATCTCGATGCCCATCTTTGACATAAACATCAATTAATGGGGGTGTAAGTTTTTCAGATGCTTTTGGAATTCTTAGTGGAATTAGCGGCTCGTTATAAAACTGCATACTAAACCGTATTATTGGCTCCACACATCTGAAATGTTCTGTCAACATAATGCGCTGGCTCGGGAATACGGCATTTGCAAGATCATATACAGAAACACCCGGAAGAAACAATTCTGCAAACGGTTGATCCCTAAGAAAATTCTGCTTTAGCTGGAGTATCTTTTCTTCTGCTAAGAATGCAGCGGTCGGACTAACTTGTTTATCGTCACCAACGATTAGTAATTTTTTAGCACGCATGATTGCCGGTAATGCGGTTATATCTGATTGTGATGCTTCATCAATAATAACCAAGGCAAACGATCCGAAATCTGAGGGTAGGCTTTCACTGACACGCCATGTAGGCATAATCCAACAAGGAACGCCTCCATAACAATCTTGCATTGCTCTATAGGCATCCCTACGATGTCGAGGTGCTCTTTTCCCTTTACCTGTTTTTCCAATTTTTGTAACAGCAGATACAAAGCGCATCAATGCGCCTTGGACGCGCTCAGTCATATTCATTTGCAAACCGATATTCGTTTTTATACGAACTAATTCAGAAAATATTCTTTTTAAATCATGATCAAGCTGCGATCGTTTGTTGGATAATTTTTTAAGTTGTTCCCGTCCATCAATTCCTCGTAAATATTGCTCACGCCGTTTCCATTGCCATGATTTATACCAGTCTACTGGGGTTAATTCATCTTCTGTTGCAAAGAGGGGCTCTGTTTTTAATTTCTCTGCCCATTTAGAGGCACCGGAATCAGCTATTCTTTCCGAAATATCTTCAACGTCATGCAAATAAGCCGAAAGGTTATTAAGTCTATCCAGCTCAGTTATAAAGCTTTGCGATTCTTGCATTACAGTGTCTGAGGAATATGACGGATTGCCGATAACATTCCCAATAAAGTTTCTTATTTTTTCAGATATATCACCATCTGATTGCTTCAACTTATCGGTTAAATCTTGCAACTTTAAACGCTGAACCCCAAGGCTTATACGTGACGTATTTAACTCAATAGCTTGAATGGTTTTTTCAATTTCAAATTTGTTTTTAGGTAGTTTGTCAACTTCAATACCATGAGGAAATAATTCAATTAGTTCTCCCCTAACAGTATTCCAATCCTTTGCTATTTGTTCGGCCTTACTGATTACGGCGTAAATGAATTGAGCATCTTTAAATAAACTACCATAGGTATATAACAATTCAGGCAAGTCCAGCTCTTGGCCAGCGTGGTTCCATTTGATAATAAATTTACGCATATTCTCTTGAAATGCCACATAGTCTGAAGCCAGTTGCCATTGTTCAGTATTAACTGGTGTTTCACCACTTACACGTATCTGCTTGATAATTGCTTTAGCTTCTTTATTTCCAAAGGAAAAAAGGCCAAATGGTCTTTTGTCATTGATCAGGTTACTTAACGCACTAATTACATGCTCCATAGAGAAGGATGGGGCGTTTACCTCGACAAGCGTTTTTACAAATTTTTGTCTTTGCTGAGATAGATTGGAAAGTTCACACTTCAGATCATCAAAGAGATCAATATTCTCACTATTTTCTAATGAGCCATTGATCCATGAATAAAATATTCTCCCAATCCATTGAGAGTCATCAATTTGTTTAAGAAGTTCTAAGAGATCGTTTAGTGGTTTTATCAAACTCTTAGCGCGATCTACCGACTTTTCCACGGATACCGCTAAAGGAGGAATATGATTCTTTTTTGTATCTTCTGCTATTCTTGCCGATGTTGCCAAATCATCATGGATGACGACAATATTCGCAGTATCCAACATGTCCTGTGGCTTAGGTATACGCTTGTCAACATAAGCTATATCTTTACCTAATTTCCTTCTTGCCGTTCTAATTTTGGCAATATCAGAGTCAGAAAATTTAGGGTTGAACTTTTCAGACGATCCTAGTTCATCTGGAAGCCACTCATGATTTCTTGCATCACCAATGACCTGCTGAGCTAATTCCATTGCTGTTATTTCGGTGCTGGTTCCCGACAGTTTCTTGTCAACTGGGTTTAGTTGTTTTACCCCCCATTCTTTAATTTCACTATCAATTTGCCTAATCTCTTTTTTAAGTTGTTTGACACGTAGCTGGCTTGATTCTGCTTCTCGCTTTAATTCCACTATGTCTGTTTGACTCACCAAACCCGCCAGTAGTTGAACAGCAGCTTCCAACTGCTTCATCCCTTGCCTTTCATTTGTAAGAAGGCTGATTGTTAAATTTCTCAGTTCTTCTGGTATTTGTTCCTGAAGGACAGATAAGGCCGGTTCACCCTTTGATGTAACTAAAACACTACGTCCTGTGGCAAGGTAATGGCAAATGATATTAGCGATTGTATGTGTTTTCCCTGTGCCAGGCGGCCCTTGAACTACGACACCATCAGTCTCTTCAAGCCTATCAATTATTTGCACTTGTGCATCATTAAAAGCTTTTGGAAAAAACAATTCGGATTTTTCCATCTTGGATGTGGGTGATGACGGAGTTTCGCCACCTGAAGAGATTCCACTTCCAGTAAAAAGTGGTTTTTTGTCTGACAACTCCGTTACCAATTTTTTGATGGGGCGTGGAAGGTCATCTTTTGATTCTTCTAACTTTTTCTGAAACCGCTCAATGTCCAGCACAAATCCACTTGCACTTCTAGGTCTTGCAAAAATGACCCAGCTATCTGTGACCTCGAATATTTTACTAACTTTTTTTGGTTCACGGTTTTCTTTATTAGGATTGATATCAGGCCAGTATATACCGCTCTCACTCAAATGAGTTGATGCTTGCCTGAGAACAGGCTCAAAGCTTTCGTGAATATAGGGTGAAAATTCCACATCTTCAGATAACTCTGAAAAATGTTTTTTCCCGAAACGCAATAATGCATCGACACCTGGATTTTCTAATGCAAAATATGCAGTGACGGCAAGACTTGGATCTGTATTCCTTGGATGAATTAGAATGGAACCATCTTTTCGGTTGATCTCTATCTCAACTGCTTTTTCAAGCAACGGATAATCAATTTTATGGCCTTCACACAACCAGCGAGCAATGCCTATGCCCCATATAAGTTCTATGGGTTGTTCATCTCCTTGCGCTTCTATCGTTTGTTGAAGGCTAAACAGAGAATCGTATATTTTTATTGTTTCTCTGCGTGGCTTTTCTTCTACAGACCATAGAAACCATTGCTCATTGAGGTAATTGTCAATCTCATTCTTTATTTCTGGATTATTATCTAATCTGAATATTATATCTTTTAATTTTATCTCTGGGCTTTGATGTTTGAGCGGCTCATGAACATCGTCTTCATTAACGACTCCTTCTTTTATCAGATTTTCTGCTTCTCTTTCTGGTAAAGTTTTTATTAATTTATCTTTGATTTGGGGATAATTTTCTGGATCATTACTAACGGTCACCCATTCCTGTAACTGCTCCGGTAATGATGGCGGAGCTATCCTATTTAAACGCTCTATTCTTAACCAAATAGGTATACCGTCTGAATCAGTAACATTATGCTGAATACCAATACGTCCCTTGAGTTGATGTTCCCAAATGTTTAAATGACGATATTCATCAATTCTAAACACCGGTTTTTGATTGAGCATTCCAACATGACGAACGTAGTCCAGTAGTTCACATAGGCGATCAGTTATTTTTTTATCCATATTTTCAGTTTTGTCGTCCACACATTATTCCTACAATGAACTTATTGGGTTGGAAACATAATCCTTTATGCTGACGCTTCGCGTAACCGGCCGGCAAAAGCATAGTGAGCAATAGCGAACGACGCTTTTGTCAGTCCGAGTTGACGCGATTGTTATAAGCCGCTTTCATTTTTACTTTCGGACTTTCTCATGGATTTTGGTAGAAATTTGTCTATTTCTTCATCACTAAACGTCATTTCTTCCATTTCTTTTAAGGCTTTTGATGCTTCGTTATATGCTTTTGTCAAAGTCCTTGGGGACCCCTTATATAATTTATGAAGATCACTTTGCAATTTATCTCTTATTTCTCTAATATCTTCTTCTCTAACAACTCCCGCACGAATATCAGGGCTACCAACTTAAAGCGGGACACTTTTCGCCATTTTGGTTCTATGGCAATTCCACAATCAAGCAAAATTTAAGGAGTTGCTAACTGATTGAATTTACAGTCTGTCCCGCCTTACGTTGGTAGCCAATATCAGTAAGTAGAGAAAAATATTTCTCTCTAACATCCCAGATCGAAGTAGCTGCTGCTGCATGTTTCTGGGCCATACCTCCGAGATCATATTTTTTTACGTAAGTGCTTAGTACAAGAGTAAGCATAGAAATAATTGCGGCTATAATCCCAACCTCTTTGCTTTCCCCTAATACAGTAATAAAAATGCCTGAAGTTGTTATTGCTGATAGTATGATTTGCCATAGCTTAATGTTGCTATTTCGAGAGTTCAAAATATCAGCACACTTTTCATGTGTTTTATGCGTCCAAACCACGCGGCCGTAGCATTCACGAATTTGATCCTCGAGAATTTTAATCTGGGAATTTTGTTCCATATATTTCTCGCCATTTCTGGTTTGCTGACCAATTTTGATTATTTTCTTCGTATTCCAAAGCTTCTATTGAAATATTGTAACAACGTAATGCGTTATATTCGAAGTTGCCTTTTCTATAAACATATTGATTGCTGCCTACCGCAAGCCAATACTTTTTGTTTGGATCTTGATTTTTTAAATATATAAAGAAATCCCTAATCATCCAATCATAATAACCATATGATTTATCTGAAGACTCCCACTGATCAAGAAAGTTATATGCGAGAGTGTCAATTAATAATCCACCCATCGGAACATTCCATTGATCTTTCCAAGCTCTATCCATACGGCAAAGACGCTTTAGGTTGTTGTTCCACCGATTATCACCATTTCTTATTTCGTTTATTTCAGCACGAGGCTTGGTTGTCTTCCATGAACCACCATTATTAGTATCTGGGTACGTAAAACTTTTATTGTCTTTATTTATAAATCCTGGAACAATTTCATAGCATATTCCATCATCAAAATTTAATTGCACGACTTGCCCATCACCACTTACATGGGTAGTCGAATAAGTCTTTTTAATAGAATCCCTTACTGCCTGCAATAAAGCAGACTGCCCATTACCATTGTGATTGTCATACTGTTGATATACTGAGTAGGGCAATTCGATGATCATATCAATATCACTTACGTGAATTGCTGTTCCCCTGCCATAGGAGCCAACATAAAGACTATACATAGTGTCCGAGTCAATGTTCCTAAAGTCAGCATTTAGCTGCTTTGTAATTCTTTTGTATCGGTATTGAACATTTGATACTACCGTATTGGTCATTCGCAAGTTGCTACAGAATGTACTAAATTTTTCGCTTATTCCCATGCGACTTCCTTAAGGTTTAACGTAGCGGCTCAACAGCACAACTAAGGAACGTCCGCTGGAGCCGTTAGGCAAGAGATCATACAATTGGGAATCATCCGATACGCCATTGATCATCTGCGACTGCTGCACGCGGAAGCCCCAAACGATTGAGAGCATCCCAACCGGCTCGACAAAGCAGTGTCCCTTCTGTGGAAGGCTCGCCCCGGTCAAACCCTCCGAATGCAGGAAATTTTCCGGAAAGATCGAACGGTTCACCACAGACCCGAATTTCTGATCGAAAATATGAGGTTTTCGGTTACCCACTACACAGGAATGTTCCCATGTTTTTTAGGTGGCCTGAACTCCTTTTTGCTGCACATAATTTCCAGAGCCTCGATCAGGCGGGGCCTTGTTTCGCTCGGGATAATAACAGCGTCAATATAGCCCCTGCTTGCTGCACAATAAGGATTTGAAAAAAGTTCTTCGTATTCTTCTACTTTTTCTTTTCGCTTTGCAACAGGATCATCACTCCCTTTAATTTCTTTTCTATGTATTATATTGGCGGCACCTTCTGCTCCCATTACCGCAATTTGTGCACTTGGCCAGGCAAAAGCCATGTCCGCCCCCAGATGTTTAGATGACATCGCAATATAGGCGCCACCGTAGTCTTTTCTGGTGATTAGAAGCATTTTCGGTACGGTTGCCTCTGAATAGCACCAGAGGAGCTTTGCGCCGTGACGAATAATTCCTCCCCATTCCTGCTGGCTTCCAGGCATATAACCCGGGACATCAGCGATTGTAAGGATAGGAATGTTGAAAGAATCGCAGAAGCGGATAAAACGTGTGGCTTTGTCAGATGCATTAATCTCCAGGCATCCCGCAAGAACCATGGGCTGATTTGCGATGATACCTATACTTTTCCCATTAAGCCTTGCAAAACATACGATTATATTGGAAGCAAAGAACTCATGAGGCTCAAAAAATTCTCCCTTGTCAACAATTGAACGTATCACATCCTTCATATCATAAGACTGGCTTGGGTTATCCGGAATGATTGTGTCCAGTGCCGGCTCTATGCGCTTTGGATCATCTTCCGGATCAATGTCGGGCGGATCTTCCATGTTGTTTGAAGGCAGATATGACAGGAGTCTTTTTATCTGGTTTACAGCATCTTCATCGTTTTCACAGGCAAAGTGAGCCACACCGCTTTTTTCATTGTGCGTCATGGCTCCTCCGAGGTCTTCAAAGGAAATTTGTTCTCCTGTTACAGCCTTGATAACTTCCGGGCCGGTAATAAACATGTAGCTGCTTTTTTTAACCATGAATATCCAGTCGGTCATGGCTGGTGAATAGACTGCTCCACCTGCGGTAGGTCCCATTATTGCTGAGATTTGTGGAATAACTCCGGAGCATGCAGAGTTGCGGAAAAAGATCTCTCCAAAACCGGAAAGCGCATCAATTCCTTCCTGTATCCTTGCTCCACCTGAATCATTTATGCCGACAAAAGGTACTCCGGCCTTTAATGCAAGATCCATAACCTTGCAGATTTTTTTTGCGTGCATTTCGCCGAGCGTGCCGGCTCTGGATGTAAAATCCTGGGAAAATGCGAATACAGGCCTGCCTTCAACAAGGCCGTGGCCGGTTACAACTCCGTCTGATGGAATTTCAGTTTTTTCCATGCCGAAATTCACGCACCGGTGTTTTACGAACATATCGATTTCCCGAAATGTTCCTGTATCAAATAAAAGGTTTAATCGTTCACGGGCGGTCAGCTTTCCTTTTTCGCGCTGTTTTGCAACCATTTTTTCGCCGCCCATTCCCAGGATCTTTGCTTCCCTGTCCTTTAGATCTTTTATCTTATCTTCCACTGTACCCATTATTATATTCCCTTCAGACTTCGTAAAATAGTAACACTTTAGCTTTATAAAACAAACCAGATACGCGTGAGCTTCAGGTGTGATCAAATTCAAAGCAGGAAACTGTTTGAGCGTATTAGATATCGTTAAAAAAGAATCCAGTATAAAATGTCGTCCTTTGCATAGCTCTTTGCTCAATTGCCACAACTTCTTTATAGTTGTGGCCGATTCTTTCTTTACGATATCTTATGCGTGAGTTTTTCATGATTTGAATTTGATTACACCTGAAGCGGAACTGCGAACCTTGTAGTTATCTAAACTTTTCAATTGCACTCTTGAACCCTGGAATTGAGTTTATAATAGTATCATCATCCACACAAAAAGCTATTCTAAAATGACCCGGGCAGCCAAAACCACTGCCCGGCACCACAAGAATCAATTCATCCTGCAGAGCTTTCACAAATTTTACGTCATCAGGCACAGGAGATTTCGGAAAGAGATAAAAGGCTCCGGATGGCCTGACAAATTCATAACCGCATTCCGCAAGGTTATTACATAGAATGTCTCTTTTTCTTTGATATTCAGATATATCAACACTTGCTCCCTGTATTGAAGCTATTATCCGCTGCATAAGAGCAGGAGCATTAACAAACCCAAGAATTCTATTGGCCAGAGCGATTCCGCTTATAAGATTTTCTTTAAAAACTGCTTCTGGATTAACTGCAATATATCCTATACGCTCGCCGGGTATGGAAATATCCTTGGAATAAGAAGTGGCAATTATGCTTTCTCTGTAGCAGTTAAATATACTTGGAACTGTGATTCCATCATAGACGATTTTACGGTATGGCTCATCGGAAATAAGATAAATAGTTCTGCCTGTTTTTTCCCCGTTATTATTTAATACAGTCCCAAGTTCAATTAGACTTTCTTTGCTGTATATTTGCCCTGTAGGATTGTTCGGAGAATTTATAAGTACGGCCTTTGTTTTATTATTGATGGCAGATGAAATTGCATTTATATCCAGACTGAAATCAGGCTTTGTCGGCACTGTCTTTAATATTCCGCCATGGTTATCGGCATAAAACTTGTATTCAACAAAATAAGGGGAGGGAGTAATAACCTCATCGCCGGGATCTAATATTGTTTTAAAAATAACATTAAGAGCCCCTGCTGCGCCGCAGGTCATTATTATTTCTTTTTCAGAGACCTCTGCCTGCTGTTCCACTGAAACATAGTCTGCCACCGATTTGCGAACATAAGGAAAACCGACGTTGGGCATATAAGCGTGCTTCCCCTCCACAGAGGACTTGGCGGCATCTATCAGATTGTCACTGAAATTTTTTGGAGGATTAAGGTTTGGGTTGCCAAGGCTGAAGTCATATACATTGCTTGCGCCATGCTTTGCCCTGAGGCGCGCTCCCTC
>Ga0255422_1109_pt1 | contig 18564 bp, 18 predicted proteins | sample ANMaggSeSYBR02D3_FD_182631 | JGI IMG/M metagenome (GOLD analysis project Ga0255422, IMG submission 182631) | Sediment cell enrichment communities from methane seep in Santa Monica Basin, California, United Staets - ANME aggregate JGI... | ecosystem: Environmental > Aquatic > Marine > Cold seeps >... | reverse complement strand
TGGTAGTAAATCTATCATTTTATTACCTTTGTATTGGTAGTGATTATATAAGTATATTACCTTTATGTTGGTAGTAAATCTATCATTTTATTACCTTTGTATTGGTAGTGATTATATTGCGTGTTTTTTCTCTGTGATCAGTACTTCCGATTACACGTATTTCCGGGTGTGCAATAAGAATAATTTAAGAATACACAAACCATAACTCAAAGCCATGCATCCCAGATCCAGCCCTCCTAGCATATTCATCTCCTATGCTCACAGCGACGGAGAAGACTTTGCCAGATTCCTACGCTTAATCCTGATCGAGGAGTATAGATTTGGTGTATGGCAGGACAGAACCAAGATGTAGGTAGGTGAAGCCTGGTGGCAGCAGATTGTTGCCGCGCTCACAAGTGAAATAGAGTAATTTCATGTAATTTAGACGAATCCACAGATTGCCCTATGAAGAAATAGCCTACTAAAGTTACGATGGGAAATAGCACAAAAAGCCCGGCGATCACCGAATATTTTGTTTTACCAAGCAAAAAAACTAATACAATTAGAGATCCACCAACCAAAGACCGTGTCAACAGTTCAATCACATTAATTCTTCACCTCTACTTTTTATTGTATATTAAGTATAAAAATTAACCCTTGTCTCCCTCGTAGCCTCCCACCCATCAAACCCCGAGATATCAAGTCTCTACCATTGGTCATCGGTTAAGGCGTTTGACAGAGTCGGTATGTATTATTTTCCAAAAGACCAATGATTTCATACGATTCTCCAATTTAATTTAAATCGAACACGGACGACACTGATTTGACGGATTTGCACGGATTTATTTTCGTATCCGCGCGGATCCGTGTCATCCGTGTCATCCGTGCAATCCGTGTTCTATAACAATATTACTCTTAACCGATGACACATGAAGTCTCTACACGCTTTTTATCCAAACCCCTGATAGCGACTTCATACCCCACCTTGGCCCGCTCATCGAACACCGACACCCCTGGCACCGCCACAACCAACCGCACCCATCTGCACACTCTCCACCATGCCCATGCTCAAATTTTGAAATCAATACAAATCTTTAAAGTCCATGAAATTCTATTTATTCTTATGGGCGCAATCGCAAATCTGGATGAATTAAAATTAATATTAAAAAAAGAGTTGAGGCAGGAGATTCTGACAGAGGTACTCGATATAATCAGGGATGAATTTTATCCACCTGAAGAAAAAATCCGCAAAGAATTTGTAAAAAAGGTTGAGGCAGCCGAACGCAGGGTTAAAGAAGGTAAATTTACGCAATATACCCCTGAAGAGTTTGAAAAAAGTTTTCTTTGACCATGCCATATAACATCCAGTTTGAGAATGCTCTGGAGATAATTCTTCAAAAGATAAAAAAGAAGGATTATATTCTTTATTAGAGAATTATTCACAAAATACTCGAGATTAGTAAAAATCCTGAATTGGGGAAGCCACTCCGAAACGTGCTAAAAGGGAAACGGAGAGTTCATGTTGGTTCGTTTGTGCTTGTTTATTCGATTGATAAGAAAAACGAAACTGTAATTTTCATTAATTTTGAACATCACGATAAAGTATATCGATAATGTGCACTTGATCTTAATCACTATGCTCCACAGCTCTGCTGCGATTGGGTGTGCCGTCGCAACGTTTGACCCACACTGCCGATGGTAGCCCCATGCGTCACCTTGGCCCGCTCTTCGAACACCGACACCCAAGGCACTGCCTCTACCACCACACCTTCCCTGCCTCAACCATGTCCCGGCCGGCACCCACACCTAAACAACATCCGCCGTTTTTTCAAGAACCGGATGGAGCATACCATTAGAAGCCACAATATCCACCCTGTTGGTAACGTTCAGTTCACCACTGGGCGCCTGGCCATGCCCGTCTGTCACGATACCCCCTGCCTCCTTGACAATAAGTATCCCGGCCGCCACATCCATGATCCTTAATCTGCTGCGAAGGTCTACAAATGCATCCAGCCTGCCTGATGCTACAAAGCTTAACTCAAGGGCGGCACTTCCAAAAGAGCGAAGACGCCGTACATGCCTGCCCAGGCGTTTGAATACATCGCTTTTATCCTTGTATCCATAAGATGCCACAGTAAACTCATCAAGTTCAGCGGCATGAGAAACATGTATCTTCTTGTTATTGTAAAAAGCACCCTTGTTCTTAGCGGCAGTAAAATTCGTACCATTGGCCAGGTTATATACTTCAGCATACCTGATATCTGTCAGGTTGACATCACCTATGGCTATAGAAACCGAATAGAACGGGACATCACGGGTTGCATTATATGTACCATCCAGCGGGTCAAGCACCACAGTGAACTCGGGAGCATCCCCGAAAGTGAGATGACCTTTTTCTTCAGTAACGATCTTCATATCAATGCCAGAGGATGCCAGTATCTCCAGTGCTGCGTCCTCGGCTGCAATATCGATAAACTTGGACGGCGTACCGTCAGCTCCCATTCCCACCACTTCACTGCCTTTTTGGGTGCCTACAAGGTCTTTTATTGAATCGGCTACTGCCAGTGAAACATCATTACACAATGTTGCTATTTCATCCAAATTATAACCTCCCGGTCAGATATTGTATTTACATCCGGCAATAAACCGCTGCTTTGGCTGGTTCAGGTCGGTAAGCAAGAACATATCACCGCTGCAAAATGAAACTTCCTCGCCTATAGAAAGTGATACCTTGCATGTATTGCCTGCCCGGGCTTCGCCCACATCCTGGCCGTCAATGGTGATACCTGTTATTTTTACTGGTGTGGACTGGAGGTTAACATACATGTGCAATGTACTGCCTACGGCCAGTCCGGAACTGAACTTCGAGACAATGCATTCAAGTTCAATATCCTTTGCCGTCGTCTCGTCAGATGAGATAATATTGCCCCGGTCTACATCTTTTGCCTGCACACCCTTTAAGGAAAGTCCCACCCTGGAACCAGGACCTGCAGATTCCTTATCCACATCCTGCATCTGGATATTGCGTATCTCTATTACCTGGTTGATCGGGTATATGGTCAGTTTATCGTGTTTATGCACAGTTCCCTGGATCACTCTTCCCAGTATGACCGAACCTATACCTTTGACATTAAAAGAATGATCCACAACTACCCTTGGGGATTTGTCTGCCATTTTGAGGTTATGGACAGTAATCTCCCTGTCAAGTTCATTTATCGCTTCTTTTAATTGCTCCATCCCTTCAAAGGTTGTAGTAGATACAGGTATTATATCCCAGTCCCTGGCAGTCATACCCTGTAAGAATGAACGAATGTTATTTGCATTCTCTTCCAGTTCATATGGGTTCGACCTGTCAGACATGGTTTGGACGACTATGCCGTATTTCAGGCCCAGCTGGTCAACAGCTATCACACACTCCCCGGCTGCCGCATCCATTCCTGCAGGAGGGATACATAACAGTACTATCTCAGACATTCCCAGTGCTGTTGTAAGTGGTTTCGGGGAAACGGGATAACCTGACGGGTCAATAATAGTAAGTATCTGGTCACCTTTGGCAAAGTCATACATAGTAATGTCTGAAGTATTGCCTTTCTTACCCAGCCTGGATGCCAGTGAACTCCTGCCTGACCCTTCTCCTCCGATAACTGCAATTGATACCATGTCAATTCAACATAAGTGTTTTTTCTCTGGGGCTGACCACCGGGTGCCAGCACCGTTAAATGCGCTTAAAGGTAATTATAGTTAAGAACCTAATATTTGATAGATAACTTCGACAGAAGTTATCGACAGATGACTTCAATAGAAATCATCGATACTAATGTCTTAACACTCTGATCTTCATATAATTATAATTTAACCACAGAGGACACAGAGAAACACAGAGCTTGTAATTGATTTTACCCTCTGTGTCCTCTGTGGTTTATTGCTTAGAACTTATTGAAATTTGCATTTTATTAGTCAATATTATTTGGTTTTTGACTATAATATTATTGCCCTATCATTAGCCAGGGTTATTTTTTCAGTGTTGTGTTCTTCATGTGTGAGTCAAGGAGATAATCAAAGTCAATAACATCTGTCCATCCTGTTTCCTGGAAGATGCTCATGAAAAATACGCCGATGATCATCCGGTTATCCGGCTTGGTAATATCGTCAATAACTCTTTTAATATCATTTACATCAATGTTCATCTTTGGGATTGCAAGCCCGCCAAGCAGAACCACTATATCGGCTGCCGGGTCGGCCAGCTCACCCAACTGCATACCCTCAGGTGTGGATATGATGGATTTTGCTGTATCCACTGAAGTATTTGCTATGAAGACCAATTTCTTATCTGAACCACGGAGTACAAAGGAGAGCAGTTCGGCAAATGGAGTACAAAATCCTGGTGTACCGATAAACGTAATGCTGCCTGAATCTTTGGAAATATCCCTAAATATGTTAAGTAGACCGCCTATACCTGTTGTAACTTCTATTTCTTTAATTTATAACACCCCTGGTATTGTTATTGTTGCAAGTTAATGGGCCTGACCGGATTTGAACCGGTGACCGCCCGGTTATGAGCCGGGCGCTCTAACCTGACTAAGCTACAGGCCCCCCTATAAGCAAAAGACGCCGCCAACAGGGCTCGAACCTGTGACATCATGGTTAACAGCCATGCACTCTACCAACTGAGTTATGGCGGCATTCTGCAAATTGGTTTTTTGCGAACCGTTTTAATGACACTCTTTGATTTAAAGGTTTTGTTTATCTGAGGCATCCTCACTTTATTCCCATTTTTTTCAGTGCTGCCATGCTTTTCTTGATATATTCGCCGTTCCTGTGTTCCAGCACTTTTATGCCTCTGCTTTTCTTTAACAATTCATGTAAGCTGGAAAAATCAATATTCCCGCCACCGATCCACATATGTTCGTCCTTATCGCCGTGATTGTCATGCAAATGGAAATGCGCTATATCGTGTTTTACAAACTCATTGAGGGTTCCGGTGGTATTGGCATGACCTGTATCCAGTACAAGACCGGTTCCATCAAGATCGATATCCGGCTGCCTGAAAAGGAAGCACTCCCAGTTTGGCATATTCTCAATACATATCTGCACTCCAGTATCACCGGAAATGTCTGCAAACTCGCGAATGGAACGATTAAGGGCCGCCCTTGCCGCAGTCAGATCATATGAATAGGAAAAGTAACCGGGATGGACGACCAGCATCCCAGCATCTATCCTGGTGCACATATCTACCGCCTGGCGGACCAGTTCCAGACTTGCCTGGCGGATCGGCTCCCGGATGCTGGAGATGTTCAGGTCAGTGGTGGGAGCATGGACTGAGTATTTGAGGTCATACGAAAGAGGCGTCTGTGTATGACGGAAAATGTCGTGCAAACCCTCTGAGTATATCTCTGCGCACTTTGAGATGCTTTCAATATTTTCCAGTGCCGCAGACAACGGCAGGTCGTGGAACGCATAGGAGGATATACCGATCATGTAATCATTTTCATTTTGTAGATAATTTTAATACTTTGCATATTTATTGGATGCGTTAGGCCCAAAAAGTTCACGGTATGTTGATTTTTAAATTTAAAAATTTTCGGTGATTTATAAAAACCGTGCCGCATGTTCGCGTCACGGTTTTCAAGTCAGGAGGATGAGTCCCGATGTCACATGGATTCAGATATTGATATACTATGTCATTTTGATAATAAACATTATCTAAATGGGTAAGATGGTTTTCAAAAATACGGCCGGTACATCTATTTCACTTTTGTGAATTATGGATTAGAAATAACTATTGGGTGCCACATGAATGGTTAGGGAGATATAACGTCTCCTTATATGTCCCTATTAAGTAAGCATTTCATTCCCTTTTATTAAGCATAATGGAAGTGACCAGCATTAATAACGCTACTATAGGTGTGGAAAGTCCGGGTATGAGGGCACCTTCTCCAAATTTAATGTCTTCCGTACTTCTGGGTGAAGGTGTATCTATGGGGGTGGATGTTCTCGTTGGCGTAGGTGTTGATGTGGGTGTGGGTGTGTCGCTTAGTTCCCCGTACCTGAGATGGATATCTGAAAAGCGGCAAACACTCCCCTCTGTGCCCCTGAACACTAAATTCAGTTTCATTGAGACAATTAAAGTACTGGAAGAGTCACGGTATTCAAATTTTTCCCCTGATTTGAGCAGTTCCTCTTTCAGCATCCCGCCTTCATTCCATATCGATATAAAGGCCTGTCTGCCTAAATGGTCCACTCCTTCTACTATGATGTAATATCCTCCACCGATATTCCATGAACTTCCGTCCCTTATATCCTGGGAGCCTATGTTCTGGTAAGCTAATGCAGGAGAAATAGTGAACAATAATATGAACAGGATAGCAATGGATCTATTAATATTCATGTTTTTAGCCACTGGATTGTTTTTCAATAAATTAATTTTGCCTTATTGTTACTAATTACTATCAGGGCATATAAATAAAATTCCCATCTAAAATAGAAATATTTAAATTTCATGAATATAGGAGTACGCTTTGTGAGCGGGTAAAATAGTTTTTTTAACTAACCCCCACTCCCTATCCGCTCACACATTACTAATGTAACGGTAGGGAACTGTTACGACTTACTTTTAATATCACACTGTCAAGAAAATGATCACGTATTCCGTATTTTTTAAGCCTACGGGGAAGTATTATTTTCCTATATGTTAAAAAAGCAGGAATAATATGAAACCAGAATGAAGCGGGGGAGGTGATCTTAGCTAAAAAACATAATTCTAAAAATATTTTAAAAGCCTCGGGGGGGATTTTATGACCCTGTGTACACAAAGCCTTTATAGTACCTTGAATCTATAGTTTGATATTATGACATTGTATAAAATCAACGTAAAAGCAAGGTTAGACGGTCTTAATGACCCGGGAGTATCTAAACAAAACAGGGAGCTTATCAATGGTTTTATTAATTGGTGCTTTTCAAATAGGATTGGTGAGCATAGGGCAGTCAAATACATTTCAACACTCAAGCATATTGCTATTAACCTGAACATGGACTTCGATAAAGTCACAAAAAAAGAAATGGAGGCATATATTGGACGGCTGGAGCGCTCTGATAAATCCAACTGGACCAAACACGATTATAAAATCGCAGTCAAAAAATTCTATGCATGGTTAAACGGTGGCAAAGAATCGGACCTTACTGACTGGATTAAAACCACGTTATCCAAAAGAGAAACACGATTACCCGAAGAGCTACTAATCGAAGAAGAAGTTTTAAAATTAATTGACTCTGCAAAGTCACCCAGGGATAAAGCATTAATTGCTCTTATGTGGGACGTGGGGGCAAGAATTGGAGAAATAGCTAACATAAAAATCAAGAATCTAACATTTGACGAGTACGGCATGTCAGTATTGCTTAATGGTAAGACTGGATCCCGAAGGGTTCGGGCTGTTTGGAGCATACAATATATCATGTCATGGTTAGAAATGCACCCGGATAAGAAAAACAATAACTCTATGCTGTGGGTCAATTCAGAGAATAAAACGATAAGTTACCAAGCAGTACGAAAACAATTAATCAGGATAACTAACAGGGCAGAGATAAACAAAAAAATTACACCGCACCTTTTCAGGCATTCAAGGGCTACATTTCTTGCAAGGCACTTAACCGAAGCTGAAATGAATATATATTTTGGCTGGGTACAGGGGTCAGATATGGCAGCTACTTATGTTCACTTATCAGGGCGGGACGTGGATAAGTCAATTTTAAAGGCTCATGGCATTACAGTAGAAGAAGATAACAATAAGCCTCAAGTCCAACAATGTCCACGCTGTAAGGCTGTTAATGGGCCAGAAGCATTGTTTTGTTTTAAGTGTGGTGCAGCAATGACCCTTAAAACTGCAATGTCCATAGAAGCCGATAAAAGCGAAATATCAACCGAATTAATGACAGCGATATTAAAGGATCCGGGAGTATTGGCAGCAATAAAAAATGCCATGCAGTCCGAAAACTAAATATCCATATTTTCTATTTCAGACTCGGTGTTATCATTTGCATAATTATAACCCTTATGCCACGCCATAATATGGTCCAGACAATATTGATCTCGATTTTTTTCGATAAACTCAAACGCATCCGGGATATGAACGTTGTTAATATTGTCTTCAATAACGCAATGTTCGAACATTTCAAAAAGGATATAGGGGGTGGAAGATGACAATATTGCTTCATAATCGGAGCGCCGTTTGACTGTTGAACTGTCAACATTGAGGTTAAACCATACCATTTTAAACTGCTCAAAAAATGAATCATTAGTCAGGTAATTTTTAAAAAATGATGCAGAGAGTAGTAATAAATCACCCAAAATCTCGAATTTGATGTCAGACTTAGACTTATCTATAAGTAAAGAAATAATTTTATCATTCTTTTGCATATCTGAAATTAAAGAAGGATATTTGATAAAAAGGGCTCTTAAGCGTGGTATTTCATAAAAAATATCATAGGTTTTTGCTACAGGACCGGTTTTGCCAGGTATTTTTATTTTTTCGTAGTGAATGAACCCGCCGGACTGGAGGGTTTTTAGGTCTTTGTCGACTGCATTATATTTTTTGTCTTCATTCCCAAGGGCCATTGTAATTTCGTTTGTAGTTTTTGGGGAAACTAAAAGTGTTCTGATTATTTGTTCTTTTACACTCATAAAGCTATGAATGTTATAATCTACATTATAATTATCGGTAATATCACGATATATCAATAGTCGGTAAAAATATAAAAAACGCAGATATATCAGTTATTTATTGAAATACATCGATAAATTAACTTTAATTATGATATGGTCAAATATTAATTCGTGAATCAAATGTCTGTATTAGCTAAAAGAAAAATCCATATCCAGGGAGGGAGCAATCTCATATCTTTGCCTATGGAGTGGATTAAATCAAAAGCAAAAGACTGCAAAACTTTAATTGTTCAAATGAATCAGGATAATAATTTAGTAATTTCACCCGGGAGGTCTGAATGGCAGACTTAAAACCAGAGACTATCGCCATGTTTAGGGACATGGTCCAACGCAAAGGTGAGTTTTTGCAGTATCTGGCAAAACACGGCAACGATTTTGAAAGGGCTGCGGCTTCGGTTATTCTGGAGGCAGGTGAGTGAAGGTGAGGGTGACGTGACAAATGATATTTCTTCAATTGGAGAACTGAAAAAATGGAACTCAAAAGGAGCCCCCCGATTACTAAAAGAAATAAAAAAGGTAGAAAAAATCAGGCCAAAGATATCAGGAGATGACTATATATATCGATTCATGATATTGGACTGAACCCTGATCATCCCATCGAGTAAGATGCTCACTCCAGCAATGTTTTCGAGGCGGTATCTGGAAGAGTTCGATGAGTTGCCCAGTGCGGATGTTTCAGAATATTGGGGTTTAATCATCAACGCACTAAATGAAGAAGGGTTGATTGTCCATTTGGAAGACACTGAAGAAAGTGATGAAACATTTGCTGCAGAAACATTTCTAAATGTTATCCGAAAATTTCAAATCCTTAAAAAAGAAGACCGAGACCGATATAAACAGAACAAACAGGTGCTATTCTGCCATAATAGCAACTTTTACCTCCCCAATGAAATGGTAAAGAAAGTTCTTGACAATGCACACATCAGAATAAAAATACAGCGCTTAAATCAACTTATTATTAAATACAAGATTGGTGCGGGTACCATTCGTCATGGTAAGGAGTCTAATGAGACCTTACGATGTTGGATCTTTTCCCCAAATTTAATTTCCGAACCACTGATTTCCATCAATGATCTTCCTGATGATCCACAACAAAACCAAGGGCAAGAATATCAATAAAATCATTCATGGAAGTGTCGTGATGGAGACAAATTCAAAATCAACAAATGAGCCATCACACCATCACAATATCACAAGAAGTCTACCGACAACGAATCTGTGTGATGGGAAATTCAAAAATTATCACAAACAGTCCAATGGTGCTGGAAATTTTGTGATGATTTCAATATTATTTGTAGGGAATCGAGGAAAATAGTACATATACAGGAGGATTTTGAGAATCATGAATGAATATATCTACACAATAAAAGCTCCGCAGCCCGATGTTTTACCGGAATCTTATTATCTGCCGATTTATGCTACATTTCAATCATATATTGCATTTTTTGGTAAAAAAACATCTCAAAAACAAGTTCAAACGGCACTACAAAACTCAAAAATACATACATGCTCGTTTGTCACCCAAATACTTCACGCTCCCACTCACAGGGGTCTCCACCCCTATGGCAGTACCTCGGCGACCACCTTATCGGTGGTTGCCCTCCGGCACTACGAATGTAACAGTGGTCAAATCACCATAAACAAAAAGATAAAAACCAGTCACGTGAGACGCCATTTCACAAATCAGGTCAATATGTGTTCACCAGGTAGCGATTTTATGATAAGGATATTATCATGACATTGATAGACCTCAACAATCCTAAATGTCCTTCCTGCGGTCATGAAAAACAGGATTCAACCAAGAAAGATATGTCACATGCCGCTGTTTGTTTTTACTGCTATATGCGAGGTAACATTTCTAATCTGAAGATGTTCATCCTCTATGTCTTGAATGAAATAAACAGGCCAGTTACTATTTATGAATTGGCTGAAATCATGACCAATCACCCTGAATTGAAGGGTAGATGTACTTTTACGAGAAATAGAATCAAGAATGCTTTGGACTTGATGACCCGTCCAAAAAATAAGTTGATACTGAAAGGAAAGAGAAAAAACAACAGTAAAAACGGAGCCGGTAGGAAAGTAAATACATATAAGATCGGGAAGAGAAAAGGTGTTAAATATCTTGAAAGATACCTGGACCGATGGGATCGAGGGAGGATTGTTCATTTGAAACTAAAGAAATCTAAAGGAATAAAGACAATATTGCGACAGCCAGAAAACCGCATCAAAAGCCTATCTATCAAGTATAAAATAGAAACAGGACAATATGATAGATTTGATTTTCTTTTTATACGGGATTTAGCTAAGAGCGTTGATAAAAATTAATCTATTGATCCTGTTAATACGGGATTAATAAAGTATGTTCATACCGAACTTGATGAAAATATTAATTTTCAAAATGCTGCCAGTGGACATTTTTGATTGTTCCATGGAATTCATTTACTCATTTACAATTTATAGTCTTGTTTTACTATAGTTTTGACCAGCGTAACTATCATATCACTGAACAGCGTGCACCGAGAAGGTGCTCGCTTCAGTGATGGCGTAGAGGGTGGGAGCACCCTTATTGTGGGGACTCATAGTATTTGGGTCACCTGATAAGCTTGATACTGTTTTTGTAATAAAGCGATATGAATGGGGCTTGTGGGAGGAGAAATGTTCAATGATATCAATGAATCTTTATGTGTCTTCGAAGGCTTCAGGCAGAATACGGGGCAGCTGACCTGCAATACCAGCGAGATGCTCAGGCATTATGTGGGGAACAGGAAGAAGGGGCACATTTTCATTAACGAGATGACCGGGAAGAGGCTGACTCTGCGGCATTTCGAGAAGATGATCGATAAGTGGGCCAGGATGCTGAACATCCAGAGACATCAGTCCATCAAGCCCAGCGGCAGGGAGTATCATCTGATCAAGTTAATAAGGCTGAGGGAGAGGCAGGAGAGAGGCAACATAATCTGGGGTGGCGGCTGATGTGTCTGCAAAGGCAGCTGGGCACAGTAAGGAGACGAAGGCGAGGTATTATAAAAAAATGAGCTTTGAAGAGGCGCAGGAGTCATTTGGGAGATATCATCCGGTGTTTGTGGAGGGGGGTGAAATAAATCTGTATAGAACAATATAAATTTGACTATGATTATTTACTTTAACTGATCATGTATGGGTTCTTATATGTTTATTCAAAGTGATTTGACCAGTGTTACTATCGTATTGCCGAAAGGCAACCACCCAAGGGGTGGTCGCCAAGGTAATGCCATTGGGGTGGATACCCCTATGAGTTGGACTGTGTAGTATTTTGGTGACCAATGAACTTGCATTTGTTTTTGAGTTTTTTAGTGTCGCAACAGCTTGTTTTTGAGGTGTTTTTATACAATAAAATGCAGCATTTTATTGAAATTCAGTATGAACCAGCAGATTATTTGATTCAGATAATACATCAGGTAGCAGAGCTTTAGCCTTATGTATATTCTCTCATGATGTTCAAAATCCTCCTGTATAAGATATTATTTTCCCACATTCCCTTGCAAATAATCTCGAAATCATCACAAAATTCCAGTGTCAATAGATTGTTTGTGATTTTTTCCAAATTTTCCATCACACAAATACATTGTAAGAAGACGTCTTGTGATTATGTGATGGTGTGATGGGGAAACCAACCTTCCATCTAATGACTAAGCCCCCTCCAGCAGTGTTGGCGCCACCAGGGTTTTAAGGATATTTTGTGGGGAGGAGAGATATCGCTTGAACTCCAGCGTTTTGCCTTCAGACATGGCGATCATTTGGGTAATATAGTTAGTCATCTATTCCACCTATTTTTTTATATAGTCCACGTGTCCAACATTTCAAGATTACATCCAATTAATTCATTCACTCATACCTTCACCAGGCACTTTTGTTGCGCCACTGCAATGTGTTTATGATTTCTTTGGCGCATATATGGCGTCTTTGGCGTATTAGAGTGTATTCAGTTCCTTTGCCGATAGTGCCTTTTTGCTCAAATAGTCTTCTTGATACCAGATCAGCCGGACCTCTCGAAGAAGTCCTTGCAGATGTATCGCAGATTTCCTGATATTCTTTATTTGTTATCTGTCCTTTTTCCTTGACATACATCACAGCTTTGATCTGCCTTTCATTCTGGTTCAAACTGCGGAAATATTCTTCGTCATAGACATCTTTTCTAAACACAACCTGGAACCCCTGATATTCCTCAAACGTGTATTCAGGAAGTCCAGCATCGAGGCAGTGCTGTTGTATTTTTTCTATGTCGCTGCCCCATCTTTCGATTAGTTCTGTATTATACTTGATTACTTGTTCCGAAAAGGCGATCTTATACAACTGTGTCGGTAGCTGGGTCGATAACTGGATCAGTTGCTGGGTTGGTTAATGGACTGCTACTTAGTCCCAACCTGGTGCCGATATAGTTTCAACATAGTGCCAGTCATGGCATCAAGTTTACCAAATGGATGCCTATTTAGTATGACCTTAGTGCCAATGTTAATACTTGGTGCCGCTTCGAGAAGTTTTTCAAAAGAGGAAAGGGACAATGTGCTCATTCTTCGCTTCACTCAGCTTCTTTGGATAAGAATTCCTTACCTTTAGCCGTCAGGCAGTATCTCTGCTTGCTGCTGCGGGGTTTGTCTGGGATTGTCATCTCAATATAATCGGGTTCCAGAAGGTTCCTGACCTGCTTATGAAGTTCCCCGGACACAGTCTTATGACCCAATCCAAGGGCAAGTTCAGCTTTGCTTGCTTCACCTCTGGTCAGGAGAATGAGTACTTTAGCCGTGACTCGACTTCAGCCGTGATGGGGACGGTTGTTTCAATTTCAATGGGTTCCGCCAGATAGATGATGAACATCACCCGCATCCCCACTTCAATTATCTCCGGTTGAGGAAGACCGAGAGCCTCTGCTTCCTTGAACATGCAGACAATAACATGGTTGCGTATCTTGGATATACTTCGTCTTTCATCGATCAATTCCTACAAGCAGCCTGATGTGTCAATGGCGAATTCTATTGGTACATGTGGTGGATTTTCTCCGATGATGTGAGGGAGTTCAGGTTGAATAGGTTATTCTTGCTGTATATAATATGGATTTTTCTTTTTAAGTGTGTATTTCTATTTATTCCAAATAGGTCATATAATTACTTCAATTAATTCCAAAATGCTAAATACTAATAATACAATTAATTCAATAAGAAATTTCCTGCAAATGGAGGAGAATATTGAAACAATATATTATGATGAAATGCCAAAACTGCGGCCATTCAGTCAAGAGTTCGGTGGACACTGTAAGGACAAGATGCTCGAAGTGTGGTAAATCCAAATTTATTCAGGTTAATGCAATTGAAGATTTTGTCATTTCTGATGTGGAATTGTTGAATAATAGGGTCACTGCCCTTGAAAATCTCATAAAGAACAATATTCAATCGCCCAGTGTTGGCGAACCCACTCACATCCAGACACCAAAACCAGAGTTAAAAACTGAAGTGATGCTGGAACCTAAATCTACATCCCCACCCTACACCACATCCCAGGATTCTACTCCAGGTATTGAAGTAAATCCTGGATCAGAATCAGTGATTAGGATTAAAGTGATTGGAAAGTATGATGAAGAAATTATTGAGGATTTCAAACTTCTAAAGACGAAAATAGATACTCTGGAGAGGCAAAATAAAGACCTGAATGAAATGATTATTTCGAATAATGAACATCACGAATATATGAAGACTGAAATTTCTAATGCAATAAAGGATCACTTTTGGTGGATCAAATTATTCAAAGAAATGTTTTCATCAATCTCCGGTCTGTACGATCCGAAAAAACGAATAATAGATCTGTTAAATAAAGATGATAGTTACTGGATACATTGGAACAGAAATCTGAGTCGAGAAATAACTCATGACATTTTCAAAAATCCACATGAGAAATAACAATATTTCTTATTCGGCGAGGGGAGGCCGTAAGGCCTCTTCTTTACTCTATTGGAGCTCCTTGTTTTATCTAACATAAAAGCAATACATTTCCGGAATGACCACAGTCGTATTCACAGAGAAGAACAAAGCCGCAGCCCAGATCGCAAAAATCCTGAGCAGCGACAGTGTCAGCCGCATATCTGTTGAAGGTGTCCAGGTTTACGATTTTAAGAAAAATGGCAGGCAGTGGCGGGTGATGGGGCTTGCCGGTCACATCATGAGATACGACTACCCTGAAGAATACCACAACTGGCATGCAGTTGACCCGAAAGTGCTCCTTGATACCGCGCCTGTCAAGTCTGTGACAAAACAATCCTATGCAAATGCCATCACGCGCCTTGCCAGCAGCGCGGATGAGATCATCCTTGCATGCGATTTTGATCGGGAAGGAGAGAACATCGGTTTTGAAGCCAGATCCATTGCAGAGAAGGTATCAAAAGCACCGGTGAAACGCGCGCGGTTCTCATCCCTCTCTACAGGTGAAATAAACAGGGCATTCGAGGAACCAATCGCTCCTGATGAGAATATGGCAATGGCAGCAGAAGCGCGCCAGATACTAGATTTAAAGATGGGAGCGGCGTTTACCAGATACGTAACCCTATCGGTACGCGAGCGCGTCCGCACAAAAGGCGTCCTCTCGATCGGACCGTGCCAGACCCCAACCTGCGGGTTCGTGTACGAACGCGAGCGCGCGATACGCAATTTCAAATCAAAGGATTTCTGGAAAGTAGAAGCACTTTTTAGCACGCATGGTTCTGATTTTACAGGATTGCACCGCGGGGGGCACATACAGGATAAAGCGAAAGCTGATTGCGTGTTTGCCAGGATCAAGGACTGCAAGGTGGCAACGATCACAAAAAAGACTGTAAAAGAAGCAGCCACCAATCCGCCATATCCGTTGAACACGACCGAATTCCTAAAGCGCGCATCAAACTTTTTGGGAATGAGTCCCGAACAGTCCCTTGAGATCGCAGAGCAACTGTACCTATCAGGATTTATCAGTTATCCAAGAACAGAGACCAACAGGTACGCCGACGATTTTGAGTTTAAGCCAATACTCGTAAGTTTTATAAAAGGAGTGTATGCAGAATATGCACTTTCCATCCTTTCAGGGGAAATTATATCCAAAAACGGAAAAAGGGATGGACATGACCACCCACCCATTCACCCAATACATTATGTATCAAAGACAGATATTGAAAAATCGATCGCACTGTCGAATGCATGGAAGATCTACGACCTCATAGTCCGCCATTTCCTTGCAAACCTCATGCAGCCTGCATTATTTGAGAAGACCCGCCTTGAAATAACAGTAAAGGATGAGATATTCGATTCAACTGGTTCGGTACAAAAAGACGCTGGCTGGCTTCGAGTGTACCCGTTCGAGACGAAAAACGATAAACTCCTGCCACTTGTAGAAGAAAGACAGAACATTGGCATAAAGAGGATCACAAATACAAAATCCAGGACATCCCCCCCGAAAAAGTTGACTGAAGCCGAACTGCTCACACTGATGGATAAGCACGGCATTGGCACTAAAGCGACCGCACCCTCGCATATCGCGACAAACAAAAAGCGTGGTTATTTTGAGACAAAAGGCAAGTCAGTCTTCATTCTTGAGACAGGTTTTACGCTCATGGATGCCCTGAACAACTCAGTCCCGATACTTGTCAAACCCGACATACGTGCCCGTATTGAATCACTGATACAGGAAGTGGAAAATGGTGAAAAAGATTTTGAAGCATCGCTTGTTGAGGGCACGACACTGATCAAGGAGATGTACTCGCAACTAACATCAAACAGGAATGAACTTGTATCCCAGCTTGCAGGCACGATCCGGGATGAAACCGTTGTTGTTGACAAAAAGAACTACGTAGGAGAGTGCCCAAAATGCCAACGGGTGCTTTGGATGATCACGACAGACAAAGGGCGATTTGTCGGATGCACCGGATACCCGCAGTGTAAGAACACATACTCCCTGCCAAAGGTAGGTGCCATTAACATTTTGCAAAGCCGCAAGTGCAAAAAGGGCGGTGTTGCCGTCGCTAAGGTTGGGAACAAATATCACTGGGCAGTGGGTATCGGTCCGTGCTTCAACTGTGATATGGAGAAGGAATGTTTTCCGCATGAAATTATAGGAGCGTGCCCGAAATGTGATGGGGACATGTTCCTGATAAACATTACTTCAAAGAATACGCGCTTTCTCGGATGCACTAAACGCTGCGGGCACACCCAGTCATTACCAAAGAATGGGCGGCTGACCATACTCAAGAAAGTGTGTGAGAAGTGTGGCTGGCGAATGATACGTGTAAAAGAGCTGGATAAGGATGCGCGTGAGTTCTGCGCAAACAGGGTGTGTGCACAAACTTCAAGACAGGGAAGCAGAAAGTAGGATTGATGAAAGCCTACTCTTAATCCCCATTTGTAATTCAAACCTCGATGACTTAGAATGTTTCAAAGTCTGTATGACAACTATTGTTGACTTACATGAGAATTCGCATTTTAAGTAAACTTTTGTTGACTTAAAAGAAGTTTTATATCACTTTAGATCATCTAAATTATCATGGTAAATAAAACGAAGGACAATAGAGCAGGAATTTTTGTTCTTCAAAATGCCGGATACGAATCATTCATACCTAATCCAGCAATTCCCGTTTTGTCTCCCACCGTATTTTTTTGATATTACTTATTGAATTTTTTGTCTTGCATTAGGCATGCAGAAAGCATAAAATGTTTAAAATATGAATCACTGGATTAATATATTTTAAATTTCATAAAGGAAATCGCTGAAAATGCTATACCCACCAGTAGATGAGGGTAAAAAATGAAGCTTCCCACAGCAGAGCTGTTGAGTATCTCATGTCTCAGGCTACTGAGGTTGCATTGACCATAGCTTGTCCCAACCGCAGCAGAGCTGGTCGAATAAGAAAGAGCGATTACTCGCTCTCCCTCTTCTAAGAACGGAGCGTGCGACTTTGCCGAATAAGGAGGAACGATTACTCGCTCCCCCTCTTCTAAGAACCGGACTTGCAACTTTCGCCACATCCGGCTCAAGCCTTCCATAACCCTTATCGGGCAGCAGTTTACAATTAAATGACATTACGGTTTTGAGACTACACTATTCATGCAAAATGAACAATTGTTCATTTTCACTCCAGACGTTTTAGGCTTGCCAGCTATTTTCCGAACACGCAGTTTATATCTTCGCGCACCGAAATATTCTTTGTCAAGATAGGGATTCATATTTAGTTTAAGACGTGTATGTCTTACAATCTTTGTATCTGAAAAGAGCTTTAGCTTGGTCTTTTCTGTAGAAAATACCCAATTCCGTGTCCCTTCACTATGCCAATATTTCTTAGCAATCCAGGACCTGGACTTTTTGGGATGTCTCCTTTTTGCCCATTTCCAGAGCATATTCCACACTCTATAATCAAGTTTAGAGAATATGTCCTTGGAAACCACTGATTGATGGTAATTTGTCCATCCAGTAATAATGGGATTCAGAGCACCGATGAGATTCTTCTGGGGCCATGCCTTTCCACCTTTGATTGTATCACTTATTTTTCGTGTAACACTATCAATAGACTTCTTGGATGGCTTGATGAGAAGTTTTCCATTGTATTTTCGAAAATTCCAACCTAAAAAGTCAAAGCCCTTGTCTATATGAGTTATCAGAGTTTTCTCTTCTGATAATTCCAGACCTCTTTCCTTCAGGAACAGTTCGATTAAATCCATAATTTCCTTTGCAGTCTCCTCTGAATCAGCAGTCACAATAAAATCGTCCGCATATCTCAAAAAATTTACTTTTTTAGGATTGCGGCCCTTCCAACTTTTCCCGGAATAGTACTTAGATGCAATTACACGTTCAATTCCGTCTAAAGTCATATTCGC
>Ga0255422_1105_pt1 | contig 18947 bp, 39 predicted proteins | sample ANMaggSeSYBR02D3_FD_182631 | JGI IMG/M metagenome (GOLD analysis project Ga0255422, IMG submission 182631) | Sediment cell enrichment communities from methane seep in Santa Monica Basin, California, United Staets - ANME aggregate JGI... | ecosystem: Environmental > Aquatic > Marine > Cold seeps >... | reverse complement strand
TTCTGAATGACATATCTCTAATTTTTAGGCCATCTCCATGCCAGTCGTGTTGGTCTAGGAATCCTCCGCTACACCAAGCTGTGTATTTTGCTTTACAGTTTGGACAGTGAACGTGAGCAACCATCATTTTGCCATATTCATCTAGATACGCACCAGCGTCCTCTTTTGTAATAAGTCTTGGCTCCTCTTCGAATGTAAATTCTTCGCTATCTAGTCCACAGAAGTAGCAACATTGACTGGCTAGGTTACGACTCATTCGACAATTAACTCCTCAGCGTAAATACATGCGCAATATTTACATACATGTAAAGTTATTTCAATCGAATGGTCATTTTTATCGTGTATCCAGAATGATAAGCATTGAGCTGTATCTCCAAATGTTCCAGCTGATTCGTGCCACCCTGTATATCCATCTTCTACTTTATTTTGTCCGCACCTATTGTCGAAAAGTTTGCTCATTTGTCCCCTCCTGCATTCCGCTTTAGTCTATCGATCATAATCTGATACTCGTTTTCGTCATCTTCGATAGCAATAAATCTACGCCCTAGCTCGCGAGCAGCAACACTGGTTGAACCTGTACAAGCAAATAGGTCAAGTACTGTTTGACCTGGCATCGTGTGTGCTTCAATTGGGATCTTAAGCAGCTTCACGGGCTTCTGAGCGTCCGATAGCTTACCACGGAAGATCTCTGTCACATCGGTCCAGACTGCTGTGCGACGCTTGTACTTGCTCTTTGCTGGGTAGTCCGGATTATAACCCTCATATCCCCTGATCTCATCTGTATATGGTGGATCAAAGCAGAATGGTTTTTTGATATCATTACCAAGAACACAATATGCTATTTCTTCTCTTGTAGACAAATAATTATGTTGCACTCCATAGGCTCGACGTTTTGACCATGTAACATGCATAGCCATTTGCCAACTGGTAAGCTCCTCAAGATCTAAAACCCAACGATAGAACACACGGTATCCTGGTAGGCCGTAGCCACCGAACCAATAAAGAGCTGCTCCTGAAACGCAATATTGCTCTAACGCTGAGCAATGCTTGGCATGTTGAAGAGCAAGAGAGTACGCCTTTGCTGTTGTCACATCCCACTTCTTATTTTTTAGTATCTTCCCATAAGGTGGATCAGCAATTACCAATGATAGCTTTCTCCCATTGAGATGGTTAGCTAAAGCAAGTTGTACTTCTGGGTTCGGCCAAGAACCCAATATAGCTATTCCTTCATTAAATGTTTCTATGTGCATTATTCGCCTTTTATTCCGTCTATAACGCATCCCATGCAAAAGTTTATATACCCTTGTTGGATATTGTCTTGGCTTATTATCTTTTTACAACGTTTACAATTAAATTCTGGTAAGTCGACAATTTCAGCATTAGCTAATGCTTCGATTAGAGGTGAACGCAAACGGGACACCATTACGCCATTACGTTGCCATTCTCGTAACATATTGGCAAGTTCAGATGTTGCGGATAAGTGATGTTTAGTTGTCATGGGGTTTCCCTACATCGACATATCGCCGCACCTTGTTCAATTAGTAGAATATGCTGATGGTGTTCACAGTGGCCATCAATAGCTCGTGGCACGGCTGGTATGCATGGTCGATTTCTTGTATGATCACGAGTTAACATGATTGTAATAATTGCAACTACTACAAAAAGGATCAAAAATGTACCAACAGTGAGACCTTGTTTTGCTACTTTAGTCATTGCTTTCCCAATAATGTTCAGTACACATTGTGCGACCTTTGTGGACTAATTCTCTACAATTTAATTCTTCACACTCATCTTCACCTTGTTCGAAAGCAAAACGAACAGATTGTATAAGACCTTCGATTTTTCTTAATTTATGCTCTGTTAATACTTCGCCAGGTTGAAGATGCACGTAATCATCATCACCCTCTCGACCGGCGCAAAGTTCTAAATGTTTAATTGGTGATACGTTTTTCGGTATATAGCCTTCAGCTGGAGCTGGTGTTAGTCGCATCCATAGGCCCCTTCTTCCAGATGGATCTGGAAGACCCATTAGCTCCCAGCCTCTATTATCACATCTCATTATTCTTCTCCGGTAATATAATCAAACCCAAGGCAATCTAAGATTTGCTCTCTCAAATTCCCGTAGTGGAATCCACATGGACATAGATCATCTCTAATCCTCATGCATAGAATGCATGTCTTATGTACATCTATTGTTCCATCAAAAAGAGCGGATGCTTTCTCGTAGTTATCACCAGGAACAATATCTTCTCCGCATTCGCCACATAAATGCTTTTTATTTGCTTTTGGATAGATGTTCCATATCTCAGAACATACATCATCAACGTAGATACTACAGCAACAACTATTCATTGGTTGTCCTTATAAAAAAAAAGTGGCTACCCTGAGTTGTGGAGACAAACCCAGGGTAGCCGGTAGGGATTTTTGCGGACACAATGTCGCCCGTGACCCGGCTCGCTTCTACGTCCCTTTTTTAAGGGGACATCCCTGTGTAGATATTTCCGGACGAGCACCACGACACAAATCTTTACTTAATTGGCATGATTGATCACTTTGACAAGATCAATCATTTTGGCAAGCTTTTGCCAAGATGGTGAATTTTTCCTCTTTGGCGACCAGATGAAAATGCAAATGGGTCTATAAAGCATTTTTTCTGTCGTTTTGATACTTTCAAACCTGGTCTTAATTTATTGAGCGCATCTGTGGCTAAGTCTTTCCTATCGCGCAAAACCAAGGCGATACTCTCTTTTACTTCTTTAGTTTCCTGCTCTCTTGCTTTCCGTAATTGTGTATGAATACCAGAGACAAATCCAAGTTTATAGCTATTGTTATATTTTCGACCATACCCTTCGCAATTCTGTTGAGATACGCGCAGAATTTCAACGCATAACCAGTTATACATAAAATGCATAATAGCTATGTCATCTGGTTTGCCGCACATATATGTTTTTTTAACCCTGCGACCGTCAACCCAAGAAGATCTCCACCATAGAGCTACGCCATAATGCTTACTAAGCGAATTCATCAGCTGTCTTCTCCAGGACGACAGCCGACCGGAGCTATCAAGAGCTACTTCATCATCTACGAAGCCACCGTCAACACTCTCCTTGCCGTCCTCCTCCAGTTCCGCCATTGACAGGCGATGCTTCTCCAGAAGAGCCGCAAGAGCAAAGGCAGCAGCTTCAGCCTCTCCCTGAGTCCCAGCCCGATCTCGAAGGGCTAGTAGCTTCTTGGCCTTCTCTATGATGTTGGGTTCAGTCATTATTTTTTTTCGTAGATACAGTCTTCAAGTTTATTGGCAAAAGATAATAGCTGTTGACACATCTCAATTATATCTTCTGAATACATTTGTTTTCTAAGTTCGGCTTGAAAAGCATCAGGCATTTGATGAGCTTGAAGAAGCAATTCACTTGAAATCTTATTTAGTGTTAAGGCTATTTTTGTTGTTTCGTGTTTATTCACAAATAAAAGTCCTTTCTTTGACACTATCGATAAAGTGCAAAATAGGATTAGGACTGCACCATTTAGCATCAATTTTGCAACCAGCGGCTTTTTCGTGTCCACCGCCGCCAAGCAATTTAGCAATCTCCATTACGTTGCATGACTCGATAGAACGTAAGGAGTAGGTGAAGTAGATCTTGTCTGGCTCAGTATGCACATTGAACCCGCATACAAAGTCCAGGTTATTCTTATTGCCAGAGGCGCGAACAGCTTCACATACATCACTGGTGAGCTTGTCGCGGTCATTGAAAAAGCCCATATTTAGATTCAGCATGTTGTCTGCTACCAGATAAAGCTCTTCAGCTTTGCGAGTTGCATCAACCATTCGTTTTTCATAGAGAATTTTTCCAACATCTGTTTCTTCTGGTGCGAGAAATGGTTTATGTGAATTTAGTGGTAGCCAGTAATTTTCTGGATAGAACATTAAAGCCATGGCTTGCTGACAAGCTTTTTTCCAATCCCTATGTTGGGTTTGCCAGGTGTCACGTACTCCAGCTAGATGAGCAAAATCTTTTACCCAGAATTCTCGGCTTTTAACAGATCCGCAGTTTTGTAAGACTTGCCAAACCTTTCTATAGGCCAACATAGCTCCGCTAACGCATGGCTCATCAGAGTAGACACCACGGTCTCCAAATTGCTTGATAATGCCTTCAGCCCCCTTGTGATGGTCCAGGACGATAGCTCCGGCGTCCACGAAGGGTCTGACGTTATCCTGGTGAGGGACAATATCGCAAAAAATCATTCCCTTTTTAGCTTCTAATGCAATATGTTCATCACTATTATATTGAATTAATTCTATTATATTAGCGCCAGGTAGTGCATCAGCTAGAATGAGAACGCTAGCTATACCGTCTGGGCAGCGGGCGTGGCAGATGATGTGGTTGACTTTTTGAAGTAGTTGAGGATTCATCATGGTACCTCATATTCTGTAACCTTGGTAATAGCTTTAGGAACAACAATTTCGCCTTTGATGAGCAATCCGCTTTTACCCCAATATTGCGGATCTATTGTAGATGTTAAATTAGTAAGAAGATCATCTGGTATTAAGCCATGATCCTCTAATGCTGACATTACCTTATCTTTAAGCATGGTAGATATCCTAATGTCGCCGTCTTCATTTACTGTGATTAGAAAATAATTACTCATGTAAATTTATCCCAGCAGTCAAATTCTTCTACTTTATGCCAACCGAATTCTTCCATCTTGGCATTTTCCTCTTCAGTCCAGCTTTTCATGTTACGTGTTATTTCTTTCATCCTCATGCTCTAAGTCGTGCATAAGATATTCTGGCGATAACTTACGTGACTCGGCTACTCGTTTGAAGCGATTAAACAGATCACGTGGCCACCAAGTTGGAGCAACGTCTTCATCTTCAATTGGTTGTCTTACATCTCGCATATCATTTCTAGCGAATCTGTTTCCAGCTACAAAGCCATTCAAAAAAGCCTGCTTAGGAATAAGGAAGTGAGGCTTCTTAGCATGTTTATACTCTTTCCAAGCTTCCTCAGCTGGAGTCAGCGGACTAACTGGAAAAGGAGACGTTTCCATATGCGGTGGAGGTGGATTGGTAGATTCAAACAGTCGCTCAGCTGACATTGGTTCGAATTTTTCAACCTTGGGACCAAAAATGCGGTCATGATTTTTGTTAAACGTTTTCCGACTAACGCGACGCGGGGTGCTACCTTTACCGTTTGGCATTATTACTCTTTTCTAAGCTCTCTACTTCCTCAATTATCCTCGAAGCAGCATATTCAACATCAATAAAACCGGTGAATCTACCAGCACTCATACGAATGCTTTGGCTCCAGCGTTCCGGCTCATCAGGGTAGATAGCCTTGAGTACGTGACTTGGCTCCTGAGAGTCCGCTGAGCAGGCGCTACCAGTACTCATGGCGAGGTCAGGCAGCGCCATCAGCAGGGTTTCAGCATCGATCCCGGGCAGGTAAACGTTCAAGGTCTGCGGCAGCACAGGGTAGCCGGGGGCGATGTTGAGCTGGATCCCTGGAATTTTTTCTTTTAGGAGACCGTAGAGGGTTTCTCGTCTTTCAAGCAGCTCTAATGCTTCCGCTTTACCCTCAGTACGCATAATTTCAGCTGCAGCACCAAAGCCCACTATGCCGGGAACGTTAAGAGTGCCAGCTCTAATGCCACGTTCTTGACCTCCGCCACGTAAAAAGCCCGGCTTGATAAAATCCTCAAACCCGTCCTTTAAGTAAAATGCGCCAATACCCTTGGGTCCATACATTTTATGTGCCGAAAGAGAAGCGAAATGGAGCCCTGGCATTTTTGATACATCGAAATCAATATATCCTTGGCCTTGAGTCGCGTCACAGTGAAATAGCTTTTTGTGTTTATGATTCTCCCTTATATTCCAAATATTGTTTGCTATTTTCTGAATAGGATAAACCGCTCCCACTTCATTGTTTGCTAGCATGAGAGAGTATAGATACTCTATATCTGATTCGTAGTCACCGATGAATTGAATGTGTTTAATCATTTCCTTTAGATCAGGATTGGTTTTCAATATACTCTCTAATACAGAGCTATGCTCAAGTCCAAGCGAGTTAACATTCATGTAGCTTAAGCTATCTAAAATAGTATTATTACTCTCAGTAGCTCCACTGGTAAAGTAAATTTCACTAGGCTTAGCACCAATGAGCTTTGCTACCTGCGCACGAGCAATCTCCACAGCTTCGCTGGCTTTGTTGCCCCACTCATGATTGCTTGCTGGGTTACCGAATAGCTGATTTGGAAATCCATCGGGTCGTCCTATTCCAAAAAATGGAACCATTTCCTTGAAAACACGAGGATCAACAGGGGTAGTAGCGTGATAGTCTAGATATACATTGTATCTTTTAGTCATTTTTGTTTCTCTCTAATCGAGCTTTTCTAAGATGGATTGCTAAAAGAAGGGCATCATGTAATCTATCTGATTGTACTTTTAAGTCATGTATTCCCGGTGAATGGTAAAGACCTTGAGTGTATTTAAGAATTTTAGTTGTTGAATCAATCAAATGTTCTGCATAGTAATTAGCTTCTAACCATAATAGACGCTCGAATTTTGGTTGCTTACTATCACCAAGTGGATTTCCAACTCTTCGTTTTGGCTTAGTCATGATATCTTAGGTACCCTCTTGGGGACTTGTCCATCTATAAAGCCACTTGGCCCCATAGTGGGATTAACAGCATCTGGGCCAGGTTCGCTATTTGGTGGGTCTATCACGAGCACGTTGAACATTATCTTAGTGCCATCAGATAGTATCACCTCTTTCATAACATATGTCCCCCCTGGTCTTTCACCGATTGGCTTGAAGCCATATTTTCGGTACTTTTTTTGTTTAACTTTTTCTTCTTCTTTTTTCTTTTCAGCCTGTTCTCTAGCTTTTTTTCTTTTCAGCATCGGTTTCAACTGCTAGCTTTACTCAGTCATCTTTTTAATCAGATACTTCATTGATGTGGCTATGCTAGATAGACTCGCTGCAATTGCAGAAAGATGCGATTCTTGCTTTTCGAGATTGCTTGTGATGTTTTCCAGATCAGCATTAGAGATAACAACTGAAGGGGCACGCGAAGCTTCAGTTTCAAAGACCATCTCTTGCTGCTTTGACCACCTAGCGTGCCCCCTTGCGGCAGGCTGCTGCTCCGGCTGCTGCTCCTGTCTAGATGATGGCATGGGCATCATATACAACGGCGGCAAATCTGCACATAATCCTTTCTCCTTTAAGAGAGTATATCTATTCATTAAAGCATTGACTGACAATTTGTGCTCAAATTCCTCTTCAAGATCTTGAGAAATCTTTTCCCAAAACTTATTATAAAAAGGAAAGCACATTCCATTTGGTGAATTTATTTGATGATTCACTGCATCGATAAGACGTTTCTCACTCTCTTCAGACCAGCCGAAAGTACGATGAACAATCAATTCTGGATATTGTTCCAGATGCGCTCCCTCCCTAAGCAGCTGTTGTAATTTACTTTTGATGGAATTTGCGCTTACGATTGTACCTCTGCTTTGTAGTTTTTTTCTGATTTCCTCAACTTGTTTACCTCTTGTTAGCCCTTTCAACTGAGCGTCATATGCTTCAGAGAGCAACAGGGCTTTATCTTCTTTTTTCCATGTATGTCGTGTCATTTTTTTGACTCTTATTTAATGTTAAACTTCTTTTTAAGGAATGAAAGCGGTTGAAGCTTCAGCTTTTTAGAAAGATTTTCTCTTTCTAATTCAAGAAAGAAAAATAAAAGAGTATTCGAATTAGATGGAGATTTGATTTTTGTTAAGTATTCACCTGTCATTATGGCTTGGAACGCCCTTAGTGTTTTTGCAAATCTCATCCATTGATTATCTCCACAAAGAGCTGGTACGGCTTTTCCATTTCTAACTCTACCCATTGTACGGGTGAGATACTTTCTTAATTCCAACAAGGATCCATCAATCATTTCTCCCGTTAGGAGACCGTGGATATTATTATTAAGAATTTCCTCTGCTTCCTTATCGCCATGATTAATAGCATAATGGTGTGCAAATATGATAGCTGTGAGACTAAATGTTCTTTTAGTCATCTTATTATGTCCAAAATTTTCCACTCCCCATCTTATACTCTTTCTGAAATATTTAATTATAGCTAAAACCTCTTTATAAGATGGTTCTTTTTCATTTGTGAGGTATGAGTAGATAAAGTGAACAACTGATGATACCTCTGAATATCTTTTAATTTTTCCATATTCAGTTACATATTTTACATTTCTATCGAGAGATGCCTTGAGTCTATCAGCCCCGTTCCATTTCTGAATATCTGGCAAATCACCAATTTCATCATCTCTGTCAGTGATCGGGTTACACTTAAGGAGACATTTAAAAATAATCAATTTACCAGACTCAACTATAGCGGTGAGTCTCTGTTGACCCTCTGTCAAGCACCCGTATTCATCGAAACAAATAGGAGGTACCCTTCTTCCTGACTGAATCCATTTATCCAAAAGCATCTTTTTGACATGTTTTTTAACAGCAAACGAGTAAATTCGCCTCTGCTGAGTATGCTTTTGATCCAAAATTTTCTGAGCAAGCTCTGGGCCAATTTCAACCCAAATTTCAACTTCAATTTTACTGGAAAAAAACTTTGATGGATCTTTTGTATATTTTTTAAGAATCTCTGCTTGTGAATAATCCAACTTAGAATGTTTTTTCATCTTACTTACCCTTTCGACGTATTTTACTAGGAAGCTTAGCTGTTAAGGCCATAGCTTTCCCTGTAAAAATAGCAGCCTTGATTGGCTGCATTGACCAGCCACGTTCTGATGATAGGTGTACATACACACCAACTTCATCTGAAACGTTGGCCAGTAATCGCTTCAACTCACCACAAGTCAGAGCGATTTTTTTCTTTTTAGGCGCAGAGGGTGCTGTAAATCCTTTTACAGTCACCCCTGACGATGATCCTGGTGCTCCACAGGAGCAGCCAACTCCACGGCGCAGACTCTTACCCTGGACTTCAGAGCGCTTATGGCACCGGAGGCACTCCACGAACCAGTACAGCTCGCGGTTGCCATCGTAGTCCCTGGCTTGCGCCGGTCCTGTTACCAGTCTCTCACCGAAGCGGAGACCAATTAAGTCTTCCGCCTCTCTTGGCATGGATGTGGCGTGTTAGAAGGTTTCCACGGGGCCTTCAGAGGCAACATCTATTAGCAACGTAGGTTGCTCACTGTCCATGTCTTCACCAAGAGTGGCGACGATAGTAAGCTTTCCAATCTGATCACCTTCAGCGAAAACTTCATCGTCATCTGCACTGTCGATGCAATTGTTCAAGAATTCTCTTACAACAGCCAAGACTTGTTTCTCCCTTTTCTTGGAGAATAAATCATCTGGCGTAGTTTCTTTAGTTTCTTTTTTCGGCATTGTTTCCCTTGTTAGTGTAGCCATTAGTCATCCATTTGATACCAAGTATCTTTACAGGTTTTGCATGCAGCAATGTAAAAACGCACTTGTGGATCACGAGTAATTTTAACGAAATCTGTCTTGAGATGTTTTACCATTTTCTGGTTACACCTTGGACATAACTCCTTAAACTCATTCAACACCAGTGCTTTTCCACCTCCAAGATACTTTGGTACATCTACATGGACGCCGGTTGTCCTTTTGGTTTCCATGGTCGGGAACCGGGGTTTCGAACCCCGACTTTGAGCGTTCACTGAATAGCTAATTCCGCTAATGCTCTAGTTTCGTTCCTGTTATCGACTTACAGCATATGGCGCCATACATGCGATTAACAGTTGTCTAGCCAAGACACAAACGACAATCCCGATTTTTTTTTTACGCTACAGCTTCAGCTGAAGGAGCAACAACAGGAGGAGTAGCAGTAGCTTCAGGAGCAACCGCAGGAGTCTCCGTTTCCACGTTCTTCACATCGCCGCTCGGGAAAGAGCTACGGATCAGCTGACCATCGTTCAGAGCAACCTCGCACAATAGGCGCTTGCTCTTATTTGTTTTCTCGCCAAAGGTCTTAACATCCTTGACGACCCAGATAGCATCGATGGCTGCCTTCTCAAAAGCGCCATCGTAAAGAGGTCTACGATCCTCTTTGATGAACACCTTGTCACCAATGACCACACCAGAACGCCCATGCTTGCGAGGGGGCTTAAATTCAACAGGGAGTGCCCGGAGACCGGCCAAAACCGCATCGAAAGCGGTCTTTGCTACCGTCATGTTTCCCTGGATAAGCTGAATTTTTTCTCCATGCTCACCTTGGGCTACCCAGTTGGATACGCGTTTATTGATACCGTTGAACCGTTTCTCGGCAGTTTCGAGCTTAGGGGCCAAAACCTCCATCGTAGGTCGCGACGGTCCACGAGTCTTGCGTGCCTTCTCAGCCTTGCCGTTGCCAGCGTCAGGGGTCTTGTCGGTTTTCTCAGCCTTGGGGGTTTCAGTCTTAGCCATATCGTTCTCTTCTTTCTCAGAATCCTTTTTTTGAGTTTTCTTCAGGTCTGCCAGTGGTGAATTCTTTTTTTTCTTAGGTTTCGCCATTTCTAAAATTTCTTCTTCGTTGCAGAACACAGCTGAATAGATGTTGACCAGATGCTCCAACCTAACAGTTGAAGAACCGCTGTCATCCTGCCAGCTGACGGACGCGTAAGATCCCTTGAGTTTGCCTGCAACTCCTGATTTCGTCTGCAGATCAGGATTAGAGATACCCACTGCAAACTTGTCAAGAAATGTCCTTGAGTAAGAAACCCTATCACCAGCCTTAGGGGGTGTCACGTCTTTTGTGAGCTGCAAATCACTTTCTTTTGCCAGAAACCATGTCTGTTCATGGCATAAGGTTTGCTCACAGTCATCCCAGCGAAACTTGACCTTATCGGAGTCAAAGTAGCCTAACACAGTTCCTTGTCTGCCAAAAATCGGCCAAGTGGAGCTTGCAAACTTGACTTTTGACAAGAAGTGTGCCGAATGGGTCACCTTGTCACCTGGGGAGAATTTGGTCATTTATGATGATTGTTCAGTTTCCGTCGCTTCAACGTTAATTCCAGCGTCGAGCGTTTTTCGTTTCTGTCTACGATCAAGTTCTGTGTCAAACCATTCAATATCCCAACCATGCTTCTCTAGGAATTTGGTTTTAGCCTTTTCCCATTTCTTACGGAATCTAGCATGGTCAGGATATTCGCCTCGCTTCTCAAGATATTCCACCTCAAGAAGCTTAACAAGTTCCTCAAAAAGGATCATTCAGCATTCTTCTTGTCAAACGCATCTTTGAAGCTTTTGACATTATCGTCCTTCGTCACGAGCGGCTGCTTCTTAGTTTCTGGAGTACTGTTTGATTCACCAACCAATTTTAATTCAATCCAGGGAACAGGATTCCGCTTCGCTGCAGTCCCAATCTTAACAGGAGTAGCCCTGTAAATGACCATTCTTGATTGCATACCAAGATGCTTGACTCTCGAATTGCATCTACTAAATGCATCTCGTGCTCCCTCTTCATCTCCATTGTTGAAAAATGCGAGATGATCAATCGATCCCTGATAGGTCACTTTGAAATAATTATCCGTAGTGGACTTGCTGTGTGTAGACGTAGTGTTATTCATCTTTTTTCCTTTTAACGTTTTTTGCTGTTTCGGGTCGCTTCCTGAGACAGGTCATCACACTCGATACTACAGAGCGCAATCACCTCTCCCTTCGCTGGCGAACCAACGTTAGAAAGCCGTGGAGCCGTTGCTGATGTTGGGATCCGCCATCCTCTCGGTAATTCAGAACCTGGCAACACTGTGCGCTGTCCGCATTGTCCGCAAACGAAAGTAACAGTGGTATTTACAGTCATGGCCACAGATCGTGGTTTTTCTTTTTCTTCAATCATGTTCTTTTTTTTTTCTCTTGAAAAAAGGTCACCCGCCGCCAGCTCGAAGGAAGCGGGGACCCTAAGCCAAGGCAAGTCTTAGAGTTCTTTCTTAACAATAGGGAATCGCCATTGTCTTAGAATCATAGTCAATTCCATTTTGGCCCCACCGTCTCTAATATTCCCATGTTTTTTCAATGTAGCTCTATCCTTGAGCCCTTGGATAATCGCTTCAGCCATCTCACGACAACCAAGCTCGTACAGTTGCTTACCAGCTGCAGCTTCATCCACAATTTTTTTGATAGTCATTTGTTAAATCTATCGTCGTCATCATCATCGTCATCAGTCGACTCTGGTGGTGGATCTATATTGAGGAAATCAGCAAAACCCAAAATGTTGTCAATCTCATCGAAATCAACTTCTTCTCCAGCCATGATTCGCAAAAGTAATTTTGCATCATTACCGAACTGATCGAAGCATTTCGCTTTCACTAGTTTACGAATCCTGGGAGTCGTCAAAAGCTTTTGAATCTTTTTGGGCCTTGCTCCGCTGGTAACACGTTTGATATTCTTTGCCGTTGGCTTATGACCAGCTTCAAGAATCTCCTTCAGTTTTGCTATCTGCTCTACATGAGTCAGCTCGTGCAATTCCTTAGCGGCTGTAGGAGCCACCTTCCCTTGAGCAATCGCCTCTTTTATTGCTGGTGCAAGCTCAATAATGAGCTGCCAGTTAATAATGGTTTGCTTGTCAACTCCAAAGATAAGTGATACCTCTTCTTCAGTGCGACCGATATTGAGCAAGTAAGATGCATCCTTTGCTTTCCCCAAAAGACCATTGTCCTGTCTCTGTTCATTGCAAAGCATGCCGATATCAACAGCTTTAGCTTCATCCACTTTCAGAACTTCAATCTTCAGTCTTGGAGGCACTACACCGGTCTTTTCAGCCAGATCAGTTGCGGCGCGACATGCCTTGGTACGCTGTCGGCCGTCAACGATCTCCAGAATCCACGTCCCGTCGTCATGGGTACCGTTTTTTCGAACCTTAACGGCCTCCTGGATACCATAAACTAAAATATTTTTGACCAGATTCTCGTCGACCGGGAGCTTGATCCGATCATCATAGAGCGGGTGGCACCCCTCCTCGCTCTCGGGACCCCTCTTGGTATGTAATACGCCACCAACACTATCAATGCCGATAATGTACGGCCAGTCAGGAGCTACGTATTGAATTTCGCCACGTTTGGCATCCGGAATGTGTTTACTCATATCGTCCTTAATTAGGGGGAGACCATTGTTGTTCAGTCGCCACGGAGATGCTTCCATGTTTAATCATACTTCGAAATCTGACTATATCTGGATCATCTGGCATAACCAAAAAGTCAGTCCACAATTCATCTAAGGTATCTAATTCCATGAATTTCATATCCTCAGCGGAATATAATGTACCACATTCTTGCCAAAGTGTTCTTAACCAACGAACTTGAGACCCATTTCCCATTCGTCCTTCAGCATGAAACTTTTTTGTTCTATGGGATAATTCAACAGCACGACATTCTTTACATGCAGACGTGATACCATTGCTTTTTGCGAAACGTAATCTACTGCCTCTTCTAAGGCATTTATTACCACAATCGCATTTACATTCCCAGATAACTGCTCCTGAATTTCTTTCTTTGATTGGCCTTATTGCTATAAGTTTTCCAAAACGTTCATCTGTTATATCTTTAACCATGGTAGGCCCACTCGGAATCGAACCAAGGACTTGCAGATTAAAAATCTGCTACTCTGCCAATTGAGTTATAGGCCCGCAATTTATAACCTAAAGGTTATAAATTGCCCCGTTTATCCTCTGGGGCCAAGAGTTCTCAGTAAAAGGATAGCGTCACACGAGCACTTTATACAGTCATGCTAAGGACTAATCACACACTGCCGTGGCAGCCCAAATCATCTTTCGATGATAAAGTTTTTTTATTTATATGGATTCCAGGTGCTCCACAGCTTCTGTGGTAATTCGTACCCACAGACAGTTGACGTCCACCCCATGTGATACCGCCAACTTTCTAATAGCCCGAAACCCCACTCATCCCAATCTTTTTGAGTCATTTTTACTCATCGTCCAAAGGGTGATCGTCGCTCCACCCAACAATCCAATCGAGAGCGGCTCTTACACCCTGTTCGTAGGTCATTCCTGGCCATTTGGAGCCACCTTTACTTTCTTGCTCTCCGCAACGATTAACAATGTCGTCTACCTCTTCTTCGGTTTTTTCTAACTTGAACATTTCAACTCTTCTTCTTCGGGAGCTTCACCCCGTATTTGCTTCTCGACTGCGAACGACCAGTGGTATCCGTGGCGTTTTTGGCGACCTTTGCTAGACCATGAGCACCTCCCTGGTCATCGTAACAACCACGGATAACGCGGTATTTGACACCGGGCAGATCTTTGATCCTACCACCGCGGATGAGAACCACGGAATGCTCAGAAAACACATTTCCCTCGCCCGGCACATAGGCCGTAACCTCGTTTCCGTTGGAAAGTCTCACCCTGACCACACACCGCTTGGCGCTGTTAGGCTTTTTGGGCTCTATGACTGTGATCCTGGTCACTACTCCTTTGCGCTGAGGAGCACCTTCAAGTGCTGGGGCTTTGCTTTTACGCTGCGGTCTGCAACGTGCGTTTCGAACGAGCTGCTGAATGGTAGGCATGTTTTTTGTTATTCCTCTCTCGACTCTTCCTGTCGAGAATTTTTTGAATTCTTTTTTGATTACATTCTGCACAAGCTTGAAGTTTTTTAATCCTCAGTTGCGATAATGTTCTGACGACCTCTTCACCGCATTTGCAGAGACAGAGAAACTTCTTTTCCCCGTTCCAGGTTCTCCCATCTCTGCAAAGAACGAAAAGAGCACCAAAGTGTTGTTTAACGTGAGTGTGTTGACTCATTGTTTTCTATACCCACTGTCGGGGTTGCCTCTTGCTTGCAACAGCTAGGCGGTTTGCTCAGTAGTTCCCTAGCTTCGTTCAGCCCGTCCCTAATCCGTTCGTCTAGCGTATCAGCCATCACCATTGCTGGAGAGATGGCATTGCGAAGCTTATGAAGCCAAATAGCTGCTTCTTTTTTCTTTTTGCGCTCCCGATCACACGGGAGATTATCCGGCTCTTCTTGCCATTTCATATTACTAATTCCTGTTGCTGCTTGATATTCTCAAGCCACATATCGGCAAAGCTCGCCATTTCAGCCATTCTTTCATGATCAACCTTCACTATTTCCCCCTCATGACCGAAATCAACAGACTCAGAAACGCGACCAACGGGACCCTGATGAAGAAAGGTCGGATACCACTTCCCATCGTCTCTATAAAAGTGCATCTCCGGATCAGGGACCAAGTCTCCGTTCTGCTCGTAGTAGTGAGCTAAGTGGAAAGTATTCTTCCACAGCCATGCTACATGAACCGGCATAAAAGCACTTGAATTAGCAATTTTCTTGCCTTCACCTGGTTCCGGAATACCTTTTATGAGAGAATTAAGGATCTTGATTGATTTATCGTTTAGTGAATGATTTAACATTTTCTTCATGATTATCTCCAATAAAATACATTTAGCTAATTCCGTTTCTCTTTTATTTTTCGAATAAGACCAAAATCTATGTGTTATTTTACTTGAAGGATCAATATGATGAGCAAGCAAATTTTGATTAGATCCACATGTTGAACATGGTCCATTTTTACTAAACCACTCATACCGTAATCTCTCATACCGTTCAATTTGATAAGAACGAAGGTATTTACGACGTTTTTGAGAAATTTTCATTTAGCGCCACAGGAAGGACTCGAACCCTCGTTATCCTGTTTAGAAGACAGGTGCTTAAATCCACTAAGCTACTGTGGCAAAGGTGCAATACGACCATAGCACCTTAAATATTTATTCTTCCTCTTCTTCTTCAAAAGCAGCTTCTATCGCTTCTCTCAAAACTGGAAAAGCTCTTCCCTGAATCTGTCCACAATGCAAACACCAGGTGAATTCCACATAGTCCCCTCCGCCAACACCTAGTCCAGTAGATAGATATCCCTGCCTCTCCTTCTCTCCTAACCGCACAAAACAGCAGTCGCTACACTTGGCAGTAATATCAGCAACGGCCGTACTTTCACATCTTTGACATTTCATTATTAAAAACCTTCCAGGTTTATTTCTTGTGGCTCTCTGCCAAGACCAAAGCAATTATTACATTGACCTTTTCCTCTAATGTAGCCTCGACCATCGCAGGTTAAACAAATGTTTTCTTTGCAATCGCCGTAAAAGTCTGAATCAGGCAATGGTGAAGCAGAATAAGAGTCTTGTGCTGCCATCGCTGGGTGACCAAGCTCTTTCAGAGTAGGTTTTCGCATTATCCCAAATTCTTCTATCAGCTCGTTCATTAATGAAACTTCTACTGAAATGTCATTACCGTACAAGCTTCCGTTTTTCCTCCACATTTTTTCAAGCCAGATCTTGTTTCTTTTATGAAAAGGATTTGGCCCTCTTCGGATATTCTTAGACATTCTTTATTTCAAATCCTCAGGCACGGGGCCAGCTCCAAGTGTTTGCTCACAGTCAGCGTACATTTTGAGCACTAGTTTCTGCTCTTCTGTAGCTTCAGGATCATCCTTGATGCGCCTTAGCCCTGTCCAGAGACCCTCAGCACCGTTTGCGTACTCTCTGGCGGTTTGACCAATTCGGTTAACCACCTTGGTGTCGAGCAAGTTGTTTCGGGCATCTTCATCTTCTAGCAGAGACTCAGCCTCTTGTCTAGCCTCTTTTCGCAGTTTCCTGAAAGAAGGGCAAGTACTATAATTATCTATTTCAATATTTCCGTATTTATCATGCTTGAGCTTGCCACCGCTGCTGTTCCAAACTGGCGCGGCAGACCCAACACACAAACACATCTCGGCGACAGCTGAGTGTCCAAGCTCTTGAAGTCGAGAAAAAAACTCTTCTCCCTTGAAACGTCTCACGCGACCATTTGAGTCAAGATTGCCTAACTCTTCATGGGTTTTCCTTACATCATCATGGTGACGTTGACGTTCTTTCCAATCAGGATATCCAAAAATATTCATTTTTATTCTCCTTTGGTGGGCTAGATGGGATTCGAACCCATATAGACTTGCGTCCGGCGGGTTTTAAGCCCGCTGTGTATGCCATTCCACCACTAGCCCTAGTTCTAGTTTTTTGCAATAGTGACGATAGCCAGCTTACGACGATAGTCAGAAATGTGTAGATCCGCACCAATTAACTTGGTAGTAATCATACGACCAGAATTAACAGCCGCTGCTATGGCGATATGCTCAGCCCTTTTCAGGCTTTCTACAGTGATATACTTAATCATTAGTATCCAATCTGGATGCCTGAACAACAATTTGCTGAGCCGCCAATATAGCTGCATCAAACTTTGGGCCATAAGCGGTACAGCCATTTTCTCGTTGAACTTCTTTAGCCCATTCAACCAAAGCATTTAATTGCTTTTTAGTTAAAGTGATCTCGGAATATGGATTTTCTAACAAATCACTCATTTTCGTTATCCTCTTCAACTTGCTTTTTTACGGCATAGTCAATATCATTTGATCCGATAAGTCCAGCGCTGGCTAGCTGAATTAAAATTTCATCGGCACTAACGTAGTACTTCTCTTTGGCGAATTCGATTTTTCCTTCAACCGAATCATCAGACACCATGCCAGCTAAGATAGCTAAAGACAATTTGCTGCTAGAGTCTGCAAAGCTTTTACCTCCGTCATGGCTCAAAGCTCGACAGTTAATGCGCGAGAGCTTACTGGAGACATATATCTCAACGCTTCTTTCGCTAACAAGACCAAGTGAAACTCTCACCTGAATCCGTTGAGGTGGAATGAATTCCTCACCTCGCCAGCCACTGTAGCGCTTATCTCGACAGGGATTCTTAATTGGATTAACCAATTTATATGTACCCTCTTTGATTTGCTCATCCGACATTATTATTATTTTCCTTATTCATAGTAAGCGGAAGAAGCTGCTTCATCATTTCTATTTCCGCAGCACGATCTGCTTCTGCAGCTTGCAAAAAAGCCCCTAGAGCTGCTATCAGGTAATCTGGCGAATTCGAATGCTTGAGAAGAAATTTTCCAAGCGCTTGCGCTGGATGATTTGTTTCTTCGAAACGCTTGATAAGCTCTTTTAGATTTTTCATTTCCATCATTTTTTAGTCCTCTTTGCTGTCTGCATGCGGGAGCATAGGATCCCTTACCGGATTTACCCTGTTTTCATAACCGTGCTCTTCGATCGAACGTTCCCATTTGATCATAAGAGTATAAATCACATCGTCGATATCCGGCCCTTCAGCTTCTACGTGGATCCCACTGCTTTGGTAGCCATTCTCATGCCTGAATGTTCTACTTGCAGAAGCAAGAATCAGCGGCCCAGCAGCCGATATCTTTAGTTCGGCGCCTTGTGACGTGAGCCAGTCTTGCAACTGAATTGCTGTGAATTCTCTTTCGATTTCATTTATGTGCATTTATTTATCTCCTTTATCCTGGTCCTATATCGGAATCGCAACCCAAGACCCTTGCGACCTTGGAAAATCGATTTGCCATTTGTTGAGCTTTAATCTTGCTGTCGACCTCATGCTCTTCGTCTTGCTCATCATGGGAGCAATAACCAACAGGCTCACCGTTGACAGTGACTATCCATTGCCAAAATTTAGAGTTAGCAATAGGTCTTAGCATGTAACGTATGACGGCATATTTATGATTCATATATTTGTCCCCTAGTACCGAGCTATTCCTCGCTGATACTCTTTTTCGTCATCTTGTTGACATTGTTGACAACAGGGTGCAAAAGTTAATCGGCCAAAGCTTTTACCGCCATCCCAAACAGAACAACGGGGAATCCAACTGCCGTTGTAAAAGTCATATTCAATATGTCCTCTTTTGCAACTACACGAATTTCTATAAGTGTCCCCCTCGGTAGGGGACAGAAGCTTTCCTAAAGAGAATGTTAAACGACTCATAATACCTCTTTGAAAATTAAGGTTCTAGTCTTGCCCTGCACAGGATTCATAGGTGTTGGCCTACATCTTAAGCCTAGGACTCAGACAGTAACAGCGGAGCTATTCTCCCCTCCACC
>Ga0255422_1104_pt1 | contig 18969 bp, 16 predicted proteins | sample ANMaggSeSYBR02D3_FD_182631 | JGI IMG/M metagenome (GOLD analysis project Ga0255422, IMG submission 182631) | Sediment cell enrichment communities from methane seep in Santa Monica Basin, California, United Staets - ANME aggregate JGI... | ecosystem: Environmental > Aquatic > Marine > Cold seeps >... | reverse complement strand
GGATGAATACTGGGAATTTTTTACAGCACAGGCTAAGAACAATACATTTTTTCCTGATGAATATAACTTGATGAATGTACAGGAAAAAATGGCTGCTTAATTTTGGTTACACTCAAATCAAAAGGGTGGAGTCAAATAGCACAGTTCTTTAAAAATCATCGCAGGATAAAATGGCATACTGTTCGTGTACCCACGAATAGCGCTAAAAGAAAGCGAATGGAGTTTCGCATAAGACAGATCATTGGATACCTTCGTTATGTCGGAAAAATTCAACTGATTTGTTCGGAATTTAGAAAAAGACCGGATGGTCGCAGAAAGTACTTGGCTTGCAATGATTTAAAGGCAAAAGCACGACAGATTCTCATAGGGTATCGGATTCGATGGGTAATAGAAATCTTTCACAAAAAAGTTAAAATGTTTCTCGGTTTTGAAGAAGTTGCTCCCAAATGGTTTACATCAGTTGTTTCTCACGTACACTGGGTATACTGTGCTTATATTTTATTGCAGTTTAATCCACCCGGTGTTCCGGAACATATCAATTCATTAGCTGATAAACAACGATGGATAAAAGCTATAATTAATAGCAAAGAAAAAGTTCGTGTGTTTCAGCTATTAACACAAATTAACGGAACACAGCGTTATAAAAATGAGTTGCGCCAGGCTTTTGAGGCTATATGAAGTCGGAAAACGCTTATTTTATAAAGCTTTAATGGTTGATAGTAATTTTTTCGAGCAACATTTAAGGTTAATACAATATGTCTGTAAACCACACCAGGATGAAGCATCCGACTTACCTGAGCTACAAATTCATCAACATACAGTTTGGAGCAGGATAAACAAAAACAACTTTTACAACTAAAACCTATGTGGAGAAAATCACCACCACAATACACACATCTATACTCACTATAACCGCCGCTTTCCTTGCCACAACCAAGCATCTTCCAGACTGGCACATCATATTGTGGAGAATCATACTTAGGATGACTTTTCTTAAAGGAATCCCAATGGTCTATAAAGATTGTTTGAAAGATTGCTTTATCAATTTTTGGGTTTGATGGCGCTTTCATTATTTTATTTTACACATATGACATCCTGTTCTCAACAACTATTTGTTATTACGTACCAAAAAATGGAAATTCCTATACTATCAAGTTAAGCCTTGTCCAGATTCTCGATGCACACGAAATTATGAGAAGCCACCATATAATGATTTCAAATAGTTAGGTTAGATAGAAATCATTTGCTATGAACTCTGAGTCTGGAGAAGATACCACACAGTCATGAATTCAGATACTTTTTGGCCGCTATTGTTAAAGGAACTATTTCAATAACATCAGAATAGCGAGACTTTAAAAAATCTAAAAATCTTTCGAGATCCTTCCAATAAATGAAATCCTTGCTGTGGCCAATTGCTACTACAGGCAAATATCCATCAATCGGGTTTTTAGTTACAATATTCTCAATCATTTTTTTCATTTCATGAAAGGAACATTTACAAAAATCTAATTTTTTAGCCCTATGACCAAACAATATTTCAAATTGCTTCAACAAACGTTTTTTCAATTTATTTCTTATAGTATGTGAACTATTATCTATTATCACAGACCTTACTTTCCGCATTAGCAAAATTCTCTTTATTGTCAAGAAAGAAATACCGAGCTTTCTTTCTGTATAAATTGGAATTTCAAGGCATTTCAAACTGTCAGACTTTGTTTCATATACCTTGTTTACATCCTCTTTTCTAAAAAACCATGGATAGATGTTACTATACGCATCAGTGTAATCATATCTCATGAGCTCAGTGTCCAATTTCCCCCATTTATAAACGGATGAGTCGACTTTAATCCCAGCCATCGTAAGAGCGTCAAATATGTTCTCTGTTGGCATCATAGACCAGGATCCAGCTCTATATGCAATACACGAATAATCAATTCCACATGGTTTTAGAAGTTCTGTCAAATATTCCTTACATAGAAGAATTTTCCTTAGTGCATCATCTACATTAAGATTACACAGCGATGTCAAACTATAGTCTAATTCCCACTTTCCTTTAAGAAACTTTGCATTAAACCACCAAGGATGAATATGCAGTTGAATGTCATGACCCCTTTCATGTGAATTTATTAACTGCTCTTCAATTTTAGTCAGTTCCTTCTGGTAGTAAAAAACTTCTTTCATTTTCAGAAGCTCTGCTACCTCAACAAAAAGAGTCGCTTTTGCACCAAAATCTTCACAAATATGAATTAATTTATTTGTTGGTCTAATAATAAGCTCTTCAATAGAACCATCACCATCACCATAAATCTCATAATCAAATGTCAATGATAAACCAATCATCTATGCAACCTTAATATATTTTGAGGATACATGACTTTTTTTGTGAAGACAATTTAATATACTTAAACGGGGTATCGGGTTAACTACAGTGTGCATCTGGTATCACTTTGAATATACAAGCTTTTTAACAATTTACACCTTTATGATACAATTTGACTGAAAGTTGCATTAATTCAATAAGTTATAGTTATTTAACTGGAGTCAACCCGATACCCCCATATACTTATTCATTGCTGTCCGGTTAACTTTTTCAAATATGCTATAACTAATTGATAATATGATTAAATAATGACTTTTTTGTTTTTTAGATTAAATTTCTGCTTTTATAAATTTGAGTGTAACACTTTAGCATTAATGATAACCATAACCATCTAAACTTCTTTTAGTTAAAAGCGTAATCAGTCTGGTGTCATTTACTGATTGATGCAACCTCCATTTGTTTATTAAACTTTTATCAAAACCTTGCCTTATTTTTTGGTCATGGCTAGAAGCTTTTCCACAAGGAAACATCATGAAAGGATGAAATTCGATTTCACAGAAGTTGCATAATTGTTTAATAGTAGGCTCAGGAAATTCTATTATGTCCTCAAATCTGGTAAAAATATAGTTATTTCTATTTTTATATTTCATGTGGATCTTGTAGTACCAGTTATACTCAAAGATAAAAAACAATAATGTGCCAATATGAATAAAGTGTTTGGATATTTTATATTTATTTTTTCGCAATTTTGTAGCTTCATCTTGGACTTTTGAAGCACAAAGTGCCCTTGAATCTCTTACAAGGTGGATAACCTTGCTATCTGGCCAATATTTAAAAATAATATCAAGTTTACTAAAATGAAGAGGATATTTTGCACCGAATCGCGATTTCCCTTCGGACAGGGCGAGTTCTTCTAATATTATAGTAAGTATATCCTGTATGCGTCGTTTAGAAGAAAAGATTCTTTTATAGGTTTTATTTTCATCAATTTTAGTTTGTTTTAATTCTCTCCAAAATGTCCCATATGGTTTTCCAGAGAATAAAGTTTGCAAAAATTTTGAAAGATTAACGTCGTTTTTCAGGTTACCAGCTCTTTTAAAATAATAAAAAAAATCTTTATGCCAGGGTGTTAAAAAGTGCATCTCATCATGAGCCATAGCAATAGTAGGACTTAAATTGAACATATTTTTTATTAGGGTGGAGCCGGTGCGATGAAGACAAATAATAAAAATTGGTTTATCCATTTACTATCCTATTCTTCTGGGATAAATTCGGCATAGTATATCAACAGTGATATAAAATCCTGTGTGCACTTATGGATACCAGCGAGAACAAAAGGACAACTTAAAGAAACAGACTCATCATAAAATGCATGAACTAGTAAAAAAATACTTCGAACAACCAGAAATCGCACATGTAACATAGTTAATGCCGGCGCGATAATTCTTCCTCCCAATAAACTTAATTCTAACTACTTAATAATATTGCAATATTATCATTATACACGACTATGCTCAAGTTTATCCCTTTGGTTAATTTGCGAAGCAATGTACAAGGCTCCTTTCGTAATTGTTCAGGAGTATCATAGTAAAACGCCAACCAATACAGCTGAGGTCAAGGCTGTTGTCTTTTAAAATATTGGTTCCTCACATAAATTAGTCCACCTGCAGGCATTGAATGCCTTTCCATTGAAATATAGTTACGTTCCAAAGGATTGGTCCTTCAGCGTATGATATTCTAAATACTTTTTGGAATCGTACGTAGTTAACCTTGTTCTATACGCTTGATAATGTAAATCACTAAGTCCAAAATACTGCTTTTTATCTCATAGAGTGCACCATAAAAATAACCCAACCTTGTAAAATTCCGTTAAAGAAAATATGATTAATCGTGATAATTTTTAATGGGTTGTGAAATAAAGGTCTCAAACATGTTCAGACAACCATTAAGACCTCTATTATTTACACTCATCTAATAAGTCTCTGAATAATTGCAACATATTATCAATACGTTTATCAAATGATAAAATATTTTTCGCAACAAAAATTGAATCTCGAGAATAAAGTTCTAATATGATTTTATTCTCAATAATTTCCTTTAATTTAGAATAGTAAGATTCACAAGTTTCTTCACAAAGCAGCCCAATATCATACTTTTTGAACAGCTTTTTAATGTCACCCGTCGGATTAGTCAACACTGGCCTATCTAAGCATATATAATCACAAAATTTATTTGGCCACCGTGCTCTATTAATCGGTGTATCTGGATATGGGAGTACAAAAATGTTACAGGCACTCAAAAATAAATTATACCTATTGAAATCAACATAACCTATTGAAATAATATTATTTTTAGTTTCATATTCATTGCCGATCTTCTCTATATATGAACTATTACTACCAGTGGTAAGTAAAAATATATCTGAATATATCCCACACAACTTCCGAAAAGCTTTAAAAAAAACTTTATTATCTTCATGATCTCCTTGTATAAGGTTGCTCATTCCTATTATAAAACATTTGTGAGGCAACTTTAGCAAAGATCTAGCTTCATCTATCTTATACGCACGAAAATTATTATTTTCAGCTCCTCCATAAAGAATATTTATTTTGGTTTTAAATTTAAATCTTTTTTTGAGTTCAGATGAAATAACAATTATGCTATCAAAAAACATCTTTAATTTAAGTTCAAACAGATTATCATAAAGAGCTATTAATCTCCCCAATACCCCTTTCTTTTTATCTGCATGCCCCCCCTTCCCGAGCCATTCCCAACATTCATCCACAATTACACATCTTTTCAAATACTTGCCAATAATACTCGGAATAAAATTGCTTGGTCTATGGCCACTAACAACTTGAATTACATCCACATCAAAAATCAATACACAAAATGACTTAAATAAACCATCAAGAAAACCGAATCCTCCAGTTCTAAAATCTATTGGTAAAATCCCAGGCGTTTTAAAAATTCTCAATCTATTGTCAACAGTATTATTTTTAATCTTTCTATCAAATTTCAAACCACAACCAGGATATATAAAAAACACTTCATGGCCTTTTTCAGCCATTGTTAACGCTGTTAAATATCTTATTCTAAAAGAGGCGGGGTTATTCTCATAATCTTTAAAATGGCCACAGAGTATTAGTATTTTCATTAAACTTCCTTATGTATTATCTGACGCAATGCTAATTGAAACCTTCGCATAACCTCTTCAAAATGGTTCAAAATGAGCCTTCCATTTTGAAGCTGTGCTTTAGATATCTAAATAAAATGATTACGATTCGATAAAAAGAACTCCTATCTTGCTTAAAATTTTCAGCAAAATTGTAAATCTGGAAAATATCCGATTAATTCAAACCTCTTTGAGGGTAATTGAATTGAACTAACTGCAAATTTGATTTGAGTGTAACCAAAATTAAGCAGCCATTTTTTCCTGTACATTCATCAAATTATATTCATCAGGAAAAAATGTATTGTTCTTAGCCTGTGTTGTGAAAAATTCCCAGTATTCATCCCAGTTCTTACTTTTTGCCACTGAACGTAACTTCAGAATTAAATCTGACCCGTTAATTCCCCACCTGGCACCTGATATTTCCATTCTATCCTTAACTACGTGACTACAGGCCGATTCAACAACACCGGAACCTATTGGATAACCTTCGGATAAATACTGATCATATCTCATATATTCTTTATGGTTTTTCAAGTAGGTTATTACTTTTAAAAATTTATCACTTTGGGTTTTCTTCCACTCTTTGCTCAACATTTCTCTCTGCAACTCCATAATATATGAAGCGACTTTTCCTTGCAGTATGAGCAATAGCTTTTTATATACATACTTTTTGCCCTCAGCGCTTCCTTCTTTATGCTTTATATGGGCAATAATCCAAATATATTCCAGAACATGAATAATGTCTAAAATAAGAACTTTATTTTCTATGTCTTTAAAAACATTTTTAAACAAAGCCCATAAATGACTCTGTTGATTTACTCCGATTTTGAAAATCAGAACACACCATGTTGCGTTATGCTCAAACATTACACACAATATATTGTGCCAATTTTTTTGAGAAGCTAGTAAATCAACAGAGTCATAAATACAATGCTCCATCCATTACGCAAACCAATGGCTTGTTGTTGAAGTTTTCATTTTTTACTTCTTCATGGATTTCCTTCATCACTTTTTTCTTGGTTTTCTCAACGCTGGCTATATATCTAATGTTTTGGGCTTTTGCTGGTTTACCGGTTTCATTTTTATCTTCTTTTTTATCCGGATATACTAGGTTGTCGGCAACTATAATGGACCCCATAATTCGAACCAGTTGTTAAGTTACATACCAAGTGATACAACATCTGCAAAATGAAAATAATAAGGGGGGACCATGAGAAAAAGTTACAGTGGAAAACTTAAAGCTAAAATCGCAGTTGAGGTTATCAGGGAACAGGACACTCTTGCTGAAATATCCTCAAAATTTGAAGTTCATAGAGTACTACTTTCGAGATGGAAAAAGGAGGCCATAAACGGATTACCAGAAATATTTTCAAAAAAATCAAACAAAAACAATAATGACAACCAGTTAATAGACAACTTGTATAAGCAAATAGGTCAGCTTAAAGTTGAGAATGACTGGTTAAAAAAAAGGTTGAGACAATCAATTACTGACCGAAAGGAGTTAATAGATAGAGGGCATTCCCAAATAAGTATAAACAGGCAATGTGATCTGCTGAAGGTTTCAAAAGGAGCCCTTTATTATAAACCGAAACCAATCAATCCATATACCCTTATTTTGATGGATCTGATTGATAAGCAGCACACAAAAACGCCATTTTACGGTAGTCGCAGGCTGACAGCCTACCTTAAGAATGGAAAAGGTCATGATGTAAATCGCAAGCGGGTACAGCGGTTAATGAAATTAATGAGGATAGAGGCTATCTATCCGAAACCAAAGACAACCGATAGGGACAAAGAACATAAAATTTATCCATATTTATCGCGAGATATAGAGGTTGTAAGACCTGATCAAGTGTGGAGCACCGATATTACATATATTAGTAATAAGATACAAATAGTGTAACGCTTTTCAGCCTTTTTTTGACGAAATAGTGTAACGCATAAAAATACTATGAATTCAGCATGATAGGCTGGATATTATTTTATTTTTAAATTTTTAATAAATTTATTATTTTCCATTTTTTCACATTTATTTGTTATATTTATTATTAATTCAAGAGGTTATAGGGCGTTACACTATTTCGTCACTAAATCAAAAAAAAGCGTTACACTATTTGTAACTTATCATAAGGGTTGGTAAAGGGTTTGCTTATTTGACTGCTATAATTGATTGGTATAGTCGATATGTTTTATCATGGAAATTGAGCAACACTCTTGAAAACACTTTTTCAGCAATTCCCGACGTAAGGCATTTTTAAGCGGATATTCTCATTAGCATCTAAATTGCCAGTTAGCTTATGTGAAAAGATACTCCAAAAAGCAAAATATACCATAAATGCCGTCTTAAAATGCGCTGTGAGTTTGGCTGAGGCTTAAATCGCCAATTCAAGCATAGCTATCCATAAGACCTCACATCGACATTTTTTGCTGCAGTAGTGATTTATCGGCCTATTGGGGGGCTAACTGAAAATAACGTTTTGTAGCCGCAACCTGCGGCAGGCATATTACGAAGTATCATAGGTATCAATTAATTGTTCCAGAGGCTGAGTTCGGATGCCGTAGAGTAAGGCCATAAAAATCGCCTCCATCGATTTAACCAGGAAGCATTTAAAATAAGATCTTATGCTTTCCCATAAGGAACTTTTGCTTCCGAGCTTTTTCCATACGGACCGGAATAGAGCGCAGCACAGTTGCTGGATTTGATCGACAAGAAAGGCTAACATCATGAGCATGGTAAAAACTGCGGCGAGATGTTTCTCTCCAAGCCCGTAATTGTGTCCGAAATTATATCCCTGGTTTTTAAGCGTGTTGAAAGTCTCATTCTCTATTTTCCAGCGTGCCCGACCACCGCGCATGATTATATGGGCATTTTCTTTGGTCAAGGTAAAATCGGTTACCCATGTGTTATGATAACTTACTTTATTCGTTTTTTTTGAGTATTGCCAGTATTCTATAAAATTAACCACCACTTCCTGGTTCGACTTATTCAGGGAAACTTCATTTAAGATGCAAAAACGATGTATTATGTCAGGATCGTCTTTGTCCTCAATTGCAAACTCGATGGCTCGGCCATCCTGGACAGCATCTTTTACAAAACCAAAGAGAAACTTATGATCTCCAGGCTTGACTCCAAGAATGTAATGGAGGTTATATCTCTTCATGTCTTTGATGTGGGGCGCATTGGGACTTAAAGCATCCTCGTTGATAATGAATGGCAAATGGGGATGATCTTTTCTTAACTGCTCAAAAAAAACGCTTGGCGGCATTACGTTCGCAATCATTTTTGGTCGTACCGTCCTGCTTGATAATCATCTCAGGACATAGAGGAATGACTTCTTTGAAATCGGGATGAACAATTGCCGCCCCCAACATCTGAAGATAATAAGTGATTTCTCCTGTCTTTTTATTCACCTTTTCCATACAATATGGAGCGCTTACTTTTTTAGATGAGAAGAAACCGGTGCCATCCAGATTTAAAAGGTAGCATCCCTTATAAAAAACCATTGGTTCCAGCTCCTTGCCACGCTGGACATGCCGGAAAAGAACTTTAAATATTGGAGAGAGATATTTCTTTGGGTCTATTTCGTCACAGATTTCACGCATTCTGGAATCACTGGGAATGTTCTCAATGCCGTAGATGCTTTTTAGGTTCTGACATTCAGCCTCTTCTTTTCTTCTTTCATCAAACTTTAGCAATGAAGGAACCTTGAGAGAAAACATAGCAAAGGCCGACATCAAAGCATCGGATATGCTTATTTCGATATCGCCAGGCCGGAATTCTGGTATCTTCTCGAATTCATGGCGGATAGACATGAACAAAGCATCTGCGTTGAGATGCTTTCGTAGTTTAATTTTTGATGGAGGTTCGCACTTTTTAGACGACCGCGATTTCTTTTTATTTTTTCTGGGCATGACATTTCCTCCTGTAAATAGAGTTTGTCATGCTTATATAAAAAACTTCTTCGTTGTTGTCTACAAAAAAATGTGGTAAAAAGAATACCAAAAAAAGTCGCTGGTTTTGAACTAAAGTCAAGAAAAAGTTTACGAAAAGCAAAATCCTTACTTCGCTATTTTAAGGCATTCCGACTGTGATCGGGAATTGCTGATACTTTTTGTATTGAAGCCCTGGAAGAATCTCTGTGTTATTCAAAACCTGAGATATTCAACACAGATCAGGGAAGCCAGTATACGGCAAGTAATTTTGTAAAACCGCTGATAGACCGCGATATTAAGATCAGTATGGATTCAAAAGGCCGAGCATTGGATAATATTTTTGTTGAAAGGTTATGGAGATCAGTCAAATACGAGGAGGTATATTTAAACGAATACAAAACAATGAGTGACGCATACATTTCATTGAAAAATTATTTTAAATTTTATAATGAGGAGAGGTTCCATCAGGCATTAAATTATAAAGTTCCCAAGGAATTTTATCTGATTTAAATTGGGGGTCCATCCCCCAACCATCTGAGATTTAACGCATTATAGACCAAACCATGAATTTAAAAAAGGGCAGTGAGTTACACTGCCCCATGCTTCGGTCATCAATTCCGGCGCACGGGTTGCTTCCCAGCATTGCCCTATCCTCCGAATTGATGCAAACAGGATACCGGGGATTTATTAAAAAAACAAGAAAGGAGAAGCATTTTAGCGATGTATTTTTTGGATTCAACAGGTTCATTTTTTTTGAAACATGTAACTAAAAAAAACTAAAAATCGGTCTTGACATGGGGTCCACTTTATTCAGTAAATTAGCGAACTCGGATAAAAAATATGAGTAACAACGTACCGGCAGATTTAATACAATATCTAAAGGCGCAAAACTTACATCGCCTATATGGTAAATATAACGGGTCACTTTCATCTTTCCAAAAATTGAAAAATATGACCTTACACTTGTTCTGCCTCTTTTGACAATTCCTTGTGCGGTTTCTATTCTTTTGCCATAATTACCTTTATTATGGATAGAAAAGAACAACTGCATTAATATAAACCCCAATTTCATCAATTGGTTGTAAATAGATGCTTCCATCTTATGAGCATCCTGATTTCCTTCGTTGAGAACACCAGATAATATTTGGTTGAACTTTTCTTTGCAACTATCCAAACATTGTTCAATATCATAAGAGTGTTTTCTTTGAGCAGCTACGGTGCCTTTGACAACATGTACCATTTTAATTCTCCAATGTTGATTAATTTATTAGAAAATTAATATGACATGTACCGTTTCAAATGTCTATAGCTATCTTATTGCTTAATATTAATTTTAACGGTATGTTTTATTTTGGTTACACTCATTTGATTTTGAAGATGAACATGTATGTAGGTAGCAATGTCCTGAGGTTATGAATTCTCTGCTACCCATTTCTGCGTAGTTTGCTGAGGATACCATATTTTGCATAGGTTCCAATGGCCCAGAGTAAACCTTTACAAGCCCGGCCTTTCATTTCAGGAATTTTGGTGGTTACCATGCTCATGGAAAGCGGGGTATCGCGTGCAATTCCCTCTTCAGCAGCGTCCGAAATATTTTGGAGTATTCGCTCGGCAAATGTGTGATGATCGAAGTTGGACGACACGCGCCTTATGGCCGCATCGCTAATGCGTGACAATAATGAGCTGTCTTGTTCCAACTTTGAGATTTTCTGAGCAAATGATTCCGGGTTTCCTCGCTCACACAGAAATCCTTCCTTTCCGTCATGGATAATATAGTCAGTAGACCCAGGTATTCTGGAAACAACCGGCACAACACCCATGCTCATAGACTCAAGAAGTGCCTGTGGCAACCCCTCATAATCAGACGGCATCACCAGGATATCGGCTTCACGAAAGGTTTCTAAAACATGTTGGCGTGGTACCAATCCTGTGAATCTAAATTTGTTGATGATACCCATGTTAGCAATCGCTTTGGTAACGGCCTTTAAGTCTATTCCATCACCGAGGACAGTCCAACGATATGCTATCTCTCTAATCTCAAGTTCATGTGCGATTTGCTGTATAAGATCAGCCCTTTTCTGAACCTTGTGGACCCGGCCAGCCCATACAAGGAAAATCGGTCCGTTTCTGTTATCCATTCTGGATGATCGGACATTTGCAAAGTCAATCTTTATTCCGAGGGGGCATACATAAAGTTTAGCGCTTCCAGGGAGGCCCTTTGTAACTCGTGCAATCAAAGGACTCACACAGACAGCCCTGTCCCACCAAAAATGCAACGCCAAGTATGATCTTACTTCGGCCTCTCTAATATTATGGATTACCGGTATTCGGATGATGTGCCATGGAATAAATGGCAAAGATGCCATTACAAAGGGAGAATTATTGATAATCATGACATCGGGGTTAAGGTCTTTAATGTTCTTAATATACTTGCGAAGATATGATTTAGCAGTTGATATACCCCGCTTCAGGAAAACACATTTTCGATAAGCCGTTGGCGGTCTGTATTTTTGTGACGGATAACGACTTGTGCTTCCGCACAAAAGAATCACTTCATGGCCGGCATCATTAAGACCGTCTGCAAGGTTTTCGCAATAGGTAGTGATGCCTGCCCCTTCAATTACATCAGATGTCAGCACAATGCGCATTTATTCTTCTAATTCGCTTAAAAAATATTAAGTATTGAGGTAATTTAACAAGTCTAACGGGTTAAAACCACAACGATTTTCAACCCATCAATTTTCGTTTCAACCCATTTCTCAACCGATTTTTCGGTCAAATTCTACCTGCCAAAAATTTTTTCATTTTTAGCTGACGTCATCGCTTTTTTTCTGTTATACAATTTTTATGTTACCTATTACTATCAGAAAAAAAATTATTGATAAAGATGATCTGTTGATAATTCAGGCTCTTGCCAATAAACACTGGGACAAGGGCCGAACCCATATCTCAAGACTCCTGTGTAAAAAATGGAACTGGGTGCAACCAATGGCAGACTTAAAGATATGGCTTGTAGAGAAGTACTGCTGAATCTTTCTCGTAAAGGTATTATTGCTCTCCCTCCAAGAAAAATCTTTAGAAATAATTCTATCCGAAATAGATGTGTCCCTCTAATCAAAATCGACAAGTTTCCTATTCATAAAAATATATCTGATATCCAAACACTTAAACTTAAAATGGTTCGTCGTACTAATCTTGAACCTCTTTACAATAGCCTTGTACAACAATTCCATTATCTTGGTTATTGCCAGATTGCCGGTAACCATCTTAAATACATGGCTTTTATTGATGATAGACTTGTCGCTTGCCTGGGATGGGGCTCTGCCGCATGGTCTGTTAAATCTCGTGAATTATTTGTCGGCTGGAACAAATCTTCTAAAGAAAAGAACCTCCATTTTGTAGTTAATAATACCAGATTCCTTATTCTGCCATGGGTTAAAATTAAATGCCTGGCTTCTAAAATATTGGCTCTTAATGCCAAAAGAATATCTGATGACTGGCTTAAAATCTATAACTATCCTTTATTCTTACTGGAAACTTTCGTGGAAAGAAATAGGTTTAAGGGCACCTGTTATAAAGCCGCTAACTGGATAAATGTCGGTCATACTAAAGGCACTGCTAAAATAAGGTCATGACCACTTGTTTCATGGAAAAATAAAAGACGTTTACCTGTATCCGTTGAGGAAAGACTTTAGAAAAAAGCTGATATGATAATCTGATCAGAAGATGTCGCTTCTGCCCAAACAGTGAGGTGTTAGGTGAACCCCCTTAAAAAATTCACCATTAATAATGTATGCAAAAAGTTGAATAAAATCAACTTTAAAGTTTCATTGTCACACCAGAAGCCTTTCCCTAATTTGTTTCTCCTTTCACACTATCGCTTTAAAAAACGCTTTGTTAAGTTCTTTCCCAATGGGGATATTCAGGGCGGTTATGCCAAAATGATTATTTCTCTTATCGATTTCTCATTCATTCGATCCCTGGTGGCAGACTGTTATTCAGCCTTTGGGCCTCCTTGTTACGATCCCCCAAGTCTGTTCCTTTTGGATCTGTTTCGGTATGTTGATGGTTACCAAAATATGAGCGAGCTCCTTAAACTCGTTCGAGACATGAACAGGGGCAATGCTTATCGCACATATGCAGGTATATCTGCAAACAATATCCCGTGTGAAGGTACTTTCTCTATCTTTAGTGCACGATTAGGCGAAAACCTCTATAATGAAATCTTTCATGTTCTCGTTGATATCTTTCATCAACTCGAAATGATTACCTTTAATATCCTGGCACATGATGGAACTCTCTATCCTACCTGGGCACGATATAAAGGCTGTACATATTTTTGTGATGAATGTAAATGTATCAAAGTAGAAGATGTTATAGGCAAGGTAAAAAATCGTATCATTTATCGTCTCAATAACTTATCAAACAATAACCTTGGATCTGAAGTCAGAGTTTATACTTAATGACCAGGTCATCGCTTCCCTGAAGATGTTAAAAAACCAAAGATCGAACTGTTCGCCTTCAAACTTGCCTTTGCTGATGACGAACTAACCAATGAACAAAGAAATACTGCCATACTGTTTGGTGTAGAAGATGAACTTGAAAAACAGCGACTATGTTTACAAACCTTTCGGTCTAATGTTTCCAGTATTAATCTTGATGATGGCTCCATTACTATCTGCTGCCCAAAACTGCCAAAAGATACTGATGCTCGGATCGGAGTCCGTCGTGATCCCAAAAATCCAGATAAAAAAGAAAAAATCTTTGGCTATAATCTTGTCCTGTCAACATCCGTCGAACTCCAACTCAAACTTGAACTGCCGATGGCTGTCACCAATATCGCAGGCTAAAGTGGACCCCATGTCAAGACCGATTTTTAGTTTTTTTTAGTTACATGTTTCGGCTACCAACTTAAACCGGGACAGCATATAAATTCAATTAGTTAGCAACCCCCTGAATTTTGTTTGATTGTGGAATTGCCATAGAGCTAAAATAATGAAAAGTGTCCCGCTTTATGTTGGTAGCCAAAAGTATCAAACGTAAATTAAAACAAATTGAGAGTTTTCGAGATAAAGAATGGGCAAGTCTTTTCTTTCGAGCACACGCTACTATCAGAAATTTTGTTCCATTTTTACCTGGAGCCAAAAATCATCACAAAATTCCTTTTGAGTTGGCTGGTGGACCAGCAATTCCCGCTGCAAAACAGCTTAACTTGTTGAAATTACTGCATTTTGTCTAAATAAGTTCACGAAACAAATGTCTAACATATTGATATTGTTGATTTTTTGTAGATAGATTTTTTATTGTAATATCAAGTGGTTACAGTTTTCATCGTAAACTCTTTTTGAGGATTTGTAATGATTTAAATAAGTTAAGTCGTTTTACAGCGGGAATTGCTGCTGGTGGACAGACATATGAGCTGCCTTGGATTTCAGGTTATGAACTTACATAATGCATTCTTGTTTACCGAAAACGCTTTTTAATTTTGGTAGGTTATACAACCTCACAACATTTAGACTTATGATGATTATATTTTGATCTTTCTTTGGACACTTTCCGCAGGTTGGGTTGAGCAAAGCGAAACCCAACGATTTTAAGCTGTTGTTGAGTTTCGGTACTCTGTCTCTCAACGGCACTGGTTCAGTTAAATAGTCAATCTAATTATATCAATAGGTTAGATGTTTGTCTTTGATGCAGCCAGATTTGACATAACATTTAATTTAATTAATATTATTTGCATAATCTGCCTGTTTTACCTATTTAACTGAACCAATATAGACTTTCAGACAATTAATTTCACAAGGATAGAAGGAGAAAGGCGTATTAGTTATTCCTCGACGTCTGATAACGCAGTGAAATTATTTATCTGAAAGTCTATACCAACACGTTCAAATAAAAATCTATTTCTGCTGCTGAATGATATTTAAGTTACGGGGAGGTTGTATTGATGGCGACGTTGTATCGGCAACAAAAACTCCTATATCCCACTGAAATTCATCTCGTTTTATTGTTGTAACCATAGCCGGCGGGAATGATGAATTAGGACTCCATCCATCTCTATAATTAGAACCAACATTACTCCCACCACCTATAGCAGGAGATCCTAACTTTAGTGTAAAATCGCCACCTATAGGGTCGTTTAGAGCTGGATCAGAAAAAAGTCCTTTTGTGTGCCCTGCACTCTGCCAACTATCCTGTTCAGTGTGATCGTAAGTTGTACCTTTCCACTTAATATAATTTGCTGGACTTCCATTAGCATTGTAAAACAGGTTGTGGTCAATGGTTGGATTTGAGTCCGCGCAGACAAATAATAAGTAGTTATTAGAATCGTTTATGTATATTATATTGTTCTTAAATGTTGCCTTTGAGTTTAGCAAAGCTATCATTCCTGACGTTGATGGGATAGTAATCGGTGCATTTGAGTAAAACGTATTATTATAGAAAATTGTCTGAGTAGCAACGTTTTTGTCGTTACTGAATACAAACTGCCCGCCATCCTTTAAACCACTAAAGACATTATTGAATATTTTAACTGCCGATGTCCTGCCTTTTGTCAAATAATGCCGGAATGCAGATTCGCAGTAGTTATTGTAAAATGATATATTAGACCCAATACGAGGAGCTTCAAACCTCAACCTGAAATTAGTCAGGTCGGTAGGCCCAATGCGGTTATTGTATATTGAGATGTCATTTGATGTACCATTTGGCATATCGATAACCTGAATAACTCCCTGAGCCCCGAGTCTTTCGCCGGTAGAACTGCCTCCCACGCCTGTCCATGTAGCGTCTCGGCCCATTATATTATTGTAGACTGAAACATTTCTGCTGGCCTTTATATCAACCGAATTTTCTCCGCCGTTCCAGAGGGTATTGTTATAAATAGTTGTCGTACCTTCGACATATTCCATAATAATACAATCTGATTCTATGTTTCGAATTGTATTGTCGTGGATTGAAAGAGTACCAGAGTCTTTCATTACAATTGATATTCCTGCACGGTCACCCTCAGTATAAGCTGGTGTTGCAGGGGTTCCCCATAAATCTTCATCGCCTCCCCAATATTCAATTGTGCAGTTTTTAATCTCAACATCACCAGTTGAATCTTGTATCCATATAGGTCTGCACTCGGCACAATCAACATCAGGAGTGCAATTTGTGTTGTATCCAACTCGTCCATCAGCTTCGATATTATCTAAAGTAATATCCTTCAGGTCTTTAAGAAATATCTTATGTTGTGAGCCGTTTTCTTGACCATCAATATTGATGTTTTTGATAACTACACTTAATCCTGCAGTATCAATGCTAATGTAGCGTGTATTTCCACAAACCCACGGTAAATCACCAGCACCGTAATCTTGAATGGTGATGGTTTTGTTGATTGCATTTGTAACAGCTCTCAGTGTTAAATTAGCATCATCAAAGGTGTCTCCAAGATTGAACTGAATAATATCTCCATCTGCAAAATTAACGCTGTTTACTTTGCCTATGGTTCTCCATGCATTTGCATCACTCAAGCCATTTTTACCATTATTCCCGCCATTTTTTATATAATAGGTTGCAGAAAATACTGGAGTTATTAGCAACATCGAAATCGTACAAATAAAAACAATACATAGTGATAGGTTTTTAAATTTCATCCTGGGGCTCCTTTTTTCTCATTTTATTAAGTGCATAGTACGTATAAAATAGTACGTATAAAAACGATCCAACTTATTCGCCAAATCAAGTAGCGTGCCAATTACCAAAAGCACCCCCTGCACCCTCAAGAAATCGTAAATATTCGGCTAACTCCTTCTACTTTAATTTCAATAAGTTATGTGGTGTTTTTTGGCACTGCATATATGGGCTATATCTCAAAACAAATAATACATATTTTAAAATAACAACAATTTCAATAGGTTAAAAAATGTATCTTTGGGAACATGTAAATATAGTCACGCAATAATGTTCGATATACCCATAATTATCCCTTGTAAGTTATTGAAATAACAATGGAAGGGGTTGGCCGAATATTTACCTTTTTTGAATCGTATAAGAAAAAACAGACGAACCAGTAACTATTTGAATTGGACAATCGGAGCCTTTCTCTTTTGGGACTTAGGATTTTTTCCGCAAGAGAAGCAATTACCAATTGGAAATTTGACTCACATGTGTGAATTCAAAATTTGTTACATAGGTTCACATATGGCTACTGTATGTGACTGCTTGACGATTAAACAATTTTATTATATCACGTATCAGGCAAGCTGTCAATATGTAAAGGTGTTCTTGGCAGGGCAATTGCGTCAAAATTTTAGACCTTTAAAAATCAAACAGTTACGTAATACAGCAAGCTACTTATCAGTACTTATTTTTGAAGTGGTATTTGTAACCTATTGATTTGTTTAGAATCAAAAATCATACCAAATTTTGATGCAATCGCCCTGGTTCTTCTGTGAATTCTAACTTATGGCTACATATTTTCGAAAAAGCATATCCAACGATTTGATGTTTTTTCGCATATCATATTCTTTTTCGAAGGACTCTATAGCATTATGAGAAAGCATATATCTCAGTTTCTCGTCGTTGGCCAAGCGGAGGATACGTTCTGCCAATGAGTTGTGGTCCTCGGCTGGAAATAGGAGTCCGTTTTCCCCATCTCTAATATGATCTCTAAGACCTGGCGCATTCGAGACAATTATCGGGAGGCCACACGCCATTGCTTCTATCATGGCGATAGAAAGGCCTTCATAGCGGGAGGACATAACAAACAAATCAGAAGCTTTCATGAGCCCAATAACATCATGCCTGAGCCCCAGAAGCTTCACGTAACGCCCGACCCCCAAATTCTTTATCAATTCCTCCAATCGCAATCGTTCCTCGCCTTCTCCAACTATTAGCACCAACAAATCATTCAGACCTTGGTTCGCAACTTCAACAACCGCCTTTACCAGTATGTCGAAACCCTTTAAAGGAACCAGCCTCCCGACAGCAATGAGTTTTAATTTATTTATTGAGATAGGAATTTTTTTTTTCAAATCAACAGGTCTGGATAAGCTGTCTTCGAAAACAATCCCATTTTTCAAAACCAGGACTTTTGAGTCTTCTATGGTGCAAGTGTGACAGATGATTTCTTTAATTTCCTGAGATACTGCCAGTACCCGATCAGCCACCCGATAAATCAGTCCATCGACCACTTTTATTAAATACACCCTCGGATCCCAACTGCTTCTTGTGTCTTCAAATTCCATTGTAGAGTGAACGGTGGGAAATGCTGGCACACCTGCCAGCTTACCCACCGCTACGGCCAATTTATTTGCATGGCCCAAATGAGATTGTATGAGATGGATGCGCTTGTTTCTAATAAACCCAAGCAGGTCTATCATAAGAAACAGTATGCTAATAGCGAATCTGATGGGTTGTTTGATAAGCGCTCTCCTTTTTCCCATATGAACTGGTACACCCAAAGCCTCAATTTTTTCTCTCATAGGGCCATCACTTCCGAAACAATATACAAAATGATCGTAGTTTTCCATGTCAAGTGATTTGATATATTGCATAA
>Ga0255422_1101_pt1 | contig 19145 bp, 19 predicted proteins | sample ANMaggSeSYBR02D3_FD_182631 | JGI IMG/M metagenome (GOLD analysis project Ga0255422, IMG submission 182631) | Sediment cell enrichment communities from methane seep in Santa Monica Basin, California, United Staets - ANME aggregate JGI... | ecosystem: Environmental > Aquatic > Marine > Cold seeps >... | reverse complement strand
TATGAATAAAGAACAGGTTGATATCCCATTACACCTTTTAGATCAGGATAAATAGAATAATAATTCAGAAAAGGTGCTTTCCGGTCAAACTCTGCAAGATTTTATTCAACAAGCTGAGCCTCTGTCGAGGCAATTTTGGGAATTAGCCGCAGACCCACACAGACTTACACAGACAGGGAATGGTTCACGCAAAGGCGCAAAGAAGGGCAGGAAAAAATAGAATAGGAAAACCAGAGGGGTCGCGTCTACACTCTTGACAAAAAAGCAATTGAAAAGCAATTTTGGATTTTTAATTGGAAGGAAAGAATCAAACTTTAATCAATGGAAAATTGAGCAGTATAGGGTTGCCATGCTGCTTTTTTTTGTTTTATTGTTCATGCTGCAAGGGTGTAAGTGGGGTTAGAAGGTTAGAGGACAGAAGACGGAAGACGGAAGACAGAGGAACAGAGGACGGAAGACGGAAGACAGAGGAACAGAGGACAGAGGACAGAGGACAGAGGACAGAGGGCAGAGGGCAGAGGGCAGAGGGCAGAGGACAGAGGGCAGAGGGCAGAGGGCAGAGGGCAGAGGGCAGAGGGCAGACGGAGGAAAAGGTTGATTTAGGGTCCCAGATGAGAAGGGCTGCAGTATCTTGCACAGCGAATATCGCGGAGGGGTTAGGATATATCTTTAATTCGCCTCAATGTATAAGGAGGATTTATGGAGAAGGTATTAGTAACTACGGATGAATTTAATGGTCGTTATGTTGCTATGAAAAGTTTTGATGACAATAGCATTGTGGGTGTCGGGGATGATCCTGAAAAGGCTTTGAAGGATGCCGAAACAAAGGGTTTTAAATATCCTGTGCTCCTATACATACCAAAAGAAGACGTTGTACATATTTATCCTGTAGTTGAAGCGATAATCTGTTGTAACAATAACGTCTACTGATGCCGGTACGTAACTATCCTTTTTCAATTATAAGGCCTGGGGATATAGCCAGACCCTATCTTCCTCTAACAATACTAAATCCGGATACTGACAAGCAAATGAAGGTATACGCCCTGGTTAAAAATCAAAGTACATGCGACCGGATTATTTTTTCGGGGATTGCTGCGCTCCTTATCTTTGCTCCACTTGCCTTCGGGTCTGTGCATGTATGGGCATACAGTCTTATAGAACTTGGGGTTTTCTTTCTCCTGGCTCTATGGTTTGCGGACCGGCTTTTGTTTTCAAGGAGGGATGCCATTGAGTGGGTAAAAACTCCGGTGAACCTATTTCTGGTTTTGCTTCTTTTCCTCATCGGACTACAGATGGCACCCCTTCCCTCTTCTTTGATTTCTTTTCTTTCCCCGCAAACATTTGCCGACAAGATGCAACTCTTTGAGGTGATGGCAAAGACCAAAGATTTTGGTTTGGATGGAAGTCGATGGACATGCCTTGCCTATTATCTTCATCCTGCGATCACTGAATGGCTCAAGTTGGCCACTTATATGGGGATGTTCTTTCTTGTACTCAATAGTATCAGGTCGAAAAGACAGATAAATATTCTGATCTATATCCTGATCCTGATAGGCCTTTTTGAAGCACTGTATGCGATTTTTCAGGTCTTTAGCGATGCCCCGATGGTGTGGTGGTGGAAGAGCCGGTTTGGAAGCGGCGGAAGGGCGAGCGGCACCTTTATCGGCTCGAACCATTTTGCCGGTTATATGGAGATGCTCATTCCGCTGATCTTCGGTTTCATGCTGGCGCAGAAAAGACAGAAGACAGAGGTCAGAAATCAGAAACCAGAGGACAGAGGACAAGGGGATGGTTGGATGAATAGGATGATCCCTGCGGGATTGGATGGAAAAAAGAGAGGACGGAGGACGGAGGTCAGAGGACAGAGGACGGAGAGGGTAAGAAGAGCAGAAGGTGAGAAAAGCAGAAGGTTAGAAGGTGAGAAAAGCAGAAGTCGGAGGTCAAAGGGAATAATTCAGGGATTCAGGGATAAGGGATCGGAGGTCGATCCGCAGATTACGCAGAATAAAAAAGATGGTCTCACGCAAAGGCGCAAAGACGCAAAGAAAAGGGAAAAAGGGATAGGAATTAAAACAAATTTAGGGATAGAGGGATTTGGGGATTTAGGAATTGAAGGATTGAAGGACGGAGGGCGATCCGCAGATTACGCAGATTACACGGATTGGGAGAAAAGGGGCAGAAGTCGGAAGGGAAGAAGGTTAGAAGGTGAGAGGTATAGAGGGTCGGACAGACCGAGAGCGGTTAGGCAGTGGGTGGTGAGCTGGTTTTCTCCTGAGTCGGCGCAGCCGAAGGTTATCTTTTTGTTTTTTGTGGGCATCACCATGGCGCTGGCGTTGTTGTTGTCGGGCTCGCGCGGGGGGATACTGTTTTTGGCAGGTGCTATGTTTCTGATGTCCGTGTTGTTTTTTATAAAAAGAGGATTTCGTAGGTATGGGATAGCTGCTGCTGGTTTTTGCCTGATTTCTTTTGCCTACGGGCTTCACATCGGGATCGACAAGACCCTTGAAAGATTTGAACAAACCAAAGGTCTGGACAGCCGCCTTTTTATTACTAAAACGATAATGCCGATGCTCTGGGACTATCCTGCTGTTGGGGTTGGATGGGGAAATTTCCGTTATCTTTATCCGAAGTATATCAAGGATCATGACAGGGTATCCGGCTGCGGCTATGCCCATAACGACTGGATTGAGGCGGGTACTGAGGTTGGGCTGGCGGGAGGGATACTGATTGTTATTGTCTTTGCGAGATACCTTGTAAGGATGATCCGCGTATGGAACCGGAGGAAAGATCATTATGCACTGGGAATCGGTTGCGGGGTGATGGCAGGGCTGATTTCTCTGGGGTTTCACAGTTATTTTGATTTTAATATGCACATCCCTGCAAATCCGCTGACTCTGGCTGCGCTGCTTGCGATCGGGTATGCGGCGGTTCACAGGCAGGGACGCGGTCATGGTGAAAAGTTTTTTTACAGGGTGCGAAGGATACCGTTGACTCGTGTGAGGCGGGTTGTGCTGGCCAGTATGGTTCTTGCCGCCTTTGTGGTCTCAGTTTCCATAACAGGCCGTCATTTTCTTGCAGAGGCAAAATGCGCAACAGAGTGGAACTCAACTATGAATCTGAACTGGAAGCCATATTTGAGCGATATCAAAGAGGCTATTGACTATAATCCAGGCAATGCAGAGTATCACTTTAAGCTGGCCGGATACTATATGAGCGCCAGAGCTGAGGATGAGGTTCTTCGTAACGCGTATAATGAACAGGCGATAGCAAGCCTGGAAAGAGCTGTGCGGCTCAACCCTGCGCGAGGAATTTACTGGTATAATTTAGGCAAACGGTATTCGTTTAAGAGTTACGATCCATACGGCTATGTGAACAAATGGCTTTCATTGGCGGAAGAATGTTTTGATGTTGGAATTAAATGTGCTCCGATGGACGCGAATATGTTGTTTGATGTGGCGTGGTACTGGGTGTGGCGGGCGAGTATGCTTCCGGAGGCCGGAGGACAGGGGGCGGAGGACAGAGATCAGAGGTCAGAGGTCGGAGGGCAGAGGACAGAAAAGCGGGATGGATGGATGAATAGGATGATCCCTGCGGGATTGGATGGAAAAAACAGAGGACGGAGGTCAGAGGTCGGAGGGCAGAAGATTAAAGACCAGGATGGTTGGATGAATGGACGACTTTCTTCGGAAGGGATGAAAATAAATGTTGGGATAAAAGCTAATAAAACAAATGCCGGAATGCTGGAAGGTGAAAGCAAGGAAGAAGCTCAAAGCTCAAAGCTGAAAGCTCAAAGGAATGGCAGGATTATGTTTCGGGAGGATGGGGTTAGAAAGTTTCAGGGGTTGTTTCGGCGGTCTTTGGATATTAATCCTCGGCGTTGGAAAGAGGCGGAGGAGCGGGTGCGGGAATATTTTTCTGATGTAACAGAGTTAACATACAGGGGGTAGAGGTGGAATCAATTACAGTAAAGGATAGAGACGGCATTGGGAGTTGGATACTCATTTTGGGCTGTCCTTTAAAAGAAAAGCATTCTCTTTCAGATCCATCAAGAAACGTTTCCGGCCCGACATTTGCCGGTTGCGCTCATTGTGAATATCAAATTGGAATAAATTATGAGATTTTGGGTGTAGATGTCGGCTCTGATGGGGCGGAAGTTTTTCCTGAGCGGCTTCAGTGTGGCAAATTAGATGACGGAGGACAGAAGACGGGATGATTGCCTTCGGCATGGATGATTCGCGTTGCGAATTGGATGAATCCCTTCGGGATGGATGGCTTCGCTGGATGAATTCCTTTGGAATTGGGATTATAAATAAAGGGATGGTTGGATGGATGGATTCCTGCGGAATCAGGAATGGTTGGATGAAAGAACTGGATGAATAGGATGAAAAATCTGGATGACGAGCTGGTAGAGCGGAATAAGAACCTGAATCGGGGGTTTTAGGAAACTCAATGTTTGGAGGGAGGCAATAGATCTTTATGTCTTTGAGAAAAAAATTTTAGATCAGATACGGGGAATTTCATTCAAGATAAAAGATCAGGTTTTGGCCTCTGGTTTTTCGATATCTTCGAATTTAGCCGAGGGCTATTGTCGCAGATCGATTAAGGAGTATATTCAGTTTATAAATATTGCGTTGGGGTCGGCTGGGGAGAATTATTCACAGATGTTCGCTTTGTTGAAATCGGAGGAGATTTCAAAGGATAGTTTTGATGAATTTGACAAGAAGCATTATGGTGTTGAAAATAAGCTGATAAATTTGGCGAAGTCATTAGCAAGGAAGATGAAAACAGATCAGGATTGGAATTCTGATTATAAAACTTCATAAATATTCGATGACAGAGTTCTTATAGAAGGCGGGTCTTAAGCTTCTATCCGTTTCTTGATGAGCCTGTAAACTTCTTTTCGATGGATTATGCCGAAGATAAAAATACTGTTACTGGAAACTTTGAAAACAATACGGTAATCTCCGACTCTCAACTTCCAGTATCCTTTGAGGGTTTTTCGCAATGGTTTTCCATAGGTTTCAGGTTGCGTGGCAAGCCGATCTTCAATAGCTCTTTTGATCATGCCCCTGTTTTTAGCATCAATTTTAGGCAGGTCAGATCTTTTAACGTCTGGATGGTATTTAAATCTTAAGTCCATACATCATCATGGCTTAGCGCCTTAGAGTCATTCCATGATTTTTCCCTTTTTTCAGCAAATGCAGAAAGGGCGATATCCTCTTGAATTTCCAGGGCCTCTTTGATCAAATCCCTGACCTTGGCAGACAATGAAACATTATCCTTTTCTGCCAGGAGACGGACATCCTCGTAAAGCAAATTGTTCAAGACTACATTTATACGTGGATTTTGAGACGGCATGATCTTTTCCTCCAGATTAAATTAAATTTAAGTGTAACAGCGATGGTACACCATGTCAAATTAAAAAAACAGTCTTATGAAAATCGAAAAAACATGCCGATTCCTGTCAAGGTTGATTTTGATGAGTATTACCTAAAAAACAGATCTTTCCTTTTTGGGTAGTCCCTACAAAACAGTGCGGGTCAATAATTTCAGTAAGTTACATATCATGTCTTATGGCAGCATATAGAGAAAAATCAGGTGTTTACAAAGTAAAACAGGGCGGTATTCTCAAACCTGCACTGCTTTGTAGGGACTACCGGAAAACGGGAAGGAAAACGTGAAGGAAAACGTGAAGGAAGTTACAATACATTGTATTCTGTAATTCAGACTATGAGAATGAACGGGATTGCAGATGAGAATATAGCAAAAATGATAAATCTGGATATTTATATTGTAAAAAAGGTTCTCAATAGAGAACAAATTGAAATTCCGTTAAATCTTTTAAGTTGACTAACCCCCATGCCCTATCGAACTATGAATGGGGGACATTGGCGCCTTGTGACTTTATGAATGGCTGAGGGGAAGGGATGGCAACACAGATGGGGGCTACCAGCTTAAAGCGGGACAATTTGTAGGGTGGGCACTGCCCACCAATTGATGAGTGATCTCTGCAAACCGCATAGATTGGTGGGCAGTGCCCACCCTACTGTAACTTCTTGAGATTACAAGGTGTCCCGCCTTAAGTTGGTAGCCCAGATGGGATAAGACGCTTTTTTCCTGAATATCGTAGATCAGAGTTGCGTTACAAGTTTAGTGACTATCTCATAAATATCCCTGCGGTGTCCAATCGCATATATAATTGCTTCTTTATTCCGGTTATCAATTTGATATATTGCTCGGTAGCGTTTCATTTTTAATGACCTGAAGTCGATCAGTTCGTCCCGCAACTGCTTTCCAAGATACGGGTTTTTGTAAAGTTCTTTGAGCATTGATTTAAGTTGTTTTTTTACTGTTGGATGCAGGCTGTTGAACATTCGGCCGGCGGTAGGTGTTAATTTGACTCGGTACATTAAAGAATGTCCTCTAAGTCAACCAATGGTTTTTTTTCTTGCATGTCTTTTATTGAAGCCCGCATCTGTTTCATCATATTTTCGTCTGCCATGATTGCCATAGTCTCGCACATTGCCTCGTATTGTTCCATGGACATTATAACGGCCTTCGGTATACCATTTTTAGTAATAGCTATTGTGTCATACCTGTCGTCAATGTTCTGTATCATGTCAAGCAGCTTGGCCTTGGCTTTAGTGACGGCTATGTAACTGTCAATCTGCATAAATGCCTCCTTAATTGTTGTTATAATATTTAGAATTATTATAATGATCATTATTTATAAAATCAACGTATACTTGGTGGCGTTCTTGTGGCTTTATGAATGGCTGAGGGGAAGGGATGGTTCCATGCGTGAAGAATGAAGCCCTGGCGGAATTGGGATGGATTGTGCAATTAACTGAGCGCCAGGCTGTTGTTTAATGCATTATCAACCTTTTTCATAGAATCTTTTGAGTGTAACCAAAATAGAACATTGATAATTGAAAAAAATAAAACATAACAATTTGGCGCTATCGTCATTCCGGCTTTAAGGTGATGAAATTTGAAAATAGCTGAAACTCACGCCAAAGCGACTCTAAAGAAAAAACAGATCTGAAGTTTAAAATAGCAATGAATTAAATATGTTACGCTCATCATTAAATAACGTAACGTGTGATGCGATGTTTTTTCTTAAGACTCGCTAAAGGCGTTCAGACAGTCAGCCATTTTCAAATTTCATCACCTTAAAGCCTCCATTTATTGAGGAGTTGCCAAATTGAACGGATAAATGTTCTATTTTGGTTACACTCGAATCTTTTGAGAGTGCGCCTAATTTTGGAGTAATCAGCCTATTTTTGTCAATGGTTCTAATCTGGGATAAATTAACAACTGAATCTTTTTTAAGACCATTCCCCTTCTTGATGGCAACGCAGATGGGATATGATGCTTTTTTCTCTGAATATTCGGTAATTACGGCCACAATTGTAGTAGGAGAGTGCATGTTACCAATGTCGTTTTGATTGACAATTAATACAGAAAAGCTTTGCCTGTATTTTTCAGGGTATGGTCATCGCGCATATAATTGGGTTGGCTGCTATTGCGTTTAATAGCATCGAAACCTTCAGGATCATAAGGTTCAATTTCATAGTCAGGAGCCTGGTCGGGTATGGTTTCTTTACAGAGAACTATATGTTTTTCAAGCTTTGCTATGGAAAATGAAACAAGTTCCTTTAAAAAACCAAAAGCATGCCTCATTTGATGAAAGCCGTATTTTTTCATCAATGCATAGCCATTAATCGCGTCTTTCTCGGACTTTTCATTTGGTTTTTCCTGATTTGTGGTGCAAGCAGTCTGTATGGAAGGGATGTTAAGTTTTTTATTTATTTTTTCTAAAAGAAGATTGGCGATATTGTGAGATACCATACCAAGATCAACAGAATAGTTTTTCTGAATATTAGCAATGGAAGGCAGGCCTGCATCAACGACCATTATGCCTGGATTAACAAGTTGAGCCAGGGTTATCCCAAATAAGGCTTCAGCGTGAGTCAAAGTCAAGAGTCCGGACATACTGTAAGGCGCTGAGAGTCCTGCCATGGGCATTGTTGAAACATATACAGGGATGCCCTTGCGAATACAGGATAGAAAAGGATCTATCATTCCTTCTATAAGATTCAGAGGGCTGTTTATAATGGAAAACTGTACTGTCAGTTTTCCTCTGGTTTCATGAACTTGCTGAACCCTTGCTATTCCTTCGTCAGTTACGGCTGCAACGTATATTGGCTTTGAACAATTTTCAATTATTGTATCTATTACTTTTACTTCCTGGTTTCTTATCAATACCCCTCTTGCCATAAAATTTATCACTTCTGTTTCATTTACTGTTTTTGCTATTTTTGTAAGGTGTTCGAAAGTTGGGACTACTAATTCACCAGAATTGTCATCATAGACAAAAGGAGCTGTACCTCCCACTCCGAATGAGTTTTCTGGAATCCAGTACTTATCTCTTTTGGGAGCGGTGCTGATTGCCTGTTCAACTAGTGGAGTCAGAATATGAAGATGGCCGGTAGTTTCATCAAAAGCAGCCAGGCCGGTATCTTCAAAAATCTGCCTGACTTCAGTAGATGCACACTTCACTCCTACTTCTTCCAGGATCTTTAATGCGTCTTGATGTACTTTTTCCAAAAGATTACAGTTTTCGAGATCCATTTTTTCTCCAAAAATTTTTAAAACTAGCTCCATGGGAAAGGGCTGTTGGAAACAGGGTGTAGTTCCCCTTTAGCATAACGTTCAAATCTGAAAGGTTTGAGCAGACGCTGTTTTTCTCCTGTAATTTCTTTGGCAACCAGTTTGCCGACACCGATCATTTTGTAACCATGATTGGAATCAAGGATCATATAGCAATTGTCTTTCATTTTATCGAAAATAGGAAAATTGTCAGGTGTAAAGGCGCCGATGCCGCCAGACGGCTCATTCTTGTAATATTGATACTTATTCTCATACCTTTTCTGACAGTGGGCAAGTGCCGATGTCCACATATGGACAAATTCAGGTCCTACAACAAAATCCGGAGAATCAATTCCATATGGATCAACTTTAACTTCTCCTTCTACAATGTAAGGCGCAGCACCTCCCTGCACACCGCCGAAATGAAAATCAGGCTTATAATAGACACCCCATATTTCGTCAGTTATTAGCGAACCGTCCTCGCTGGAATATAGGGGAGCATCGGTATCAATATGGATTACCGGAGGCATTTTCCCTTCGTTATTCATAGCATAGTCAGGTGGAACTCCAAGAGTACCCTCGACAAGGCACAAGTAAGTCCACATCTTCGCGTTTTTATGGATATTCCCATCATTATCTTTTATATCTATTTGATCAGGCAGGTCCAGCATATCCCAGAAGCTTTTAGCCCAAGGTCCGGCACCAATAATTACATAGTCACATTCAATATCGCCTTTTTGTGTTTTAACAGCAGTTACAGAATTTTTATTTGTTTTAAACCCGGTAACCTTGACGCCTGTAAGTATTCTCACGCCTTCAGCTTCCGCCTTATCTGCTAGACAGTAAAGGGCCTTTGTGTTGTGGGCATACCCGCCTTTTTTTTCATGTAAAATAGAGGTTATGTTTTTAGCCTGCCAGTCATAAAAAATATTTTTTTTCATATATTTCAGACATTCTTTTTCTCCCTCTATAAACAAGGACTCATATCCTATCTCCTGCTGTTGTTTGTAAATTCCAGCTACATCAGCATGCATGCTTTCACATGATATCTGCATATACCCGACAGGGCGATAGCCATATCCTTCAACGTCTTCTTCCCATAGAGCAACGCTGTGAGCTATTAACTCACGCATGGCCGGCTGAAAATAGTTGTTTCTTATAATACCACAGGCGATTCCTGAAGCACCTGCTCCGATCGCTGCCTTATCGATAACAAGAATATCTTTGCCTGACCCGGCTTTTTTTTGCTTTAATTCCTTTGCAAGATGATATGCGGTGCTCAATCCATGTATACCTGCACCTACAATTACATACTTATATTTTGTTGGGAAAGACATTTAATATACCTCAATTTAAATTTTAGCCCAGAGCAGAGCTATTTTTGGCATCCTTCATGCCAAGTCAAAAGTAGTTTACACCTAAGTTGAGCGATTAGCTGTTAGCCATTAGCGTTTAGCTTAGAAAAATCAGGGTATTACGTTAATTAGAAATAACACCCGATGGGTGAAAGTTTGTAATAGTAAAACATCCTGTAATCATTAACCTAAAAGCTAAGAGCTAACCGCTAAAGGCTAATCGCTCAATTTTGGTTACACTTTGTTGATCTTGTATTTTGGCAGTGAAATTTGAAAATAGAAATTGGAAATTGGAAAAAATACAAAGATGTAAATGCGTTACCTAATTTCAAATTTCCAGTTTCGATATCGGCATTCAATTTGATAATACACGCTTTTTCGAAAAAAGTGTAAACTGGTGAATGAAGGATACCCTGTTTTTTAATCAATATCAGGCGGCTGCAACTTTCCTTTCTTTTTCTTCTTCATGTTCATGCTTTAGATCTCCATCAACGGTTCCTTTGACTTTCTCTCTTTCTTCTGCAAAATCAAAACCAGTCCAGATTCCTATTGAGCCGAGTATCGAATCCTGAGGGTGAAATTTCCTGAAAATCTTATAGTAATAAGCAGCCTCCCTGCTGTTTATAATGGCGTTTGGGTTTTCTGCCTTGATTTTTTCAAATTCATCTTCGCTCATTTCTTCATGTGCTATTTTTTCGCCCAGGCTTTCACAACCCGCACCTTGTGTATATTGAACTTTATAGCGCCACAGGATATCATTAGGAAGATAGCTAGTGTCTTCAAATGCTTTACGTAAGATCCATTTTTCGATCTTTGCTCCATTATGTTCTCTTATCTTTAATTCAGGGGGGATTTTCATAGAAAGATCAACCATAGCGACATCTAAAAATGGAACTCTAAGCTCAAGGCTAAAAAACATACCCATACGGTCAGCCCTCTGCAGATTAATATTGTGAAGATTGCCGATGCATCTTCTGGCTTCCATATTAAGCTTGTCAAACGGAAAGTGTTTCATATAGTGATAGCCGGTGAAAAGCTCGTCAGCTCCTTCACCGGTTAACACTACTGTTACATATTCCGCAGCAAGTTTGCACGTGAAATAGCATGGAACAGCGCAGCGAACTAAAGACGGGTCATAACTTTCCAGTTTCTTGATAACTACAGGTAAAGCATTGTAATATTCTTCTTCAGTGAAAAGCAGTTCATGGTGTTTAGAACCTATGTGTTTTGAAGCGATACGCGCTGCTTTAATGTCATCACTAACGTCGCCTTTCTCATCCTCCATACCTACCACAAAGGTATGGAGATTAGGAATCTCTTCTGCTGCTATTGCTGCTACGAGGCTGCTATCGAGTCCGCCACTGCAAAAAGACCCCACCGGAACTTCCGGATCAGCCAGCAGTCTTTTCTTCACAGCATTAATAAATGTTTTTCGTATCAGTTCACTGGTTTCATCGATATCTGTAAGGATATCATCCCTTATTTCAGGAATTCTGTAATATTTTACAAATCCTTCTTTTGGAGTGTAGTAGTGTCCTGCCGGAAATTCGTGTACTTCATCTACTCCTGCAATCGTCATTGCTCCCAGCTCAGAAGTGAAGTATAAATTATTTTTATAGTAACCGTAATATAAAGGTTTTATGCCTATTGGGTCCCGTGCCAGCATGAAGTCATTGCCGTCAAAAATTGCGAAAACAAACATTCCATCCAGCTCCTTGACACAATCAGGGCCTTTATCCTGATATAAATGCAAAACTACCTCGGAATCAGAGTTTGTTTTAAAGTGATATTTTGATGCAAGTCTGCTTCGAATTTTACGGAAGTTGTATATTTCACCGTTGCATATAATCCCTTTGTCTCTTGAATCAGCCAGAATAGGCTGATGACCACGAGCCACATCTACAATTGAAAGACGTGTATGCCCCAAAACAGATTTATCGTTTATATGAATACCTCTGTCATTTGGGCCTCTGTGTTCCAAAGCATCAAGCATCCTGTTTATTGTTTTTTCGTCTTTAGTACCAAAACATCCTGCTATGCCACACATAATAATCTCCTTAATTTACAAAAATTTTTCCAAGGTTTGCTGTTGTTAGTGGATCATCCATATACATTCTTAGACGGTTCCGCTTTATAGATTCCATTCCTCTTTCGTCATATACCGGCATCTCGACTTCAGGGGCATCATCAGGACTGATTTTTTCTGCGATTTCAATACTTTTTTCAAGTTTTTCTAAAGAGAAATCAATTAGATAGCGGAGAAAAGAAAATGGATGCCGGATCATATGAAATCCATATTTCATGCATAAAGCCTGACCTTTTTTTGCATCATCATATGCCCTATGCGTGGGATGTTCTTCATGAGTTGTTCCTGCGCTTTGAAATGTTGGTATATCAAGAATTAGATTAAGATGGCTCATAAGGATATTCAGTAAATTATGGCTTATTAGACCGTAATTGGGATTATATTCTATCCTGGGATCGGCAATGGTCGGAAAACCTGCATGTACGCATGTTACACCAGGATTGAGTAATTGAGCAGCACACATGCCGAACAAAACTTCTGCATGTGTCATAGCAAGAACCCCGTTATAACAATAAGGCGCACTTATGCCTGCCATTGGCATTGCTGATATAAATACCGGCAAACCGGCCTTTACAACTTTTACAAAATATTCTGAGAAGTTTTCATTGACCTCAAGAGGGGGGCGGGTAAGGCAGAAAACAATCATAATATTCTTTCTTTTTTTATGAATTTCCAGCGCCCTTGCAAGAGATTTGTCTGAGGTTACAGCAAAATAAAGCGGCTTATTGCAGTTTTCATCCATTATATTCATCTGCTCTACTTCGTCCTTTAATTTTACACCTCTGCCCATACCGCTTACTACATGGTTTTTTTCGGCAGTTTGTGCAATTCGGACGACATGGTCTGCTGTAGGAATAACGCCGCCTTTTCCTGCTTTGTCATCATAAACATATGGTGCGGTTCCGCCTATAAAAAAACTGTTCAGAGGCACAAAAAATTCATTTAGACCCGGAACATTATTGAGACATCGCTTAACCAATTCAGAAGTAACAAATATCCTGTCTTCATATAAAACCGCCAGACCTTCAGATTCATACTTCTTACAGGCTTTTTGAATTTCCGGCTGTTTACAGCCCACCCCGAGATTTTCGAGTATCCATAATGCATCTTCATGTGCCTGAAAAAGCATTTCTACTGTATTTTCACCTAACAAAGTCTTAGAAGTTTCTATTTGTTCCTTGTTTAATGGTTTAAGCAATTGTTTCTCCTTGTTCATTACTAAAGCATTCCAGATAACTACTCAGGTTGTTGGGTTCACGGTTCACGGTTGGTTGCCTTGATCTCTTCATAAGCCCGTAGGCCTTCGCAAATTTCGGCTTCTTTGTCAGACGATACAGTTAAATACGAGTTTCAGATATTTTATATTTTGTAACACTTTAGCTTTTTGAGATGTTACGTTCCCAAGCCTCAATATCTTCAAAACGTTCAATTTTCATCGCTTCCTAACCTTGAACCTTGAACCGTGAACCTTGAACCGCTCAAGCAATGTTTTATATAGCTTTTGCTGTATGCTCTCTTGCCAACCCAGGGCTCTTGAAGTTCTTTATGAGTTGGTTTTTGTCATCTTTTTTTCTATACCCACACTTTGGACATCTCTTGAAACCATATTGAGCCTCTCTGGATGGCAGATTATAACTGTGTTTACATTTAGGACATCTCATTGTTTTTACTGGCATTTTACTTACTCCTTTAAAATAGTTGCTTTATTGTTGTTAACATTATATTATCTAAAATAATTTCAACTAAAATAATCTAAGATGAATATTTTATAATGTCAAGTGATTTGTAAAAAACCAAAATCCATCTCCTAAAAAATTTGGACTCAAAAATTGAATTCGTCCCTTTACCGCCTTGACATTGCTTAGAAATTAAGTGTGAAAAAATTGAGACTAAATTGCTTTCAGTTGAAACAATCCTTGCGTCTGGTTGAGAAAGTTATTTCGTCCACGTTCCTAAAATAAAAAAAAGTTGGTTATCGCTGATCGAAACACAAAATAAAAAAAGGATATATCATGCTTGTAAAAGAAATACTTAATTCAAATAGACCCTCTTTGAGCCTTGAATTCTTTCCCCCTAAAACAAAAGCAGGATTTGATAAACTTTTTCAGGTTATTTCAGATTTAATGCAGCTTAAACCGTCTTATGCAAGTGTCACTTATGGGGCGGGCGGATCAACGCGTGATGATACAGCCAATCTGGTTGTACAAATTCAGAAAGACATGGGTTTAACAGTGGTTTCTCATCTAACATGTGTGGGCTCGACCAGAGATGAGCTAATGTCGATTCTTGAGAAAGCCGCTGAAAGCTATATTGAAAACATCATTGCGCTACGAGGGGATCTTCCAAAGGGTGAGACGGTCTGGAAACATCTTGAGAATGGTTTTGATTATGCCGCAGATTTTGTATCATTTATTAAGAAAAATTATCCGCACATTTGTATTGGTGTCGCCGGTTTTCCAGAAGGTCATCCATTAACTCCGAACAGGCTCAAGGAGATAGAATATCTTAAGGCAAAAGTAGATGCCGGAGCCGACTACATAGTCACCCAGCTATTTTTTGACAACAGAGATTTCTATGATTTTTGTGAGCGATGTGAATTAGCCGGAATCCATGTTCCTGTTATTGCGGGTGTTATGCCAATTACAACCCGCAAAGGAATGATTCGACTGGCAGAACTGGCTGAAGGCGCCCGTTTTCCTGCCGTCCTTTTAAGATCTGTTGCACGGGCCGAAAATGATGAATATTTTGAAGAAGTGGGCATTCACTGGGCGGCAGAGCAACTGCTTGATCTTGTAAACAATGATGTTCGTGGGATTCACCTGTATACCCTTAACCGTTCCCGAGCAATATTAAAAATCTTTAAATCACTTGGTATCAAAGATGCTACGCAGTTTTAAGAATAAGACTTTTGCCAAATTTATAACCTTCCGAGGTATAACAACGGAAGGCTTGTGAGTTTTGATAGGCTTGTAAGATGTTATAAGTTTTATTCAACATCTAGATCTTGTACATCAAGCATATCGGTGAGTTTTGTGAGAGAAAAAATTATTGGATCTAATTCATCTTTAGATAGTTTTTTCAGGCCGTCAATAATTTTCTGCTGGATAGGAGGCGGGGCATTCTTGGCAAGATTTTTGCCTGAACCTGTAAGTTCTATGGTAATAATACGTCTATCAGGGGAATTTCTAAACCTTTTCACAAGACCTTTTTGTTCCAGCCGATCAACAATTCCGGTGACCGTGCTTGATTTAACCATTATATGCTTGGCTATCTGTGAGGGAGGCAATGGACCATTTTCGTATAATGATAGAATACAATTAAGCTGCGGCGCGCTTACCTGATATTTTTTGTTTAATTCCTTGGTATAAAACTCTCCTGCCTGCATTAACTTGCGAATAGAGAATATTATTTCCTTTGTGCGATGTTCTATTGACATTTCAACTCGTTGTAATTGCAAGTTATTTGTATATATTTAAAATTACTTATTAAATAATTGTTTATTAAAATTCAACAAATAATAATAGCTAATAAAAAAATAATTTTACCTAAAAATATTGCAAATGAAAATATTAAGCAATGAATTTTTATTTTTTTTCTTTATTTTTCATCTTACTCTTAAGGTTAAGCCATTTTTCTAATCTTTGCTTTATTATTTTTTCATAACCCCTGTCAGTTGGGAAATAATATCCTTGATTCTGTAGCTCTTCAGGCAAATATTCCTGGTGAATATATGCGTCTTTAAAATTATGAGCATATTTGTAACTTTTTCCGTATCCCAGTTTTTTCATCAGCCCTGTGGGAGCATTTCTTATATGTAGAGGAACAGGCAGCGTACCTGTACTTTTGACAACGTCTTTAATTTTTCTAAAGGCCAAATATATGCTGTTACTTTTAGGGGCGGTAGCAAGATAGACGGCGGCTTGAGCGAGAGCCAGTTCGCCCTCAGGGTGGCCAAGAAATCTAAATGCTTTCATAGCGTTCAAAGCAACTTCGAGCGCATTAGAATCTGCGTTTCCCACATCCTCAGAAGCGAATCTTACCATTCTGCGAGCCAGATACAACGGGTCTTCACCTGCTGAAAGCATACGTTCAAGCCAATAGAGAGCTGCATCGGGATCACTGCCTCGCAGGCTTTTGTGAAACGCGGAAATAAGATTATAGTGCTCTTCACCGGATTTGTCATAAACAAGACTTTTTTTCTGAAGAGCAGACTCTAAATCTTTGATAGTTATATGCCGCTTTTTCTTTTTATCTGAAGTATCACTTTCCGATGATAGAAGTGAAGCCATTATCTCAAGGTTGTTTAAAGCTGTACGTGCATCTCCATCTGCTATTTGTATAAGATATGCGAGAGCATCTTTTGATAAAACAAGGTTTAAGTTTCCAAGACCTCTTTCTTTGTTTTTAAGCGCTCTATTAATTATGGCATGGATATCATCCTGCGAAAAAGTCTTTAAAACAATTACACGGCATCTTGACAAAAGGGGCGCTATAACTTCAAAGGAGGGGTTTTCAGTTGTAGCTCCGATCAGGGTTATCAGGCCATTTTCTACGTGATGAAGGAATGCATCCTGCTGCGCCTTGTTGAACCTGTGTATTTCATCTACAAAGAGAATGGTTTTTTTTCTATAAAGCTTTTGCTGATTTCTTGCCTCTTCAATAACGGATCTTATTTCTTTTATTCCTGAAAGGACAGCGGAAAAATGGACAAAATAAGATTTTGTTTCACCTGCGATTATTCTGGCAAGAGTCGTTTTGCCGCATCCTGGAGGGCCCCATAAAATCATTGAAAAAATCCGGTCTTTTTCAATGGCGTTACGGATAAGGCTGCCTTTGCCGACGACATGCTTTTGACCTACAAATTCTTCAAGGCTTTTCGGTCGCATTATTTCTGCAAGAGGTCTTGATGCATCTGCGGCTTTCCGCGCCTGGTATTCAAAGATGTCCAAAAATTGTCCTATTTTTTTGAGATCGCCTTGTGAAGTGCTTCCTGCACCACTGCCGGGAATGGGGCAGGGGCAGGTTTCCCATTCAGATCGCGTTTTACCCAGATCGCATTCTGTTCCCCAAAAGCGAGTTTTACCTTTGTGTTATCCGCGCCCATTAGGAAATACTCAAAATGAAAGATGGCGCTATGCCTCTTCAGCGACTTAAGAGCCATTGTTACCATAATCCGGTCAAACGGCATTGCTTCCCGCAGGTGGTTGATCCTGGTTTCCAAACAGAGGAGTTCCCCGTTTTCCCCGGTTCCGCGATAATACTCCGGTATCAGGTCAAAAAAATATCGATCCCGAATTTGGCCCTGCCATGCATAATAGTTTGCAAAATAGATGTTTCCGACAAGGTTGGAATTGTCAAGCGAAGTATCTATGATTTGCTCGCACAACACAGGATGAACTATCGGACCGGAAGATATGTATGCTTCCTTTTCCCCTCTTATCTGTTTAACAAGGTCTGATAACGGTTCAGGGAGGGGGTCGGGAAGATTCGGGGCATCATTGCGCGGGAGCAAGCCTTTCATAAATTCCCTGTAATAATCCGGATATGGCTCTGGTTTAACTATTCCATAATCAAGTATCCTGACCCATGTAACCTGATGCTCACACCAGGCTAAACGCTCATAGCCGCCATTTTTCAGCATCTTCCGGAAGTCAAAGTTGAGATCCATTGTGGAGTCTGCAGGACCGTGATTTCCGGAACTCCATAAACGCACCTCGATTTGATCTCCGGCTGTGGCTTCCCCAAGTATCCGTGCATTGGTGTAGTTGGTCACCATTCCACATTTGCTTGTGGCAAACTGTTGCCCGAGCCTTCCCAGAACAGGCCATACCGCTGCCTCCCTGATCTCCCCCAGCCAGAAGAAGTAGTTGGAGAAGTATAAAGTCCGGCTGAGCTGGGCATTGTGTTTAAAGGTCACAGGAAATCGTTGAATGAAAACATCCTGTCCCTGGGGGCCGTCCTTTATCATCTCAAAATGGCGTTTTTTTGTTATTTCCTCGTAAGCGCTAACCTTGGATGGCAAAGGTTCTACAGATTGACGTTTAGCTTCCTTTGCCACTATAGCAATGATTCGTTCGGGCCCCCTGGTCAGGTCAACAGGGAATGCAAGAATCAAGAGACTGCCGTCAGTCACGAAGCCTTTAAAGAGAATAGCATCGGCATCTCTATAAACAATTTCAAGAGGAGCGTTGTTTTTTCCCGTCACTTTTTGCAGAACTTCCATAGCAGCCCGGATCTTTGTTCCTGCCAGGTCAAGCGTGTCGTGGTCATTGATAAGCCTGTCCAGAAGGTCGTCTCTGCAATCGCCAATGATCTCCTGCCATTCTTTCCGGCTTCGATGGGTGATGGGCGCTATATTACAGCCTTGTGCGCCATGTCCGGCAATGCAAAGACAGATCCGTTCGTCATACGACATGGAAACTTTCGTCTCATTTTCCTTCAGTCCGACGATCACGGGTTCGCCGGATTCAAGCCATTTAATCTCATAGGAATCGGACCCCTTGCCGGTCGCATGGAAGATTACCTCGCTCAGCATCGGGCTCACCAGGCTGCGCAGTTCCTCTCTCGACATGTCCTGGATACCTGGAATATATCTCAAGAGTATCTCCGGAAGCTCGATTTTCATAGAACCGTCAACTCTGTTCATGGCATCCCTCACGATCCTGTTGTCCCGTTTTTCGGGGATTACCAGATCAGAAGCGCCGGAATAATCATCGTGGTGGCTCAGTACCGTTAGGGTATAACCTTCAAGTCTTTCTCTGACATTGCCATCAGAGTCAACGATTACAACATTGTTTATGACCTTATCTTCTTCTATGCTGTCTATTTGAACATGACCCATAATAAAAGCATGTGTATTGCCGGCGCATGGATAGATGTCAATGGAGCCGATATAAACAGGAAGACAGATCTTCTTTGGCACAAGCATTTGACCCGATTGGAGGAGTGAATCACGCAAAAATGGATCACCAAGAAACAGTGTTCTATGCAAAGGATCAGTGAAGGCATCCTCTGCCGCCTGGCTGAGATCCTGAAGTTTTGAGCTGAATATG
>Ga0255422_1096_pt1 | contig 19421 bp, 20 predicted proteins | sample ANMaggSeSYBR02D3_FD_182631 | JGI IMG/M metagenome (GOLD analysis project Ga0255422, IMG submission 182631) | Sediment cell enrichment communities from methane seep in Santa Monica Basin, California, United Staets - ANME aggregate JGI... | ecosystem: Environmental > Aquatic > Marine > Cold seeps >... | reverse complement strand
CAAACTGGCACTGGAAGATGAGATGGACATTGTGGCGGTAATGGCAGGGGATAACCAGATGGATCCCGAGCAGTTGCCGCGCCTGCTGATGCCTATCATTGAGGGGCGGGCCGATTATACAAAAGGGAACAGGCTGTTAAGTAAGGAATTCCGGAGTGGCATGAGCAAATGGAGGAAGATAGGCAATGCCATCCTTACCATGATCACAAAGATAGGGAGCGGGTACTGGCACATCATGGACCCGCAGAACGGGTATGCTGCCATTTCCAGACAAGCGCTTGAGGTAATGAACCTGGATTCAATTTTTCCATATTATGGATACTGTAATGACATGCTTGTGAAGCTGAACGCCTTCGGGATGAGGGCTGTAGATGTGGTAATGCCAGCGCGGTACGGGAGAGAGAAATCTTCCATCAGATACAGCAGGTATATTGTGAAGGTTGCGCCCATGATCTTCAGGAGCTTTTTATGGCGGCTTAAGACCAAGTATGTAATGTTGGATTTCCATCCCTTGGTGCTGTTCTATCTGGCGAGCATGGTGATGGTACCTGCAGGGGTGCTGTTCGGGGCCGGGATTCTGGGGTATAAGATCATGGGGTGGCCGGTTTCACAGAATTATCCACTTCTGAATGCACTTATATTATTAATTGGATTGCAATTCTTGCTTTTTGCTATGTTGTTTGATATGCAGGCTGATGAGAGCAGGAAGGTAACTGTGTGATTACCATAACCTTTCTTTCATCCACGAAAACAAAAAGAGTAGTATTATGAAAAATCCCACTACTTCGGAGATTAAAACATAAGAGAAATCAGGGATATAGGAGTTCCTGAACATGATCAGGAAATAATCAAGCCAGTAACCAGGAGCTGTGCCACCTGGAAACTTCCATCCAAGCAATGGCCACAAAAGAGTTGCGGGCTCTGTCCACAACCGGTCTTCAACCAGGTGGAGAAAGGAAGCACCGGATACAGTGAGCACACGCGCATCCATGGTGTGTCTGTGGAGATAAAAACCTGCCAGAGCTAGGAAACAACCGAATACGAGGGTATGGGCGATAAGATGTCCGTTAGCAAGAGAATGTGCAAAGATCACCCTGCCTACCATTTTATCGATAATATCCGGCAGTACGGCTCCGAATGCCACGTACCGGTAATTGATCCTGCCCCGAACACCGGGCACAAGGTACCCTATGATAAAAAAGAGTCCAAGAGTGATTCCGAGATGACCGAAGAGGAACATAGTAGAGCCTGTATGGTTTATGAATTCAAAAAAGGTTTCTATTCAGGTAAGTATATTAGTTGCAGGTTTGCATCATGCTGAGTTTTGACAATTTAGATTTCACAATCCATAAATTCCACTTGCTCTGTGAGACGATAGCTGATATATATCCAACGATTACAATGTTCGAATACTTGGATAATCAGCAATCAGACCGATTTATACTGATGCGCCACGATGTTGACAGGATGCCAGGACATGCACTTAAGACCGCACGCATCGAACATGAACTGGGCATAAGGGCGACATACTACTTCAGAGCGACCCGAAGCGTGTTCCGCCCGGACATCATGAGGCAGATTCGTGACATGGGCCATGAGATCGGCTACCACTACGAGACCTTAAGCGAGGCAAACGGCGACCCCGATAAGGCCATCGAACTGTTCCAATCCCACCTGGACGTCTTCAGGACGGTCTGCGACATAAGAACGATCTGCATGCACGGAAGACCCCTCTCTAAATACGACAACCGCGATATCTGGAAGACCCACGATTTCAGGGACTTCGGAATAACAGGCGAGGCTTACCTGTCCGCAGGAGACGAACTCAACTATTTCTCTGACACAGGGCGGAGCTGGAGCAACAGGAACAGCCTAAGGGATTTTATCCCTGACAAGACGGAAAGTTTCACCGCCGACACGACCGATGACCTGATCGGACTGATCGAGGGCGAGGAGGCGGATAATATTTATCTTTTGACGCATCCGGAAAGGTGGTCATTGAGTGCGGTTGAGTGGGGGTTGTATTGCGGGGTCGATCTGGCGGTTAATATGGGAAAGAAGGTTATAGCGATGGTGAGGACATGACAGAGGTCACAACAAGTGTCAATGAAAAGGAATGGAAATCTTTTCTGGATAGTTGTGGTGCTGCAAGTATATATCATACTCCTGAATGGAAATTATTTCTGGAAAAAACCTTTGGCTACGAACCACACTACTTATTTGCAAAGGATGAAAATGACAATATCACTGGACTACTGCCTCTCTTCTATGTTAAAAGTAAGTTGACAGGCAATCGATTGTGTTCTGTTCCATTCTCTCATATATGTGGCTATATTTGTTCCGATGATTCCAAAGACCTCCTGATAAGTGAAGCAATGAATATGTATTCAAAGTTAAATGCCAATTACTTCGAGATAAGAGACCTTGTAGATTCAAATGGATTTCATTGTCAAAATTCATTCTCTACATACATATTAGAATTGTCCTCAAATAGTGATGAAACGTGGTATAAGTTAGAGAAAAAAAGTGCAAGATGGGCAACCACAAAATCAAAAAAGATGGGGGTACAGGTCGAGTCTACTAAACACATCGAGGATCTAAAAAGTTTCTATGAATTGAACTGTATCACTAAAAAAGACATTGGGGTACCATGTCATCCATGGAAGTTCTTTAAAAATATGTTTGAATTGATGGATGAATACGTGTCCCTCTACATTGCAAAGTATAATGGTGAAATTATTGCTGGTGGAGTTTTAGAGTATTTCAATAACAGTGTTCTTTATGGCTATGGGGCTGCCAATCCCGACCATCTAAAGTTTCATCCTTACAATGCGTTTGTCTGGAAAAGTATTGAAGATGCATGTGCAAGTGGTTATAAATACTTCGACTTTGGGCGTACATCATATGATAATGAAGGATTGATCAACTTCAAAAAACGATGGGGGACGGTCGAAAAAAAGTTGTATTACAGTTATTATCCAAACAATCCAGAATCCTTGACCGGAAACCGGGAGAATATTAAGTATAAGTATGGAACGAAGGTAATTCAGAAAATGCCACTGACTGTTTATAAAAAGTTCAGTGATTCGATGTTCCAGCATTTTGGGTGAAATTATGAGAATAGTTGTTGATATCAATCATCCTGCACATGTTCATTTCTTTAAAAATTCCATCTGGGAAATGGAAAAAAGAGGTCATGAAGTATTGATCACTGCTACCGAAAAAGATGTAGCATTTAAATTATTGGAGAGTTATGGTTTTGACTATATAAGTCTAGGTAGTTATGGAAATTCTTTAGTTCAAAAATTAATTAATATACCTATTATTGATTTGAAAATGTATAAGGCAGTAAGAAGTTTCAAGCCTGATATATTCGTAGGATTAGGATCTATTCGAGCAGCTCATGTTTCTTTTTTATGTCGTAAAAAGTGTATCCTTTTTGATGATACTGAACATAGTACTGAACAAATTAAGTTGTATCTTCCTTTTGTTGATAAAGTCTTTACGCCAAGTTGTTTTAAAGGGAGTCTTGGAAAAAAACAAATCCGATACGATGGCTATCATGAACTTGCATACCTGCATCCCAATTATTTCACACCAAATCCGGCAGTGCTGGATGAATTGGGACTTACGGAAGATGATACATTCATTATTTTGCGCTTTGTTTTATGGAATGCGAGCCATGATATCGGGCATAGCGGAATACAAAATAAAGTAAAACTGGTTCAGAAACTTGAAAAATATGGGCGGGTGTTAATCACTTCTGAGGGGGAGATGGGTGATGGGCTGGAGAAGAATCAGATCAAAGTTTCACCTGAGAAGATGCATGATCTGCTGTATTATGCGAGTTTGTATGTAGGGGAGGGGGCAACGATGGCAACTGAGAGTGCGATATTGGGCACTCCTGCGATATATATTTCATCGCTTGTTGGAACAATGGGCAATTTTGTTGAACTGGAGAAAAAATACGGCCTGATGTTTAATTATAGTTCCTCTGATAAGATTTTAGATAAAGCAACTGAACTCATTCAAAGAAAAGACTTAAAACAACAGTGGAAGACGAAACGGGATTTACTGCTGGGTGATAAAATTGATGTAACTGAATTCATGCTCGATTTTATCGAAAACAGTTATCGGGAGTTGTGATTTCAAATGTTTCATCGTTCATTATTCATTGCTGCCCATCAAGTTGGAGATAGAAATTTTTATCCAACATATAAAAAAGTGGTAAAAAACCAGTGGAAAACATATGATGAATTGAAAGAAGATCAGGAAAAGCAATTAAGACATTTGATTGATTTTGTGTGCCTGAATGTTCCATACTACCATAAATTATTCAATGATTTGAAATTGAGCTCAGATGATATTAGAAAAATAGAGGATTTGGAAAAGCTTCCAATCCTTACCAAAGATATCATAAAGCAGAACTGGGAGGATTTTAAACCAGTTAATCTGGGCACGATGAAATATTCAGAAATTGCAACTGGAGGTTCAACTGGGACTCCATTTAACTATAGGCAATCCAAATATGATCGGTTCTTTGGTGGTGCATTACTTTATCGTGGATGGGGTTATGCAGGCTATGAGTTAGGAGATAAGATGGTGTTCCTTGCAGGTTCATCTCTGGATGTCGGAGCCAATTCTTTTGTTGTCAAAAAGGCTCATGAAATCTCAAGGAATATCCGCAAATTATCATCTTTCGATATGGGCCAAGGTGATATGCAGAAGTACGCTAATGTTATTAATTCCTTCAAACCCAGATTCATGCGTGGGTATGCATCATCAATCAACGTCTTTGCCAACTATATAATGGAAAACGATGTTGAGATCATTTCCCCCTCGGCGGTATTCACAACAGCAGAGAAATTGATGCCACCCATGAGGAAAAACATAGAGGAAGCTTTTGGTTGTCATGTTTATGATGCTTATGGTCTGAACGATGGGGGTGTGGGTGCTTATGAATGTTCAGAACACAATGGACTGCATATCGACACTGAAAGAAGCATAATGGAAGTTGTTGATGATACTGGCTCTCAGGTGAATGAAGGGATTGGACGCATTCTGGCAACAAGTTTACACAATTATGCAATGCCTTTCATACGGTATGATACAGGAGATATGGGGCATATTGTAGAGGATGTGTGTAGGTGCGGTCGTGGTTCCAGATTGCTAAAGGAGGTTATGGGTCGAATTGTGGATGTTCTTTTGACCCCTGAAGGTAAATCTGTTCATGGCTGGTTCTTTTTGTATATCTTCTGGGAGTATTGTAAAGGCATAAAAGAGTATCAAGTTATTCAAGAAAAGATTGATAAAATTGTCATAAAGATTGTTCCAGAGGACAATTTTGACGAAAAGCAAATTAAGATAATAAGGAATATCATCAAGCGTAAATCCAGTGGATGGGATGTTGAATTTAGATTCGTTGATGAGATTGAAAGGACGAAGGCTGGAAAGTATAAATTTATTATAAGTAAACTCAGTTAAATCCTGTAACACCGTTCGATTCATAAATTTTATTATAACTTATTAAAGAATCCCACAATATTGATTCTTGATAGTAATAATCCAAATTGCCTTCCCATGAGGGGTCTAATACGAATTTTTCGTTTGATGACGAATATAATTTTAAAGGCCTTTTTGTTAACTCTAAGTTTCTAATTAAAAGCACATCATCAGTTGTGCCTCTCAAAAATTTCATGTTTTCGATGTCTGCCTCTATCATATGGCTTTTGTTTTCATATGGACTAAAGGAAAGGTATCTAGTAGTTACATAATCTGACATTAGATGCCCTTGAGTACTTGAAGCGATATGTCTAAAAGCTACCTCTTCCCCATTGGTCAAATAATATGTATAAAAAGGTCTTTTAATCAATGGATTGTCTGATGCATTGAAGTCATTTGATACAGATAAAAATGACATGGTTATAAACAATAGTACAAAAAGTACTTTTGCATGCTTTTTTGATTTATTATATATCTCATAAAATCCAATTGCGCCAGTTAAACCAATGAATAAAAAAGTATATTCCCCAAATCTTGTAAAATTGAAATCCTCTGCAAGTTTGTTGAGAAGCAAACCCGGACCTGGAAAAGAAACTGACACTGCAAATAATCCAATTATGCAGAATATTTTTCCTAAGCCGGATATCTTCTTTGATTGTAAGGATCCAAAAAATCCAATTATTATAAAAAATAATAATGGAGAATACTGCAAGTAGTTAAACACTTCACTTAATGGGGTGTAAATAATAGATTTTGTCATTATTCCTGTGGATGCTGGTGATATGATACTATTTACCAATGATTCAAATAATACATTTGCATTGTACATCCAGTACGCAAATGTTGTGATTATAAACAATAATAGGAAAGATGGTGTCAAAAAAACATTAATTTTTTCGTGGATAAAATATTTTTCCAATATATAAATAGTTAGCAAGATCACTAATATAAATGGTACAGAAGCTGTATGATATAAAATAAGTGGCAATATTAAAATAATTGCTGTAACTTTTTTTTGTGCACTGTTTGGGTCTAATAATAGTAATATTAGCACAATCTCTAATAACGACACGACACTTCTCGAAATAGATGACATTCCATAAAATATAACATCAGGATATATCGCAACAAATAGTGCTGATAACAATGCTATTTTTTTATCTTTAAATATTTTAACTGAAATAAGGAATGTAATTACAGGCACAAGTGAATAGATAAATCCATTTGTGAAGAACATCATTTTTTGAACGGATAATTGTGTTCCAAGTATTTTGGACATGATTGTGACCAAAATGTGCCACAGGGGGAACGGTTTATACAAACCAAATATCTCGGTCAGATAGCTAGTATCGATTAGATTTTGAATAAGCCATACATGAGCCATTGGATCGGTTCTTGCAATAAAAAAGTTGTAATTTAGAGTTACACCCCACATAATATCTACAAGTAATATCATTATTTGAGCTAAGATAATCATTGTCGCCTTTTCTGATATCTCAAACAGTAAAATTTCCAATAATATCAAACCAGACATAATTGCGATGATAAAATAATAGGTATATGGTCTAACATCATATATGTAAAGCAGGTATATTGAAATAAAAGTACAAATGAAATATAGACTGATTAACAAGTGAAATAATTCCCTATTTAATATTATAAAGCTGGATTCGCGTTTGCTTTGTTTAATATAAATTATTGGTGCTAATATCATAGGAATAGCAAGATAAATACCCAAAAGAGATAGATTACTTTGTCCAATAATTAATGGGACAATTATTCCTACTATTCCTAAAATCGGTAGTAGGTAGAGAAATATTTTGCTGGTTAATATGAATTTGTTGTTCAATCTACTCATACAATTACCACATCCGAATAATGTTTCGATGTGTATCGGTATATAAAATATACTCTTAATACTGTTATAAATATTAAAGCAGTTGATGTAGCAATTGCAGCCCCTGCCATTCCATATACAGGTATTAATAGGATATTAAGGAACGTGTTAATCACTGCACATATAAACGATACTTTGAACATAATAGTTACTTTTCCTATACTAGGTAGAGTACCATTGACAGAAAGAATTGGTGAATATATGAAATAACCGACCAATAAAATTAAGAGTGGTGTGTATGCGGGTAAAAAATCTATACTGAATATTATTTCAATCAAAAACTGACCAAAAAATATTAGTATAAGCGATATAAGAATATTTATTGTAAAAATTATTATTACACTCCTTTTTATAAGTTTGATTATATTTCCATAATCATTTTTTCCATAATAGTTTGCAATAGCAGCAGTTGTCACCCTTTGTACTGCCTGTGGAAGCAGAGTCATTCCCTGCATGAACACAATCGCAACTGCATAATACCCAACTTCTGTCTCATTCATAAAATACCCTATCATTAGGCTGTCAATCTGTATGTTGATTAGCCCAATAGTATTTGCGAGAACAATATAAAATCCAAACCAGGACATTTCCATGAGGACTGTTCGCATAATTACTTGTTTGATAGAAAAGTATTTTCTGGTAAGAAATAGTGATAAACCTCCCACCACAATCGTTGGCATAACATATCCAAGCACTGCCCCCTTTACACCCATGTCGAGTACTATCACCAGAGTAAGGGATGCAACCATCACCGATACATTTTGAATAATATCCACAACAGCATAGAATTTCATCCTACGTAGGCCGTTCAGAGTACCAAGAACAGCTTTCTGCATGGCAATGAACGGAAAGCAGAATGCGGTGATTTTTAAAAGCTCGGTCATCTCAGGGTTATGGAATAACTGGATGGAGATGATGCCGGAGAGCAGGTACAGAATTACACCGAACATCGTTCCGCTAACCATAGATCCGAGCACCCCGGATGTGACAAACTCCCTGATCTTCGGTAAGTCGTCATGGTACTGGGCGATGTATTTTGTCAGGGCTGCACCGATGCCGAATGCAGCAAATTGCATGCCAAACATGTAGATGGTGAAGACCAGGGTGTACAGGCCAAGTCCAGAAGGTCCCAGTTCCCTGCCGAGTACAATCCTAAGTAACAGATGTGAAAAAGAAGCTGTGGCAAGACTGATAAACGACCACTGGACGTCTTTCATCGTTTTGCTTAATTTCAGGTTGAACATGATATCTGGCTTTTGAGGGTCTTCGAGATTTTACATTTCATTAATCATTTAAAAATATAGGTTCCTCAAATGCCAGACCTTTTAGTCTTACATCAGGTGACTGTTCTTATCCCCTCTCCCAATCCCTTTATACACAAACCCCTCACCAATGAACCCATCAGCATCCAGCACATTCCGCCCATCCACGACCACAGGATATTTCTGCCCCATCAACCCATTCAACACCCCGGCATCAAGCCCGAAATACTCATCATGCCCAGTCAATATCGCCACTACATCAGCACCCCTCACAACATCGGACAGTTCATGCGAAATATCCACGCCCGGATACTCCGGCACATAGATATCATGCATGGTCACACTGCACCCGGCATCAACCAGCAGGTCCCTATACGGCTCAGATGGCGGGTTCCTGGCATCATCAGAATTCCTAATGAGTGCCCGGTCCGGCAGGGTTGGATGATGCGGATAGGTGGTGACGGGGATTGATAATTTCAAGTAATAGTCCTCTTGAATTTGTTTTTGTAAATGTTAGTAGATATTGCGGCAGTTATTTAAGTGTTATTGATGTGTTTATTTGAGGGTTGTTGTGTCGGGAAGCGTGGTAGTCGCAGCCGAGGGCTGTTAAAATATATAATTTAAGTAATATTATGCCGCAAAGGACGCAAAGTTAAGGTAACAATGTCTCTGCGTCCCTCTGCGAACTTTGCGGTGAGTTATTCACAATCTAGAACTACACTTTAGCTGCACTTCATTCGATGCTCGTTCTTATCCCCTCTCCCAATCCCCATATAAACAAACCCCGCACCAATAAACCCATCAGCATTCACAACATTCCTTCCATCCACCACCACAGGTCGCTCCTGCTCCATCAATCCTTTCAGCACCTTCGCATCCAGCCCGAAATACTCATCGTGCCCCGTCAATATAACCACTACATCAGCCTCCCTCACAACATCGGACAGCTCATAAGAAATATCCACACCCGGATATTCCAGCACATGGGAGTCATGCACGGTCACACTGCACCCTGCATCAACCAGCAGGTCCCTGTACGGCTCAGATGCCGGGTCCCTGGCATCATCAGAATTCGCTAAAATGCCCACCTCCCTCCTCTTACACTCCCGCATCACAGGGCTCATCTTAATCTTCTCGGGCCGGGTGCCAGTGTTGATAGCGATTTTTACCTGGATATTCCTCGTAAACATTTTTTAGATATCTGAAACATGCTTATTCACTTAACTTTTGTGCATCCGGTCCCGCCCCGTCCCTAAAGGCAGTCACCCCATTGTCTATCTTGTCTAGGCATCCCAGGGTACAGCACTCCACCTTGTGCGCCGCCTCCCGGATCACCACGAACTGCTTACCGCAGACCGGGCAATGTTTTGTTACATATTCCATAACACACCATAATTATTTAATTTTAAACGTAATTGTGTCAAAATTGCATATATACTTTACCATTTTTTGTGGCTGTCAGATATTTTATTGCTCTAACATTATCAGGTATTATGTTCACTTGCCTGAAAACTACATCTGCGTTCGTATGAGCTTGCTGCCCCCCTGTGTACCTGACTAGCAGCCAGCCGTGGTGGTTCATGATGCATCGGTTCCAAGGGCAGGGGAATTGAGTAATTTTAGGCCGGGTGAGTGGGTGAGTATATCTGCTGGACATGTGCCGGGGAGCGTTTTAAGCGCAGCCGGTGGCTGTAAAAATATATAATCCAAGTGATTTAAAAAAACACCCATAATCATTAGAAACCTTTATGATAGTTCAAAGAGGAATAAAATTTGAATGAAAAATGTTACTCTTTATGTCACAGGTAATGTCCAGCGTGTTGGTTATAGGGCAAAAGTCAGTTCTATAGCTAATGTATTAGGTATTAAGGGATTAGTTCAAAATCTTCCAGATGGCAGGGTAAAGATCATAGCACAGGGGGAGCAATCAGAACTGGATAAGCTAATTCAGGCAATAAATATCTCAAATAGTCTTATCAATGTTACTAATATCGAGCAGGAATATTCCATTCCTTCCGATGATTATGAAGGTTTTAATAAGGTTGTTGGTGATGGAGAAACTGACGAAAGACTGGATAATGCTGTAGATTTATTTAAAAAACTCATTACTGTCACCGAAGATGGTTTTAGTAACCTTGGTGATAAAATCGATCGGGTAAGTGATAAAGTCGATCATAGCAGAATAGAAATAACTTCAGAAATCCATTCCCTTAGGGATGATTTCAATACTCTCTTTGATACAAGATTATCAAAAATAGAATATGAACTAACCGAAATAAAAGACAAAGTCATGGTTCTGGAATCCTCTACTTCTTACAATTTAACCGATAAACGAAAGACCTGAATATATTTGGTATTTGTCAATTTACTTTATTCTAATAAATTTCCTTCTCCTTGGTCTTTCTTCAACAAGCCGTATCCTCCACCGTTAACATCACATCCACTAATAATATATCTGGCTCTAAATGCGCCGACACTGCAAACGCCAGCCTTACTCAAACACCCCGGAGTGCAGTAAAGCACTCTATCCGCCATGTCTTCCCTAACTACAAACCCATTCCCGTAAACTGGGCACTGTTCTTAGCTCCTTCGACCTCAGACACTTGCCGCCGTAAATGATGAAGCATCCCCCCACCCAGCACAACAACCTTAGAACCCTTCACAGCCCTCTCGCACTCATTCAGCGCATCCACCAGCAGTTCAAACACATGCAGCGGCATATAATCATTAACAGCCCTGCCCGCAGTAATAACCTTCGAATGATACCCCAGCTCCTCAGCCTTCGTCACCAGATAATAAGGATCCACAGGCAAACAGTGCCCGCCCACACCCGCACCCGGATAATACACATTAAAATTCCACTTGGTAGCCGCCGCCTCGATCACATCCATAATATCAATGTCCATCCTCTCGAATATCCTGTCTGAAGTTTTCATTTTCTTATATGAAATTAATTTGCTTGTATGTGGATGATAGTAAATCATGGGTTTATCGTGGAACTGGAGGAAGTGTCTATTTGTGACTTTGGTCTGGGGGCAGAGGCGTGAGCCAGTGCCGCCTGCGAGGGTTATGCCTTTCATGGTTGTATTGGTCCTGTTAAACGTAGAAATAAAGTGGTGATTTCTCTGATAAATTAGTTTGTTATAGGTAGTAAATATTGTATTACATGAGTTTCGGCTATATGGGTATATAGTAACGCTTTAAATTAGAGAAGTTTGAAATTATACCTGCGCCCATTCAAATCTGAGACTTTTTATTATTTTCTGATTACTACTTATTACTACTTATGTATTTCGCAAACTATATATGCGGCCCTAGCATTTCCAGAACAAATTAAAAAATCTCATGATTTATTTCAGTCATGAATTAATAAAGGAAGTTACTATATTTAAAAGTTCTCTAATTTAACCCGTTTCTGAGCCGAAAGTCATGTATTAGTTACTTAACTGTTATCATTAGATTTTGTCTGACATCCCTTGTTTTTCGGAGTGTGGGACGCACCGGCGATAGCTGTTAAAATATACAATATAAGTTATATTAAATGCAGCCCTGCACCCGCTGCCCGTAAGGGTGGCAGGGTGCAGCCAGCCGTGATGGTTCATGAGGCATCGGTTCCAAGGGCAGGGGAATTGAGTAATTTTAGGCCGGGTGAGTGGGTGAGTGGGTGAGTGGGTGAGTGGGTGAGTGGGTGAGTGGGTGAGTGGGTGAGTATATCTGCTGGACATGTGCCGGGGAGCGTTTTAAGCGCAGCCGGCTGCTGTAAAAATATATAATCCAAGTGATTTAAAAAAACACCCATAATCATTAGAAACCTTTATGATAGTTCAAAGAGGAATAAAATTTGAATGAAAAATGTTACTCTTTATGTCACAGGTAATGTCCAGCGTGTTGGTTATAGGGCAAAAGTCAGTTCTATAGCTAATGTATTAGGTATTAAGGGATTAGTTCAAAATCTTCCAGATGGCAGGGTAAAGATCATAGCACAGGGGGAGCAATCAGAACTGGATAAGCTAATTCAGGCAATAAATATCTCAAATAGCCTTATCAATGTTACTAATATCGAGCAGGAATATTCCATTCCTTCAGATGATTATGAAGGTTTTAATAAGGTTGTTGATGATGGAGAAACTGACGAAAGACTGGATAATGCCATAGATTTATTTAAAAAACTCATTACTGTCACCGAAGATGGTTTTAGTAACCTTGGAAAAGAACTAGGTGATAAAATCGATCATAACAGAATAGAAATAACTTCAGAGATCCATTCTCTAAGGGACGATTTCAATACTCTCTTTGATACAAGATTATCAAATATAGAATATGAACTAACAGAAATAAAAGACAAGGTAATGGTTCTGGAATCCTTTACTTCTTACAATTTAACCGATAAACGAAAGACCTGAATAATACGTTGATGCTTTAACTCTGCCATAAAATATTATCTCCAATTCTTCGATAATCTGTGTAAATCCATGTCTGAAAAACTTATTGATATGCGTTCTTTTCCCTGTATTTCTCCACCATAATCCCCGCCCTCAACAAACTTCCAAACGTCCCCGCATCACTCCAGTATCCATCCAGCACCCTATAACTCATCCGCCCCTGGTCTATATAATAATTATTCACATCCGTGATCTCAAGCTCGCCACGCCCGGACGGCTCCAGCATACTGATCACATCGAACACCTCGCCATCATACATATATAGACCCGTCACCGCATAGTCTGACTTCGGCGCCTCAGGCTTCTCCTCGATTCCTACCACCCTGTCCCCATCCAGCTCAGCCACACCGAACCTGTTGGCATCCGGCACTTCCTTTAAGAAAATCCTGCCGCCCTCTATGAACGAATGCACATCCTCCCTGATACTGTCCTGGAAAATATTATCACCAAGAATGACCACCACCTCCTCCTCATCAGCAAACCCCTCAGCCAGCCCCAGCGCCTGCGCAATACCTCCGGCCTCGTCCTGGATCTCATACGTCAGTCGCACGCCCCACTCAGAGCCCGAGCCCAACAGCTCAAGGAAATGTCCGGCATGGCCCCGGCCCGATACGATCAGGATCTCGTCCAGTCCGGCATCGATCAGGGTATGCAGGGGGTAGTAGATCATGGGTTTGTCGTACACAGGCAGCAGGTGCTTGTTGGTGACCTTGGTCAGAGGGTAGAGGCGGGAACCGGTGCCGCCTGCGAGGATTATGCCTTTCATGTGATTCTCACCTTCCGATCATTTGCTCCGGTTGGTCAGGGTCAAATTGTATCTCTCATAGTCATTTTTTTATGAGATGTGTTGGGTTTATTAAGCCAGGATTATGATAGAGCTTCAACAGGTGTTTCATTCATAGATTTCATTGTAATCCGGGTTGTCTCTGCGATAAATTCACTCGCATCCAGTATCTCCATAAGTACAGGTTTTCCCGTCTTGCTAAAGTGAACTATGATTGGCCCAACTTCATCAGCGTAGTCGATGAGCTCATCGCTCACTTCGTACATGAGAATATCTTGCTCACGGTTATAACTTATTTTCATATCTTTCTCTCCTTGCAGGATAAAATGTAATAACTTTAATATTATCACTCTCAATCTCGCATATAACTCTTATCACATGTGTATCGTCAAAAGGACTTTGAACAATAAGTCTGTCTTTTCTCCCCTTGCTCGTAGTATCAGGATTTTCTACGATATCTCTAACTTGCTTTTCATTTACTTCAAATCCATGTTGTCCTAAGATTTTGAATTTGATCTTAGCATGTTCGGTAAATATTATTTTCATTATTTATACCCACATCCTCTCATCCATAAAATACTCGACCAGCCCCGCATCGATCTGGGTCTGCAGCTGGTAGTAGATCATGGGATTGTTGTAATTCAATTTCTGGTGCTCCTGTAACATTTAATTTTTCATTGTAAGATGTTTATTTAAGCGTTGTGCATGAGGCATTTTTGCGGGTGCCGGGCTGCAGTGGAAATATATTAATAATGTTATTATAATATGATCTATGTTTATCAGTGTTCATCTGTGGTTCCTTCCTTCTTCTCCCTGTGTTTCTGCACTATCATCCCCGCCCTCAACAAACTCTCAAACGTCCCCGCATCGCTCCAGTACCCATCAAGCACCCTATAACCCATCCGTCCTTGGTCGATATAATAATTATTCACATCCGTGATTTCAAGCTAACCCCGGCCCGAAGGCTTCAGTTCCCTAATCACTTTGAACACCTTTGAATCATACATATACAGCCCGGTCTCAGCAAAATTAGATGTGGGCACCTCAGGCTTCTCCTTTATCCCTAACACCCCCTCCCCATCCAGTTCAGCCACCCCGAACCTTTGAGCATCAGGTACTTCTTTTAAGAAGATCTTTGACCCACCCTTAAACCCCGAAACATCCTCCCTGATGCTGTCCTGGAAAATATAATCCCCTAGTATAACCACCACATCCTCCTCATCAGCAAATCCTTCGGCCAGCCCCAGTGCCTGTGCGATACCTCCGGCCTCGTCCTGTATCTCATACGTCAATCGCACGTCCTATTCCGAGCCCGAACCCAGCAGCTCCAGAAAATGTCCGGCATGGCCCCGGCCCGATACGATCAGGATCTCGTCCAGTCCGACATCGATCAGGGTATGCAGGGGGTAGTAGATCATGGATTTGTCGTACACAGGCAGCAGGTGCTTGTTGGTCACCTTGGTCAGGGGATAGAGGCGGGAACCGGTGCCGCCTGCGAGGATGATGCCTTTCATGGTTGTATTGGTCCTGATAAACGTATAAATAAAGTGTTGATTTCTCTGATAAATTAGTTTGTCATGGGTAGTAAATATTGTATTAGTTACTTAACTGTTATCATTAGATTTTGTCTGACATCCCTTGTTTTTTAGAGTGTGGAACGCACCGGTGATAGCTGTTAAAATATACAATATAAATTATATTAAATGCAGCCCTGCACCCGCTGCCTGTAAGGGCGGCAGGGTGCAGCCAGCCGTGATGGTTCATGAGGCATCGATTCCAAGGGCAGGGGAATTGAGTAATTTTAGGCCGGGTGAGTGAGTGAGTGAGTATATCTGCTGGACATGTGCCGGGGAGCGTGGGAGGCGCAGCCGGCGGCTGTGTAAATATATAATTTAAGTGATATTGCACCGCGATGAACGCAAAGTTAAGGTAACAATGTCTTTGCGCTCTTTGCGAACTTTGCGGTGAGTGCTTTTCATTCTAAAACGACACTTTAGCTGCACTTCACCTGCTGCCCCCCTGTGTACCTTACCAGCAGCCAGTCCTGTGGTTTCGAGTAGCCTGGGTGTGGAGAATAGTTATTCGATATGCTAGCCCTGCACCCGCTGCCTGTAAGGGCGGCAGTGTGCAGCCAGCCGTGATGGTTCATGAGGCATCGATTCCAAGGGCAGGGGAATTGAGTAATTTTAGGCCGGGTGAGTGAGTATATCTGCTGGACATGGGACGGGGAACGTGGGAGGCGCAGCCGGTGGCTGTAAAAATATATAATTTATGTTATTTAAACCACGGATAAACACATATGAACATAGATATTTCATTAAAATTTAGATTATATAAAATTTCTATTGTTTAATCGAAATTTAAATCCATAATGACCTTCATCTGCGTTTATCTGCGTTCATCTGCGGTTAATATTGAAATGATTACCATCCCTGCACCCCCTGCTGATCTGGGTCGATGGATTTAATCAGCCGTGGTGGTTCACATGGTATTGGTTCGGAGTGCCAGGGGAAGGAGTAATTTTACGGTGGGTTAGTGGGTGGGTATGTCTGCTGGACATGGGCTGGGAAGCGTTGGAGCCGCAGCCAATGGCTGTAAAAATATATAATATATTTAGACTTGTAAAAACAACCACAGTCATTAGAAACCTTTATGATACTTCAAAAAGAGAAGATATTTTGAATGAAAAAAGTTACTCTCCATATCTCAGGCAATGTCCAGCGTGTTGGTTACAGGGCAAAAGTCATATCTACAGCCAATGCATTAGGCATTAAAGGATTTATTCAAAACCTTCGGGATGGCAGGGCAAAGATCATTGCACAGGGGGAGCAATCAGAACTGGATAAGCTAATTCAGGCAATAAATATCTCAAATAGCCTTATCAATGTTACTAATATCGAGCAGGAATATTCCATTTATTCAGATGATTATGAAGGTTTTAATAAGGTTGTTGGTGATGGAGAAACTGACGAACGACTGGATAATGCTGTAGATTTATTTAAAAAACTCATTACTGTCACCGAAAATGGTTTTGGTAATCTTGGTGATAAAATCGACCGGATAGGTGACAAAGTAGATCAAGTAGGTGACAAAGTAGATCATAGCAGAATAGAAATAACTTTAGAGATCCATTCCCTAAGGGACGATTTCAATACTCTCTTTGATACAAGATTATCAAAAATCGAATATGAACTAACCGAAATAAAAGACAAAGTCATGGTTCTGGAATCCTCTACTTCTTACAATTTAACCGATAAACGAAAGACCTGAATAATACGGTGATGCTTTAACTCTGCCATAAAATATTATCTCCAATTCTTCAATATTCTGTGTAAATCCGTGTTAATCCGTGTCTGAAAAACTTATTGATATGCGTTCTTTTCCCTGTATTTCTCCACCATAATCCCCGCCCTCAACAAACTTTCAAACGTCCCCGCATCGCTCCAGTATCCATCCAGCACCTTATAGCTCATCCGCCCCTGGTCGATATAATAATTATTCACATCCGTGATCTCAAGCTCGCCACGCCCGGACGGCTCCAGCATACTGATCACATCGAACACCTCGCCATCATACATATACAACCCCGTAACCGCATAGTTCGACTTCGGCACCTCTGGCTTCTCCTCGATCCCTATCACCCTGCCCCCATCCAGCTCGGCCACACCGAACCTGTTAGCATCCGGGACTTTTTTCAAGAATATCCTGCCGCCTTCTAAGAACGAATGCACATCCTCCCTGATACTGTCCTGGAAGATATTATCACCAAGAATGACCACCACATCCTCCTCATCAGCAAATCCTTCGGCCAGCCCCAGCGCCTGGGCGATACCACCGGCCTCGTCCTGGATCTCATAAGTAAGGCGTACGTCCCATTCCGAGCCCGAGCCTAACAGTTCAAGAAAATGCCCGGCATGACCCCGGCCCGATACGATCAGGATATCGTCCAGTCCGGCATCGATCAGGGTCTGCAGCGGGTAGTAGATCATGGGTTTGTCGTACACAGGCAGCAGGTGCTTGTTGGTGACCTTGGTCAGGGGGTAGAGGCGGGAGCCGGTGCCGCCTGCGAGGATGATGCCTTTCATGATTTTTACTCCTGGGTCATTTGCATTTAATGCTTTTTTCAGCGATTTCAATTCATCTGTTGAACCTCTCATAACTGCTGCTGGATCTGACATGATACTTTTCAAGCTCCAGCATTTCTGCCAATCTTTCCTTACTGATCCTGCAGTTGGAATACTGGTCCACAAGATATGATCCTGCTCCCTCCCTCACCATCTGTTTCAGGACAGAGACCTTATCAATATGCTCATCCTTCATCCGCTGGTTCAGGATCGTTTCGATTTTCTTTGGAATATCTATTGCCAAGTCAACCATGAAACGTATAGCGACCATATGCCCAATCTGATATGTTGTAGGCGGATTAAAAAAAATCAGTGCGACACTTTACGCTTGACTTGACACTATTGTAATAGTCATCACAAACCCTCGATTTTAGTTATCAGATAATCTTTAAGTGCGTCCTTCCAGTGGCGCATTGGTTCGGTCTTTGTATTCACAAGGACAGAATATTTTGGACATTTCGCTTTCCTTATAAACTCATCGCTGCTGCAGGGAACGATATTAGGAATAACGGCACTGGCAAACTCGTACCAGGAACATACCCCTTCGTTGGTTATATGGTAGATCCCAGCCCCCCTCTTACACTCCTGTATCACAGGGCTCATCTTGATGATCTCGGGCCGGGTGCCAGGGAAAATTGCGGTTTTCACCTGGATATTCTTCTAAAATATTTTTTAGATATCTGGTACATGCTTATTCACTAACTTTTGTGCATCAGGTCCTACTTCCCAAAAGGCAGTCACCCCACTGTCCATCTTGTCCAGGCATCCCAGGGTACAAGACTCCACTTTGTGCGCCGCCTCCCGGATCACCACGAACTGCTTACCGCAGACCGGGCAGTGTTTTGTCACATATTTCATAACACACCAGAATTTTTTAATTTTAAACGTAATTGTGACAAAATTGCATATATACTTTACTATTTTTTGTGGCTGTCGTATATTTTAGTGCTGTAACATTATCAGGTATTGTGTTCACTTGCCTGAAAACTACATCTGCGTTCGTATGAGCTTGCTGCTCCCCTGTGTACCTGACAAGTAGCCAGCTGTGGTGGTTCATGTGGTATTGGTTCGGAGGGTCAGTGGAAGGAGTAATTTTACAGTGAGTGGATGGGTATGTCTGCTAGACATGAGCCGGGGAGCGTTGGAGGCGCAGCCGGTGGCTGTAGAAAGATATAATTTATGTTATTTAAACCACAGAGAGCACAGAGAGTACAGAGCGTTTTTACCTTTCTCTGTGTCCTCTGTGGTTAACATTGGAATGATCTTTTACCCCACCTATTCATCTATGAAACATGCCCCCCTTCTGCTACAATCCCTGTGGACTTGAGCAGCAGCTAGCCCTGTGGTTTCGAGTAGCCTGTATTCGTAGAATGGATATTTTATATAAAAGCCCGCACCCCCCGAGGATCA
>Ga0255422_1091_pt1 | contig 19892 bp, 24 predicted proteins | sample ANMaggSeSYBR02D3_FD_182631 | JGI IMG/M metagenome (GOLD analysis project Ga0255422, IMG submission 182631) | Sediment cell enrichment communities from methane seep in Santa Monica Basin, California, United Staets - ANME aggregate JGI... | ecosystem: Environmental > Aquatic > Marine > Cold seeps >... | reverse complement strand
GTCTGAAAAATGTTGAGGTCGGGGCAATGGTAAAAGCTATCCTCGCCACTCCAGGCATTGAGGTGTTGAATAGCGCTTTGGTGGAAAAGGCCTTAGAATATTACCTTGCTCAAAACATCAATTTTGTGGACGGTTACATTGCAGCGGTTATGGATAAGCATAAGATATCAGACATCTACTCATATGATAAGAAACACCTTTCAAGGATTAAATCAATCAAAAGGAAACAGCCGTAGTGAAACTTTGCGACCTATGCGGTTAGACGCTTTTCAAGTCCCCTCTAATAAGAAGAGATTTATGGGAATTAACCGCACAGGTATAATTTGTTTAGAGCAAGATTCAAGTTGTACAGGGGGAGTTTTATGGAAGAGAAATTAATAAAAAATATTGATCTTAAAAACGGGCTGGAATTGAAATTATATGATGCTTCCCGGAAATTGGCTGGTGACAGGTGGCTTGTTTCATTAATTGCTAGGATAGAAATTCCAACCAGCGACTCATTGCTTAAAGAGGATATCACCCCATCATTAAATGTTGATGAAGTTAGAAAGCTCTTAGGGGAAAAGTTGGTTTTTGAGCGGAAAAGGGAGAAAATTTTTATTGATGAGAGAGAAAAAGATAACGTCATGAAAGAAATACAGAATTCGTTTTTGAGCAGCTCCCTTTCTTATTTTTCACATTCAGATTTTCCCCAAAAGTATGTTTTAAAAAAATTTAATGAGAAGATTAAAAAAGGTTCATGGTGCAAAAATATTTAACAGTTTACGGTTGTCGGTTCACAGTTCACAGTTTTTTCAACCGTGAACCGATAACTGTAAACCGTGAACGGCTACAAGAATATACCTCCTGACAGCCTTCAGTCTTAAACCTATTCACCTAATAATAATACCAGATTGTATTATAATGCGCAGTATTCTCGCCGATAGACTTTAATCTTTTAAGGTAATCATAGATTGAAACATCAGTGTAGACATAGGTGTCTGCAAGCGACAGTTTTTTTTCCCATGGGTGGAATTCAAAAACTCGGCGGCCGTTAGGCAATATGGATATTACATCATGGTGCTGATTTGCTCTCAGGTAGTTTTTGCCCAGTCCCGGCACATTGAATACTATTTCATCCGTACGAACCGATCCAGGCAAAAGCCTGGCTTCTTCATTCTGTTCCTGCATCAACCTGGCAATTGGAACCCTGAAATTGTCGGTTTCTTCTTTTCCTTTTGTGTTAAAGGTGTAGTAAGGAGTTACTCCTATTAAACGCAGATTCAGCCTTAACGCAACAGCTTCGAATTTTCTTGAATTATAGAAAGTATATACGAGTTGATTATTAACCGTTATGCCTGTGCTTCGAAATTTCTGAATTGCTTCTATTGTTCTGGGAGTAATTTCGTAAGAGTGTTCAAAATGAGTTACTATTAAGATTTCTCTTTTGCCGGGCTTATGAAATTTACTTATTTTTTCTATCAGTGAATTGGTTATTCTCATTGGAAGAGTAACGGGTGTACGCGTTCCTATTCTAATTCTTTCTATGTGTTTTATATGCGAGAGCTTTAATAGCAATTCTTCAATTTTTGTGTCTGATAAAAGAAAGGGGTCTCCTCCGGTTATCAGAATTTCTTTGATTTCTGGTGTTTCAGCTATCCACTGTATGGCATTTTCCAGCTTTTCTTTCGGTAATACAGCTTTTCTGGAGTAAACATTTTCTATCTCCCAGTTTCTCTGACAATAAACACATATCTGGGGGCATGTCATAATTGGTTTAAGAATCGCTATCATGGGATACCGACGGGTTATTCCTTCTATAGGAGATGTGTCCTGCTCGAGCATAAAGTCCAAAGAAGATTCTTTATTTTCCTTCTTTTCTTTCAGTTTTTTTATATAATCAATGCCTGGAATAACCTGTGAGCGTACAGCATAGTCATTATTGCGGCTTGTATCATTGTCCATAAGCGAGAGGTAATATGGAGTTATACCAAAAGGTATTTTATATTTCCTTGCAAGTTTAACAGCATGGTATTCTTCATCAGTAATTTTAACTAGAGAATCCAGCCTGTTTGCATTTCTAATTATATTATGTGTGTGCCATTTCCAGTTTTCCCAGTCTGATTCAGTTGCATTAAAATGTTTTAATATCCGTGCTATGTTATTATTTCTTTTTCTTATTACATCTTTATCAAGGCCGTTAGGATAGCGATCTATAAATTTTTCTGCGGTTTTTCCCATGGTTGACAAATTGATTGACCTCATCCTTGCGGCCTTTTGCCCCTTGTGTTTTACAAAAGCAGGGATTTTATCTGAATAGACACCGGTTTTTCCTGTAATCCCTCTAATCAGATGGTCAAGTTCTGCAAAAAAACCGGAACCGGGCATTTGAACTTGTTCAAAATTTTCTTTATACAGCAAATCGTTGATGTACTGAAGCAGGCTGAAACCGGCAAGGCTTTCGTTTCTGGTGGACAAAATGTTTCTAAAAACCCGAATCGCATCTCTGGTCAATATCCATTCGAGTGGCGGAATAGCAGGGTTATCATCAAATGTGGCCATCAACATGTCGGACAGAAATTTATTTATTTTCTTTCTTTTGATATCAATTGGATCTGAAGAAAATATAATTTCGTTTAATACCGGTGCATTATTTAATATTTTATCAAGTCTGTTTCTGATACTTTCTTTTTCCATGAATTTGTCCCAAAAAAATTTACTAAACAGTTATTTTGTTGAATCGTTGTTATTTGCGGAATTAACTAATCTCATTAAGGCAGGCAATTGATAGCTATATTTTTTCATATGCACATGGCGTTTAAATTGCTTTAAGTATAACTAATCAGAGCCATTAAAAATCATATAAACTAAACTTTTCAGTATTAGGTTACAAGTCCTAATTTTAACTATCCGGTATTTATGCCAATAAGTTGACACCTGAATCTTGCATGAAAATTGATGAGAAACGGTTCTTATAATGATAACCAGCGGGTTTAGCAAAATTCAGGTGATAAATTTTTGCCTGGAAATTTTACGAGCCGAAGTCGCAGGATTATATGAGGGCAAGTTTTGCCTGTTTCCTGTTTTGGAATTTGGCTACTTGATGGTCTGGCCTTTGTGGTTTCTCAGGGCGTACGAACCGAGAGCTCTTACCATTTAAATGATCGTTGTCCATGAACTATTTCCTCGAAAGCTCTTTGATTCATTCCCATAAATATCGGCAAAGGTTTGTAGTTGAAAATACTAAATATTGAAAAAACAATTTGTCGCCAGATTTTTGCATATTTTAGCTCAATGATAAGAGACCCGTTAAGAAGCTTCTTATAAGTTTTCAGAGCAATGTCAGGATTATTATATGATTCCAGCACGGCCATTGCAGATAGTTGACCGCTTTTATGGGCATAGTATATACCTTCGCCCAGCAGAGGGTCGGCAAGACCGCAGGCATCACCAATAAGCAAAATATTATTATGACCCGGTTTTGTCAGATAATTGCCATAGGGCAGGGGATGTCCTTTTATGTTTAATAGGTGTTTCTTTGGAACAGGTTGTGTTTTTAGAAAATTATAAAAGCATTCTTTAAATCGTCCCTTAACTTTGCGGTTCAGGGCGCATATGCCAAGGATTTGATTCTCTGCGCCTGGGAATGACCATGCATATCCCCATGGGATGTATCCCAAATAAATAATTGGATAGTCGTGAAATGCAGGGCATTCCTGCTTTGGTATAAATATCTCCAGTGCAGTTGCAAGGCCGGCAGACCATTTATCTCTTATAAAGCCGGCTTTGATAAGAGCGTTTCTCGTTTTGCTTAATACTCCGTCAGCGCCCAGAATAAATCTTGCCTTAAAAATATTTCCCTTGTCTGTTTCAACTTCACTCTTTTGTATGTCAAAAGATACCGCCCTTTCTTCTGTCAGTACTTTTGCTCCTGCTTCTCCGGCTTTGTTCAGCCAGAACTTGTCATATAGTTTCCGGTCAACAAAATGATAGGGGAATTCCAGCCTTCCCCTTATTAATTCACCTTTTGGGTTGTATATGGCATATCTTTCGCTCTGATAATTTATGACACCCTGAGATTTAAGGTAATTGAGGTTTGTTTTAAAAATTTCTTCTAATGTCTTAATGGTTTTCCAGGTCAAGAGACCGGCGCAGAGCTTTTTTCTTGGGAATTTATGTTTATCAATCACCAGAACATTAAGACCCTTGCCGGCTAAAATAAAAGCAGCAGTTGAGCCAGCCGGCCCTGCGCCGATTATAAGCACGTCATAGTATTTTGTTTGATCCACAGCTATTCTTTAAAATGATTGCCCTAAAAATGCAATCATAAGTTCATGGTTAATGATGTTCTAAATTGAAAAATAACTTTTTTTTGTTTTCAATATACCAGAAACCCTGAAAGATTTATTATTAAACGATGATGTTAAGAATGTATTGCAGTCTGATTGTGAAAAATTATCGTCTTATGATAACGGTTTGAAAAATTTACTTAAGGTTGGTGTGGAAAATTGTTATTGGAGTTTGCGCTATAATGAAAAGTTAAATAAATAAATTAAAAGAAGAAATAGCGGGCTATTTTGATATTTTTGTGATTTGAGATCGGGCAAAGGTGGCCTGAAGCTGTGATGCATAGTTGGGGAAATTATTTCGTCCCCGTTCCTTAACAATGAATTTGGAGTGACCGTTCTTATCGTGGAGCAAAAAGTGCGTGAAGTGTTTGAAGTTTGCCATCATGTTTATTCAATAAAGCTGGGCAAAATCGCTTATTCCGGAAAGCCGGAAATTATCAAAAACGACAAGGAAAGATCGCTTTTCATATTTTAATAAGTTCATAGCTGCGGCTCCCCAACCCAATTTTTTCAGCATATTCAAGCTGTATGGACCAGTCCACTTTTGGGTGTATTCCCCTGAACTTATCTTCTCCAGGTTTAGTATTCTTCTTAAGGCATGATCCAGGGAGAGCCTGCTCATTGTTAACAAGATCTACTGAGGCCTGATCAATAGCAACGGGATCTTTTGAAGCAACTATACCTATATTTCTTACAATAGGTGCGTCATTATGTGGCAAACAGTCACATTCGGGTGAAACATCGGTAATAAAATTTAAAAACAATGTTCTGCCCTTTTTATTCTTTAAAACACCCATCGTATATTCAACCATATTCTCAAGAAAAACGGGTATATCCTGATTCCATTGAATCTGTATTGCATTGTTGGGGCAAATAATGATGCACTCTCCACAGCCCATACACTTTTCAGGATCAATAGTTGCCTTATCTTTTATCAGCCTTATGGCTTTTCTGGCGCAATGACTCACGCATTCACCACAGCCGACACATTTTTTTCTTTTAACTTTAGGGTTCACTGTTGAATGTTGAGCCAGCTTTCCCCTTTTCGATGCGCATCCCATGCCAAGATTCTTAATTGTTCCGCCAAAACCTGAAAGTTCATGTCCCTTAAAATGTGCCACCGATAATAGTGAATCCGCCAGTATAATTTCAGATCCAATATATACTCTTTTAAAGCGCTTCTGGTTTATAACCACAGAAGTTTCACTGCGCCCCCTCAGCCCATCCGCTATGACAACGGGAGCACCAACTACTGAATAAGCAAATCCGTTTTGAATAGCTGTTATATGATGATGCGGAGCATCACTTCGTGTACCGGCATACAGGGTATTACAATCTGTCAGGAAAGGAAAACCTTCTGCTTCTTTTATTTTTTCAATAATCTTCCTTATAAATACAGGCCGGATAAAAGCAGTATTCCCCTGCTCCCCAAAATGTATTTTAACAGCAACCAGATCTCTTTTTTTGACTACTGAACCAAGGCCCGAAGTGTCAAGAAGTCTTCCAATTTTTGTAAGAAGGTTTTCCTTATATGAGGCTTTTAAATCAATAAAATAGACTTTGCTTTTCATAACATCCACCTGTTTTTTTGACCGGGAATATGTATTATCATTGCTTTAGAAATAAAGAAAAATGTAACAATTTAGGTCTGTTAAAAAGACTTTTTTGACAGGATTAACAGGATATTCAGGATATAAAATATCAAAACTCATCCTGTAAATCCTCATCAAAATCCCTTATTTTACGTTTAATTTCAACCTTCCGTTCACCAAAATTAATAATTAAACCTTGTTTATTCACTTGAAACAAAATCTTGTTTATCCTGTTATCCTGTCAGATTTTTTTTCAAAAGGCTAAAATATTAAAAAAAATAAATATGATGGTTTCGTGAAAATTAATTGCTGCCATCTACAAAGTCAAGATGTTTAAAATTTGAGGCTTCAGCTTGTAAACCAACATCTTTTTTAATATGAATAATGATGGCTTCGTAAAAAGCTAATCTTTTTAAATTCAAAGTCTGGAGGAAAAATGGACTTGTCTGATAGAATAGATGTTCTGGACCAGATTTACAAAATTTATGACTCATTTGTCGACGGTTTTGAACTGGCATGTCGAAAATATTGTTCTACTTGCTGCACGCGCAATGTGACTATGACATCACTTGAAGGTTATAAAATTGCCGACCACTTGATTGAAAATGGGAAAACAGAATTATTCAAAAAAATTAAGGATGAATTTTATAAAAAACGTTTTCAGCCAAAAATAACCACAAACAAAATAGCTGATCTTTGTATTCAGGGAAAGGATATTCCGGACGAAGAAATAGACAGCTCATGGGGAAGTTGTCCGTTATTGATAAATGATGAATGCCCAATTTATGCGGCCAGACCGTTTAGTTGCAGATGTATGGTCTCAAAAACGAATTGCGTTGACAAAGCTGAAATGGATGAATTTGTCCTGACTGTAAATAATGTTTTTTTACAGTATATAGAACATATTGATCAGCAGGGTTTTTCAGGAAATTTTACAGATATTCTGCTTTTTATGGAATCAGAAGATAATTGTAAAAGTTACGCTATGAAAAACCTGACAAATCCGGGAGAAGGACTTATAAAAAACCTGCCGATGACGCTATTGCTTGTACCGCCCGAACACAAGATTAAAATCAAGCCAATCATTAACTCACTGCAAACAATAAAAGTACAGCGGCAGAAAAAATAAAAGTCGATTTGTAGAGGTGTTTAATGTGATCCAAAAACATCTATAAAACGATAAAAAACGTTGTATAGAGGAAAATTATGCGATATACACCACTCTATAAAACTTCAAAAATCATTTTGTAGAGGAAAATTATGTTTTATGGCCGAAGAGAAGAACTAAGAAAACTCAATGGGCTCCTGGGAAAAAAAACAGCGAGTTTGGTGGTTGTAAGTGGGCGGCGGCGGATAGGGAAAAGTACACTGATCCAGGAATTCAGCAAAAAATTTGATTTTTTTTGTGAGATTCAGGGCCTTGCACCAAGAGATTCTATCACAGATTCAGATCAGCGTAAAAATTTCAGTGAACAGATGAAAAATATTTTTGATATTCCAGCGGTACCGCTGGAAAGTTGGAATGATGCGTTTTCACATCTTTCAAGTCATACACGTAAAGGAAGAACCTTAATTCTTCTCGATGAAATTTCATGGATGGCAGGCAAAGATTCAGATTTTCCAGGAAAGCTTAAAATTGCATGGGACACAAGATTTAAAAAAAATGACCATCTAATTTTGGTATTGTGCGGATCTGCCTCATCATGGATTGATAAAAATATCTTAAAGGATACAGATTTTGTAGGACGGATTTCCCTTGAAATAAATCTTGAAGAGCTGCCTTTAAGAGATTGCAACAAATTCTGGCAGAGAAAAAAAAATCTGATTTCATCCATGGAAAAATTGAAGTTTCTTTCAGTAACTGGAGGAGTTCCTAAATATTTGGAAGAAATAAATATCAAGGAGAGTGCAGAAGAAAATATCAAAAAAATGTGTTTTGATAAAGGAGGTATTCTTGTTAAAGAGTTTGAAAAAATATTCAATGATATTTTTAACAAACGGGCTAAAACATATAAGAAGATCGTAAAAGCTCTTTCAAAACAAAATTGTTCCGTTAGTGAAATTGCAAAGCTTACAGGAAGACCGCGAAACGGTGATATAAGTGAATATCTGCACGATCTAAAAGTATCAGGCTTTATCAAAAGAGATTATGTATATAATTTTAAAGGCAAACAATCCAGGCTGAGTAAATACAGAATAAAGGATAATTATCTAAGGTTTTATTTGAAATATATTGATCCTGTTAAAGCTAAAATAGAACAAGGATTGTTTCAATATACCGGAATCGAAAATCTGCCCGGATGGAATAGTATAATAGCTTTGCAGTTTGAAAATCTTGTTATGCATAATATACCTGCAATTATTAAATATATCGGAATAGATTTTAATAGTATAATAAGTGCGTCACCATATTTTCAAAATCCAACCAAAACAAACAAAGGCGCATGCCAGATTGATCTCCTCATTCAAACAAAATTTAATACGCTTTACCTGTGTGAAATTAAATTTCAGAAAAAAATAAATCGCAATGTGATCAATGAAATTGATAAGAAAATTGCAACCCTGAAAAGGCCTAAAAATATTTCCATTCGCCCTGTATTGATTTATGAAGGTGAAATAAGCGAGTCTGTTGTGAAAAGTGATTTTTTTGATAAAACTATTCACTTTGGGAAGTTGCTGACAGATAATTCATAATTGGACTTTGTTTGGGGCGTTTGTTATTTTTAAGATATTAACAGGAGGAACGTATGGACAAGCCTATTGAAAACTATTGGAAAATCCGCCTTGAAGGTCTTAAGAAATCTTTGGAAGAAAATCACTTTTGAGGTTTTTCTTGTAAATAATTTCTATTAGGCAAAAGCAATTGTGCAGAAAGAAATTCTTCCAAAAACAGGTGCAAAGAGTGTTTTCATGGGAAGGCTCTTCAGCGTTCACCGAGACCGGGCTTTATTATTCTAAAATTTCAAGAATTTATCTTTCGCACCGTGATCTCTGGTACTGGTACCATAGCATCTTTTGCTATAGTTAGGGAGGTGTCTTTTTTTCAAGCGCATCAGGCTGTAGTGACATTTAGCGAAGCGATCCGAAGGAAAATGTCACGCTTGATGCGCAATAGTTCTTCTACAGCATTGCAAAATCTTTCCACTCTCTTGATTTATGCTCAGCCCTTTATATGATTATCACATCTTGATTAGCGCATTAAGGAACGGGGACGAAATAACTTCCCCAAGTAGGCGTATAGATTTGGGGAAGTTATTTCGTCCCCGTTCCTAAGCATGTGATTGGAATAGGTTAATAGGTACTGGGTTGTCTTCAAAAGATTTTAAAGGCAGAAACAGTCTTGGGCTGTCATCGCTTAAGCGGGCAAACCCGAATTGCTCATAAAAGCCTTTGGCGTTGTCGTTAATGGCATCCACAACCATGGCATAGATTGCGATCTGATCACTGACCGTCAGGGTTCGCTTAATGGCATCTACCAGCAGCATTTTGCCGATGCCGCATCCCAGGGCATTTTTACTAACTGCCAGTCTGCCAATCAGAGCAACGGGGACAGGCTGCTTCGGCAACTTCCTGGCCAGCTTTTCCGGCAATTGGCTCAGTTCAATGGATAATGTGCTCAGGCTGTAATAACCCATCACCTCTTTGGGGTTGTCCGGCAGCGTTGCAACAAAAATACGACTGATGCGGCGTCTGATATCCTGCCCTGCCTGCTTATGAATATACTGATCCAGTGCTTCTACATTACAGTGGAAGCCGGCTCTGTCATGAGCGGCGTTTAGCGGCGCTATAACCAGATTTCGGAAATTCGTCATTTGCTGATGACGCGCTTATCATATTCTTCAAGAGCTGCGGTCAATTTGCGATTAAAACGCACCGGAGCGGCCAGCGCATCGAAAAAGGCCCTTGAATTTTTCGTATTCAACGTCATCATCTGATGCTCCTGGACGGTTTCCTCTGCACGCTTCAAGGCACTGGTCAATATGAAATGACTGACTGACTTGCCCTCAAAATCGGCTGCACGCGCTATGAGGCGCTTTGCGCTGCTTTTCACACGGAGGTTGATCCGCTCGTTTTTATTTTGAGTTGCTGCATCCATAGTAAAGTTTTCCTTAGTTTTTTATCAACACATTGTGAATGTGTACGTCATAATGGTGCCTTTGTCAATACGGAATAGGGGACATCCTTCTGAACTTTCCTTCCCAATCGTTCCCGAACTTTGCCTGTTAGTCCAGTGGGACGCCCATGAAAATATGCGTTGCATAACATATTAAAGTATGGTTTGTAATTATTTATCTCACTTTCAACCCCCCAAATTACATTTATTCTCTAGTTTTCAAGCTATAGTTTTTATGCTTGATTAAGAATTGCTCAACTCAGTTTAAGCAGTCCGGCAGCGTTATTACCGCAAATACTTTCTATTTCATCCTTTGAAAGACCGGCCTTTTCGAACTCCTTGAAATATCTTGCCGGCTTTAAAAGCGGAAAGTCGCTGCCAAAAAGGATCTTGTTCTTTCCAATAATCTTAATCGCTATTTGATATATTTGAGGATAATACAGAAAAGGAGATGCGGCTGTATCAAAATAAACATTTTTCAAGTATTCTCCGACTTCCTTTTTTAGAAGATTGAAAAAAAACATCCCACCGCCCCAGTGTGCAAGGACAATTTTGTTATTTGAAAACTTTCTGACAAGACTGTAGATTTGTTCAAGTGTATTTGGAGTTTTGCCTGGATAATAATGGCCCACGGGTTCATTGGTGTGGATCAAAACAGGAAGGTTCTTATCTTCGCATATTTCCATAAGCGGCTTAAGCTTTTCCTGTGAAGCTTCATCAATTCCTGATTGATAGAATGCAATTTCGCCAATGCCTGAAAGGCCGCCTTCAAGGCATCTAACAACTTCAGGCACCGCTTCTTTGTTAAAAGGATCAATACAGCAGAAACCTGCTAAACGCCCCGAAAATCTATCTATAGCTTCCAGAATATAATCGTTGTGTCTTTTAGATAAATCCGAACTTCTCCATGGGAATCCAAAAACTACTGATTTATCAACACCTTCAATTTCCATCGAATCTACTATCTCTTTTGAGCAGGCGAGTTTTGATTTAGGAGAACCGTACAAAAGTTTGAAAGCAGGTTCATGTGGAAAATACTTTTCTCTGTCTTCTATTATCTCCTCTGGAAAAATATGAGTATGGAAATCTATAATCATTTTAAATCCCCCGCAGCTACACTAATTCAAACTATTGACTCCGGCTGTATTTAATATACAATATAAGTAACTACTCAGGTGTTTAGACTGAAGGCTATAGGCTGAAGGAAACAAATGATTCCTGAACGTTATTCTCTATGTTTAGAACAAAATTTCCGGCAACTTTAAGAAAATATTGGCTTCTGGGAGTCTTTTCCCTAAAGGTCTTCAGTCTTCAGCCTAACCAACCTGAGTAGTTACAAATATAATTATACAATTTATTAAATAATAATTATAAAATCAACAGTCTAAATCGGCTGCGTTCATGGAGGTTATCATGTTTTTCGATAAACCAGGAAAAGATAATACAGAACAGACCCTCAATTTGGCATTTGAGAGGGGAAAAGAATTAGGTTTAAATGAAGTTGTTTTAGCTTCTACAAAAGGAGATACAGCATACAAAGCCCTGGAAATTTTCAGTGGTTTTCGCATTACTGCTGTAACATACCACTGCGGCTTCAAGGAACCATTTAAAAAAATGATGTCGGATGACATTAAAAATGATCTTAAAGAAAAAGGCGTAACTGTAATATCGGCTACACATGCTCTTTCCGGCGTTGAACGGTCTATAACAAAAAAATATACAGGTATATATCCGGTGCTGCTTATAGCAGATACATTAAGACTTTTCGGGCAGGGAACTAAAGTCGCTGTTGAGGTATCAATAATGGCGGCTGATGCCAGCGCGCTTACAGGCAATGATATCATTTCAATAGGCGGGACAGCCAGAGGCGCTGATGCAGCGCTGGTTATAAAGCCCGCAAATCAGTCCGATCTTTTTGATCTGCGCATTCGGGAAATTATATGTAAGCCCAGACAGTTTTAGCCTGCATTTCTTATGAATAACTCATAAAACAATGAAAAATTCTCCTCGAAAATCATCAATAGATTTTGACCTCCGACAACTGGAAATATTCTGCAAAGTGGTCGAGCATAAAAGTTTTTCAAAAGCTGCTTCTGCTGTTTTTCTGGCACAGGCTTCAGTTAGTGAAAGAATATCAAATCTTGAAAAAATGATCGGAGCAAAACTTCTTGACCGCTTAGGCAGAGAGGTCGTTCCAACCAGGGCTGGAAAACTTCTGTTTGCGCATGCCCGGCTTTTGCTTGATATGAAAAGAACGGCATGTCTTGCAATGGAAGACTTTATAGGAGTAAAGCAAGGAGAAATCCATATCGGCGGCAGTACAATTCCGGGTGAATATATACTTCCAAAATACATTGAACAATTTAACAATAAATTTCCCAATATATCTGTTATCCTTACCATTGCCGATACCAGCAAGATTGAAGACGGTGTTTCCATTGGCTCTCTTGAGCTGGGGATTGTCGGCTCCAAAAACTCAAAAAAAAATTTAACTTACTATGAATTATGGGATGATGAACTGGTAGTGGCAGTTCCGGCCGGCCACAATCTGGCAAAGAAACAAAAGATCACGGTTGAGGAACTTTTTAAAGAGCCTTTTATATTAAGGGAAAAAGGTTCAGGCACTTTAAAAATTATGGAAAATTATCTCCAAAAGCATGAATTATCACCCATAGAATCACTTAATATCGTGGCTCGACTTGGCTCTTCCACGGCCGTAAAAGAAGGAATAAAAGCAGGCCTCGGTATATCCATTCTGTCTTCCAGGGCACTTGGAACCGAGCTTAAAACAGGCATGCTCAAGGCATTAAAAATAAAAGGAGTTAGCATGAAGCGGAAATTTTATCTTATGAAAGATGAAAAAAGAACTCCTTCACCTCTGTGCCAGGCTATTTTTGATTTTTTGTTATAGACTTTCAGATAAATAATTTCACTGCGTTATCAGTCGTCGACGTATAACTAATACGACTTCCTCCTTCTGGCCTTGTGAAATTAATTATTTGAAAGTCTAGAACAAGTTACACTAAAAAATTATAACCAACCTTTCCTATAACCAACCCCAGACATATTGGTTTTTCCAATTTGACAAATCGGCATTTCTCTTTGTATTATTCTCACAATTCTTTATGAATTGTTTGTGATATCGGAAAGGAGAACCATATTCAAAATGTTTAAAAATTTTTTGCAACCCGTTGGGGAATTGTTAGCGTAGGAGGGCTTATCGGTGTGTTTGCCGCCCTTTTACAGAAGCTGGGCAATCCCGGAAACATGGGTATCTGCGTGGCATGCTTTGAAAGAGACATCGCAGGTGCGGTAGGATTGCATCGCGCAGCGGTAGTCCAGTACATGAGACCGGAGATCATCGGTTTTGTTTTCGGCTCATTGGTTGCCGCAAAGGCGAATCGATTAGCCGGCTATTATGCCCGGCCAACGCCGGCAACCCAGGTGATAGAGATAATACGCCAGATACCAAGAGCGCTGGAGGAGATTCTACAGGAAAAGGTAACCGGTAAGGCAACCACAAAATGAAGTTTACCTTTGTTTGTCAGGAGAATAATAAAATTTTTGAAAGTGATCGGTTCAGGATCATTGATGATCGAGGAGTCTTGATAGATGGCTCCGGCAATAAAACCTGGGATGCAAAGGTTGAGCTTTTATCACCATGCCCATTTTGCGGGAAGAAACATATTTTTGATGTAAATGAACTTGTGTGTCCGTTTATTTAGAGTTTAAGGAGAAAAAATGAAAGAAATTGATGCCAGGGGCCTGGCCTGTCCGGTTCCGGTATTGCAGACAAAAGCAGCCATCGAAGAAGCAAACCCGAATGTAATCAAGGTTATCGTTGATAATGAGGCATCCAAACAAAATGTTTGCAGGTTTTTAGAATCCCGGAACTATGAAACCTCTGTACAAGAGGAGGGAAGCGATTTTCATGTTACAGGGAAGCGTGAAGCAGGATTTGCTCCTGAAGTTTCAACTCATGAAAAATCAACAACTGGTGGAAAGAAAATCATGGTCATGCTGGCTACTGATCGCATGGGCTTTGGCGATGACGAGCTTGGTTTAAAACTCATGATTAGCTACATCAAGACGCTAAAAGAGATGGGACCCGAGCTGTGGCGGCTGGTTTTTGTGAACAACGGCGTTAAACTCACAATTAAGGGTTCCGAGGTATTATCTGTTCTGAAAGGCTATGAAAAGGACGGGCTTCATATCATGGTGTGCGGGACATGCCTGACCCATTTTGATTTGCTGGATAAAAAACAGGTAGGAGAGACAACCAATATGCTGGATATCGTAACAGCCATGCAACTGGCCGACAAAGTGATTAATATATAGGGTACGCTCATCATGATCGAAATAGATATACCGGGTTTTGGCAGATTGCGGCTTGAGAGCCTGATTTTGGATTATAACGGCACGATAGCTGTTGACGGCCAACCAGTTCAGGGGGTGAAAAAACGTTTAATAGCTCTTGCGCTGCACGTCGAAATCCACATCTTGACAGCAGACACTTTTGGAGGGGCCGAGAAAAAGCTCTCAGATATTCCATGCAAGATACATGTCTTGTCGGTTGAGGCTCAGGATAAAGCCAAAATGGAATATGTAGATAAACTGGGCGCGGACAGGGCTGTATGCATTGGAAACGGCCGCAACGATGTTATGATGCTAAAAAAGGCGGCTCTTGGCATAGCGGTTGTGCAGGATGAAGGCGCGGCCGTTTCTGCTGTTTTGTCTGCAGACGTTGTGGTAACCGACATATTGTTTGCACTTGACCTTATCAGCAACCAGATGCGTCTAACTGCGACGCTGCGTTCATAAAAAGTCTTTTCAATAAAGGGAATAAAAAATGTTAGAAGAAAAAGCAAAGAAGCTTCGCCTTACGGAAACCGTCACAGGTTCTGGGTGAGCATCAAAATTGCCTCCAGGGGACCTGGAGATGGCTCTTTGCGGGATGGAATTTCCGACTGATCCAAATCTTATCATAGGTATGGATAGTATGGACGACGCAGGAGTTTATAAAATCACGGATGATATCGCAATTATTCAGACCGTGGATTTTTTTACACCGATTGTAGATGATCCATACTGGTTTGGACAGATAGCCGCTGCTAATGCCTTAAGCGATGTTTATGCCATGGGTGGCGTCCCCAAAACAGCCATGAATATCGTTTGTTTTCCGATCAATCAGATGGATATTTCCATCCTCCGTAAAATCATACAGGGCGGCCTGGACAAGATGAAGGAGGCGGATATAGTTCTGGTAGGAGGACACAGCGTGGAGGACAAAGAGCTGAAATACGGTTTGTCCGTCACCGGTTTCATCCATCCTGATCGTATCTTCACAAAGAGAAATCTTAAGGTTGGAGATCGTCTGATACTGACAAAGCCCATTGGCACCGGTATTATTAACACAGCTATTAAAGGGGGGCTTGCTTCCGAGGAAGTCATAAAATTTGTTACACATCTTATGGCTACACTTAACCGGGATGCAGCTCAAGTAATGGAAGGGTTCCCTGTTCACGCCTGCACAGATATTACCGGTTTCGGCCTGATAGGTCATGTTGCTGAAATGGTTGTCGATTCCGATTTTGGAATCGGTCTTTGGTCTGAAAAAATACCGATAATTTCTGAAGCCGTTGATTATGCGGCAATGGGGCTTGTGCCTGCCGGAGCTTATAAGAACAGGGAGTTCCGTGAGGGTATGGTAGATATTTCTCCTTCTGTAAAACAGGCTGTTCTGGATATTCTATACGATCCCCAGACATCCGGAGGGCTGTTGATATGTGTTGACACCAAAAGCGCAGATAATCTTCTCATCAGACTAAAAAATAAAGGTATGGACGCAGCTATTATAGGAGAAGTTTTATCTGAACCAAAGGGAAGAATAGTTGTTAGATAGAACTGTAGCCGTGAACCGTAAATAAACATATGTTTTTAATAATCGGCATATCTCCAAAAACAATAACAATAGATAATAATCCAAGGATATGTCCTTTTTGCGGACTTGCCCAGGCATATTATAAAAGAGTGGATCACTATTTTAATCTTTTTTTTATTCCTTTATTCAGGGTCAAAAAAGGCGAACCTTTTATTATGTGCGAAAGGTGTGAAAAGAATGTAAGTGATTATGGAAAAGACTATAATTTTTTGTCGGGCGGACAGGATATTAAGTGCAAAAACTGCGGAAAAACCTTAAATAAAGATTTCAAATACTGTCCTTTTTGCGGTAAACTTAACTTATCGTAACAATTTAGCCTTTTGAAAAAGAATCTGACAGGATAACAGGATAAACAAGATTTGTAAGCGTTCACGGAACATTGAAATTAGAAATTTGGCCTTCATGCTTTTGTACTGTTCTTCCCAATTTCAAGTTTCAAGCAGTAAACGGCTACAATAATTTAAATCCTGAATATCTTGTAAATCCTGTCCAAAAAAATAATATTTAAAAGTGTTACAACTTATAAAATACATGGGTCTCTCTAATAATTTCGAACGTCATGTAGTCCTTGTGTCCCCGGAAGTACACTGGAACACCGGCAACATAGGCCGCACCTGTCTTGGAGCAAACGCATTTCTTCATCTTGTCAAACCGCTGGGATTTTCTCTTGAAAGCAAACAGGTTAAAAGAGCCGGTCTTGATTACTGGCCTAATGTAAAACTTTCTGTATGGGATAATTTTAAAGACTTTAATAATAAGATGAAACCTCTTAAAGAAGAAGTTGTTTTGTTTACAAAGAACGGGGATAAGTCATTCTGGTCAATACCATCTTCGGAAAGGCTTTTTCTTATCTTTGGTTCTGAAACAAAAGGACTACCCCAATCAATCCTGACTATGTATAAAGACGCCACCTACCACATTCCGATATCAAATGAAATAAGGTCTCTGAACCTTTCCACCGCAGTTGGAATAGCGCTGTATGAAAGTCTTCGCATCAAGGCGCTTTAGATTTCGACAACCCCTGAAGCCTGAGCAGGTATTGGCCGTCGGGAAATATAAAAGGAACGGAGAAAAACAAATTGACTGGCAATCAAGCATAGGGTATACTTAAAATTAAAAAAAGTATACCTTGGGAGGTAACAGAATTGTCTAAAGTAACTGCTAAATATCAAGTCACAATACCTGTAAAGGTTAGAAAGGAAATGGGTATCGTTCCTGGAACTGAAGTCGATATCACAAAAAAAGGGCAAAAATATGTTCTTATTGTTAACCCAATCGAAACGATTAGGAAGAAGTGGCAAGGAAGGTTTAAGGGTAGGCCAACAACAATGGAATATATGGATGAAATTAGGGGTAAAGTAAATTGAGAGTCTGTGTAGACACGACTATCCTGCTTGATATTTTGAAAGATGAATTCAGAAGCTTTCAGGACAAGCTGTACGCTGCTCTCGCAAGAAAAGAGAATCTGGTTGCGCCCCCGGTAGTATTCGCGGAACTTATGCCCCAATTTAAAGAAAATACCAAGCTATTGGGCAAGTTTTTAGAGGAACACAAAATTGCTATAGAACCGCTTGGCGTTGATTCCGCTATTGCAGCAGCACAAGCATGGATGAGATATTTGAAACGAAAAACAAAAGTAAAATGTCCTCAATGCGGTCGGAAGCTGAATCTCAAAGAGCATTTTTTGTCGGATTTTTATATCGGAGGTTTCGCTTCGACAAAGTGCAGTGCCATTCTTACCAGAGACAGAGGTATATATACTAAGTATTTCCCCGCGTTGGTTGGGTATAAAGATTGTCTCAAGGCATCATCCCGTTCCTAATCGCTTCATCAAGTTTAGTAGTTGAACGAAAGCCACCCCGAAATAATTGGTAAATTTGAAACAATGGAATTTTTTAATGAATTTTGATATAATTGATGAAATTACAGAAATTGAAACGATTGCAAAAGGCACAGGAGTTCGTGAACTTAATCGCTTGAGGAAATTTTATGGGCTTGGGAACTGGAAGAAAATGAAAGGAATTGCCCGTATCCAACTTTCATCAGGAAAAATTAGGTTGGCCGAACTCCACTGGTATGAGGCTCACGGCATTGGCAAGAAAGAAATCAAACGTAAAAAATATTTGGAGTAAGTTATGAGAAAATCAACTGGGTTTTTAGGGGAATTTGTAGTTTGTATCAATAATGTAGACTATCCGGCATCATTAGAACTCCATAAAATTTATCGTGTGATTCCAGATGAAGATGCTGCTACGGAAGGGGATATTCGAGTTATTGATGAAAGCGGAGAGGACTATTTATACCCTTCTTCCTATTTTGTCCCCATCCAAGTCCCTAAAATAGTTGAAGAGTCGTTACTCAGAAATCGGTGTCAAAGCTTGAATTGTGAAATCGGTGTCAAAGCTTGAATTGTGAATTAAACTTTCCTTTGACACCATAGTTTACATCTTATCAGGCCACTTGGATTCTCTCTTGAAAGCAAACAGGCTAAAAGAGCCGGTCTTGATTACTGGCCTAACGTAAAAGTTTCTGTATGGGATAATTTTAAAGACTTTAATAATAAGATAAAACCTCTTAAAGAAGAAGTTGTTTTGTTTACAAAGAACGGGGATAAGTCATTCTGGTCAATACCATCTTCGGTTCTGAAACAAAAGGACTACCCCAATCAATCCTGACTATGTATAAAGACGCCACCTACCATATTCCGATATCAGACGAAATAAGAAGCCTCAACCTTTCTACTGCGGCAGGAATAGCGCTGTATGAAAGTCTTCGCATTAAGCAAGCTTAAAGCAGTTACAGGTTCAAAAGTTCACCGTTCAGAGTTATCTTTCTTTGAGATTTCTTGTCGGACCAATCTATCATTTTACATTATCAAAAGAAAGATTCCAAAAATAGCTATTTTTTTTGCTTAGCGCACACTTTTCAGGGTCAAAAACATGGCCATAAGGAGTTTGAGATTCCCTTAGTTCATAAATCCCATTTCTTTTGATAACATTTCGTCCTATTGCCTTTGCACCAAGATTTGTTTGAGTCTTTAAAACAAATTCTTTATCTCCAACAGCTATACTCTCAGTCCATTTTGTATCTCGAATATTCGAGCCATTTTTAAGAATATCTTTGCTTTAGGTTTTGAATTTCCCTTTCGATTTTTCCTTAAGTTATATTCTCTTCCTGCTCTCCCAGCTATCATATGGCTACTGACTTGTTCTGCCTTAGAGATCAAGTTGGATCGTGATAGCTTGGCCTATACCCTCCATCTCAGTGGAGGAAATCGATCCATCTGGATTGATTAGCCGCTTTTTGCTCACTGTGGTAAGCTGATCGGCCATAGCCTTGGCCTTTTTTCCACGAAACGTCACATATGTTTCGCTTGGGTAGAGTTTACCAACGTTACTCGTTAGAGGCACGACTTGGACTCTATTAAGGAAATGATTGGCAGCATCATTGCTTACGATGACAGCTGGTCGCTGCTTGCGGATTTCACCCCCAACGGAAGGATCGAAGTTAATCCACCACACTTCACCTCTTTTCATTGTTTAAGTCCCCAAATGTGCCTTCGGCCCACTCAAGGGCTTCGTATTCCCTGACACGATCAGCAGCCATCTCTTTGTATGCAGTATACATATCTTTCTTGACAACATGCGGGCGAACTAACTCTTCGATAAAATGGCTAATTTTTCGTGGTCCAATGACTGCACGTAAGCCCTCATAGACCTCTTCATCTATGGTCACTGTAAGTTTCCTTTGCATTACAAGCACCTCCTCAAATGTTACACGTATAATACACGTGTAACATTTTGAAGTCAAGATGTCAGAAATATTTTTCTAAGGGGCAAAACGTATTCATCACCAGTGGGCATTTCGCTGGCGCCTAATGCCCACTGGTGCATGAAATTATTAGCTACTTTTTTTCT
>Ga0255422_1087_pt1 | contig 20235 bp, 12 predicted proteins | sample ANMaggSeSYBR02D3_FD_182631 | JGI IMG/M metagenome (GOLD analysis project Ga0255422, IMG submission 182631) | Sediment cell enrichment communities from methane seep in Santa Monica Basin, California, United Staets - ANME aggregate JGI... | ecosystem: Environmental > Aquatic > Marine > Cold seeps >... | reverse complement strand
TAAAAATATTTAAAAATAAAGATGTTTGGTCAATTAATTGCGTCAAATCAGGAGGTTAATTATACTATGGCAAAAAAATGAATATGCATATGGCTCGTAATTATACTATGGCGTGGTGGAAACAGACTGAAAAGTGGGCTATCAAAGCCTTAAAAGCGCGATTATCAGCATTTGAAATAAAATATAACCTGCAAGTATTGCAGGATAAAAAGCGAAATCGAGAATTGAAGAGAAGATTCCATTAAAACAAGGATTGAAACACAAATACACAACAAAATGGAGTTTCGATTTTTAATTGAAGAGAAGATTCCATTCTGCTGCCTCCGGCTCAGAAAAAAGGTGTCCGTGTCTGCGATGCCGGCGCTTCTTTTCAAACAGCAGGAACGTCTATCGTATAGTACCGGATAAATTTGTATTAACACCTTTCAAGATATCCCGGCATCTTGCAAGGTGTATGATCCTGAGGCTGTGAGAATTTTTTATATCACAAAGTTTTTGCCTTGCTGGTTAACATCGCAGCATATATATTTTAGACTAATAGGCTGCATTCTTTTGAATAGCCTTATGAACCTGAACAGTTCGGCCGTCAAGTTTTGCATTATTTAAAGAATTACACACTTTTCCGGCTGCCTGTTTTTCAACTTCAAAAAATGAAAATTCTCTATTAAGACTGATTTCTCCGATCATGCCTGAGCCAATTCCGGATTTATCGCAAATTAAGCGCAGAATAGCACCTTCATTGATTTTATCCAGCTTGCCCAAATTAATAAAAAATCGCTGGGTTTTCCCTGACCCGGGGCGTCTTTTTCTTTTTACAGGTTTGGTCTTTGCTCTGGATTCATGCCTGTTTTTGAATTCAGGCCTGGTTTTAGTTCTTGTTTTAGTATTTGCATTAATATCATCCGCATTATGATAATTTTTTAAAAACCGGTTAAATTCTGCTGCAATAAAACGTTTTATTAATTCTTTTTTGTCAAAATTTTCCAATGCTCTGCAAACAGCAGGAAGATAGGCTTCTATTTCAGCTTGATTTACATCGGTATGAACAATTTTTTCCACAAGACCTGATAATTGTTTTTCACAAATGGCTTTGCCGTCAGGCACTTTATTAAATTCAAAACATATATTAAGCCTTTTTGCCAGCATACGAATACGGTGGATTTCTTTTGAATTGATAAGTGCAATTGAAAGACCTGATTTTCCTGCACGCCCTGTTCTTCCGCTTCTATGGGTATAAATTTCTACTTCATCCGGCAGATTATAATGAATTACATGGGTAATATCATCCACATCCAGACCTCTTGCTGCAACATCGGTTGCTACAAGAATTCTGACAGAACCCTGGCGAAACTTCCGCATCACAGAATCCCTTTGCCCCTGGGATAAATCACCGTGAAGTGCTTCAGCCCGATAACCATCCTGCATCAATAATTCAGCTAAAGCCTGAGTATCTTTTCTGGTTCTGCAAAAAATCAAACCTAAAATATCAGGTGAAAAAGCTATAATCCGCTTTAATCCCAGATATTTGTTTTTTTGTTGAATTGTATGGCATATATGCTTGATATTTTTTGGGCCCTGGCGTTTGCCGCCTATATGCACTTTTACCGGATCAGCCAGATAATTGTTGGCAATAGCAGAAACGCCCTTGGGCATAGTTGCAGAAAAAAGCCATATTTTTCTATGATCCGGCATTTTTTTTAAGATATTATCAATATCTTCTTGAAATCCCATATTAAGCATTTCATCAGCTTCATCTAAAATTGTATATGAAACTTTTGACAGATTGGCAGCTTTGCGGTTAATCATATCAATAAGCCTGCCCGGAGTAGCTACAATAATTTGAGGCTTGCTTTTAAGCTGTTTAATCTGGGTTGCAATACTGGCTCCGCCATATATAGCAACAATTTTAATTTTGTTCATATATCTGGCAAATTGTTTTAGATCATCTGTAATTTGAAGACATAACTCACGGGTTGGGCATATCACAATTCCCTGAGTATGGAATTTGTTTGAATCAATCAGTTGAATAAGAGGCAGGCCAAAGGCTCCGGTTTTTCCGGTTCCTGTCTGGGCAAGTCCTACAAAATCTTTTTCACCTGAAAGAAGCACAGGCATTGCTTTTTGTTGAATCGGCATAGGAGACTGAAATCCCAGATTCTCAGTTGCCTTAACCAGTTCATCCCTAAGTCCTAATAGTTTGAAACTCATTAAATTCATTCCCTCAAAAAATATTCGGAAGCAGATAAATTTACTGCTCCCGAATGTTATTATACACATAAAAAAAGCTGTTCAGATTTGTCTGAGCAGCTTTCAGACCAATTTTTACTACTTATAACCATATAAATAACAATTATCAACCTTTTTATCGTAATTTGCAATTTAATACCTCGGAAAGTTATAAAATTGCGTTTTTTTCGGTGAGCGATGAGTATCAAGAGCAAGGCGCTAAGGCGCGGAATAGAACGCTATTGCAAGTGCTATGAAATTTCCCATGGCGGAATTGATTTGGATAAAGATCTGTAAACAGCATCTGTCTTCAGCCGCATATTCTTTCCATCTGAATCTTCTTTTTCACAAAATACTTTAAGAGAAATATAAAATTTCTGCTTTTTTTTATTAAATATCACAATTTCACAATAATTACCTCTATCATAAATAAACTTATAGGGGTAATCTTGTTTTTCTGAAAGCAATGTCGCCCTGTAAACCTCATCAAATGTTAATGGAATGTGTTCAAAACATATATCATTATGCTCCGGAGCTATATTTACACCAAGTTCATCTGCAAACTGCTCAAGTTCCTCTCGTGTGCAGTTAATAGTCCTGTAATGTCTTCTATCTGATATCTCCTCGCATTCACGGCGAATATACTCCAAAAGAAAACGACCTATCATCTTCTCCTGGCCGGGATCAATTCTGTTCTTTCTTTTCTGATATTTCTTTAATCTGTTATAATTTATAATTGCTCTTTTTAATCCACGAAAAATCGATAATCTCCTGTTTGCGAACTTGAGATCTCGCAATATAATGGTTTTGAAACGGTTTATTGCTGCATCCTCCAGGCGTTTAATATCTGATAAAGTCAGAGTCAGCTTTGGGCCTTCTTCTTCCTCAGTAAGACAATAAAGGGCTTCATAAAAAGCCACTTCCGGCATCTCCCCGGAATTCTCAATCCAATCAACTTCTTGTTGCAGATAGCTTTCCCCTGAATTCACTTTTTGTCACGCTCCCGCTTTTTAAGTCATCTAAGGCATAAATCATAAATCATCAATCTTCCTCAAAGCTTCTCTCGCGGCATCTCTTACTTCATCAGGATATATCCCGCTGTATAATACATTTTCCAGCCTGGAAACCATTTCGATATTTCCGGTTTCTCCCAAAACATATATAATATCGCCCTTAATTCGGTCCTCAACGCCTTGAAACTGCTCCCACAGGGGATTAATAACCTGGCCGGCCAGTGCGTTATTCTTTTCGGCAAGATATTCGAATGCCACCATTGCACCAAGACGAACCGGCCATTTTTCATGAATAAGTGTATTAATAAAGGCGGGAAAAATACAGTTATGGTCAAACATCATTTCTGCTACCTGATCGGCATTACCTTCTTTTAACAAGCTAATAATTGATGACGTGCTAAGATTGGAAGGGTTGCGGTTAACAATTATCTCAACTATTTCGTTAAGATTTGTAGTACCGGTCCATCGGAAGTTTTCATCCAGCAAAAGCGTTGGTGCAGATCGAATATTATCCAGCTCTGCAATTTCAGGAAAAAGTGTTCCGTCAATAATTTCAAGCTTTATTAATTTATTTGCAAAAGTAAGGGGAATAAGCTGCTTAACACTTTTCGGGCAAAAAGGACATTGTTTTGCTATATATAATTTAAGTTCAGCGGGAATTTTAACTTTATCAAGTCGATTTCGTACTTCGCCGGTTAATTTAAACGAATTGCCGTCAAGTAAAGTCAGTGCTTCAAGAAATGGCTCCAATTCAGCCTCAAGAGGTATTGCATGGTAATATATACTTCCGCCCACCTTGATGGCAGGCACCTGGTTTTCATCATCCTTGATTTGATTAATACTGAGTTTGGAAGCAAGATTTGATAATTTGTCACAGAATTCTCTGAACCCTGTACTTTTTTCATCTTCCGTCAAAATAAGATCTATTTCGATTTTACCGGATAATCCATCATTCCATCTTTTAATCGTTTTTTCTTCCTGTGATGTCATTTTTCTCCTATAGACGGCTTTGTAACAAGTTCATATGCAAGGCGTGCGAATCTTGAGGAATGAGACGTACTCAAAGTACGTCGCAATGACGAAAGATGAAGCACAACACCGCAGATGGACTTGTTACGAAGCCGTCAATTATGATCGAAAACATAGCCTATAGAACGGAGGCTTTTAAAATGCGCCGGCTTTTTGGGATTATCCTCAAAATACTTTCTAAACCTCACAATAAAATTATCCACGGTTCTGGTTGTCGTATCTCTATTGTAACCCCAGCCTATTTCCAAAAGTTTGCTTCTGGAAAGCGGCTTGCCTCGATTTGCAATAAAAAGTTTTAAAAGTTTTACTTCCTGCTCTGTCAGATTTATTTTTCCGCATTTACAGTCTGCAACGGAAGTCTCAAAATTGATGTGGTTGCCTCCAAAAGTATAGGTTTTTGGTAATGAAGCAAAACCGAAACCGTTTATACTATTCCCCCCATGGTTCCAGGATCCCCTGGTTAAAAGTCTTTCAACTCTCAGCAAAAACTCTTCGAGGTTGAAAGGCTTTGAAAGATAATCATCCACTCCATAAGAAAAACCTTTTATCCTGTCATCGGGTTCGCCCTTGGCTGATAAAATAAGTATAGGAATCCGTTCATCCTCAAGACGGATATTTTGAAGCACGGACAATCCGTCAATTCCCGGCAGCATTATATCAAGCACTATCAGATCGGGCATCCATTCTTTCCATTTTTTGAGGCCTGCAACACCGTCTGAAGCAATAATTACATCATATCCCTGGAGGGAAAGATTCAACTTTAAACCTTCCGCTATATGTCTCTCATCTTCAATTACAAGAATACGCTTCTTATCGGCATCATTCATGGGGACACCTCTCAATACATTTTATGATTGATGATTTATGATTGTTGATTTGTGGAATCGCTTCGCTCTGCTTTTTTGTTATAAAATTAATAGAATACCTTCAATCAACAATCAACAATCAACAGTCATCAGTCATCAGTCATCAATCCCCAAGGGTAGAATTAAAGTAAAAACAGATCCTTTTCCTATTCCTTTACTTTCCGCAATGACTTTTCCTTTATGGATTCGAGCAATATTCTGGACAAGATGCAGGCCAAGACCGCTGCCCTTTGCCGACATATTGTCAGACCGACCAGCCTGATAAAATTTCCTGAATATTTTTTTAGTTTCATTCTTATCAAACCCAATCCCATTGTCCTCAAAATGTATATGTAATTCACGCTTTTTGGGCTCAAAAGTAATATCTATTTTGGGTTTTTCCGACGCGTTATATTTAACAGCATTAGTAAAAAAATTCATAAGGAGCATCTCAAATAAAGACAAATCTATCCGATGAGAGAATGACCGGCAGGATGGATTATGAATATTTACTTCGCAATTCTGAAAAAGATGGTTGTTGTTTTTAAGAAATTGTTTAACTACTTGATTGATATCCGCTATAGAAAATTTTCCTTTATAATTCCTGCTTTGAATTCTGGCAAGGTTCAATATACGGTTTATGTTGTCAGAAAGCCTGGTTACATCCTGAATCATATAGCGGATGTATTTAAGCCGATCTTCTCTGGAAAGCTCATGCTTTAAAAATGTTTCCAGATATAACTTCAATGAAGTAACTGGAGTTTTCAGCTCATGTGTAAAATTATTGATGAAATTATGCTGCAATCTATACAGTTGCGCTGTTTTCTGGGTATATACAAATATCATCAATATACCCATAAGAATTATACCAACAAGAATCGAAAGAACCATAATAACTACCCATGTCTGAGGTTCCAAAACCTGACTGGGATCAAGGTCAAATCTTAATATAACAGCTTTAAGTCCTGTGCTGACCTCCATGTACCAGTGGATATACAGGATCAGAGACAATGCCAGGGCTACTACCGATAAAATAAAGATAAGAATCGGATGAAAAAACAGTTTTGATTTATGCATAATTTCAGCCTTCGCAGGAATCCAGAAATCAATACCACAATTTATTGAAATGTTACAACCTTAGGAACGTGGACGAAATAACTTCCCCAACTATACATCACAGCTTCAGGCCGCCTTTGTCCGGTCTCAAATCACAAAAATATTGAAATAGCTCGCTATTCCTTCAACTTTTGTGATCTGGGATCGAACAAATTCGACCCAAATCTGTGCGCCTACTTGAGGAAGTTAATTCGTCCACGTTCCTTACTTTATCCGTAGCCGTAGCCGTTCACGGCTTGAAACTTGAAATTGGGAATTTGGCCTTCATGCTTTTGTACCGTTCGGCTACCAACGTAAGGCGGGACAGTCTGTAAATTCAGTTAGTCAGTGTCTGAGAAAAACTTAATTTACCCCTCGTTCCCAGGCTCAGCCTGGGAACGCATTGCATGAGGCTCTGCCTCATTCCGTGGCAGAGCCACAAAAATTGCATTACGAGGCAGAGCCTAGTAACGAGGAAGAAAGTAGGACACGTTCCCCAAACGTACTAAAACGTTTTGATTGTGAAAGTGTCATTATAGCCAAAATGGCGAAAAGTGTTCCGCTTTAGGCTGGTAGCCTACCGTTCTTCCCAATTTCTAATTTCGACGTTCCGTGAACGCTTACCTTTATTCTATGGGTTAGTTTAAACCCAAATTAAAGATTTGTAAAACTTTTGTAAAATATAAAAACATTACTGTAATTTTTAACTGTTCTATATTATAAAGACCTTTTTGCAACAAAGTATTGTAGCCGTTCACGGCTTGAAACTTGAAATTGGAAAGTAGAAATTTGGGAGAGATGAAACGAGTTTACGAGTTGGATGTTTGTAAACTGGCAGAATACAAAGCAATGGTTGAAAAACTCGGCCTCAAATTGAATACGTTCATCAACAGTACAAAATCATGAAGGCCAAATTTCCAATTTCTAATTTCTAATTTCGACGTTCCGTGAACGCTTACAAAGTATTAAAGGGTCAATAAATGAAAAACTATTATCATGAATTTCATATTCCGGTTATGGGCACTGGTCACTCGGTTGATACACCCATACGTGTAGCCTGTTTAGGCATTACATCGGTTATATCTCTCGTTGATGATCTGTTGCTGGAAAAAATCCGAAAATATTATTCTGAAAAATTTAGCCTGCCGTATTCCAGGATACCGGCAAACGAAAATAACGGAAGATCGAAAAGAATAACAGCCTATCTTGAAACAGTACAGGAAATTGTACATATTAAAATGGACAGAATAAAGAAACAACCGTTTTTCAAAAATAATGAAAAAAGCAAATACTTTGATCTACTGCCTGAAAAATCCACTTTAAAAAAGGCATACAACGAACTTTTAAACATAAAAGAAGGATCAAAAAGATCTGATCTGGAGAAAGAACTGACAAGTAAAATGAGGCCCGGCTCTATTGACGTAAATTTAATGGTAAAAGTTGACCGTACTAATTACGACAGTAATGGAGAGCCTTTAAGTGATGAATTCAGCGATGCAAAAACAGGACTTAGGGGCTATGCCGAAAGCAGCCTTAAATCCGCTGTTGTATTTTCAGCCGGAATAAACCAACGTCTGTTCAATTATATGACCTGCTTCAAAGACTTTTATAAGGATAACACAGGACAAGTCAAAAAGAAAATAATTCTAAAAGTGAGCGATTTCCGATCTGCACTCATACAAGGTAAATTCCTGGCCAAAAAAGGCCTGGAAGTTCATGAATTCCGCATTGAGTCAGGGCTCAATTGCGGTGGTCATGCTTTTGCTTCAAATGGAATTTTGTTGCCAACAGCGCTTAAAGAAGTTAAAGAAAAACGTGCAAAACTGGCAGATGAATTTCTACCGCTTATAAAAAAATATTACAAGAAAATGGGCTGGGAATATGCTGAATCCGCCCAAAACAACAACCCTCTTATTACGGTCCAGGGCGGTATCGGCAACAATGGAGAAGTACGCAGACTAAAAGAAGATTTTGGCATGGATCTGACAGGTTGGGGCAGTCCTTTTTTACTGGTTCCGGAAACAACCTGTATTGACGACTCTACTCTTGAGCTTTTAAAACTGTCAGGTGAAAAAGATCTCTATTTGAGCGATGTCTCTCCTATTGGAGTGCCTTTCAACAATTTACGCAAAACAGGGTCGGAAATATATACCAGTAAAAAGGCTGCGGAAGGCAATCCAGGTTCGGCGTGCCCGAAGAAATTCCTTGTATCCAATACTGAATTTACAGAACAGCCTATTTGTCTGGCATCCAAACAATACCAGAAAATGAAGCTGGAACAAATAAACAAGCAAGTACTTCCAGAGCCGGAAAAAGAAAAGTATAAAAAAAATATTGTACAAAAAACCTGCCTTTGTGATCATCTCGGCAACGGCGCCCTTATTAACCTGGGGATATCCAAAGAAGAAAATTCTCCCCAGTCAATATGCCCCGGGCCAAACATAGCATGGTTTAACAAAATTTATACTTTAAAAGAAATGGTTGATCATATATATGGAAGGGGTCAGTCTTTGATCCCGGCTGAACGACCGCATATGTTTGCCAAGGAAATCGAAATGTATGTTGATTATTTTGAAAAGCAGGTAAAGATTTGTGATTGTTCGCCCAGGGAAGTCAAAACCTTGAAGGAATTTAAGAAAAATTTAGAAAAAGGCATGAACCTCTGTCTAAGTATATCCCAAAGACAGCCTTTTGAAGGAGAAAACCTGGCTTCTATTCCTCCCTGTGTGGAAAAACAAAAGACCAGACTGGAGTCCATTTACTCTGATTTTGAAAAATTATTTAATAAACGATCTGAAAACCTCGTTTTTTTGCAAACAAAACATTCTGTGGAGTCTGAGCAGAAAATTGCTCATAGTGTTTAGGTGGATAGGCTGAAGGCTGTTATTATACAAGCGGACCGGCCTTTTTCACTTCATTCGACACAACTGGTTCATATTGCTTGAACTTTTCTTTAAACTCTTCTGATAGTTCTTTCGCTTTTTTTTCATAACTTTCTTTATTTTCCCATGTATTTTTCGGCATTAAAATCTCTTCAGGCACACCAGGGCACTGCTGCGGTATTTCAAAGCCGAAAAAAGGATCTATTGTATATTCAACTTCATCCAATTTCCCTTCAAGAGCGGCATTCAACAATGCACGTGTATGTTTAATAGAAATACGATGACCAACACCATAAGGCCCCCCGGTCCATCCTGTATTAACTAACCAGCATTTAACATTATACTCAGTAATTTTCTTGCTCAGTAATTTTGCATATTCACTGGGGTGAAGCGGCATAAACGGCGCTCCGAAACAACTGCTGAAAGTCGCCATCGGCTCAGTTACGCCGGCCTCTGTTCCAGCGACTTTCGCCGTATAGCCAAGAAGAAAATGATAAGAAGCCTGCTCAGAAGTTAATTTTGAAATCGGCGGCAATATCCCAAAAGCATCAGCCGTTAAAAAAATTACATTTTCAGGATGATCGCCCTTGCCGTCTCTAACCACATTATTCAAATGAGTAAGTGGATAGGCCGCGCGTGTATTTTCAGTTATACTTGAATCATCTAAATTTACTGCTCGTGTTACAGGATCGATAATAACATTTTCAAGAATTGTACCAAATTTTCGTGTTGTTTCATAAATTTCCGGTTCTGCTTCTTTTGACAAATTAATTACCTTGGCGTAGCAACCGCCTTCGAAATTAAAAATTCCTTTATCACTCCAGCCATGTTCATCATCACCTATTAAAGTACGATCAGGAGAGGCGGAAAGGGTTGTCTTGCCGGTTCCGGAAAGTCCAAAAAACAACGCAGTATCACCGCCCCTTCCGACATTGGCGCTGCAATGCATAGAAAGAACCTTCTTTTGGGGCAGGAGATAATTTAAAACCGTAAAAACCGACTTTTTAATTTCACCGCCGTAATATGTCCCACATATCAAAATAATTTTTTTTGTAAAATTAACCAAAATAAAAGTTTCTGAATTGATTTCATCAAGTTCAGGGTTGCCAAGAAATTTCGGCATAGCAATTAAGGTAAACTCTGGGCTAAAATCAACAAGCTGACTACGGTCCCTTATGCGAAGTAAAAGATTTCTTGCAAAAAGCGCCTGCCAGGCAAATTCGGTAATTACTCTTATTGACACACGATACCTGTTATCAGCGCCTGCATATGAATCCTGCACATATATTTCACGATCCTGTAAATAGGCTTTAACGCGTTCAAAAACATGATCAAATTTTTTAGCATCATATGGAACGTTTACCTTGCCCCAGTTAATCTTATCAGCAGTATTTTCATCTTTTACGATAAATTTGTCATCAGGAGCACGGCCTGTGCTCTTCCCAGGCCTGCTCACAAACAGGGGGCCCAGATGTGTAATAACTCCCTCATTGTTTTTTACTGCGTGCTCGTATAATATCGGAGTGCAATAATTCCAGTGTACTTTTTTCAGATTCGTCAAACCAAGATATTCAAGGCCAGGTTCCAGCTCCAGAAGTTCATCTATTGATTTCATGTTGCCACCTGCCTACCATTATTTGACAAGATTTATTATTATCGTATTACAATAAAGCCTGAATTACCATTGACTTTATACATCTGCAATAAAATCATTAATACTTCATAGTAATTCAGGCTTAACTTTATTCATAAGCGAACAAAATAAGTTAGAAATGCTTTAAAAATAATATTTACTAAAAAATGGGTTTCAACTCAACCCTCCTGTTTTTAGCTCTGCCTTCCGAAGTATCGTTGGTATATAGAGGTTGAGATGGGCCAAAACCTTTTGCTGAAAGACGTTTAGTATTAATGCCTTCTTTTATGAAATATTCCATTATTGCTTTGGCACGATTTTCAGATAGTTGTTGGTTAAATTCCAAAGAACCGCTCTTATCGGTATGGCCCTCGATTTCTACTTTTAAATTGGGGTTATTTGCCAAAATAGCAACAACTTCATCTAATATCGGGTAACATTCAGGTTTTATATCCCATTTTGCAGTATCAAATTGTACCCCTTTAATTATCCAGCACCCCCTTGAATCAACTTTTACACCTGCTGGTGTCCCAGGGCACTTATCCTTATAATCATAAACTCCGTCTCTATCACTATCAAGGGGACATCCTGCAGAGTTTACTGCAACACCTGCTGGAGTGCCCGGACACTCGTCCTTATCATCATACACCCCGTCTCTATCGCTATCAAGAGAACATCCTGCAGAGTTTACTTTTACACCTGCTGATGTCCCCGGACACTTGTCCTTATAATCATAAACTCCGTCTCTATCACTATCAAGGGGGCATCCAGCAGAATCTACCGCAACTCCATGAGGAGTATCAGGGCATTTATCCATATCATCATATACACCGTCGTTGTCGCTGTCTTTTCTTTGGGTTTTTTCTTCACCACCAAAATTATAGATTAGTCCAATAGTATAAACAAGATCATTATACGTATCATCAAAGGATATTATATGTCTTACATCAGCCCGCAACGCGACCGCTTTATTGAAAAAGAATTTCAGCCCTCCTCCGTAATTAACTATCGGATCATTATCAGTACTACGTCTTTCGCGATCTGCGGTCATCAACCCCACACCTGCACCTATATAAGGCACAATTTTCTGAGAAGGCATAAAGTGATATAAGCCGTCAAGACGATATATATATGCATCCAAGTCTCCGCCCTTTCTTTCAAGCTCTGATTCAACAAAATTAAAAACAGCTTCAGCTCCCCAGTGCTCATCAAAATTATATCCGACCCCTAAACCATACGTAGGCCCATCCTCATAATCCCGATTTCCTTCAAAATTAAATCCACCTACAAAGGGACTAATAAATACAGAACCCGATTCTATTTCGGCAATACATATTCCAGGCATGGCTACAAAAAATACTAAAAATCCAGTCAAATTACCACCACCAGAGGTGGTGGCTTGTTTTAATTGTCCTGGAAGGCACCCTGTTTTTAGTGCCTAAAGTGAGCTAAAGTGCCTAAAATGCCTAAAGTTAAGGAATGCGCTTAGGGCGCTGCCAATTTTAAATCTATAAGTGATTAAAATTAGTCTGCATAATCTTGGCCAGGGTTAAAAAATTCATTCATCTTTTATAGGTTCGTTTATGCCGCCACCCTAACAGCGAAAAGGAGTTTGCAAAGCCCAGTAGCTTTGAGTTATCAATCAGCATGCCGAAGGCATACCACAACTTTAGGCACTTTAATATACTTTAGGCATTTTAGGCACTTAGGTCTAACTAATTCCTATAACGGTAGAACCTTCTTATGGTACCACTACCAGAGGTAGTGGTTTAGGCCGATTAATTAATAAAGTGGTTTTAATCAATCTCATATTCTCCTCCTTTTTTGTTTCACTTATCAAAGTCATGCCAGACCATATCTGTTAACGCTTCCGGCAGTTTGCAAACATCCAACTCGTACACTCGTTTCATCTCTCCCAAATTTCTATTTTCCAATTTGAACTTTCAAGCCGTGAACGGCTATATTTTATTTTTGTTTTAATCATACACAGCTTTATCCTCTGATTGGGTTTCATAATGTTCGAGTACGAGTTTCACACGCTTCTCATCCCATCCAGTTGGAAATTTGTTTTGTCTTGTCATTTTAATTTTCTCTTTCTACGGCGTTTATATGCTTTAAGTGATTTCCCGGCCAAATACCACCACTTCCGCAACGCGATATTCATTTCTACCAAGGGCTCGCTCAAAAAAGCGCCGCTTTCCTAAATGCCTGACAGTGTAAGATTGGTGCGTATCATATCAGCATCCGAAGCGTGGTCGATCTTAACTTCAACCATAAACACTCGTTCGTTCGGGATTTCTCCTTTCCGGATCAAGTGATCCTTGATCTGTCTTGCCCGTTCTTGGGCGAGACGCCGCAGGCTGGTTTCATTGACTGCTATCTTTTCGATTAATCGTTGCCTGGCAGCGGCAATGAGAACCTCGGGCTCGATCTTTGGTGATTCGGACGTCTCCGACTCGATTTCAAATAAGGTCCTGGGGTGTTCTCCAAATCTGTCCGCATAGGCCTGAGTTATGAGACGTACATAGTCATCATCAGACAGCGAAATGTCCTCGGTGCGAGTGGGCAGTGATAATTCAACGGCTACCGGCTCTTCGAGTTTTGCACGTTTCAGTTGGTCTAACAGTTCCGCTTCAGCCAGCGCCACCCTGTCGTGTTTTGTATCCGCAACTCCTTTGATTTCAAGTCTAAGCGTCGGTCGATTGTGGAGCCCCTTGGCCAGTTGCTCAAGCTTTCTGATCTGCTCAGTCCCAAGCGCAGCACTACCGAATTTAAACTCCACAAAACTCAGCCCTTCCCCATCTCCCCCGACAAGACCAGCCAGCATGTCAAACGGGGAGCTGACGATTTTGGTGATCAGATTGACCAGAGCGTTCACCACAATACGGCCATAACTGAACTCGGGGTCATTCAGATCGCCCCGCACTGGCAGATCAATGTCAATTTTCCCCTCACGATCCTTTAGCAGAGCCGCAGCAAGACGAACTGGTAATGTTGTGGCATCGGGGCTATCTATGCACTCACCAAAGGTAAATTGATCCATAAAGATTTCATTCTCGCCAACAAGGAGGTTCTCTGAGAGCTTGTATTTGAGATCCAGTGACAGCTTTCCTTTGTTGATGGCATAACCGGCAAGCTTGCCGGAATATGGCGTGAAAGTGCTAAGTTCGATGTTCTTGAGAAAGAGCGCCAAATCCGTGTAAACATCTTCGCTCAAAGGATTAATCTGACCGTCAATCTTTACCGGCGCGTATTTATCCACTTTGCCTTCGAGCAGGACATCAGCCCGCGCCAAAGACTTGGAAGAGAGTCCCTTTACAGTTCCATTCAGACCCTGGATCCCCATTGCAAAATTTGGTTTAAGGGAGAGGTCGAAAAAATTCACCGAAGCATTTTCAATGCGAACCGTATCGATGGTGACCGGGATTGGAGTCTGTGCCTCTGAATCGACATCATTGGTGGTCTCACCATCCTGAGCAGAAAAGATTTCGGTCAGATTAACTGTTGAGTCGGGCCAGATGATAACCCTGACGTAGGGTTGATTAGCAACAATCTCAGAAATACTCAGTTTGTCAGGCTGAACGTCAAGCACCAAACCGTTAAACAAAAGCGACTCCCATTTCAGGAAATCCTCGGAATGTAATCTATCCACGGCCCCAAAGCCATCGATGCTTACACTGCCTTTGTAGCGCATTTCAGGTCCGTGACCACCCAAAGGCCGATACTGAAATTTACCATCGAGAGCTGCTGTGCCGGTCACAAGTTCAAGCTGTGCAACGGAATCCACATACGACTGGAACGACTTCAAAGCGATCCGTGCAACCTGTAAGGAGAGATCCATGGATACCGGGTTAATGCTGACCAGTCCCTTGACTCTGACGGTTCCTGTTTGGTTGACCTTAAGCGTAAGTGCAAGTTCAGCTTGCGAATCTTTCTGATTGCTCAAGTTTTTTAGATTCAGGTTGATCGGCTCCAGATTGACATGCACCGGTTTAACCAGCATGCGGTCTTCCAGCGCCACGCCATAGTTTTCCAGCGTCAGTTCCTTAACGCTGATGCGCCAGGGTTGGCTGTCTGCTCCTGGTTGATCCTGGGTCCCGGATGACGACTTACTTTCATCTTCAGAGCTATCCATTGCAAAAAGCGCCTGGTAATTCAAGGTGCCATCGGAAGTAAGCCAGCTCTTAAAGAGAGCATCGTTGGTGTTAACGGAAGCACATATAGCCTTTTTATTGCTGAGGTCTATGTGAACCCCCTTAACGGAAAAGCGAGGCACTAACATAAGCGTTGTATTGACGCCTTTCTCAACCAGCTTTAACTCATTGAGTTTGAACTCGCCATCAATCACTTCAAAATGTAAAACCTTTTTGCCGGCATCCATATCATACCGGGCAGCCAGGTCGAACGATCCACCGGTTAATTCGAAACGCACCTGATCCTGAACGTATTTCCATAGTGTGCGTGTCTTGATGCCGGTTAGTACAAAATGCCCCTGAGATCGAAGCGGATTGACCGAGATGTTGCCTTCCCAACTCACGACTTCACCCTCTTCCGTGGTTGCAGTGAACGCATACAGACTCTCGCTATCCTTACGGGTACTGAAGTCATTCAACGTAATCTCTATCGGGGAAAAGTCCTTTTCAAACGGCGTGGGCCGCGAAAGATCGCTAAACGCGAGATGTCCATGTTCGATCTTCAGCCGGGCGACTGAAATAGGCGGCAACTCATTACTTTTATCCGGAGGAGCATCGGCTGGATCCGATGAGGCAAGGATGTCTGAAAAATTCAGGCTGCTATCAGGTAAAACCTTCACCCGTCCTTCGGGTGCGATCAGACGAATCTCGTCAAAGGTGTATGCTCGCAGGAAAATCGAGGAAAGCTGGAAATTGACATACAGTTCTTCAAAGCCAACGAATCGCTCGCCATCAGGCTCACTCATTTCAAAGCCCCTCACCGTTACCGAAAGCACAAAAGGGTTCACCTTGACTTCATTCACGGTGGCGTTTCGGCCAAGCTGCCCGGCTATGCCTGATATCAGCTTGGACTTGAGAATATACGGCGCAATCAGGAAGCCAAAGACTCCATATAGCAAAATCAAAATGGCGGTGATAATCGCACCCTTTTTCGCGTGCGACATTAAGAATCCCCTTTTCTACTAAAAATTAACAACGAGCGTGACCGACAGGATGGTATCGGTATCTTTCAGTGTTGATGGAACAGGTTGATTATCATACTTGACTATGTAGCTCGTCTTTAGCGCGAGATAGTCGTTCAATGCGGATATCAGGGCTGTTTCCGAATTCACATTATAATTATTGCTATCATCGAAATCGTGCAGGTATTCCACGGACTGGGAAAATTTGTTCTTATCCGTGAAGGCATATTCATACTCGGCAAAAGCACGGCCTCCGAGGTATTCTTTGTCCGTGTCATCGATGTATTGCTCATTGACGTAGTTGAGGCCAATTTCGGCCACAAGGAAGTGTTTTGGTCCATAGAGAAAGTTATACCCTGCACCAGGACCCACGTAGTACCGCGAGTCAATACCTGCGAATTTGTCCTTCGACCACCCCGCATTGCCAAAGGCATATAAATGCTTTGTGAATAAATAGTCCAGGCGGAGGTCACTGAAGTAAGACTCCGCATTTTTTTCACCGTCGCTTTGTCCATACAGAGCCCCGAGTTTCCATGCAGCCTGCAACTCATCGCTGAATTCATACTTCAGAAGATTCTTGGCTGACAGGCTTGTAACGTCGGTGTTTCCTCCGGTATCGACAAAGGAAAGTTCCGCCTGGTCACTCCATTTTTTCTCTTGCGCACAAACTCCTGTAGCCATGGCAAAAACAATAAACAATGAGATTAAAAATCTTTTTGATTTCATCAGTTTCTCCCAATAAACTTAATTCTCGGCTATGCTCAAGTTTATCCCTAAACATCACATCACCTCGCGGCATTTTCCAGTGCCTCCTGGTACAGATGAATATCACGTTGCGGAAATGGAATCGACACACCCTGCCGGTCAAATTCCTCTTTCACCGCACGCGTGACATCCCAGTACACGGTCCAATAATCCGCTGTCTTAACCCAGGGGCGGCAGATGAAATTGACCGAGGAGTCGGCCAGTTCGTGCACCTTGATATCCGGTTCAGGATCCTTAAGCACAAGCTCGTGGTCGTTTGTGATCTTTTCGAGAATGCCCTGGGCCTTGGCGATATCATCGCCATAGCCGATGCCGAACACCATATCCACGCGTCGTTTTTTAGTACCGGTAGAATTTGTGATCACCCCGCCCCAAATTTCATTATTGGGAACGATCATTGATTTGTTATCAAATGTCCTGATATGAGTGGACACCAGATTGGTTGAACGGACCTTGCCGGTCACCCCGCCCGCGTCCACTATATCTCCAACGTCAAAAGGCCGGTACATAAGAATCATGATACCGCTTGCGAAGTTGCTGAGCGTGCCCTGCAATGCAAAAGCTATTACAAAACCTGCAGCGCCGATGACCGCCATCACCGGCCCGATATTGATTTCAAGGGCCGCCAGGGCCATGATTACGCCCACCATGATCACCGTCCGTCGCACGGCCTTGTACAGGAAATCACGCAGCAAGGTCGACACCCGTCTCGAGGTCCCTATCATCTTCTCAACGGCCTTACCCATGATCAGGGACAAGATGTAGAATGCGGCGATGGTCAGCAGAAATTTGGCGATATTCCACACCCACCGCAAGCCACCCTCTTCCGATTTCAACCAGCCGACCATGGACATCCAGGCAGCAGAGGAATCGGTAACATCAATCTTGATTCCCGACACGGCGGTGACGTACTTACGGTAATCCTCGACCTCGCCACCCTTCTTTTCGAGTTCATTAAGTACGACATTCATGAGATCGATCATGGCGGTACGTTCATTCCGCAGATCAGTGACGTTCTCGAGCAATTTGATTTTCACCTCGGCTTTGGTGCTGGCCGCCGCCTTTGCCGCCTCAGCTACTTCCTTTAGCTTATCAGGTTCCTTGGCATCTTTACTTTTTAATGCCTTTATACCCGCATCCAGCTTATCCGCCTCCGGCGCCGGCACACGATGAGCGCTGTCCGTCTCTTCCGCTCTCTCCGCTGCTTTTTCCAGAGCATCTTCAGTTGCCGCCCGTATGGCTTCATCCGCCTCGGCCTGTTTCTCAGCCTTACCGACTTCCTCAGCCACTTTTTTTACCACTGCCGCCTTTTTCTCAGCCTCTTTGGCAGCCTCCGCGGCTTCCTTGGCGGCCTCCAGGCCACCCTCCCGGCTGGCCGTTTCCTTGGCTTTCCTGGCCTCTTCTGCAGCCTCCCTGGCGGCCTTGGCGGCATCAACCACTTCTTCCGCTTTTGCTATCTGTTCATTCTTCTTCTTGACGGCGATCTCAGCATCGCTGATCTGTTTGACCTTTGCCTTCAGTATCTGCAGCCAAGCATCGGCTTCGATGACAAGCTCTGTTTTCGTCAACGGCCTCAGCAGGAGTTCGAGCTGGTCTAAAGGTATGCCAGGATCCCTGGTGCTGACCGCATTACCGGACATAGAGGGGGCCTCTTCAGCGGCCACTACCGGCGCTTCTGATCCGATAACACAAGTAAACACAAAGACCGTCATAAGAAAAAAACGATACCTTTTCATAGCACTGACCTCCTTTCAATATTCTTTCTAAATCATTTTTTTTACCTTTTCAACACCGATTTTCACAGATAGCTTAATCGTCATAATAACCACCAAGGCTTTCCAAGCATTCTTGTTAATATCCATTTACATGTTAATTGTAATATATATTACGGCTTTAGCATATTAAAACCTGTCTGCGCTTCAAAAACACGAACGCCCGTACTGTCTGTCAGCTCGAATAATATTACTTCCATTATATGCCAGACCTTTACACCGTTTCGCACACAACCGGTCACGGTCAATTCCTTTCTACCGCATGCTATGTGCATATGAAGCATGGGATTACCCTTTTCATCAGGAAAAAGCGTTCCGGTTCCCGCTATCTCATAGACATTTTCAAGCATATACTCCATTGGAGAAACAGGTTTAGATCTTCCCTCTTCCGGCCCGACAATAAGCTTACTTCCTGTATCAGCACCTCCAACTGCTATTAAAGCAGCGGCTTTGATGGACTGCTCACGGGCAAATCTCTCAATTTCTTCATGAAGAATATCTCCATCCTCAAGGCGTATAACAAAAGTCCGCCCTTGCCTGGCCTGTGAAAATTTCATCGCCCTCCAACCTCCAACCTCCAACCTTGAACGGTTACATTATTTGAAACAGCCATTATGCTGAGCCCAAATATGTCCTTATACTGTCAGCAATGGCTTCCCATGTCCATTTGCGTTTTTCATCATCCGTTTCCAGAAGAGTTACGCGAAAGCCCTTTCTTGTGCAGCAGAAACCCGTTAAAGGAACCACGCATATTCCTCTGGAGCCAAGCAGATAATAGACAAAACGTTTATCTACCTCTACGTCTTTTACTTTTTCTTCTACAAACTCTTTGGCCATAGAATTTTCTATGGACAATGTCTGATTTTCATTCAAGATATTATCTTTAAACAGTATGGACATATAGAATGCGCCTTTAGGCTTTACTACATGTATGCCGTCAACTTTAGAAAATATTTCCCAGGCCTCCTGAGCGCGGTGCTCAAAAACTTTTTTTCGCTTATCCAGATGTTGCACATATCTTGGGTCACCCATAATCAGGGGTATTGAATATTGAGGCAGGCTGGTTGAACATACTTCAAGCATTTTTGCATTTATCAGGCTGTTAATATATCTCTGGAAGTCATAATTTGTATCCTGATTAAAAACTTCTATCCAGCCGCATCTGCTTCCCGGCCATGGGTATTCTTTGGATATTCCGTGCAATGCCATTCCAGGAACATCGCTTATCACCTCGCTCAAGTGCACCATTTCACATCCATTATAAACAATGTTTGCATATATTTCATCGGATATAATAAATATCTGATATTTTCTCGCTATATCCACAATTTTTTCAAGAACAGAGCGAGGATAAACCGCACCTGTCGGATTATCCGGATTTATATAAAGGATGCCTGCAATTGAATCATTATATTTAACCTTATTTTCAAGGTCCTCGAGATCCGGCATCCATTCGTTTTCAGGATCCAGATTGTAAGTCAGGTGTCCATAGCCGGAATGGGCTGCTTCTGCCGACGAATGGGTGGAATACGCCGGTGAAGGACCGATTACTCTCGCTTCTCTTCTGAGAAAACCGAATATTTTGGCAACAGCATCACCAAGGCCATTGAAGAAAATAATATCATTTGCCGTTACCTGATAACTGCTGCGCTTATTCACACGCTCTGCAAGAAACTCACGAGTCTCTAAAACTCCCTGAGTAGCTACATAGCCATAAGTTATATCATCTGATACCAGCTTTATTATTGCATCCTTTATCCACTGGGGCATTTTTTCCCCTTTCTGAATAGGATCCCCAATATTTTCCCAGGTAATATCAA
>Ga0255422_1083_pt1 | contig 20467 bp, 22 predicted proteins | sample ANMaggSeSYBR02D3_FD_182631 | JGI IMG/M metagenome (GOLD analysis project Ga0255422, IMG submission 182631) | Sediment cell enrichment communities from methane seep in Santa Monica Basin, California, United Staets - ANME aggregate JGI... | ecosystem: Environmental > Aquatic > Marine > Cold seeps >... | reverse complement strand
AAGCATGCGCACCCCTCTTACATTATGCAGTATGAATGAGGAAACCATGAACCTGTCGATAGATGTTTTTTTAATCATATTTTTAAGCATTATTTTGATCGCTGCCGCGGTCAATGATTTGCGGTTTCAGAAGATTCCCAACCTGCTGACGTATCCGTCCATGGGTATCGCCCTTGGCTGTCATGTTGTGATGAACGGCCTGGATGGTCTGCTTTTCAGCGCAGGGGGTATGGCTCTGGGAATAGCCGTTTTTATCCTCCCTTATCTGATGGGAGGAATGGGAGCAGGAGATGCAAAGCTCATGGGCGCTGTCGGCGCTATACTCGGCGCTAAAGGTGTATTTGTTGCCTTTTTGTTTACCGCCATTATCGGCGGGGTTTACGCTCTGATATTAGTTCTAATAAAGCGCCAACATTTTAAAGGTTTCTTCACAAGACAGGCAGCAACATTAAAGACGTTTATCTATACAAAACAATTTATTCCGATCCCCGGAGACAGTAATGAGAAAAAACCAAAGCTCTGCTATGGCATAGCTATCGCCATAGGAACATTGTTTTCGGTCTTTCTGGAATTCTCGGGATACTACAGGTTGCCGTTCTGATTAATTAGGTTTGAAATTAGAAATTAGAAATTGGGAAGAGATAAAATGGAAATTGGGAATTGGGAAGAACAGTACAAAAGCATGAAAGTCAAATTTCTAATTTCTTGGATATCCATTCTTGATATAGAATAGAAAGGAGGCCCTTCATGGGAAAATGGAAAGTAATGGTTCCACTCGCGCTGGCCTTAGTGATTGCTTCATTAGTCACAATTTTTGTGTACAAATGGTTAAAGGTCCAGGCAGCTCCGAAAGAAATGGCAAAAGTGGACACCGAGGTCGTGTCTGTTGCAGTGGCTACGGTAAATTTGCCGTGGGGGACAAAACTTGCGCCTGAAATGGTAAAGACCGTCTCGTACCTTAAAGAAAGCATTCCTCCCGGGTCTTTTTTGGATACTGAATCATTAAAAGGCAGGGTTATCATCAGTCCGCTGAGACAGAACGAACCCATCCTGGAGTGCAGATTAGCTCCGGACAGTGTGACAGTCGGCGGCATATCCGCTATCGTAAAACCCGGAAAGCGTGCGCTGGCTGTAAAAGGCGACAAAGTAATCGGGCTCTCCGGCTTTATCAGACCGGGCAACCGGGTGGATGTTCTCGCTACCATAACCAATCCACGGAACAAAAGGGAGATGACCAAGACAGTGCTTGAAAATATTCTTGTCCTTGCAACAGGAATAGAAATTGAAGAAAACAAAGAAGGCGGCAAACCCCATTCGGTTGATGTTTACACCCTGGAAGTCACTCCCAGAGAAGGGGAAAAGCTGTCCCTTGCCGCTACCGAGGGAAAACTCCACTTTGCTTTACGAAATGTCATTGACAAAGAGACTGTCCTGACGAAGGGAGCCACTATTTCCGGAATCCTTGCCTCTTTTAGCCCTAAAAAAAGGCAAAAGGCGGCAAATACGACTTACAAGGTAGAGGTAATCAAAGGACGTGACGTGAGGAAAATCAAAGTCAAATTTTAGCAAACACGGAGGGGGGCTTAGCCCATGTTTATACTAAGAAAACTTAACAAAAAGAAAACAGCATCTTTTATATTTATTGTTCCGGTATTGTTGATTTTTTTCGCCAGTTCTTGGGCAGCCGGCTCTGTGCTTCCGGAAACCCGGGAACCGCGGAAACTCGAACTTGTGTCAGGAAAATCAATTATCCTGAGAACTTCTGAGCCGATCAAGCGCATTTCCGTTGGCGTGCCTATGATCGCTGACTTTGTCATTATTTCTCCCCACGAAATTTACATACTCGGAAATATTACAGGAATCACCACTCTAACATTATGGCAGAACAAAAAGATTTTTGCCATCTATGACCTGGAAGTGGCCTATGATATTTCCCGGTTAAAGCAAAAGCTTCAAGAAGTCCTGCCCAACGAGAAAAATCTTAGGGTTTTTGCGACTCAAGATTCGATTACCCTTTCCGGCACGGTATCGAGCACGGCAAACCTTTCGCAGGCTGTGGCTTTGGCTGACGCATACGCAGGATATGTGATAAAAGTCGAAGAGCAGGAAGATAGCAAGGTCGAGGGAAAAGTAACCAAGATTAAATGGGCTCGCGAAGCCCGAAAAGTGTGCAATTTTCTTGAGGTAGGCGGCGTACACCAGGTTATGCTGGAAGTAAGAGTGGCCGAGATGTCAAAAAGCGTGATCAACAATTTAGGAATAAATTTCAGCTACCTCAGAGGGGGAGACCTTGGTCTCAGCATGGTCGGAGGTCTGATGCAACTTGGAGATAGCACGGAATCAACTCTCGAGCTTCTTGTTTCACCGGCAGTCAATGCCCTTTTCCGTTTTCATAAAGGGGGCGCGACTTGGACAGGGTTTGTTGACGCCTTAAAGAAGGATGGTCTGGTCAAGATTCTGGCAGAGCCGACCCTTATTGCCTTAAGTGGACAGACTGCAAACTTTCTGGCAGGCGGAGAATACCCGGTGCCTATACCTTCAAAAGATGGAGATAATATTGCTATCGAATACAAGGCATTTGGAGTAATGCTCTCTTTCACCCCAACTGTCCTGAGCGAAGACAAGATCAGCATTAAGGTTGCGCCGGAGGTATCAGAACTTGACTTTTCGACAGCATTGTCGATCAGTGGGTATGTGGTGCCTGGATTGAGCACGAGAAGGGCTATGACGGTGGTGGAGCTTGCAGACGGTCAGAGTTTTGCCATTGCCGGTCTTCTCAAGGAAACAGTTCGAGACAGCATGTCCAAGTTTCCGCTTTTGGGTGATATTCCGGTGTTAGGCGCCCTGTTTAGAAGCCGCGCCTTTCAAAAGAATGAGACAGAACTGATTATTATCGTCACACCTCACCTTGTAAAACCGCTTGATCCGGAAAAACAGACCCTGCCGACCGATTTCTATATAGAGCCTGACGATACGGAAATCTATCTCCTGGGATTAATGGAAGGATGGGAGAAGAACCAGCCTTCTACTGCCAGAGGAGAATTGGACGGAGAATTTGGACATGGCATGCCGTATCCGGATTAAAAAGCAGGGATTAGAGATTAGGGATTAGGGATTAGAGGTCGGGGGCCAAGGAACAGGGAACAGGGATCGGGGGTTGGGAGAAGTCATGAAGTTAAAAAATATCAAGATTTGTAAGTTTGGCGGAAAGCAATGGATTTAGTGGTGATGTACTGTCAGATAGCCGGAGAATCAAGGAGGATACAATGTTGACCAGATGCTTTACATTAATCGGATTAATAGCAACGCTGTTGATTTTTTCAGGATGCGGACCAAGGGAAACAATGCTGAGTAGAAATTGGGGAAACTCTTTTGAATCCGCAAAACAGAGCCAGATATTGAACCCTGAAGCCGGAAAAAATCTTGAACCTGTTGTCGGGCTGGATGGCCAGGCAGCCGGGAATAATATGGAAAAATACAGGCGAGGATTTAAAAAAGAAAACTCAAAGGAAATGACCCTCACCATTCAAGGCAAGTAGGATAACCGTTTACGGTTTACGGTTTACGGTTAAAAAAAACAGAAGGTTTATAAATATTGCACAAGTTGAAATCAATATCCAAAATGCTTCAATCGTTGCATAGTTCATTGAACCGACAACCGATAACCGTAAACCGACAACTATTTTAGAGAGGTTCCCATGTCTGATAATACCATTAAGATCAAAATAGAAGTAAAAAAACCAGGTCTGAGAAAAAAGCTGGATGAGATCATTTGCTCTGTTAAAGGGCTGCATGTTCAAATGTCTCATGATACTCGCAGGGCAGACATTTTGATCTTTGAGCTGGGGAATGATATTGATAAAGAGTTTCAATACATCCGGTCATTATTAAATTCTGACGCGGCAGCCGAAGTTTTTCTAATCTCAGAGAATTCCGATCCCGCGGTCCTGATGCAGGCTATAAAAACCGGCGCAAAAGAATTTTTCATTCTTCCTCTTAAAGAAGAAGAAGTAAAGATAGCTCTGAAAGAATTAAAGAAAAAAATAAAGAGAGCCAACCGTAGAAACTCCCCGAAAATCGGGCAAATTATAAGTGTTGTCGGCAGCAAGGGAGGAATAGGAACAACTACGGTTGCCGTAAATCTGGCAGTCAACCTGGCTCAGAAAAAAAGCGTTCAATCAGTAGCTCTGATAGACATGAATATGATGTTCGGAGAAGTGCCTCTGTTTTTAGAAATCAAGCCGGGCTATGATTGGGGTGAAATAGTAAAAAATATTTCCAGACTGGATTCTACATTTTTAATGAACACCCTTTCCAAACATTCTTCCGGAGTTCATATCCTCCCGTCTCCGGGCAGTTTAAATGGTTCCGCATCTGCGGCCCCTGAAATGATGGGACATCTTACAGGTTTCATGCAAAAACTTTTTGACTTTGTGATAATTGACGCAGGCCAGTCCGCAAATGAAATTTCCCTGAAAGTTCTGGAAATGTCGGACAATATTTTGCTCATGTCTCTTCTGAGCCTTCCCTGCATGTCCAATACTAATAAGCTTTTACAATCAATTAGTGATCTGGGTTTTCTTCCGGAAGAACGGATCAGGATTGTGATTAATCGTTATTTGACAAATTCGGAGATTTCTCTGCAAGACGCGGAAGAGAGCATTCATAAAAAGATATTCTGGACCATACCAAACGATTACAGCACAACAATGTCCGCTATAAATAACGGAAAGCCGCTCTCCGAGATTGCAGCCAAAGCGCAGATAACCAGGAACCTGAATGATTTGGCTGATATTTTTGCGCCAAAAGAGAAGAATCAAACAACAAAGTGGTGGGAAATATTGAAAACAAAGCGGAGGTAAACGAAGATGAAAATGAACCTGGAAAGCATGCCAAAAAATATCACAATGAATTATGTGCCTGATGAATATTTCGAGTTAAAGACCAGAATTCACGATCGTTTATTAGATCTTATTGACCTTTCCGCTATTGAAAAACTTGAGCACGATGTTCTCAAGTCTCAGATCAGGGTCATTGTACAAAGAATATTGGGCGAAGAAAACTTTGCCGCGCCCCTCAATGCAATGGAAAGAGAGCGGCTCTTTACGGAAATCCAGGATGAAGTAATGGGACTCGGCCCACTTGAACCTTTTCTTAAAGATCCTGCTGTTTCCGATATCCTGGTTAATACATACAAACATATCTATGTGGAAAAACTGGGTAAGCTGGAACCTACTGATGCAAGGTTCAAAGATGATGCTCACCTGATGAAAATTATTGATAAAATCGTTTCTGCCGTGGGACGGCGCATTGATGAGTCTTCTCCTATGGTAGATGCCAGGCTCTCGGATGGTTCCAGGGTCAATGCAATTATACCCCCTGTAGCTGTTGACGGGCCCTCGGTTTCTATCAGGCGTTTTGCCGTAAATCCCCTGGAATTAAACGATTTGATCATGCTGAAAACATTGACTCCTGAAATCGCTGAAATTTTGAAAGGAGTTGTCAAGGCAAAGCTGAACGTCTTGATTTCAGGAGGCACCGGCAGTGGTAAAACCACTTTGTTAAATGTTCTTTCCCGGTTTATTCCTGAAAACGAACGGATTGTTATTATCGAAGATGCTGCGGAATTACAGGTAAAGCAGGAACACTTGGTGCGGCTGGAAAGCAGACCTCCAAACATAGAGGGAAAGGGTGAGATTACGCAGAGAGAACTTGTGAAAAACAGCTTAAGGATGCGTCCTGATCGCATTATTGTGGGGGAGGTCCGCGGGAAAGAGGCGTTTGACATGCTTCAAGCCATGAACACCGGACATGATGGGTCTTTAACAACTGTCCACGCCAACTCTCCCCGCGATGCCCTGTTGCGGCTCGAAACTATGGTGGCTATGGCAAACCTCGATATCCCGAGTGAGTTTCTGAGGAAATTTGTCAGCTCCGCCATCAATGTTGTTATTCAGGTATCCCGCCTGACTGATGGAACAAGAAAACTGGTGTCTTTGGAGGAAATCACGGGAATGGAGGGAAACATGATTACCACGCAAGAAATCTTTTCATTCCAGCAAAAAAGTATAGATGAGAATGGTAAAATAGAAGGAGAATTCAGATTTCATGGTATTCGGCCTAAATTCATCGATAAATTTACTTTAGCCGGAATAGAGATTTCCAATGATCTTTTTAATGCAGCAGTTTGAGTTTGAATGGAGGTAGCCGTTCACGGCTTACGAATGGAGTTAAAGAATGAAAATCCTTATTGCCATAATTATATTCGCTGTGTCAATCTTTGTTACAGAAATGATTGTCTATGCTTACAGAACCATGCGCAACCCGGACCGCAAAAAGATCCGGAAAAGGCTGAAAACATTTTCCTCCAGAAAAAACAAAGATGGACATCCTGATATTCTACAGAAAAAACTGCTAAGTGATGTTCCCTTTCTGAACAAAATTCTTTTGCGCATTCCGGGGCCCCAACGGTTAGACCGGTTTTTACAACAGGCTAATGCGCAATATCGTCTCGGTGTTTTTATATTACTTACAATTATCCTTGCGCTGACAGGCTTTTTTGCCGGAGTTTTAATCACAGGCAACTATACCCTCTCCATAGTAATTGCGCCGGCACTTGCTGGAATTCCTTTCTTTTATCTTTGCCAAAAGAAAAAGAAAAGAATGGAAAAATTTCAGAGACAACTGCCTGAAGGTCTGGAATTGATTGCCCGTTCATTAAAAGCAGGCCATTCCTTTCCAAGCGGCATGAAGCTGGCTGCCGATGAGTTTGACGACCCGCTTGGCCCTGAATTTGATGAGACCCTGAATGAAATCAACTTTGGGGTAAGCGTTCCTGATGCATTGAAAAATCTTACAGATCGAATTGATTGCCCTGACTTGAAATTTTTTGTCATTTCCGTGATTTTGCAGCGTGAAACCGGTGGTAACCTTGCCGAGATTATAGAGAGCCTATCTTATATTATACGTGAAAGGTTTAAGCTCTATGGCAAGGTCAAGATTCTGGCTGCTGAAGGGAAATTATCGGCTATAATCCTTGTTGCCATACCTTTTCTTCTCATAATTATTCTTCGTTTCATAAATCCGGATTATATCAACACCCTGCTTTCTGAGCCTGCCGGGAGAATAATGTCCGGCATAGCAGCATGTATGATGGTGATGGGAATTCTTGTGATGAAAAAAATGGTTAATATTAAAGTGTAATTTAGTACCTAAATTGAGCGATTAGCTGTTAGCTGTTAGCTATTAGCTATTAGCTTAAAAGATCAAACTTATAACATATTCAGCTAATAGCTAAACGTTAAACGCTAATCGCTCAACTTATAACCTGGAGGAGCAGGAAATGGCATCCACGATTTCAAATATTCCGATTTTAATTTCCGCATCAGCTTTTCTGGCAGTGCTTCTGTTTTTTGCGGGATTATATCAATATATTCGTCAAAATGCCAGGGCGCGTGAGCTGACAGAAAAAGTGCGGAAAACTGGTGAAAACAGAAATACGTTCAATAAAGAAAAATCATCTTCAGAAACCAGAGACGCGGCCCAAAAACCAATCCTAAATTTCTTGATTTTATTAGGTAAACGTCTGATCCCGAAGCAAGTTGCAGATTATGCTCAAATGAGAACCAGGTTTCTTATGGCCGGCCTGCGTAGCGCAAATGTTCCAGCTCTTTTTTGGGGAAGCAAATTTTTGTTCGCATTTTCTCTGCCCGTCTGTTTCATTCTTGGAATCATTTTTTTAAAACCTGTTGATGGTTCCACAAAGCTGTTTATCTCTTTTTTCCTTGCCTTTTCAGGCTACTATTTGCCTGATATCTGGCTGCGCATGAAAACCTCTGCCAGGAAAAACAAGATATTTGAAGGAATTCCTGATGCGCTTGATCTGCTGGTGGTCTGTGTGGAAACTGGCATGGGGCTGGATGCAGGCATAAACCGGGTGGCAAAAGAAATAAAGTTAAGCAACGAGGTGTTGAGTGAAGAATTCAATATCCTGAACCTGGAAATAAGAGCAGGAAAGTCGCGTGAAGACGCGCTGAGAAACCTGGCCGAGCGGACCGGTATTGAAGACATTCACAGCCTTGTGACCCTGTTGATCCAGACGGACAAATTCGGCACCAGTATTGCCCAATCTCTGAGGGTTTTCTCTGATTCCTTTAGAACAAAAAGGTTTCAGAAAGCAGAGGAGATAGCAGCAAAGCTGCCGGTAAAGCTAATGGTGCCTTTGATTTTTTTTGTTTTTCCGTCCCTGTTTGTTGTAATTTTGGGGCCGGCAGCTATTCGCATATACCAGGTACTTTTGCACCCTTAGGATGTATTTGATAGTTTACGGTTATCAATTCACGGTTAAAAAAACAGAAGGTTTATAAATATTGTACAAGAATCGGCTGTGGAGCTGAGAACACAGATTTATATTCCACGAGAGGTTAGAGAACAATGAAGAAATTAAGGCAATCAACCGTGAACCGTAAACTGTAAACTGTGAACTGTGAACTGTGAACCGTAAACCGTAAACTGTAAACCGTTGTTTAAAGAAGACCGGTGTTAAAGAAAGCCGGCAGACAGGAATCGCTGATGATATATTTACGGAACAACAAAGGGGTTGCCGCAGTTGAGTTTGCGATTTGCCTTCCAATTCTAATTTTACTGCTTTTTGGTTTAATTGAATTCGGGCTCTTGTTCTATAACCAGCAGGTAATCACCAATGCGAGCAGGGAAGGGGTTCGCGCGGGTATAACAGGAGAGATGACCGATGATGAAATCAAAAACATCGTTCTGACGTACTGCAACCACAACGAAGGTCCCGAAGACAACGAACTGATTAATCTGAATGGATCCGATGAATTGCAGACAGGCGCGGTTACTGTCTCTGCGCCGGATGGAAACAATGACCGTACCGTCAGCGTCACTTATGATTACAATTTCTTGTTCGCCGGCATTCTGGGCTTTACCGACAAAACCCTGTCTGCACAAACCATAATGCGAATGGAGTAAACAAAAACAAGGGTAATTAAAAATGCAAAAAAAGAGTATTTTCTTTAATCAAAAAGGCGCAACAGCAGTTGAATTTGCGATTGTTTTATCCTTACTCATTACCCTGATTTTCGGCATAATTGAATTCAGCTTGTTCATCTTCAACCGCCAGGTCATTACCAATGCAGCCAGGGAAGGGGCACGCGCCGGAATCGTCGCGCGCCCGGAGCGGCTACCCAACGTCGGGATTCCACCCGACGTTGGGATTAGCGATGTCGTGATTGCTTTCGCTGAACAACATCTGGTTACCTTTGGCAACACCGAGAACCCATTAACGATTACCATCAAGCCAGTTGATAATGATCTGTCGGACGGATTGGACACAGGTTGCCGATGCGTAGTATTCGAATACGAATACAATAGCATAGACTACCGATGCGAATTGGAGGTAACGGTGGACTACACATACGAATTTCTCTTTTTATCTAATCTGGGGATCGGCCCCATAAATTTACGGGCCATATCAGTGATGAGGATGGAATAATGAGGAAGCAAATGAAATACTATTTCAATTTTTTTGAAAAAGTCAGGAATCAGGCCGGTGTTTCCGCGGTGATCGTTGCCATTGTTCTGACCATGCTAATCGGTTTTACAGCATTGGCGGTTGATGTGGGTTATTTGTATGTCACTAAAAACGAGCTTCAGAACGTGGCCGATGCCGCGGCATTAGCAGGGGCTGGCTATTTGGGCTCGATATATAAGGGGCTCTCCTATGATGAGCAGCAAACGCACGAGTTTTCTCGATCTGATATTGTGGGTGTCGCCCAGCAGGTCGCCCTCAAAAATCAAGCAGCCAGAATGAATATAGTTATCAATGATGCCGATGTGACCATCGGCACTTGGGTTTTGGACCCTGTTGATGAGAAATATAAACTGTTTCCAACGCTGGCTCCAATTGTCGGCCCGGATGCTGTGAGGGTTATCGCACGACGGGACGGCATTGCCAACGGTCCGATCCTTACTTTTTTTGCCCGAATCTTCAACATAAATACCGTGAATGTGTCTGCAGATGCTACCGCAGCCTTAACCGGCCCGGCCACAGTCGGAAAGCTTAAGGTACCCTTTAGCCTGTCTGAAAACAACTTCCCAAATGATTGCTCAGACCCAATTATCTTTTCGCCGACTGCTGACAGTTGCGCGGGTTGGCACAATTTTTTTGATCCGGTCAATGCCAGCACAATGGCAGACAAATTGCTCGGGCTGATCACAGGCGATGGTGTGGATGAGTTCGGCAATACTAATAGTGATTGCCTCCTCGCGCCCTGTGGATGGGCATGGCTGGATGCGAACTTTGATATGAAAGCCACCCCTGATGCCGAAATTACTCCTGATGCCGGAATAGGAGATGAGTTTAACCACCAGGGTGGAACAGTTGCCAGTCTGTTTCTTGGTGGCAGGCTGGGTGATAGGGAAAATGATATCAACCTGCCGGAGGAAATCCTCGGGGATGCAAAACACCCGGCGCCGTTTCCGGCCTTGTTTGACTATTTCCGGCGTCGTGACAATGATGGCAACGACAGCATCTGGACATCAACGGTTCCTGTTTACGAAGATGATGAGCTTTGCGAGAACCCGAACGATGCCATCCCGATAGTAGGTTTTGCTATCATCGAAATCCACATGCCAAACCCGCCTCCGGATTCATCGGTAAGCGTAAACGTATATTGCGATCTCATTTTTATTGACGGACGTGGCGGGGGTGGAGGCTATGGCAACCTTAAGGGAATCATTCCTAATTTGGTGGAGTGAGAAATAGAAATTAGGAAGAGATTAGAATAGAAATTGGAAATTAGGGAGAAATGAAAAGGAGGTTTCATAATGGCTCATCTGAAAAAATTATTGATAGCATTTTGCCTGCTTGCGTCTGCATCGTTTGTGGAAGCGTCAGGCGTTATTTCAGAGCAGATATATTTTCTGGAGGAAGATGGCCGGCACGCATTGATATATACGACCAGCCGCACCGACTACTCCAATTACAACATGTGGTTTCGGAACAGGGAAGGCTATGAAACAGAGGATTACATCAAAGATTTTCTTTACATCTATCCGAATGAATACACATGGGATACGGTTTCAAAAAACGGCTATACCCTTCTAAAAATGCCCGGAAGAAGCTTCGCCGGCATGGAGCGGGTTGAACTTGAAGCCGGCCTGCAGGTCACTGAAGATGGTGTGTATAATTTTAGTAATTACCGAAATAAAGTAAAAACGCCTGACGGCCATTACGGACTCTGGAACAGCCCCGACAACTTTAAAAAGATCTCTTATTCATGGGTGTTTCCCGCAAACCTGGAACCAATTGAATACAAAGCCAATCGCGAAGGCAAATGGGTGCACAGGCACAATACTGTCACATATTATGGATCAAACGTAAATGATCTTGAGTTTCAGATAACATACCGCCCGTCCACTCATGAAACCTATGATGCGCTTAAAGAGAAACTCGCAACTGAAACCGAGATCGAGGTTGAACAGGCGCCCACGGGCGTCAAGATTACGGTGGCAGCAACTGTGCTCTATCCGTCCGGGATCGCAGTATTGTCTGACAGAGGAAAGTCCGTGCTTTGCAAGGTGGCGGAAACACTCAAGGATCGCAGGAATGTAAATATCATAGTCGAAGGACATACCGACAATGTGCCGATCAGCCCTAAGCTTGCATCAACATTTGCAACAAACTGGGAGCTGGCTTCTGCTCGTTCCATAAATATTATACACTTCCTCGTAGAAAAAGGGATAGAGGAGTCTCGTTTTGGGTCGGGGGCATTCTCCTTTCAGCGACCAATTGCTTCTAATGACACAGAGGAAGGCAAGGCAAAAAACCGCCGGATCGAACTGTTGATTGAGGAGAATGGCGGGGAATAGAAGCGTGGAATAACCTGTGCGGTTAGCCATTAGCTATTAGCATTGAAAAGGCATGGAAATGAGAGATTTTAGAGAACTTAAAGTATGGGAGAAAGCCCATCGTCTTACACTACAGGTCTATAGAATCACAAAGAAGTTCCCTTCTGATGAACGATTTGGACTTACGGTTCAGCTACGCAGGGCTGCGGCATCCGTTCCGACGAATATCTCTGAAGGTTGCGGAAGAGATAGTGAGCGAGAACTTGCCAGGTTTATGAGCATCGCTGCCGGATCTGCAAGCGAGGTGGAATATCAGATGCTTCTCGCTTGCAATCTCAATTATATACAGGATGAAACACATAGAGAGCTTAATCAACAGGTCAATGAAGTAAAGAGGATGTTGAACAGTTTTATCCAAAAGCTAACCGCTAATGGCTAAAAGCTAATGGCACGATTTAAGTTTAAAAATTGAGAAAAAAGGAGAACATGATGAAAAAACATCTTTTTTTTGCTGTATTAGTGGTGGTAATATTTTATAGCACATCGCTGTATGCGGGGCAGGACCATCTTGACCATTTCTATGTTGGAATTGGAGGTTCTTATGCTGTTGAGGATTTTGATGATAGTCCTGATTTTGACAATTCATGGGGAGCAAATGCAAAAATCGGTTATCACACACACCCTCTGTTAGACATTGAATTAAACTTTGACTACCTGAATAAATTTGAATATAATATTGTTGATCTGGAGATATTCACATGTATGTTTGTACTGAAAGGGTATTTTCCGATTTCCACTGAAAAAGTAAAGTTATCAACAGTTGTCGGCGCAGGACTTATGCATGCTGATTTTAAATCGGATGACGAGATAGATTTGTGTGGCAAGGTTGGATTAGGATTAGACTTTTTTGCATTTCAAGACATTTCTCTCGGCATTGAAGGAAACTACACATTTGGATTTGGCGATCTTGATGAGATTAGGTATTTCAACTTCACTATAGGAGCTGCTTATCATTTCTGAAAAAATATAGTAACCGTTCACGGTTGAAAAAAACCCAGAAGATAGAGGAGAATTATGGGGTCATCTTTTGAAGATTTAGAAGTTTGGAAAAAATCTTGTAGGTTATCAGTACGTCTTTATAAATTATTAGAAACAGTTTACGGTTTACAGTTGCTGGTTAACCGTAAACCGGTAACTGTAAACCGGTAACAGTTTTCAATCGTTGCTTAGTTCATTGAAAAAACTGTGAACTGTGAACCGACAACCGTGAACCGTTATAAACACAATAGAGGTTGACGAATGAAAACAATACACATCAGAATATTTTTTCTCATAATAACTCTAATGGCCGGCATTTTATCAGGTTGCGCCGCACAGGAGCAAAATCTGCGGACACAAGGCAGATACGAAAATCTTTTTGAACCCGCAGATAAAAAAACTTTGCCTGAGATGACAAGCGATGAGTTTGAAAAATCAGGGGATGCCTTTTTGAGCAGAGGTAATCTCCCCAGGGCTTTAGTGCAATACGAAAAATCTTTGCAACTCAACCCTAACAATATCGAACTCGTTTATAAAAAAGGTCTGTTGTTTGTTATTGGTGGCCTGAATGAAGACGCTATTAAAGAATTCCAAAAGGTCATTAAAAGAAGACCGTGGCATGCTTTAGCTTACAAGGGGATGGGCCAGGCTTTATTTCAAATGAAGAAATATGACGAAGCGGAAAAGAATTTTCGAGATGCCATAGCACGGGATCCTAAGCTTTGGAAAGCTCACAATTCTTTGGGTATTATCTATGACTACAAAAAAAGATATGACATGGCCATTCATAAATATAACAAAGCAATCAGTCTGAAGCCTGATGAGGGATTTTTGTACAATAATCTGGGTGTATCCTGGTCCCTGGCGGGAGATTACGAAAAAGCAATCAATGCATTTAACACGGCATTAGAAACAAAATATTCCAAAAGCAAAACTTATAACAACCTGGGCATGGCTTTATCTAAACTGGGGAGATACCGGGAAGCATTGGAGGCTTTCAGAAAAGGAGGAAATGAGGCTCAGGCTTATAATAACCTGGGATGTATTTATTTAGAAGAAGGAAGGTTTGAAAAAGCGACTACCTGTTTTGAAAAAGCTATAGAGATTAACCCTGGTTTCTATACCAGAGCAAGCGAAAACTTAAAAAAAGCCAGAATAGATGATGATGAATGGTATTAGGGCTCGGTCAAAAATAATTTGGTAGAATTTGCGCCCGAATTTGCCGAGCCCTAAGAAGATACATAAACCCCTCTTTTCAGGCTCTTGATCTTGCCCTGTTTCTTAGCTCTAAAAATACAATTTCGTATCTGTTTGTCATCAAATCCTGTCTTTTCTCCAATAAGCGCGACAGTTACACCTTTTTTGCTGCTCCTGATAATTCCGACAACTATGTCAAATGGAGATTCAGCTTTTTTTCCGGGAGCAGCCTGCTTTGCCGCTGTTTTCTTCCCGGATTTACCAGTTATGGATTTGGCTTTAGTTTTCTTAGGCGCACGGCTCAACAGCTTTTTCTTCTTCATTGATTTTTTTGTAACTTTAGCGCTCTTTTTAATGGGAACAACAGGTTCTTCCATGTCAATGCCAAACACATCCGCCAGATCTGATTCTGCAATGACTCTTTTTGTTTTCTTTTTGGCCTTTTCGAGCAGCTTGCGGGTCTTGTCTTCCACGGCCTCGGTTACCAGATCCTTCATCCTGACTTTTCTGAGCTTGAAAAACAGACTTGGGTCTTCATCAAGCCTTGCGCCTATGCCATACAGAGTGGCAGACACATGCTTGCACATATATGCCCAGTCAGGACAACTGCAAGAAAATTCTATGTCTTTTGGTGACGGAAACAGGCCCGTGCCTTGTTCCATAAAGATTTCACTTAATGCTTTGGGAAATTTTCCCTCCAAAAGCTCCTGCAAAGAATCCAATTTGCCTCCGCAAGCGGTCTTGATATCCTGCCAGATCTTTTCGTCAATCGCCTTTATCTCAACAATCACAGAATATGGCTTTGCTCTTGTCCCCTGAACCAGGGCTTCGACCTTTCCTGAATCTATCTGAAGATCCAGCACTGCTCCATGACGCACATAACTCCGCCCCCGGCCGATTCGATTGCTGTAGTCTGCATATCGTTCAAGATTTTGGTTCCATGACTTGCCCCACCACGACAAGGCAATAGCGCTTCCTTCAATGACAACCGGGTTAATGCCGGGATTTTTCTTTTTAAGCTGCTTCAGCTTTTTGGCTGCTTTTGCTTTTTTCTCTGCAACAGATACATAACGCGGATAATATCCTCCCCAATAGCCCATAACTATCTCCTGTTCTTTTGGAGCCTGTTTGAAAATTTTCAAACAGACTCTTACAACGTCAATCTAAAGAGATCTACTAAATCATCATCTTTCATTTCGGTTATCCAGCCACCACTGGTGCCGGCAATAACGTCCTGTGACAATCTTGATTTTTCTTCCAGCATCATGTCAATTCTCTCTTCCACAGTACCTTTGGTCAAAAACTTGTGTACAATAACATTCTTCTTCTGACCGATGGAAGCCCTGACATTATAATCCTGTTACAGTATGTGAGATTTTTTATCGCTTTAGCTTGTTTAATAAAGCAGAAAAAATATATGTTTGCAATCTCCGATCGTTATAAGATTGAGATTTAAGCTGCGCACCATAAGGAAGGTGGACGAAATAACTTACTCAACTATGCATCACAGCTTCAGGCCACCTTTGCCCGATCTCAAATCACAAAAATATCAAAATAGCCCGCTATTCCATCAACTTTTGTGATCTGAGATCGAACAAATCTGACCCAAATCTATGCGCCTACTTGTGGAAGTTAATTCGTCCACGTTCCTAAGCTTAGTATTTTAAAATTGTGACAAAATTGCTTAATGCACGTTCGCAAAAGACTTTTTGTAAATCTATCTCCGCAAGAGCTTCAGGTGTGATACATTCAAATCAGGAAACTGTTTGAACGCATTAGATATCATTAAGAAAGAACCTGTCAGGATTATGTATTTCTCTATAAAATTTCGCTGGACTGCAATCATATATTTAAATTCGCGGCGAGTTCTTTCTTTATGATATGTTATGCGAGAGTTTTTCATGGTTTTAATGTATTATACCTGAAGCTCGCGCACAGCCTATTTGTTTCATAAGGCTAAAATGTTAAATAATTTTCACTTTCTTGAATCTTTATACCATTTAAAAGTAATCTCAAGCCCTTTTTCAAACAAATAATCAGGTTCAAACCCAAGCGCCGATTTTGCCTGTTCTATACTTGCAACTGATTCTATAATATCTCCCGGCCTTGATGGTATGTATTCGGGTTCAATCTTTAAGCCGGAAAAAAGGCTTATCATATCCCAGAGACTATTTATACTAACATGTTTGCCGGTCCCTATATTGAATATTTGTCCGGCTGCATCATCTTCTGTTGCGGCAAGCAGATTAGCTTTTACAACATCTTTAACAAAAACAAAGTCTCTGTACTGTTTTCCGTCGCCGTATATTAGAGGAGGCTTTTTTGAAACAGCCTTGGTCATGAAAATCGATATAACACCTGAATAAGGTGATGATGGGTCCTGTCTTGGACCATATACGTTAAAATAACGGAGACAGACTGTTTCAAGCCCATACAGGTCATGGTAGATACGCGCATTAAGTTCTCCGGTAAGCTTTTGAACGGCATAAGGGCTCATTGGTTTCAACGGCATGTTTTCATGTTTTGGTAAAAGCGGGTCATCTCCGTAAACAGCACTTGAACTTGCAAGAACAACTCTTTTTACTTTATTTTGTCTTGCAGAATCGAGCACAAAAAGTGTTCCCATGTCGTTTATAAATGCGGAATCAACCGGATTATCTACAGTTTTTGTTACAGATACCATTGCCGCCTGATGGAAAATTACCTCGCAGTTTTTAGCAGCTTTCATTAAAATTTTTTGATCTTGTATATCGCCTTTGTAGAAAGTGATTTTATCTTTTACTTGTTCCAGGTTGGAAAGACTGCCGGAAGACAAGTCATCAAGAACCACTACATCGCATCCCTTTGCGACAAGAGTATCGACAAGATGAGACCCTATAAAACCGGCACCACCGGTAACAAGAACTCTGCTCAAACTAAAATTCATAATTTCTTCCTTTTTACTTTCACCTAAATTGAGCGATTTTTTACTCGACTTGCACCAATCTATTGCGCATCAAGGACTTGCGAAAAGTCTTGACATATCCATTGGTATACCTACGCTTTTCGCAAACCTTGCTGCATCAAAATTTTGGCACATTTCTTCGCAAAAAATTGCTTAACTTAGGTTTTATCGTAACAATTTTTTGCGAAAATATTATTATGATCAATACATATCATCGAAGAAAGAAACTCGCAAACAGTATTGATGCTTTTTACAATCACCTATAGACTTTCAGATAATTAATTTCACTACGTTATCAGTCGTCGACGTATAACTAATACGCCTTCCTCCTTCTGGCCTTGTGAAATCAATTATCTGAAAGTCTATGTACTTTGGATAAACCTGAAAAGTGCTTTGCATCCCAACTTATTTTTGACCGAGCCTTATCTTAAACATTTTTTCAGCCTTTGGCTGATATCTCTACCAATACTTTCTGCATCTTTCGCCGGCACTTTATTGGCAGTGAAAATTGTAGGCCACTCTAAGACAGCCTCATGAACCTCCATTACTACTTCCTTGGCCTGTTGTCGTCGTTTTAACCCGAAATGCCCGGCCTCCTGCAGGAATGTTTCAAGATCAGGCGGCCTGTTATCAAGCCCGATGCGCAGCACATGTTCCCTGTTAAAACCGATGTTCGGCACCAGGTCGAATGCAGGGCTCAGTCTCCAGCCCTCATCATTGTGCAACATAAGGAAATTTTTCAGGTGGTCATCGGTGTTGCCGATCATTGCATTGAAGACCATTTGCCTGTAAAGCTTGTGAAGATCCCGCGCAGGTAAAGCAGATACATGCCTAATTGCTTCCGCCAAGTCCCTGTAGCCAGCATAGTAATATCCATCGGCCTTGAGCAGTGACTGCATGCTGACCATGTGATTACGACCGCCGGCTTCGTTGATATCAAACCGTTTAACCAACAGGCATTTTCTGGAACCCAACGCTAAAAGCCTGCTATCGGCTGTTTCGATGCCTGCCCTGCGGCCTAACTTCATAGCGGCGGCCTCCAGGCTGACAACGTCCAGTTGATCCCCAATGTCATTCAAAATAAGGTAGTCCCTACAAAACAGTGCGGGTTAATAATTTCAGTAAGTTACATATCATGTCTTATGGCAGCATATAGTGAAAAATCAGGTGTTTACAAAGTAAAACAGGGCGGTATTCTCAAACCTGCACTGCTTTGTAGGGACTACCGTAAATCGACTTGGATCCACATAGGTTTCTACTAATAGGGGCTTAAAGTTAAATTTTACTTCCCAATCACCGGCAACATTTGAAAGCGCTATCGACAAACATTTTGAACCCAGGTTCTGAATGTTTATCCAAGGAAAAATCAGCATGCGGTTATTATTAAGGACCCAATTTAAACTTTGGACGCAATAATGCCAGCACCCGATCCATTATAGTGCCGGCATCGCCTTCGGCCTTTTTGACCCATTCAACTACGAGTTTTTTCATACAGCAGTTTGCCCTCCTGCATAATCTCCTTTATAAAAAAATCTCCCTGTCTCAATCTGCGGGCCTCCGAACAAGGAGATCAAGAGGAAAGGATCGCTTTATGGCCCTTCGAATCTCAAAAGACTGTTGATGGGGTCGGCTTTTAAAATCCATCACCACCAGAATATCCACATCGCTGTCTGGAGTCGTGTCTCCTGAAGCATGGGAACCGAACAGGATAACACGTTCCGGACTGAATCGGTTGACAATATCATTAACAAAACTTTTTATTTCATCTTCAGTAACTGTTTTCATTAGAATCTCCTTGATGAAATGTGTCACCTGGAGAAACGTAGCAAAAGAGCCAAACCCCACAAAGAATCAACACGAGACAAGCTTTATATTTCATATTCTTCCCTCCTGTCTTGAGTTTTAAGTTATTAAAACTCTTTATAATAATTGCAAGTTGATGTCAAAGATTTTGATAGCTTTTCGTTCAACGACAAGGTAAACAGGACGGCTATGCTTTCGGGGGCTTTTTGGGTTTTTAATTCCGGATGTTGGCTTGTAGAAAAAACTCAAACAAAGGCAGGGGAATATAAAATCGGCCATCTTCTTCTTTAAAATCCTGTTTGGTCACAAGTATCATTTTTTGAGTATTGTATTTTTTTGTAAAATTACGCATTGCAACCGGCAACCCTGATACTTTGTTCTGGAATTTCACTTCAATGACATCCCTGGTTTGGCCGTAATCAACAATAAAATCAATTTCCGCTTTGCTGATGGTTCTATAGAAAAATAAATTATCTTCTGTTACATAGTGTCGCAAGGCTGCAAAGGCAAGGTTTTCTGCTTCCTGCCCGCTGATATCATTGTATGTTGCAGGAAAGCGATTCAGTATAAAATTGCGCAATCCACTATCATTAATAAAAATCTTTTTCATCTTGGACACTTCTTTTCTTGTATTTACAAAAAAAGGCGCTAAAAAATGGCACACATATGTTCCCTGCAGGATATCCAGGTATTTATTCAACGTGTTAATTGCAATGCCCAGTGTATTGGCCAGAGACTGCTTGATTAGAAGATTGGCTGTTTCTGAACATAAAACCTTTATCAGGCTGTTGAATGCGGCTACATTTTCAACCCTGAGGAATGCAATGATATCTTTTTGGATATAGGTTGAAAATAATTCCCGGATAAGTGTTTTTTTAAGATCATAATCCTCAGTGGTTACAATTTCAGGATATCCACCAAACCGCGCAAACCGGGTAAATAAAATTTCAAGTTTTGTTTTATGCACATCGTAAAGTATTTTCCATTTATCATAGCTGTAAGCTGTTTCTGCAAAAGCCTTTTGAATACCCGGTTCTCTGCACCTTACAACCTCTGTAAAAGATAAGCGACCTATCGGAAATTCTATTTTGCGGCCCGTTAAAAACTCACTGTTTTTTGTAATCTCAAGGGATGAAGAACCGGAGACAATAAACTGGATTTTATGACGGTACTTATCATGTAGAACTTTGATAAATCTTCCGGCATCATTAATATATTGAAACTCATCGATAAAAACGTACACTTTGGCAACTGAAAAATCTATTTCGCTTTCAAGCCGGGCCATGAAGTGCTGTGGGGTTTTAAATATGGAATTATCAAAATCTTCGTCCGCAGAAATATAAAAGGTGGTCTTGCCTTGCCTGGTGAGATATGCCTGAATCTCATCCATAATAGTGGTTTTACCTACCTGCCTGGCGCCTTTAAGAATTAGAACTTTTGCGCTATCCAGACTCTTTATTAACGTAAAAAAAATATCTCTTGTTATCTGCATTGCTGAATCCTCCGCTCATTATTTATATCGGTTTATTATCATGACGTTGATATTAATACAAGGTATTTTTATCAACACTATGATATTTATCTCGGATAATTATATTAATGAGCCGTCCAACT
>Ga0255422_1082_pt1 | contig 20492 bp, 24 predicted proteins | sample ANMaggSeSYBR02D3_FD_182631 | JGI IMG/M metagenome (GOLD analysis project Ga0255422, IMG submission 182631) | Sediment cell enrichment communities from methane seep in Santa Monica Basin, California, United Staets - ANME aggregate JGI... | ecosystem: Environmental > Aquatic > Marine > Cold seeps >... | reverse complement strand
CTTCTGATGTCCTGTTATCCAGAACAAGCTTTTTATTTTGCATCTATCCCCCACCAAGGTAAAAAGGATATACAAGGTTATACCGCGTATTTGTCGAAATAGCCTTATATTCAATATCTATATTCATCCGTTCCTTTTTGTTATTATCAGGATTAGCATCAACGTTTATCAGTTTAATTCTTGGTTCCCATTTTTTCAAAGCCTCTTCGACATAAAATATTACAAGTGTCGCAGTGGATATATTATTTGCAGAAAAAACAAGTTCATGTATCCCACATCCAAAGTCAGGCCGCATAACACGCTCACCTTTTACAGTACCAAGGATTAACAGTATAGATTCTCTAATAGATTCTTCATACTCTGACCAGATAACTTTTCCGGATTCAACTTTCAATGGAAATCCAAAACCGACTCCAAGAAAATCCTTTTCCATTCATATCACCCTATAAATACCGTACCTACTGCAATTACCGTACCTACTGGCATATCTGCAGGATCATTGCAGGTCATTGCCGTGTCACCATTCCTTGCAGCCATTTTTCCATTAATCTTTACCGTGACGCTTCCCATTTTTATAGTTGCTTTGTTTGAGGGAGGCTTCTGGAACGGTCCGCCTTGTGGAATATGGGGTGGAAGATTCGAAGCCATTGAATCAACTGTTGCAGCCGGCATACCCATTATCTTTACATCAGCACTGAGACTATTATCAATAATACCCATAAAAGGATGAGGTAGTGGAGTTGGAACCGGACCCCCTGGTGTTGGTATCATAATAATGTGAATATCTATTGCTGTGATCTGATCTCCCTGTTTAGCTGCCGGTAGTCCCATGATTAATTAATATTCACCATTGCCCCTTTAATGTTCAGATTGCCTGATGCTTTAACATCCACACTGGAAGTAGCCTCAATCTTGGTAGATGCAGTTGATTTTGTCACAATATCCATTGCTTCTATAGTTACCTTTCCGTTAGGTGCTGATAATTCGATGTCTTTATCAGACTTGATAGAGATCTTATTATTCTTTGTATCTATGATTATCATATTTTTTTGGGTTTTATCCATGATTTTTATCTGTTCTGATCCATCACTATCATCAAGTGTTATCACATGCCCGCTCCTGGAGCGGATCACTCTTATGTTATTCTTTCCATCACTGTTATTTTCAGGAGGTACATCTTTTCCATTCCACAATGATCCGATGACATACGGCATGTTAATATCACCATATTCAAAAGCCACTAACACTTCATCATCAACTTCTGGTAAGAAAAATGCACCTCTCTCTTTTCCTGCCATAAAAGATGTTACTCTTGCCCAGTTCGATTCATCTTCACCACTTAAACGGGGGATCTTGACCTTTACGCGTCCAAGTTTTTCAGTATCTTTATTATTAGTAACAATTCCAACTACAACACCGTATATTCTTGAATCTGATCTTTTTTTCTGCTCTAAGATATCAGTAATACTCATATGCCGGTTCTCCTCACTTTAAAGGTTGTTGTATATGCTCCTTCCTTGATTGAATGTACTGTAGAGGTCACATAAAATATTCCGCTGATCCTTTCTCCGAACCCTTTGATCTCGACAGTCATACCTGCTCTAATCCCAGGATTCCCCATACATTCTCCCTCACCGGATATGAACTCTTTAAGCATAAGGTTATATTTTGCTTTTGCAATATTCTGCGCTTCATCAATATCAGTGATCATATCATCCACAATGCAAACAGATGATGATCCAAAAGCACTCTGTGAAAAGTAATAACCTGATTCTTTACCCCCCATCCTGGTATTCTCACTTCCGCTTGAAACAGTAGATATTATCTCTTCTTTTTTCTTGATGTCCCAGCCTCTTACTTCAATCTGGCTTCCTTCAGTCAGTGTTTTTATCTGTACTGAAAAGCTATCAAGATCCACACCATACTCAAGAGTTAATTCAGGTGTTTTATCTTCCTGTGATTTTCGAAAGATAAATGTATCATTATTTACAAGCATCTCAAAGCCAATACGCTTTCCGCGTTCAAGTAAGAATTCGTAATTGCTCTGGTCATTCTGGAAAATATAAAGGTGGGTTTTTTGGGAATCTTCAACTTCAGGGGTTAGACCTACTTCCGAAGCAATGGATGAAGCGATATCGCTGTCTTTCATATCTGTAAACGAACGCCGCATTGTCCCGAATCTTAATCTATGAAGTTTATCATAACCTCTTATCTCTAAAAAAGCAGTATCAGAAAATGTCAGATCAAGTGCTGTGATCTCACCTGTCATTATTTCCACTGCACTGTCCATACCCATAGAGAGCTTGACAGTATCTCCCGGCTTGAAGCTTTCAAGATCAATCCCTCTCCATGTTCCTTCCATAAAATTAACAATATTCAGCTTAATAATAAACATTGCCGGGAGATTGATCTCATCCTCAAACGTAACATCTTTAACAGCCATCAGCAGTTCATCAGAAAGCTCATTTCCATCAAAGAGCAGCTTGAAACTGGCAACATTTATAATATTACCTTCCATCAGGCAGGACTCCTTAATCAGGTATTACTAATGTTTTTCCAATGTCGTGCGTCTGAGGAAATGCAATAGGGTCATCAATATTATTTTCATCAGCTATCTTTCTCCATAAAGCTGCATCCTTGAGTGCCCTATGAGCAATAAGATCAAGCCTATCACTGTTTTTTACTGTCCACACTTTCCTGCTGGCTCCGATCCCCATATACTCTGCATACTCCTTTGGAGTAGCAATAGATTTGAAAGTAAAGGTTAGTTCTGCTCTAACAGGTATCCCTGTTTCCAGGAACATTGTAAATTTCTGATCAAGTTTATGAATTATTCCTTTATATGTAAATTTACCCCAGACAAAAAGGCAAATCGGAGGCCTCTTTCGACCACGTCCTTCAACAGTAGGTAATAATAGTTTGGCAATCTTATTGGTTTTTACTCTTACATCAGATTGTGTTTCATATGTATCAAAAAATGATTTAACAGTAAAATCTTTAATTTCAACTTTATCAAAGGAAGGTCTTGATTCTTGTCCCTTTTTTTTAGGTTTAAATGTACCACTGAGTGAAACCGTATAATCCACAGGATTAAACATAACATCTAATATTTTGTTTCCGTCAACAGTGCCATCAAGTATTTTAATTTGAGCTTTTTCTACCATTAGAATAAACCTCTCCTGTCCTTTTCTATTGATATCTTTTTCTCGATTATCTTGTATACCTTATCAGCAATCATGTAAATTTCATGAACTGGTCTGTGCGGCGAGGATTCTTGTATCAGGTTTTCATTTATCCCTGTTGAATTTACACTTCTAACAGGTATGTTTTCAATTTTTTCCTGATCAATATCTGCATTTTGTGAAGTGGGCATATTGAGAACGGGATCGCTGGCATATGTGAGATCAACATCTTGTATTGGAAAATTCTTTTTATTAATTAGATCTTCTTCATTAAAAGAAGGATGTAATCCAATTATAAGGGGATGAATAACTCTTGAACCTATATTGTTAATATTGCTAATTTCCTGAAAATAATTGATGGCATTAGAACTTTTTTTAATTATGTGATTATAAAGTCTGGTATTATTAATAATTCTGCTTTGCTGTGAATTTGAAATATTTGCAGTTTCTTGAGATATATTATTATCTACAATTGATCTGTTTTTTTTAACGATTTGCAATAATCTAAAAAGATGGTTTTCATTAGTAAAATACCGTATTTCCGGATAAATCGGTTTATTAAATGTAGGAGCTGTATTCATAATATTTATAAATCTCTGTAAATAATTACTAACTATAGGATTTATTGAATTTACAGTAATTCCTGATGCTCCAATTGTCGTGCTTGAGATGGAAAATGATATGTCGTCTTCAGTCTCACAATGCTTATTAGTTATATGTTCATATGGTATAGTATTATTAATATTATTATTATTTACAATCCTGCCTTGCTTTGCAATTGAAATATTTGTAGTTTCTTGAGATATATTTTTATCTTCAATTGATCTGTTTTTTTCAATTATTTGTAATAATCTAAAAAGATGATTTTCATTAGCAAAATACTGCATTTCCGGATAAATCGATTTATTAAATGTAGGACCTGTATTTATAATATTTATAAATCTCTGTAAATAATTACTAACTATAGGATTTATTGAATTTACAGTAATTCCTGATGCTCTAACTGTCGTACTTGAGATGGGAAATGATATGTCGTCTCCAGTCTCATAATACTTATTAGTTATATATTCATGTGGTATAGTACTATAAATATTATTATTATTAATAATCCCGCTTTGCTTTTCAATTGAAATATTTACAGTTGTCTGAGGTATATTTTTATATATACTTAATCTGTTTTTTTTAATTGTTTGTAATAATTCAAAAAGATAGTTTTCATTAGTAAAATACTGTATTTCCGGATAAATCGGTTTATTAAATTCAGGACCTGTATTTTTAATACTGATAAATCTCTGTAAATAATTACTAACTATAGGATTTATTGAATTTACAGTAATTCCTGATGCTCTGACTGTCGTACTTGAGATGGGAAATGATATGTCGTCTCCAGTCTCATAATACTTATTAGTTATGTATTCATGTGGTATAGTATTATTTATATTATTATTATTAACAATCCTGCCTTGCTTTGAAATTGAAATATTTGCTGTTTCTTGAGATGTGTTTTTATCTGCAATTGATCTGTTTTTTTTAATTATTTGTAATAATCTAAAAAAATGTTTTTCATTAGTAAAATACTGTATTTCCGGATAAGTCTGTTTATTAAATTTAAAACCTGTTTTTATAATATTGATGAATCTCTGTAAATAATTACTAACTGTAGGATTTATTGAATTTACAGTAATTCCTGATACTTGAGTTATGTTTTTTTCTGCAATTGATTTGTTTTTTTTAATTAATTGTACCAATCTAAAAAGATGTTTTTCATTAGTAAAATACTGTATTTCCGGATAAATCGGTTTATTAAATTTAGAACCAGTTTTTATAATATTGATGAATCTCTGTAAATAATTACTAACTATAGGATTTATTGAATTTACAGTAATTCCTGGTGCTCTAATTGTCGTGCTTGAGATAGGAAATGACCTGGCATCTCCAGCTTCATAATACCTATTAGTAATATGTTCATGTGATATAGTATTATTAATATTAGTATTAACAATCCCGCCTTGCTTTGGAATTGAAATATCTGCTGTTTCTTGAGATATGTTTTTATCTGCAATTGATCTGTTTTTTTTAATTATTTGTAATAATTTAAAAAATTGGTCCTCATTAGCAAAATACTGTATTTCCGGATAAATCTGTTTATTAAATTTATGACCTGTATTTCTAATATTAATAAATCTCTGTAAATAATTGTTGGCTATATGATTAATTGAATATAAACTAATTTCTGATGCTCCAACTGTTGCGGTTAAAATGGGAAATGACTTGTAATCTCCAGTCTCATAATACTTATTAGTTATGTGTTCATGTGATATAGTATTTTTAATAATATTATTAACAATCCCGCCTTGCTTAAACATTGAAATATTTGCTGTTTTCCGAGATATATTTTGATCTACAATTGGAAAATATGAACAATATTGCCTGAATACTTCCGGATACTGTATATAAAAAGATTTGATGGAATTATTAATAAATATTTTATTATTTAAATTAATTTTCTTATTAACGCTTCTATTACCAAATAACCTGAGGAATATCAATGAAGGCAGCCGGCCTGAATTTCTGAAAATACCATATTTGCGAACTATATTTTTAGAAAAAGCAGAATCATCAATTCCAACAGACGGTTTTGATATTCTATCCAATAATATTTTAATAAATATATTGTATTTGTTCATTTTATTGCTTTAATTAAATGCTTATGAGCTAGTACCAATGTCTCACTTGCAACAGTACTATTTTTGGCATTGAACGTAGGTCCTTCCCATTTGATTGGATAAGCTTCGTAGAAATCGTAGTAGTCCAGGGTTTTATTTCCAGAGTAATCAAGTAGATAAATAGTCCCACTCTTTCTTTTAAATTTTCCGGATATTACAGTCTGATACCAGTCCCATAGTTTCAAATCTATAAGTCCACGCTTCAATGTAATGTTACTGTATTTGGTAAATTTTGGGAGTTTATATTCGTAGTTATTGACTCCTCCTTCTTTTATAGTTTCAACTTCAGTTTCAATTGTTAAGCCTGAAACATCGGTAAATCCGGCCGCAATAATACCTTCTATTTCCACTTTAAATCTATAGGCACTATAAGGGTCTGATCTTTTTCCTGTTGGCGACATAGCTTTCTCTAAACATCCACAAGACTTTTTGTTTTATTTGAATTCATTTTCTTATTTATTTTACTAACCTCTTCACACCACTGCTTACGCTCATTATGTTCCATATTTATAATGGTCTCATAATCCCAGTGGAGGTGATATGCCAAAAAGGCTACCTCCTCATATACATTATTGAGTGGGTAGCCTATAATTCCCCCGACGAGTTTGCCTCTATATCAAACTCATGCTCACATTTAGGGCATATCGCTTTGATAGTATTCGAACCGTTTTGATTGATCCTGTTGTACATATCCTGAAGGTATGCAAAGTCCACTGTAAAGAGTCCTTCAATAATCCTTGGATTTACCATCTTCAAATCTCCCAGACTGGTAATCACTCTGGAAAAAAGGATTACAGTTAAATATGCCGGATTATTCTGCACCCTTGGATCTTTCATAGGCAGTATCTCATCTGCCGCGGTAGCAAGTCTCATCTTACCTTCTTTATGAAGTGTGCCGTCTTCATCAGCAAATCCCATAGGTAAGGTAAAATCATATTCTGTCTGTAAGACTCCCATTTTTCTTCCTCTTAATTAAGCATTACTTTATTCGTTTGACTCCTTCATGTACTATTTCAAATGTTTCTATAACCACATCGTTCGCTTTTGCACTGAAATCAGATGGATCATATTTAGTAGGCCATGCTTCGTTAATATCCCATTGCGCCTTGTCATTACCTTCCTCATCGATCAAAATCAACGAGATGTTTTTTCTTGCTGTCATAGCGCCGGAATCTTCAACAAGCTTTTTCCAGTTATAAAGATCCATTGAATCAGTCAGCCCTCTTTTAAGTGTTATATTTCCATATTTGGTAAGTCCGGATAATTTTCTTTGAAACGGTAGATCCGTACCTTCTCTATAATCAGTTACATCTGTGGTTGAATCAGGGATTGTGGCTTCTGCAAAACTTGCTATTTGAATTCCATCGATCTCTACTCTGAACCTGAAATTCCTATATGGATCGTTTCTTTCTCCTGTTGCCATATTATTATCTCCTTTATGTTATTAATTCACATTACTTCGTTAATGTTTTCTGACTTATCCTGATTATTACGAATTCAGCCGGTTTTACAGGTGCTACTCCAATCTCTATGATAAGCTGTCCTGCATCTCTGACTTCAGGCGGATTATTCTCTTCATCAACCTTAACATAAAAAGCCTCTTCAGGAGTAGTTCCAAACAAAGCACCATCTCTCCAGACCCTTAAAAGAAATGCTGTAATATTCCTTTTTACTGATCCCCATAGAGAAGGAGTGTTCGGCTCAAAAACTACCCATTGAGTAGCTTCGTCAATGGATTCTTCAAGGAAAATAAAGAGCCGTCTGATATTGATATATTTCCATTCTGGATCGGCGGAGAGAGTTCTTGCACCCCATATGCAGATTCCTGATGACGGGAAGGAACGGATCACATTTATTCCCTGAGGGTTCAATCCGTCATGTTCACTTTTCGTGATTATCTTTTCAATACCAGTAACAGTATCAAGATAACCTTCTACAATGCCAGCAGGTGCTTTATGGACTCCTCTGACTGTGTCGGTCTTAGCATACGTACCTGCAACAGCTCCGGATGGAGGAACGGTTTTTATCCTTCCTGTTGCCGGGTCGGTGATTTTAATCCATGGATAATACAGTGCTCCATATGAGGAATTAAATGCATTTCCTCTATAATCACCAGTTCCTTTCTTGAAATCGAGTATTTCCATTGGGCTTAAATCAGAAGGAGGATCAGCAACAAAGAAGCAGTCACCTCTGACCTGGCAGTAATTTAGTCCTGCCAGCATTACCCCTCTTTCTCCTGCCATATCAGGAATAGCTACTATGTTAATATCATCGATCACATCAAATGCATAAAGGCCGTTCTGTGCACTTTCATCACCAATAAAATCCGTAGATTTCAGATCATTTATGCCATCATCACCTTCTTCCAGAGTAATTGGTTGGTCAATACGTGGTTTATTTCCCGAACCTGCAACGCTATTAGGAGGACTTCCTTCATCCCAGTCATCCTTTTCAACTCTGATATAAGATAAATCATTATTATTGATCTTATCTTCTACATTGTTTATGGTAAGGTCATCAATTGCTTCTACTTCAATATCATTATATTTGACGATCAGTTTGAATCCGTTTTCTTCAAGTTTAGGATCAGTGGCGGCTTCAACGTCAACTGATATTTCATCACCCCATTTCCCATCAGATGATGCCAAAACCCTTAGTGCGGGTTCATTACTGCTGTCTGTTAATGTCCCGGCTGAAGGTGAAGACGCCTTTGTATTCAGATCCTGTATATCCGAATAATGGCAGGTTCGAACAACATAGCATCTTGTTCCTCCTTCATTGAAAAATTGATTTACTGCATATGCCATATTTCCATTGGCAATATAACCTCCGAATTTATTAACAAACTGTGTCCAGTTTGCTATCAGCTCTGCTTTACCTATTGGTCCCTTTTCGGTGATTCCTACAAAAGCACCAGTTGAAGTACCTACTCCTTCAATTGGCTTTACTCCTGAGGACTTTTCCTCAACATAGACTCCTGGCGATAGATATTGGCTCATATTATCCCTCCAAATTATTTAATTCTTTCTCACTAACTGTTTCATCTGTTATTACCGATTCATCTGTTATTACCGTTTCATCTGTTATTACCGTTTCATCTGTTATTACCGTTTCATCTGTTATTACCGTTTCATCTGTTATTACCGTTTCATCTGGTATTATCGATTCATCTGGTATTATCGGTTCAGCATCAGGTTTCTTATCATGATGACTTTTAATGATAGCCCCCTTTGCAATTAGTTTTTGAAGATGTCTTGATGAATATTCTTCATCTGATACATCTGCTGTACCTTTTGATAATAAAAAGATACTTTTACTTTCATTCAAATTTATTATTATTTTCTGGTCTAACTTATTTCGAATTACAACCATAACACCACCCTATCTAAAAATTAATTCTAATGCAGAACAAAATCCTCGCTAGCACTCAGATTTTCTTGACTTAAGCTTTGAAGAAGCTGAAGATTAGAAAATAAGAACGAAGTGAGCATTTTCGATATTCAAATTATACCTTATGTACTATTTGAATGATTAATAAAACATTCGGCATAATTTTTCAGATTATTCAAAAAACATAAAAAGACATATTTTGAAAATTTTTATATACTTTGTGAATTGATTAGCAATTATGATTCAATAGTTTTGCAATTACACGTTATACACTCCCATATCTATTTTTAAGTTAATTGTATTGTCTGTGCTTGTATAGTTTTACCGATTATTAATGAAACTGTTAGTTTCTTTGGTTTATACCCATCCTTAACAATATTGAGTGTTGATTTTTTAGCTTTATGTTTGGTATTAAACCGGATGAAAAAACTACCATCCTCTTGGGAAATATTATCCGATACAGTTCCCTTGACTTTTATAGAAGCATCGGGAACTGGCATATATTTAGAATCAATGATCTTATCTTTTATAATTGTCATTCCTTCTGGAAAAGGATAGTTGGCTTTTGGTTGTAGAAAAAGATCAATGAAGGGGTGTTCACGATCGATCGATGTAAAATCTATACTGAAATCTTCCTGTTTGTAAAATGCACCACCTACTGTGAGAATGAACTTCCCTTTTGGAAAATTTAATAATATAAAATATCCTGTATTATGTTTTATGATAGGTTTTGTTATCATTGAGGTATTTAAAAAAACATCTCCAATGACTTTTTTCTCAGGAGATATATCATCCTTTGGCATTACAGCCAGAGTTAATATTGTTTTAACCATTTGATTAAAAAACCTACTTTTGTTTATTTTTTCGTAACTATTCAGCCATACATAAACGTTATCGGTAGACTGAATAGTCCACAAATAGATAATTGCACACAATTGTCAAATGCCTTTGGAATCGATGGACGTAGACTCAGTATTAAAAACTAAAAAATGTATCGCCATATACACAAATAAGCTGATTTTCGTCATCGGCATCCGGTCTAAAGGAAGGCTGAATAGTTACATTTTTTCTTTGTATACACTTAGATATCCTTTTCTATAACACGCTTGATCCTGATATCCGGTTTTTCTGAGACACGCTTGATCCTGATATCCGGTTTTTCTGAGGGGATTTTTATAGGTGTAAATATATAAGACACTGAAAGTTTGAAATCCTTATTAGGAAACCGTTCCCAGAGTTTGTTCAGTTCTTCAAAAGATAGATTGTTGGCAATAACCCGTATCTTATCATTTCCACTTTCTTTCAGGCTCACTGTGAGCATCTCATCCTTAATTACAGCATTATCATAAAAAATCTGCATGATCCGCTCAAGGATTATGACTTCTGTTTCTCTATTATTGGCAAAAGGAGTGAATATATAATATAGATCAAGGGCAAGAGGAGAGTAACGCATTTGATCTATGCCAATGGGTTTAGGTTCAACATTTCGCAGATGACTATTCTCAACGATCTGGTACAGGAACATTGAAAGCTTTGGAGTAGTGGTAGCTTCAATATCTGCCGGTGAATCAAATAGAATGGAATTCTCATCAGAAAGTTCATATATTTTTTGATGAAGTAATTCCTTTACTGATTCTCCAACGTCCCTTAAGATTGCCATTTAATTTTATTCCGCCTCAATAATTTCATAATAGGGTGTAAAATCTGCTTTTAAGAAGGTTTTTCCCATTTTCTGATATTCCCGTTTTGCTGCATGCATAATATGGGACATTTTGATTCTTTCAGACCTATCAGCAGCATAAAATGCCGATGCGATAGCTATATTTTTAATATTACCTCCTGCAAGCTTTAGCTTCTCAGAGATAAAATCAAAATTTATGTCATTACTAAGCGGTGCTTCCTCTGGAAATATCTTGATCCATATTTGTTTTCTCAGTGTTTTATCAGGGAATGGAAACTCTACTATAAACTGCATCCTTCTTAAAAAAGCATCATCAATATTTTTACTAAGGTTCGTAGCAAGTATCACAACACCTTCATATTCTTCCATTTTTTGCAGTAAATATCCGGTTTCTATATTAGCATACCTATCATGGGCATCTTTTACTTCCGAACGTTTCCCAAAAAGGGCATCTGCCTCGTCAAAAAACAGGATTGCATTACTGGTCTCAGCTTCTTTAAAGATCTTACTGAGGTTTTTTTCAGTTTCACCAATATATTTACTTACTACACTGGAAAGGTCGATCTTATAGATATCCAATTGGGCTTGCCTGGCAATAATCTGTGCAGCCATGGTCTTGCCTGTACCGGATGGTCCTGAGAAGAGGGTATTCAGACCTTTTCCCAGTGATATTTTTTTATCAAATTTCCAGTCCGAATATACCGTTCCTTTATGCTTTATATATATCCTTATTTCTTTCAGTTGCGCTTTTATATCTGCTGGCAGTATAATATCCTCCCAGGTATGTAGAGGAATTATCTTTTTAGCTAACTCACCAAGCTTCTTGTTAGACCTGGCTTTCGCACCCTCATAAAGGTCATGTACAGAAAGTCCGGAAACATCCGGCGTTCTTAACATTGCAATATTATTTGCAGTGTAAATAGTATCTTTTATCTGACCACCGCTGAAGTTGAACTTAGTAGCAAGTGCATTGATGTCAGCATCATCTATTATTGTAGAATAACTTTCCAAGAATGAGCTCCATATCTGTTTGCGGTGTGTGAAAGAAGGAAGAGGTATGTTAAAATTTATATATCTATGTTTTGCAAGAGCCACTTGTGGTTCCCACGTTTCTTCACTTGATAGAAAAATCAAATTTGGAAAATCATCTAGTTTAAGAATCAAATTCCTTATATTTATTCCTGTATTCTCTTCCTTAAATAGAGCATCAAAACCTTCAAGATATAGACATGAATGCTGTAATTGAGCTTCACGGATTATGATATCCAGTATTTCAAAAGACTCATCCTTAATCAAAGCCTTTGAATCAACCACCAATAAGAACATTTTTAATTCAGTGCAAACAGCTTCAGCCGTTAATTTCTTTCCAGTACCATAAGGTCCATGTAATTGTATTATCAAAGGAACTTCAACATGAGAATGGTACTGTAAAAGCTCGATCAATTTATTTTTTTCATCCTCTGGGATTATAATATCTGAAAAATACTTATCAGATTCAATTAGAGTACAAATATTTTGTATTTTAGGATCGATCGCATCTGATTCTAATAAAAAGCTAATGATCCTTTCATCTACCTTTAAGGAGCGGGATAATAATGGAATCTCGTCCATCGGATTATCATCTGTAAAATAAATGAGATGGTTGTTGATCAATGTACCAGTATATGAGAATTTTTGCCTTGCACGGAACCTTTTTTCTATAGAAGGATAGAGGAGTGTTAACACCAGATCAACACTCGGACGCTTTTTTGTTAGATCATTTTGAAGATAAGCATATAGTTTTTCATATCGTAGATCGAGCTCTGGTGCCAAGCAGATTAAAAAAATATCTATTTCAAAAGGATCAAGTTGGAAGAGTTCTGATAGAATGTGAAGTCGCAGTTCTTTTCCTTTCTTTATACTATTAATTTTTTTTTGGTAAATTTCCCTGGTTATTGTTTCAATATGCTCCAGTTCTAAGTCAGAACAAAGATCAGATTTAAATTCACATAGAGGTGTCTGTAAAATTGCATTCACTTCATCTTCTGATATGTATAAACCACGGAAATCATCCATATATTCCTGATGATCTAACCTGTATTTCTTTAGGTAAAAACGGATTATCAGATCAATTCTATGAAGTTCATCAAGAAGATATTCAATATCGGTATTATAGACTGTTATATCATCGATAGAGAGGAATTCGCCCGGATTCTCTCCAGATTCAGGAATAACTTTCATAGAATTACTTCTTTATAGTAATCTCACAACCAGTTCATATATCTGCCCTATTCTACAATCTACGATATGCAGTCAATAGTATATCACCATCAGATAATTTTCCCAATGATTTCAACCGATCAACTTCTAGCAGGAATTTCCCAAGAGTATTTTGATCCAGATTATTTTTCTCTGCAAACCTCATAGCCAGACTTTTCAGTTCTTTTCTAGATGAATATCTCTTGGGCATTTTATTATCAAAAAAATTAAATATAAGCCCACATTTTTTGTGTCCTATGGTGGACGTAGATGGATTAGCTGAAGTCTGTATATAATCTTTGAATGTTTCTCCCTCGATAAACTCACCACATTCACACAAAATCATAAAATCCTCTCCCTTATTTTTAAATAAATATAACGATTTATCTATTTTAAAGAAGTATCATAGCAAAATTGCTCACTCCTGAATTTTGAAAGTTAATTTCACCCACATTCTTTCAATGAGAATATTGATTATTTTTAGTATATATGCCTTTTGTAAAATCTATGGTAATGACTCACACGATTTTAAATAATTATTAATATTTATTTTGATTTATTTTAATAAATGAATTTTTATACTGGAATCTTATCATTAAAATTAGCCAATTCCACCCACTAGCACCGCTTCTCCTACAAGCCCCGCCTCCTGCCCCAGAGTCCCTCCCGCGATAATACTTTCAGATGTATATTTTATATCCAGCAAACCGATAAACCTGGGCTGCAGGGAAAATACATGATACTACATCATATTTCAGCCAAAATGTATCCCAATAGCTGACAATAATCCAGATCTCAGATACAATAAAGATGTCAGAAGACTGAATGTTAAAAGCGTTATGACCATTATCCAACCGTGAGCAATACCTGTGTGGTAAATGTCAACGGCGGTGAAAAAATTCCCAGTTCCTTATTATCAACAGCAACTTGACCGTTATAGGTTGGCTTTTAAGTGTCACCTTTATGTTTCATAATTTTAGCATCGGTGTCGGTGAAGTTTATTTATAGGTGTTTTGGGACAGTTGTATTGGAAATTATAAACGCATTTCGATATCGATATCGGTAATTTTCGCAGTTTCAATCAAATCTTTTAACTTGATTTACAGGATTAGATCGTATCCTGTCAATCCTGTCTGAAATTTCCATTTTTTTGACGGCTCATCCGTTCTTTGTAATATCTTCCTTTTGCGATTATCTCAAGACTGCATCATATTATAGGTCATTCCCATGGAACAATATTTCAATCTCTGTACCGCATATTTCGCAAATGTATTTCTCACCCATTTCTGTCAAGCGAATATTCCTGCTGTCAGGCAGGCGGTACTCCAAACGACAATACTTCGCAATTAAATATAAATATGGATTACAATCATATACAATGTTGTAGGATCGAACACCGAAGATTTTATGTGCCATTATAACCTTCAAGCGTCCACTTTTATTAGACTAAACAATGCCTTGGTGGCTCAGCCCGGCAGAGCGAGTGATTTGTAATCACTAGGTCGGGGGTTCAAATCCCCCCCGAGGCTTCTATGTCTTAATGTACAAAAAGCCCACATTTCGAGGTATTTTAACTTATGAAATAAACGGCGTTGCACCCTTGTTTTAATGGATGTCGGTCGGTGACAGTGGACCGGGCCGTTTGGTCCCGAGGTTCGATGCAGATGCTAAAGATATATGCAAATTTTACAGACGAGGAGATAAATAACAAGATTTTCGAGCGGTATGGATTGAAGACCGAGAATAAACGCCAGGTTACACTCGAACGTTGTCCACGATGTAATAATGTTCTAAAACCTTCTGATCGATTCTGTTCACAATGCAGCTTGGTGCTTGATCAGGGAATGGCAAAGGAAATCACGGAAACGAGTAAACAAATCCCGGATGCACTATCTCTGTTAATGGCAGACCCTGAGACTCAATCTATGATAGCAAAAATATTACGGGAAGGGATGAAAGAGAGTTAGCCAATCAACATTTTTTAACCTCCTCAATCAATCCAGGCAGCGTGGATCTTTGCTAACCCACTGGCTGCAATGTTGGTAACATAAATTTCAGAAAAGACGATCCCGTTGTAGCTCTGCCCTTTCTCAGCCGGAATTGGGTCATTGTCAGAGCTGTTGAGCTTGTACGTGAAATAGGAAGGCGCATCCAGAATAGTGAGACTATTGGCAAGCTTACCCATTCCCAGGGGAGTATCAGTATGTTCCTGGGAGAGATCGATCTGGAATACCCGGTATGGTATCTGTTTCTCAGCCACCATCACACGGTCCATGCTGATCTCTTCAATGTCGCCTTCAGGTTTGGTGGATGCCCAGACCTTGATCCCTGTGTCTCGGGCTGCAAAGATCTCCAGGACCCTTACTTTAATATGCCTGAACCTGACCACACGCCCGTAATTGACAATGACCTGGTTTTTCCTATCAAACCGGATGGTCACGTTCTCTAAACTTTCAATGGACAGGCTCCTGATATAGTCCTGGCCTTCCGTGCTCAGGGATGTCTCCAGCTCTTCCCCGGTCCCGTCCGGGATTACCACATCCCCGTTATAGAAATCAATAACAGTGGGATAGCTGGATGCAGGGATGGTGATATACCCTCCCTGCTTGGGAAAGATTATCTGGACTGCATCATCATCTTTTTTGTTTTTGGCAGGTCTCTCTTCAGCATTTTGCTTTGATCCAGCTCTTTTTGATCTAGAACGCCCCTCAACTTCCACTGCAGGGAGCCCGGTCTCATTATCATCAAAGAACACGGTTTAGTCCTCTCCGTCTCCCAGTTCTCCAAATGGGCTTCTTCTGGATCTCAATGATCTCTGATCCTCCACAAAGGTGGCATTGCCCTCGCTGGTGATCTCCAGATACTTCTTGGGTGCTGCCCCCTTCAAAGGATCAACTTCATAATTCACGGTCTCAAAGAGGAAATTCTGGGTCCCCAGAGCAAGAGACACTGCAAGGAACATACTCTGATCATAGGACCAGCAGTCCAGCCTCACAGGGGATAAAGCCGGTGCTATAACATTGTTCACAATGCTCTCAGTGTCAAGACTGAACACCGGATCCTTGCCCCAGTACAGGTTTGATTCAGCATCATCCAGGCAGGAAAGATACTGCAAATGCACGATCTTTTCAGTGTCAAGATTACCTGAGATCTGCTTGTACATCTCTCCATTCTTGGGGATCCACTGCTTATTGGTGATGGGCTTGCCTGGATCTGTCACCGATTCGGTGATCTTGATCCTGCCTTCCATCACCTTCTTGATAACCCAGAATCCGGAACCGCCTTTGGAGCCGGCACCGGCCTTGATAACGTGCCCTACCTTCAGCACCGGCAGAGCGGTACGATATGTCTCATAAGGTTTAAAAGTCATTTTTACCTCTTGTTGTTGTAAAAAAAAAGGGAAGAGGCGAATGCCTCATACCACGATCTTGCTATCTGCCAGGGATTCTGGCAGCACGGCAAAGGCCACGATCCAGCCGTCCACCTCATCAGGTACCGGATCAGCTGTGGAGTGGCTCTCCACTTTCATCACTTCACCGCTCCTGAACACATAACGGTCCATGTTAACGGCATAGGCTGCCATCTGCTCCTGGTACTTATTCACATCCCTCACAAACCAGTCACCAATGTATTCCTGGCCTTTGTACCATTTCTGGTAGTCAAAGCCTGTATCATAGTTCCTGATGCCTGCAATGAAGATGGCACAGTTCTGCTGCAGTATGTAGCTCTTGATCCCGGTACCGTGATTGTAGGTAGTCAGGCCAAGGTGAATGGGTCGCAGGATCTCAACCCGCATCTTGAGTTTTTGCCGCTCATCAACCTGTTTTGCTTCCTGCATGGCCGCTCTGTATGCCTTATCAAAGATCTCAAAGGCATGCTTATTTCTCAATGGGTAAAAAAATATCATGTCATCTCTCCTTATGTCTCGATTACTTCCTCGCCGAGATCAGCGATATCTCCGAAGTCCAGCAGTTCATTAGCGTCTCCCATGAAATCACCCAGCAGGTCGTCTTCGTCACCCAGGAACTCATCCTCGCCGAAGTCATCAATGCCATCGAACTCATCGTCTCCCAGGCTTCTCCTGTAGGATCGCCGTCTTCGTCTCCTGGTGGTTTTTCCTTTCGCAGTTCTCATCAGCTGCTTGACAGCCTTAAGCCCGGTCACGCCCAGTCCTGTGAGCATGAAGGCATCTCCTGCGCCCTCATCCATCTGCTTAACAGCAATACCGCCGCCTATAGACACAGCACCGCTGGCCATCACATCGCTCCAGCCTTTCAGCCGCATGACGTTGGGGACTGCTATGGTTGCAGCTGCCCCTCCCAGGGAACCGGCAACATGTTTACCTGTGAGGTTACCCACAAGGGCCTTGCTTCTGGTTCTGGCCCTGTCGATGTATTCGGGATTTGCTCGTAACTTGCGGATCGGCTTTGGGAAGATGATCTGCAAGGGTTTTTGTTTTCTGCGACGCTTGCGTCGGGTTGTAGTTTCCGGGTTGACAAGCATCAATTCTTCCATTACCATTTTTGTAATTTCTCCTAATTGTTTTTGGAGAGAATTGGTATGCAAGGGAGTTATAAGGTGGAGAAAAATTCAGGAGTGAAATGTGAATTGATGTTCTAATAAAGGTTTTTTAATGAATACTTTCATAGAGCTTTAGCATATTTTTTAATAATTAAGACATTTTTTATTAATTTGAGGTAGGGAGATGTCAAAAAAATTAAGACATGATAGACATACTGTATCGCTGCTTACTGACCATATGGTTTTCAGTCCTAAATATAGATAGGGTCCTCCCCCAACTATTGTTCAGCGAGGCGTTGTAACGCCTTTTTATCCTGAATACCGGCTGATATTGTCATCCCTATTAAAAGTACATTCAAAGAACAGTGTTTTTTAACAGAACTCATCGTATATCTATGCAATTTTGCCATAGAGTAAGAATTCTTGGCCAATTTAAAAACATCTTCAATCATTGATCTAATTGGCCTTAGTTCTCTCCAACTTTTAATCAATGATTTGAATTTTGAAACCAGTTTTTCATATATCCTTTTTTCCATCTCGGTGTCTTTTTTAGAATCAAATATCACAAGAGGATAGCTAAGCATATCGAAAAGTTTGTTATAATCACAATTTTTCCTCGGGAATATTACTGGTATTATTTTGAATTTCGCTATTCCCAGAACATAATTCTCATATGAATAATATCCCTTATCAAAACATGCAGTATCGCCTGGTTTTAGTATTCGTCGTCTCTTTAATTCATTCAAGATTTTTGGGAATATCTTCGATTCTGATACATTTGCTTCGTTGATCAAAAATCCCAATGGTTTTAATGTAGAATAATCAAGAGCAAGAGTTAACTTCATGCCAATAAAATATCCTCGATGTGGTGAGTATCCCCATTTAAAATCTCTTTCTTCCAACTGTTTCTTTGTAATTTTCTTAGTAAACCAGTTAATATCAAGATCAATATCAGTGGAATCAATAATTATGGTTTTTCGCCCTCTTTTTTTTACTGAAACAGACATTGTTCAATAAGCTTATAACAAAGTCTGTAAATTTTTCAGGTTCAAATCGATTCATAAATCTGTATATCTGATTTTCAGTAGGTATAGAATTGATTTTCATAAATTTCTGTAACTTTTTCTTTTGAAACAGTTTATTGACAACATAGGATATGTCAGATGAAAAGAACATGCTTACAATCAATATTTTAAGAATAGGAATTGCTGTTCCGACAGATTTGATGCCATTTTTCGCAAGAATTTGTTTGGTTGATCTCAAATCAAAAACGTTTAATATTTTCAACAACAATTCCCATTTGTAATCTCTCTTTATTGGAATAAGTGGAGGTTGCATAATTTATCACGCGGAGAAGGATGTTGCATCCTTATCCATAAATTTTACGGTTTTAATTGAGCTTAATTTTAATTTTATTAAAAATTAGATTGTACTTTACTAAAGGAGGTTAAATTTATAATTTAATTAGTAAATGGAATATTCAGGACATGTTGTTTACAGAGATGTCAGGGAGGGCCCTAAAATATAGAGGTAAAATACTGGTTGGAGAAGTGGCGATGGTGACTGAAGCGGTCATCCGGAAGATATGCAAAGAGCTTGATATTGAAGTTATCGATATGGCAGTCAATCAAGATCATGTGCATTTATTTATTAAATACCCGCCAAAATATTCCGTAAGTTATATATCAAAGATGATCAAAGGCAAAAGTAGTAGGGTCTCAGGAAGGAATTTCCCCATTTGAAAGAATGGCGTGGTGATCATCTTTGGGCTCCAAGTTGCTACCATGGCTCTGTAGGTGCTGGCTGGGATGTGGTTGAGAAATATATCTCAGCATATAATACATATAAACATAATAGAAGAGAAATCTGAATTGGCATCCAGTAATTCTCGTATGCGGTTGCCCCGATTCTCGCACGCCTCTTTACCATTTTGCGTCGGTAAAAAAGCGCTCTATCTCCCGCATTTTTTCCTCCGTGTATTCACGCCCGGAATTAATTTTTTCAACTTCAAAATGTTTACACACCTCAAAACCGCACATTTCCAATGTGTTTTTGATAAACGCGCCCCGGATAGGGTTTTGCAGATGTTCATTAAACTTGGCTGAGGACGAGGTCATTGTTGTAATGACAATGGCTTTTTTTCCTGTAAGAAGACTGGACTGAGGACCGAATGCCCAGCCCGGCAAAAGAACTTTATCCCAAAAGCCCTTTAAATTGGCTGGCATATTTCCCCACCAAACCGGGAATGGGATTACCAGTGTATCCGCTTTTATTATCATCGCCTGATACTTTTCAACCAGATTATCTTTGCTCTTCCCTTCGCTCCAGAGTTTTAGTTCATCTGCGGACATAATCGGATCGAACAAATCATCAACAAGGTTGATATTTTCCACTGTATACCCTTTGCCCGTTAGAATTTTACGGATCATTGCCGCAGCACTCGTGATGAAGCTCTTCTCATAGGGATGGCACTCAATAATTAAAAACCTCATTTTCTCGCTCCTTTCGCATTTACGATATAAATCTACATCCAATATATATATTTCTATATTTCGGTATTTAATATCTTACTTTCCGTACATCTCAAAACCGTTATAATCGAATTTAAATCAAACCAATTTCCCAACCGCGAGACTATATAAGCTGATTATTCCTTTACAATAATAACATATGCTCTCCAACCTCGGTATTTCTTAGGTGCGTCAATTTTTGCAGAATTACCGAAAGGTGTGATATTCTTTTCATAAATCAGTT
>Ga0255422_1081_pt1 | contig 20561 bp, 10 predicted proteins | sample ANMaggSeSYBR02D3_FD_182631 | JGI IMG/M metagenome (GOLD analysis project Ga0255422, IMG submission 182631) | Sediment cell enrichment communities from methane seep in Santa Monica Basin, California, United Staets - ANME aggregate JGI... | ecosystem: Environmental > Aquatic > Marine > Cold seeps >... | reverse complement strand
TAGGAGTCAAATCTTCAGTGAAGTGTATCAGATGAATGAATCAGTGAGGTTTTTTAGCGAAGTACTGAGATTAGCAATTCAACGCATCCTATGTCCTATTGCTGGAAGCCACATAAGTACTTCCTATAGGAGTATGTTGTTATGACAAATGAGCGGATAAGAAAGATAGGATTACAAAAACTCGCTAAAATCAATCCAACAAATAAAAATGCTTTTGAATGGAAATCTTGGCTCACTGATTATCAATTCAACCATGAATACCCAGATGATAGTTATATCTGGCTTACTAATATTCTGGCATTGAGGGCAATAGACCATGGTAACTTTGGTGTTGGATGTGTCCTGATCGATGTTAATGGTAATATAGTTGTTCAAGGCCACAATGAAGTTCTCAACCCATATTTTCGTAGTGATAGGCATGCTGAAATGGTGGTCATGGATAAATTTGAAGATGCACACAGAGGGATCAATAAGAAGGAAAGTTACACATTATATACATCCCTTGAATCATGTCCTATGTGTTTGATACGTCTAATAACTTCTGACATCAATACGGTTTTGCATGCTGCATCTGATATTATGGGAGGTATGGTCCACAAAATGCAAAATGTGCCTCCAATTTGGATTGAGCTATATAAGGGAAAGGTTTTTTCCCAGGCCAACTGTTCTCAAGAACTGATCAATGCTGCTAATGATATATTTCTTATCAATGCAAATGAACTTTTTGAGAAAATTAAAAATAGATGAGTCTGTGGCAAATCTAAGGATATTGTTTATTGTTTATTTTTTAAGAAAAATGATGTGTCCCGATTCTGTAATTCCTTGTTGTTCTTCAAGGCCTGCAGCCAATACAAAGCTAAACTTCTGCTGTATCGGGATGCAGCAGACCCTTTTATAATGCAGGCGGCAGCAGGAAACGCATAATCAGCATCACCTCTCTACCTCTCTATTATATTATATATTGATCTGGCTTCATCATATGTTATCTTCCGGCTGGCCCGGACCTGCAGGATAGCATCATGTCCAATTGATTGTTCATTGCGAAGTGAAAAAAACAAAAAGGGCAATTGATGGATTATGGAAATCATTTGATGAGCACCTGGACAGTATCGGCACAGCATCACTTCGGCAACACTGCATGGAAATCCTTGAGGGTGGCATGTCACTTGAAGAAGATAAAGTGCAGTGTTTTCAGCCGAAGAGACCGTTTTTCATTCATAATCTGCGGGCTGAAGGTCGTTCAGGTGCGCGTGAACCCAGCAGGTTTCAGTTTAACACTCATAAAGAACATCCACAACACCAGACGCCGGAGTGTGAGACAGGAGAAAAGTGAATCAGTCTTTAGCAACGCACATCCGAACCCGGTCTCAGATTCCGACATCAGGGACGATAATCGGCTGGGAGATGGTGTGTGAGATATCTTCAATGCCTCAAAGGACTCGATTGCCTGGAATTATAATTCATGCAGGGGGGAGGGATTCGAACTTCGAACCTCGAACTCCTACGAGAATAGACCTTGAACCTATCGCTATTGACACCAAGAGCATAATCTGTCTACTCATCAATACTCTTTCTAGGCTCCATTTCTAATACCAACATGTCCAAACACCCCATCTGTCCAGATATCAAAGTGGATCCTCATATCGAAATTAATCCTCAAAATCCCGTACTCAAAAACCGCTATCAGTAAACATCATGCATCTTTTTACACTAAATCGTGTCTAATGCAAGTGTTTTTTGCGTTATATTCCGGTCACAATTGAGTAGGGTATCTATCGTATCGCTGAATAGCGTTCACCGAGAAGGTGTCCGCTTCAGAGATGTGGCAGTGGGTGGAAGCACCCTTGTGGGGGGCCTCGGAGTATGTTACCCCCCCCTCGAGCTTGCTATCAAAAGTGAAAAATACATGTCTTTTGACACTGTTTTTGATGCTTTTTTGATGCTTATAAGCCTATATCAGTCATAACGTGGCTTGAAAAATTCAGGAGGTATTGGAGTTGTTTTATTCATGACCTATGACAGTTTTTCGAAGGTATTCTAAATAATTTTAGATATTCCCCTTCAGTAACTAACACTTTTTGTCACTTTCGTCATTCAAACAGCGATTTGAACCTAAAAACGTCACCTACCGCTGGAATGGAATTCCGGGGCATCCCCGCGCAGGGGCACAAAAATTTATACATACTTGCAATTAGTATTTTCCACTTATTGGTCAATTTGATAAATTTAGAATATTTATTTTATATCTACCCTAGAACTTACAGTTTTTCAGCCTCAACAATACAGTAAAACGGTTCTATATCCAGTTTCTCACCAAACTGAATATATTCTGTTGTTTTTAATCCACATTCTTTTAAGAATGATTCAACTGCTGCTTTGGGATCATTTGACATATCTATTCCGAATTTCGAAGGCTCTCCCATTTTTTCTATTATACTCATGTATCTTTTAGCAGTTTTTGAATATTCACCTAATGCGAATGCTTTGGAATAAAAATCTTGAGCGATGATACTTCCGTCTACACATAAATCAGCCATTTTCCTAATTGTTTCTTTGACAATATCAGCTTCTAAATACAAAGAAACGCTTTGCCAAAGGAATAAAGTCTTTTTTGTTTTGTCAAAACCAGCTTCTAATAGTTTATCAACCCAAGATTCGTTTGAATAGTCAACTGGGATATAGGTGATCCAATCATGCTTTATACCTGCTTTTTTCAATGTTTCAACTTTAACATTTAGTGTATTAACCTGGTCAAGTTCAAAAACCTTTACTTTTTTTCCTTTTGTAAACCGCAAAGCTATTAGATCAAAACCAGCCCCAGGAATAACAATCTGCTCCATTTCATCAACATATTTTTCCATTATCTTGTCAAACATGAGCACCCGAATACCCGCAGTGGAATCTAAGGTCTCTTTACCCGGTTCAACAAGTTTTCCAAGCTTGGCGGGGAAACCAAATAACCGCAGGGAAATGATAAGAGCTCCCATAATTGACCACATACCAAAATGTGATTCACATGGAAACTTTTTAGTAAATGCAACAGAAAGGTGATCCGGTCTGGTGTTAAAATAATGCATGAACCACCTATGTTGAAGCGCTTTAATTGCCGAGAAGGAGATGCCCAGTTTCTTGCTTTTTCCCATTTCCTTGTAAATTGCATCTATTAGTCCAATAATAGCAAACGGAATGAAGATTATTTGAATCGGTATATAAAGGATGATTTGAAAAAGCTTAATTAAGAAACGTAATATTCTGGGAGGTCGTTTTTTTATGTTTTTTGATTTCATAATAATTAATATAAATTTATCAAGTCATAAAGTTTTTCTATTTTTGTGCCCTTAGCAATATGTCGTATAACATCGTATATCCGAACTTGGTTCGTATATCCTCCCAATTTTAGCGTCACGACTGTTATTCTAGCTCAGGCGATTCTAAGGATGCACAAAATCCCCATCGTCTTCAATAACAATCCCTGTACTCAAGTACATGGTCTTACAACATCATAGTACTAACCTAATTGTAGACCTCAGATTATTGCAACCGGGCCTGGATAGCTCTTGAGTGGTCAACTTGTGTTTATCCTTGGACGATAATATTAATGGATTTCCGATTTCAAAGTTGAATATAAATCATACAGTATTAATAAAATATAAACAAAAACAGCATTCTAATTGACAAAAAAATAGGCTAAATGATTAGAATGGGATTGTTTGCATATAGTTATATGATAAAACAATGTGGTCAACAATATCATTTCTTTCCAGTTCTCTTCATCAGAGAGCAGACCCGACGGCATGATTTTAACCGACAATGGGACATGTTTTTTTTATCTCAAATATCTTGTTTGATTATTTTTCTCTTTTATGCTTCAAGGCACACCTGTCACGAGCCCCGACCAAAGAGGCTGTCCGACAATTACTGGTAGTAATAATAGTTACCCTTATTTTTAAATTTAAATCGCTAATCGCCCTCCGTTTTTCCGAAATTTTGAATTGCCAGACAGCCTCAAATTATGACGAAGCCTGTATTTTATCGCCCCGCACACACCTCTCACAACCCATGCTCAGCGCATGAGCAATTGCAACCGGTCTGCAGAACAAAGATAGGCAGCCGGTCCATTTTGAAACGACAGGCAACGGATCGTTATACTCTATTTTCGGGGGTGTATCTTCCAACTTAATCGCTATGATACGACATCGATACCATTATATACTAATACCATATTGTGGTAAAAATTGACATTGTGGCTTAAACTGAAATAGCAAACAAACCAGAAACAAATGTTGCTCCCTTTGTGGAGTAAAAATGAATACAGAAGATAATGAAACCGTATGAATCGTGTGGCATTCGTGACATATTTACGATGAAACATACAACTGTTTTTCAGTTGATGTCAGAAATGGACGGAACCGAACAAAAATTAAAGGAAATGATGTAAATGTCAAAACAGATTCGAATAGAGGATGATATTCATGCCTGGCTCCTTGATCATAAAGATTCACAACGGCGGAACGTTTCTGATGTAATCAGGGAACTAATCGAGTTTCGGGAACAATACCAAAGTGATTGATCTTGCAGCGAGCGGTCTGAATGGATCGGTTTTTTTCCACTTTTTTGATGAGTGGGATTGAAATTTTCAAATTTTAAAACAATAACAAGCGTAACATTGTATGAAATCCTGGATTTATGCTTAATTTAATCAATCTGGCCTCTTGCCAGTGAATATATCAATTAAACAAATACAAATAAATTATACAGTCTGGCTGTTTAGAGTGAGGAGATATACACTCCACTTTTTGTTATGTTGATGATTGCATCTTCTTTGTTCCAGTAACAATAATCGACATATCTCTTTTCATAACAGTTCTTCAGTCTCTGTAGTCCTGGCATCAGATTTTCAAAGACAGATCAGCGAACTTCACATAATGTTGTAATACTTAATCGCTATGCAGTGACTCAAGTACCTTTATATATAAATACCACATAGTGATATTTGTGGTAAAATACCACATACTACCGGGTATAATACCCGTCTGTGTGGTTCTATGAGTATAAGCAGGACACTGTCAATGGAACGGTTCTGACCACACACAAATCAAAAAAAATGAACGGTTGGATTGGTGTGTTGCCCGGAGGGAGATTTTGCGCCGACTCCCTCCACACATAACAATAAGATTTGGACAGAATGAAATATAAATGTATCTATAAATGAAGTGATTGCTGTTATGGAAAAGATATCACCATCTACAATTTGAATGCAAATTGAGGGCTAAATCACAAATTCTACGTTATAGGACACGACCAACAATTCCACGAGCTGAACGAATACAAGATCAGATTAGACTTTGGATGGTTTCAGCTACTTCCTTCACTATCGTAGAATCCAGCCCACCCTTTTCGTCATCCTGGGTGGTAAAGAGGTTTTCCCCCTCAATGAACCCATTCTTCGCATACCAGTCTTTCTTCCATTCCCATGATTTTCGATAATCATCACGGGAAAGCATTCCAAGGTGTTCCCAGAGGATCAGATCGCCCGCTGGGTCGACAAATGAGAAGTCAGGGCGTACCTTGCCAGGCACATGCTCGCCTTCAACAGGATCTTCATACAGGTAATCGATATTCATCTGATGGAGCATATTAGCAATAACAAGTTCCGATTTGCTTCGAACCATTTGTCCATTCTCACATCGGTGGATTAGATACTCAGCATAGGGCACATCATCCAGACGTTCACGAATGGCAGTACGGAATAGGTTTGTGTTTCGGCGGGCGGTTTCGGATTTTTCCGGCTTCGTGAATTCGTAAAGTGATGATGCTGTGTCGCCTTCAACCAGAAGAATCAAATGATCCCGTGATCTAGTTAATGCAGTGTATAGCAGTTCGCGCGAAAGGACACGGCAATTTTGCGGTAATATTACAAAGACACGCTGAAACTCACTTCCCTGAGCTTTATGAACTGTCAATGCATATGCAAGTTCGAGGGGACCCGAACCGGATGGAAAATCCCTTGATTGATATCCAACTCTGTAACCGGGGCGACCGGCGAAAACGACATTTAGATATTTTCCTATATGATTGGCAATTATTCCAATCTCTCCGTTGGCAAGATAAATCTTGCTTTGTGATTTACCATCATATGCAGATCGCTTTTGATTGCGGTTCTGAATCACTTTATCGTGAACAACGATCTTCTCATCCCCCAGTGAGAGTCCCCATGGTTCCTGGGCGCTTTGAAGTTTTGCGGCACGGAATTGCCGTTGTAGCCATCGGTTTAAGTCATAAACACCATGGGGATGCATCCGAACGGGCGAAAGTATCTGGAAGTTCTCTGCACCCTCTGGGGCATCGAATGGTATCATGCCATCTTCTGAGAATCCCAGTGCATGGTTGAATCCTTCTAAGTCATCCGCACCCTCAAGTTTCAGATGTTTCTGAAACTGTTCCAGAAGACGTTCATGCAGTTCTTCGGGTGTTTTCCAGAACACAACATCAAGATCGTTTAAAGGTATGCCGCGCTCCAGATCGCTCAGCACACGATCTGCATCCACTGGCTGTGGATCTCGGGTGAACCAAGACGCTAAACGCAATGTGTCCGATTGAACATCAGCGGTTGTTCGTACTTCTACTGTCAGACGTCCAAGAGCCACAGCCAGGTTCCTGACACCTTCATCGCCGGATTCAGCCGACTCCTCAAGGCTTGCAACAAGATCCGCAAAAGGCCGGCCTACGCCAATTGGAGGCAACTGGTTGGGATCCCCTACAAGTATTATGCGCTGTACATGACCGAGATTAAGCGCTTCCAGAACTGCGGCGAGATCGTCCATTGTCAGCATCGAACATTCATCAATAACTACGGTTTTTTCTTTTTGGTGTTTATCTCCAATAAATAAGGGGCACTGTCTCATCCCATCATAGCGCCCAAGACCATATAGAAACTGCGCTACGGTTGCCGCTTCTGATCCTGTTGCATTTCCAAGTTTTACTCTGGCTTTGCCAGTCGGCGCAAGGAGCAAGATGCCGCTAGCTACAAGTGGCTGGCAGCGAAGTAGTGCACCGAGCACCGAGGTTTTGCCTGTACCGGCACGTCCCACAAGAACAGAAATCTTTCTGGTTGTGATATTTTCAAGAGCTACATTTTGTTCTTCGAGAGCTGAGACATGTCGAGGATTGTTCTCGTCATAATGTCCTCCGCTATCACGAATCGCATCTATGATTGAAGGTTTCCAATCAACAGAGAGGGATTCAAGGCTGCGCCCTGCCCTGGCACGGAGTACTTTTTCTAGCCGTTCTTCGCGTTTTTTAAGTTCGGTCAGTTGGAGTGCAAGGATTGTCTTTTCGGATTTGGTATCAACCGGTAACCTGAGTAATTCGATAACTCCTGCCAGACCGCTGGTATTCGCTTCAAGCCAGTCGGTACCGGGATTGCAGGGATGCGCGAGATCCAGACTCTGTAGCCGCTCGATCGCCTCAGCGGCACTGAGTAGGGAATCACCTGTGTTTGCTGCTGCACGAAGAACTGCTACAAGAGCAGCCCTGACGCGCCGGGCATCCAGTTGTGAACCCACTACCGAAGGTGGAGGAACAGGGTGGCGCTCGCTAATCGTGGTGTCGGGAAGAAGACCCATGTCGATGCTTCCAACACTAACGGCAGGGTCATCGTCACCGCCTACATCTGATTCAGAGATTCTATAAGGGTTGGCAAGGATTTCGGTGTCATCGATTTGCACACTGGTGGCTTTAAATCGAGCATCCCTATCGAACCAGCGTTTGGCCTGGGATGGTGTAAGTTCAAAGCGCGATAATAGTTCCAGAAGCTGGCGGCGCTCGTTGGAAAGGCCGCCCCATGTCCTGCGTATTGCGCCGAGATCAGCATTATACGCTGCTTGTGGCGGACTGGTGTTTCCGCGAAGTATTGTATCTATGAGAGGCCAGGGATTGTCATCCACTTGAATGTCTCCGTTTGAAGCAAGTTCATGTATAAGAGCTGTTCCCAGACGCATGCCCAGTGCTTCGAGCGCTGAGCCCAGACCAGGGAAAGCCCCCCTGTTTTTCCATTCGGCAGCAATCTGCTGGTTGAGCCACTCTTCCCTTCGTTCCCATGGTCCGCTGGCGATACCGTGTTCCCGGATCTTTCGAACAGCTTCTAGACAACGGACAAGCGTAGACAGGGCAGCGCCATGACCTGCTAATTCTGATACGTAAGAATATGCGCCAATATGATCCGGTGGAACTTCGACTGCGATTTCTTCAAGCAGCGACAGGCGGCGTGTATCTTCTTCGGGGTCCCCGGTGGGTTCAAGATAGTCGTGGTACGGCAGGAGAAATCCTTCATATCCATCGGGCCGGATGGAGTGCCGGATAATCCTGTCCCACATCGGGTAGGTGGTGGACTTGCTGCTATCGTAGTGAAGAAGCGGTCCTACCTTGACAACGGTTCCAACACCAACGACAAGGCGGGGAAATCTGTCTCCAAGAGGTGTGCCTTCTTTGCAATAGAAAAATACGAGGGAACGGTTATCTTGTACCCGATGGAAGAAGAGTTCGGATAATGCTTCCTGTCGCTCTCGCCCGAATACCCATGGTGACGGAAATGGTGCTTTCTCGTCTGGTGGAAGTGGCTCGGGTAATGATTCATCAATTTCAGCCTGATGTTCCTTAAGCATCCACCAGAATGGAACTGCAGAGGTTGAGAAATCTGGAACGGGCATGGTTGTAGGTTGAAGATGCCCGTGTGTTGATTGCGCCTTTTTATTTGTCTGGTATGGATGAGTAATAACTCTGGTCCACTCCTCTGGTGACATGAAACCGCCTGATTCAGCGATGCAGGATGGCATCTGATCTGGTTTTAACTTGTTCCAGGGTTGTTTGGCAATTTGCTCTTCTGCGATGTCATCTCGTTCTGCGCGTATGCGGTCGAGTGCTACGCAGAATGAGTTGTGCGAAGGGGCGCTGCATACTGTACCGTTCCAACGGTTATCGTGCCAGGCTACTCGTATTGTTAGATGCATTATTTTATGCCTCCAAATCAGCTAATTTTTTACTGTTTTTCTCTCGTAGAATAGTCTTTAAGTCTTTAAAGTGAATCTCTACGAACCGAATCGTTGATTTAAGCTCTCCAAGATGAACTGCAATCTCAAAATCTTCTGACTCTTCGAGTTTAGCTATAAACTCGTGCATTGCGCCGTCGTCACTTTTTATAAACTCCTTGTACATCGCCGCGCAAAGTGGACAAAGGGCAAAGTGAAGTTGCTCTTTTTCAGTATCAAGCCCGAAAAACTCCCTAAATTTTTTTTCAAATATTTCGATTGTTTCGAAGTAATATTCGCCATTGCGTTTTTTAAATGGCATTTTTTCTTGACAGATTTGACAGACCATTTCACCATCATCATTCGTATAAAGGTCTCGTAACCAAGTTGATGAATCAATATTGGATATTCGAACAATTCGTGTTTTGGGTTCATATTCAATTAATGGATCGTTATCTAGTTCTTCGGTGAGCTTTTCTTCACGTCTCGTAGGATTAGGAGACTTCTTTGTAGGGAATTCTGGTTGCGGACGTGTATTAGAACCAATAACGTCCTTTACCCGTTGATACTCCACAGGGTTTTCCTTAAGCGCTTTTAAGAGTTCGAGGTCCTCCAGTTCAATTCCGACTTTTTTAGCTAATATGCCCACTTCATCAGATTTGAAGCCGATTGCATCCACTAGAAATGTATCACGTGGAAAGTCTGAAGGAAGTTGTTCTATTGAGATTTTATTTGGTTTGTTGAATATTCCATCTTTGGAAGGCACCCATGCATAATCACGGACCAATTTAAGCCATGCTGCATCAAAATATGCAAAATGATTCGTGAAATAAAACCATTGATATTTACCTTTAAAAAAATTACCTTTTTGCCATTCTGATAGAACGTTAAGATTTTTTAAAAGGAAATTCAAGAGAATTCGTGCGTACTTAATTTTCAACTGTGGTTCGTTTTCATCAATGATTTTATTCAAGAAATGTTCCAATCCGTCCAGTGAATAATCTACAATATTGATTTCACGTGTACAACCACTGTTGTTTCTTAGTCGATTTTTAATTTCCCATGGCAATTCTATGGCAAAAGCCAAGTAACGTGGTTTATCTTCAACTCCAAGATTTAACCATTCTTTTTCATCTTCTCCCTCGTTTAAGAACCAACTATCAGGATTGCCATGAAAGTATATTTCTAAATCTTGAGAGCGGAAATAAACATCGCCAGGCTTTTTATATGCAACTTCTCCTAAAGAAGAACTCTCAGCTTGAAGAAATGGAGTTTTTCTTAACGCTTTAACAATTCTTTCCTTCTTACTTTGTGAATCTGTTTTCAACGCACTGAGAATCTTAGAAATATCAGACCTGTACTCATCTTCAGATATCGTTTCATTCTCCTCTTGACCATATTTTGGTAAAATCCTTTCTATTACCTCCTCAACAATATCTGGTTTTGGAATACCTATGACATCTTTCAAGAATTTTCGAGCCTGTTCGTTGTCCGCAAGTTTAAGCTTTACGGTCGGAAAATCTGAACCTCCTTCAGTGGAGAGATAGGCATTCGGATATCCATCGTCTTTAAACGGTAATACATGCTGATCATCAGTAAGTCGAATAATAGGCAGGTCTTTGATAATATCGTTTACAGTTTTCCATACTGAATCAAGATAGATGTAAAACTGCACCAACCATTCGTCGGTCTGTTCTTCAAGAAATTGAGATGTGATTTTCCGTGCGAACTTCTTTGGGGATACTTCTTCAACATTCAGATCATATCTTAAATAAATCCATAAATCATGTGTCTTATCTTTATCGTATGTTATTCCTTTTGATAGCCATTTCTGGGGCTCTTCCAGATTTAAAAGTGCCTTAAGTTGACCCTCAGAAAGTAGCTTTCTTAGTTCTACTCCATCGGCAAATATTGCTTTTTTTGCTGATATAAATTTTCCATCATCCGTAGGTAACAACTCATTTTCACATAATTCAATTTTAACACGCTCACATATGGGAAGAAACATATTATTTTCATTTTCGTCTGAAAATTCGTCCTTATTTATAGGCAAAGTTGTTAGAAGATTAATATCCAATAACCCCATATCCCTCAACTTCGGAAAAGTTTCCGCTAAAAGGGTTGCTGTTTCTGCTAAAAGATGTTGATTGAAATCATCACCAGTGTTAATTGTCTCTCGATTCGGTGTAGTACGATATGGACCATTCAGAAGAAATCCCATATGTGTTTCGATCTTCGTTTTAAATAGAACAACCAGTGGATGTTTCGTTTTGGAAACGCTTTTTCCCTCGTCATCTAATCTGAATGCAATATCCACAGGTTTGTACTGATTCTCTTTTTCAGTAGAAGGATCGTACCATTGAATTGTTTGCGAGAATACAATGTATGTTTGAGTAGACTCTCCGTCAGTAATTGTTGTTTTTCTTTTTCTAAATACAGGTGAATATGTCTCATTCTCCTTAGGTGGGTCATCTCGTAAATAATGTCCATTTTCGTCAACTGCAACCCATTTCACTTCACGTATGTGTTGTGTAAAAAGCAGTGAGATTTTGTTGAGTTCCTTAAGCCTTTTCGAAATCTCATTGAATGCAGTTTCGGGTGAAATATAATTTTCAATGTAATCGGGACGTAAATCCATATGATTAAAAGGAAGTATAATTCGTGTGCAGTTTTCAGGAAGGTCGCTGGGAGTAGCTACAGCACGTAAACGGTACAAGTCAAAGATTTCAAAATGTTCATCACCTGAATGAATAATTGGACTCGCAGTAAAAGCAAACACTGATTTAAAACCCAAGCCAAAGTGTCCAGTCTTCACAAGGTCTTCTTCACTTGTGCCTTTACCAAAATAGCTGATTGCTTTAACATTTATCGTATTGAAGGGAATACCGTTATGCTCAATAATCAGTTTATCAGATAAGAGATGGAAAGATACCTCAGTTGCGTGGTAGTCATCGGCATTCTGTAGAATCTCATAAACGAAATGTGTAGGGTCTGAATACATGTTGACCTGAGACTTCCGTGATGCTGTGTCTTTACCTAACTGTTCTTCGTTATATTGAGTCATCGCTTCATAATCACTAACCATCTTCTTATCCTCCTTTCACCTCTAACACCCCAAATGCCACCGCCTGCGCCGTCACATCCGCCTTTTCCACAGCCAGATCCAGCTCCTCGATCCGGCGCGCATAATCCCCCTCAGCATTTGCGATCTGAGAGCGCCGCATCCGCAGGATCTTTTCATCTGTGGCCTGGGATAGTTGCTCATTAAGCAGTTCCATACGAGCCCTGTGACTCGTTGACAGGCTTTCTCTCCTGTATCCAGCTATCTGCCGGGTTCGGTCCTGATGCTCCTCACGAGCCTTTACCCAGAGTTTGTAGTGCTGTGCATCCAGGCTGTCAAATACATCGGCATCAGGAATTTCATCTGCGCTAAGTGATGCAGGCTGACCCTGCTCAATGAGCCTTGTCAACCGGGAATTAAGTACCTCATGTTCACTAAGAGGACGCAGTACTATATCCTCCTTGACACCATGGAACTGCCATTCATAAATGGCAAATGGATATGTGCCCTCTGGAATTGAATCATCCATTACCGTAATTGCCGTCACCATGCGCTGCCCCGGTTCATAACCCTGAGCCGCCTGCTGCACCAGTGGATGAAGCGGCATTATGAATGCTGCGTCAGGATGTTCGGCAGCACCGACAGCGTCAAACGTAATGGACAGATGAGGGTCCCCGCCCTTTAACCAGTTCTCCCATTCCCGGTAAGGAGCTGATCTTTGTCTGGGAAGTGCCTGGAAATCCCGCAGCAACTGGTTTCGATACTTCTCAGCAAGCCGCAAAGTCTTCAGGAATTTCTTGCCCATAATAAATTCCTGTTTTTCCTGTCCGCACACCATTTGCAGATACTGGCTTACAAGATTTTCTATAGCAAGTGGTGAAAGCCAGTAACTGGATGCGTTCTCAATCTCCTGCTTTATCTGTTCGGTAGGAAGCCTGATGCCGAACAGTTCAACCTGCTTTTTCTCAAGTTCCTGCTGTTCCTGAATGAGTAGGATCTCGTTATCAGCGATCTGCTGAAACTTTTCTTTACGCTCTTCCTCTGTCAGTTTGAAATTCTCAGCAACATCATGTATCTCCCTGGTGATGCGCCCGAGTATTTCCTCACCACCCCCCAGAACTTTACTAAATACACCGATCCGCAGAAGACATCTCTCGTAGATATCTGCATCCACTGTACCCGGTGTGATCAGATTGTAGATTGAAATCGTTTCACTTTGCTGACCGTTACGGTCGATCCGTCCGATTCGCTGCTCGATCTTCATAGGATTCCACGGCAGATCGTAATTTACAATGCAGTCGCAGAACTGGTAATCAAGACCCTCACAGCCCACTTCGGAAAATAAGAGAATATCCAGAGCATTTACGTCCTCCTTTGGAAGATGGAAACTAATCCGCCGCTGCACCCGATCTTCATCAGGTGTACCACCATGCACCATCTCGACACGCAAGCCATCTCTTCTCAAATGGTCATATAGATACCGGAGGGTATGCCTGAAACTACTGAACACCATAACCTTGTTATTGTTCATACCCTGCTTATCCGAGATGATTCTGCGCAGTGCTTCAAGCTTGGGGTCATAGGTGTCCAGTTGCTCAGCCTGCTTTTGCACATCGCGGATCTGATCCCCTATATTGCTCACTGTGTTCATGTTGAAGGAATCAGGCACATCACCTGTTTCATCCCATGTCAGTTCGTCCATTCGGCGCGTTAAAATGTCCTTGAGTAAGGGTGCCAATCCGTTAAGGCAGCTTGCCGCTTGCCTGCGGATGGTTGTCATCATGAACTTTACGTTCCTGTCTCCATGGAGCCGTGACATGATCTCGGACTGGACATTGAGCAGGTAGTCATGCAATTCATTCTGTTGCGGTGTGAATTCAACGTCCACTGTTTCAGGTTTACGTATCGTAAAATCACCGATGTCACGTCGGCGTGTTCTGTTGATAATGCCTGAAAACGTGTGTAGTTGCTCCAGAGCACTGATGACCATTATTCGTTCTTCCATCGAAATGTCTCTTTTACTTACTAATGTATAGACACGCTGAAACTCAGGATTGTTCTTAAGTATTGCTCGTCCCCATGGAGTAGAAACTGCTTTTATCAACGCTGATTCTGCTTCTTCCTGCCAATCGGCTACCTGTGCCCGGACCACATCAATTGCACGATTTATATGAGGATTGGGCTCTGCCATGTGCTCAAAACTCTTCTTGTCAATGATCAGATCAGGCCGCAGGACATTAAGCAAAACAAAAAGATCATCACTGCCAAGCTGGATAGGCGTTGCCGTCAGGAACAATGCTGCTTCGGCATTCTCGCAAAAGAAACGAACGGCTTTATGTGCGTAGGTGTTCGGATTGCGGATGTGATGCGCTTCGTCAACGATCACCAGATCAAACTTCGGAGGCGGGTCTAAATCCAGCAGCCCTTTGCGCTGTTTTCTTCTCCCTGGTGAGGTTCCGTACAATAGGGCTTCATCAAGTAGGGAATACGGGAGGATTATCTTTGAGTACTGGTCCGGCCAGACTCCATCAAGGTCCATCTCATTGATGCAGTAGCGCAGCGTTTTCCCGTCAAGATGGGTGAAGTGCTCTTCAAACCGCTTCATTTCCATCTGCCACTTTGCTTCTATGACCAGCGGACGGGGACAGATAATCAACACGGACTTAAGTTCACGTCTGGCTTGCAGTTCACGAAGGATCAGTCCCGCTTCGATGGTCTTTCCAACTCCAACGTCGTCGGCGATCAAAAGACGCGGTCGGTCGGAGCGGATGAACTTCAAAACCGGCCGGAACTGATACGGGATGAAATCAATACGCGCCGCATTCAAGGAATACAGCGTCGAGAGCCCGGGGTGGCGGATCTGAAGGGCGGTTAAATAAGCGTGGAATTGTGGAAGCGGCAGTATATCAAGTTTGGACGTTATCGTCTCTTCTGGCTGGAGTTGTGAGGAATAATAAGTTCTGGTTACTCCATCAATAAAAACTGAATACCTATTCTCTGTTTTTCCAGGCGTTATCCCAACTATCGCTCCATGAATTGAAGCATTCGATTTCAATCGAACAATTTGCCCTGCCTTAAACTCTGTATTCTCTGATATGTCAGCTTTCATAAGAACCATTCTCTCTTCACTGTCTTAAAGACTTTTCCATATCCATACTACAAATATTTAAAATAAAATCCCATGTCAAAAGTTGCGACGGCACACCCAACCGCAACAGAGCTACGGGGTATAGTTATTAAGATGAAAAACACCATATTTCAATCATTCAATCACAAAAACCATCCAAATCTATAACTTTTGCATCAAGTGCAATCTCTTTAAGTGCTTCCACCGTGCCAGGATGACAGGTGAAATATAATATTTGATTCGTTGTTGCAAGTTGTTTGATGGTATTTCCTGCATTCATAGATCGTGTCGGATCGAAGTTGACCAAAATATCATCAAATATAATTGGAAGTCGTTCAGAGTGCTTTCCAAGCTCTTTAATGAACCCAAATCTCAGTGCAAGATAGAGCTGTTCTGCAGTTCCTTTACTTAACTGGAATGTATCCTTTTGTCTTCCGTCACTGTCTTCAACAAAAATATCTGAAGAACTTACAGGGGAATATATTCTTTTATACCGACCATCTGTTATACTTGAAAAGAAAGACTGCGCTTCTACTATGACTGCAGGCTGACTCTCTTTTTCATAGACCTCAATTGCTTTTTTAAGAACTTCCTGTGCAAGTATGTAGCTCGCCCAATCCCTTGATTTTTTATGCAAATCTTCCTTCAAAACTTCCTTTTCCATCCGGAGCATTGATCCTTCTGCGCGATATTCAAGCTGTTCAAGCTGCTCATGTATGCGCCCTCGTTCATCAATGTTGTCTGATATTTCAGAATCCAATGTAGCAAGATTGTCTTCAAGTTCCTGTATATTTCGTTCTAACGTTTTAATATCTACCACTTCAAGTTCAGAAATAAATTTGTCATACGATTCACCATCGCCGGAAATTCTCCTTATCTGGTTATTTGCATTCTTGATTTCATCCTTTAATCGAACACGTTCATCCCAAATGGTAGCATTCTTTCTAAATTCAGATTCGTCGTCAGAAAAACCGGATGCTAACAGATCCAATAATTGTTTTTCAAGACTGTTATATTTAGCATCAACAGACTTCAATTTTTCCAGAAGTATTTCCTTATCAGTACCTAACCGTTCCAAATGTTCCTTGTTTTTCTGTTCAATTTCAACTTCATCTCGCAGCTTTTCAAGTTCTGTATCAAGAGAAACGCCAGACCGACTACGACCACAATTGTTAAGAACTGAAACTATTTTATCTTCATAATCTTGGATTGACTCTTCATTTAATCTAATTTGAGATTCGAGAGTCTTGATTGTCTTTTGTTTTTCATAACAGGTCTTGATTGTAGAGAAAATTTCCAAAATACTTTCTGGTGATAAATTGGTATCAAGATCATACTCAGATAACCAATTTTTCCATTCTTGTTTCATGCTGGAAAGTTTTGCTTCTTCATCCGCTTGTTTCCCACCTATTTCTTTAGATTGCTTGTCCAATTTCGTTTTATCTCTCAACAATTTTTTTTGAGTAGCCTGAATATCTGAAACAGCACTTAACTTAACAACAACATTTTGAAGAGACTCATACTTTTGATCTAGCATCTCTGGTTGTGGTATTTCATTAAAACCAATTAACTGTGCATAAGTTAGCATCTCTTTGTTAAGTGATTCAATCTCAGTCATAAGCTGCTGCTTAGTATCATCGAGATCCGATTGCTTTTTGCGTATTGAAACAAAATACACTACTGCAGTGGCAATAAGAACAATGAACAATGTTATACCAACAAGTAATTCGTCCATGAAATAACCATAGATTAGTCCGACACCGGCAACAACAATCAAACTGGCTGACCGTAGTGGTGCTTTTTTGTTCAATAATTCTTCTTCTTCTTTTTTGATGCCCTTTAAATCAAATTGTTTGTCATTGAGAACACGATGTTCTGAACGAAGATTCCGTATTGCATCCAATCCCTGCTCCACTTCATCATTATTTTTTTGAATATCATACTGCTGTAACTTTTCTTGATTCTCTTCGACATCTGTATCTATTTTTTCAATATCACGATTTACTTGCATTGACTCATGTTTTACATCTATAATTTCGGTCTCGATTTCTTCAATCGCTTTATGTTTTTGTATTACAATCTCTCTAGCTGGAATTGATCTGTCGAAACGATTAAGTTTTTCTTCATCCCATTGTGGTCCGAGTTCATTTAGCAGATCATGGAAATCAGATTGTTCACCAATTAATTTGCTCCTTAGTGACTGCAAAGATCCGCATTCAGAACGATATTTTTCAATCCCATTCCCAAGGTCAAGAATAGCATCTCTTTGTTGTAACAATTCTTGGTTGAGAACTATGTTACCAGTCTCAATCTCGTTCTTGTTTATATCTCCTTTCATTGATGAGATTGAATCCGCACTCTCTTCTGTCTTTTCAAGAATTCGTTCAAGATCATTTAATCCGTTTTCTGGAAAATTCTCTAAAATTGGAATATCTGCAAGATTTGCTTTTAAGTCCAGTAAATTGATCCAGTCATCCCAGATTGAAATAATATCATTGACATGATTCAGATTCTTTTCAATGTCCAAATGTTCATTTTTGAGTTGTTCGATCAATGTTGATTTCTCTTCCAAATCCCTGTGTAATGAATCATACTTGCTCTGATCTTTTTCTAAATCGTTTATTGTTGAATCCAATTTATTCATGTCACTGAACAATTTGTTTATTGGAGGTTTACGTCCTTGTTTTTTATACAAACCTTCATATTGATTCCGAAAATGTTTCTGAACATCTGAAATTGAAACGGAACCGAGTCCTGCCCCTACACTATATAACTTGTCACGAATTGAATCATTGTTGAGACTTTCAAATTTCTGTAATTCACTTAAACCAAATGCATAGACGTTCTCAAAGATGGTCTGATCTGCGTACCCAAGTAACTTAGAAAGTTCATCCGCACCACCCATGGCCCCATCTTGAAGTGTGATTTTTACACCACCACCTCTTTCAACGTATCGTTCGATAATACAACGCTCATCTGAATCCGTAGTCATTACCAACCTGCCACCGTGTTTCCCACCGTATAAGGGGGGATATTGATTGGTGCCGCTTCTTGCAGATGAAAAACCAAAGAGTACACATCGTATAAATGCAAGTAATGTTGATTTTCCCGCTTCATTCGCTCCACTAAAAATAGTTAATCCCGGGTTAAGATCTTCAATTGAAAATTGATTGAATCGTCCAAAACCATCAATATGAATATCATCAATTTTCATATTCAACCTCACTCATAATATTATCTAATAACAATACTTCAGCGCGGTGAACTAATCCCATAAGTTCCTCCTTATCAATGTCCTTGATAACCTTTCGTCCTTTTGCAGATTTAAATAAAGGTTCAAGGGATGTTTTTAGGGATTCAAGAGATTCTTCATCTTGGCATATCTCATCAACAATACGGACGATATCCCCTACAAAATCTTTTCGTTCCAAAAGTATAGACCGTTCAATTGGCATACTTGTATTGTTGACCAAACGTTCTACCCAGACAAACTGTGAACCTAAGTTTTCATCCTCTCTGAGATATTGAAGAATATCATCAATTATACCTTCTTTTGTAAGAGTTCTATGTAATGGACCTCTTCCTGTAAGAATAAATCTACATATCACAGATCGTCCATCCGCACCGTCGAGTATTGTATCAATACATTCACGGATCTGGAGTATAAGATCTTCTTCAGATTCCATACCCTCAATTGATATATCTTCAACATACCAGCGGATTGTGTCGGTTTCAATAAATTCCTTTGATATTTTATTTTTAGTATCAACTGTTACAAGATAACAACCTCTTGGCCCCGCTTCTTTAATATGGCGACCCTGTGGATTCCCTGAGTATACTACGACTGGATATGTTTCATTTATCGCAGATGGTACATGAATATGGCCAAGTGCCCAATAATCATAATCAAGGTCTTTTAGATCCTGCATCGTACAAGCAGCATATGGATCATGCTCTGTACTTGATCCAACCATACAATGAAGCAAACCTATTGTAAATACCTCGTTATTTTCCCTTTTTGGGAATTTCTGTGCCAGGTTAGTCCAAATGTGCTGTTCTGGGTAGCTAGTTCCAACAATTGTAACAACATGTGTTTCATCTTTTTCAAGTTGAATCGAATCAATATTCTCTCCACTCATGATATGGACATCTTCGGGCCAATTTAGTGTCGCTGACCATCCGTTTAGTGGATCATGATTCCCATGAGCAATGATTGTTTGAATCCCTGCATTCGAAAGCCTATCAAGCCCTTTTATGAATTTGAGTTGTGCGTACAAACTTTTGTTAGCACTGTCATACACATCACCTGCAATAAGAAGAAAATCAACCTCTTTTTCGATACAAAGATCAATGATTGTATCATATGCCTCAAACGTAGCATTGACAAGACTTTCTCTTAACTCTTGATTGATCTCATATATTCCAATAAAAGGACTATCGAGGTGTAAGTCCGCAGTATGGATGAATGAAAATAATTTATTTTTTGAAGTTTTTCGTATTCCCATTTAAAATCCACTTTTCCCTTATTTGTAATGTTATATTGCGCTATATACATATTATTTTTTTTGTTTCTTTGCATCCAAAGTTTGACAGATGTCGCCCCTTTCTAAAGTGTCAACGTCGTTTAAAATTCCCCACCCCAAAATTTCGGTAAAAACACCAAAGGTTGTAGAATATGCTAAAAATGGAGGAATGGTTATCCCCATACCACATCTTACCTGACCGCCGCCCTGCCATTCACCAATCTCCTGCGCCCTCTTGATGAACTCCGGCTGTCCGGGCATAAGTTCCGCATCCCCTGGCGGGCAAAGCCGTGGATATCGACCACGAGGGCGGGCGGGCTCGTCGATGAGTTCGGGCAGTCTGGTGCACTAAACATAGGCGGCCGCATGACTTAAAGCGGGAGTGCCTGAAGTATAAGGCCAAGATAAGCTACACTGGTAAAGGCGGGAGTCATAATAGTCCCCCAGCCAGGAGTCCCATGATGATGTGCTGCCGCAGATACAGTAATTTGTGGCTGAGCATTCTGAGGCGGTGAACTGGAAGCGAGTAGTGAGAATGAATAGCCTGCCGTGGCCGTATAATTGGAAGACCAGGCTGCTGGTTCCTGATATTATCTACTGCAGACCTGATGATTCGGTGAAGTTTGGGCATTCTATTACGAATGTGATTGAGTTTGAGAGCGAGACGAGTACTGCGGTTGTTGCTGACAAAGTGGCGCGGTTCAATGAGTCTTCGAGGCGAATGGTATAGGACGGGGTGCAGAGTGGGAGGGTGCTGCCGAGGGTTATATTTTTGTATGACAGGCAGACAGGTGTTTCTATTGAAGATGTGAAAAGTATGGTTA
>Ga0255422_1076_pt1 | contig 21132 bp, 10 predicted proteins | sample ANMaggSeSYBR02D3_FD_182631 | JGI IMG/M metagenome (GOLD analysis project Ga0255422, IMG submission 182631) | Sediment cell enrichment communities from methane seep in Santa Monica Basin, California, United Staets - ANME aggregate JGI... | ecosystem: Environmental > Aquatic > Marine > Cold seeps >... | reverse complement strand
GTGTTTCCAGAATGCTTATTTGCTCATCAATATGTTGGATCAAGTTTAGGCATGTTCGAAGCCTTACTGCAGCACTTTGAGACATTTCACGTTCAAGAATCTCTTTGATCTGCTCACTCTTTTTACGAACATTTGGACTGAGTTTGTCTACTATTTCGTCAAACTTCTTACCAGAACAGATTCCTGATAGAACCATTTTGCCATTCTTACCAAAAATATCAGTGAGTACATCACTGAGATGAAACATTTCCGAAGAAAGAATGGCGTGTGCTTGATTTTTTATATCAGTTCTTTTTCGCACAAGATTGTGACGAAGACGCACATATGATCTGAATTCTCTATGGAATTTGGGAAAAACTCTTGAAGGCTTGACCATGTTATTTAAAGCAAGTTGTGCAATAAATTCAGAATCGATCTTATCCGTCTTTTTATGAGAATAGGCCTTCATATCACGTGCATTTCCAACAATTACTGTTACGTGACTAATTAGTGTGTCATAGATTGGAACCCAAAAGTCACTTGTTGATTCACATGCAACAACATCACACTGCTTTTCGATTATCCATGATTTGAGATCTAAAATTCCTTGGTCATTCCTTTCGAAACGCTTTTGTGCCATTTCATCTGATCTGCTGAGTATTGTGGCTATTAAAAAACGTTTATGGAGATCTAAACCACAAGCTTTGTTTATTAGTACTGACAACATATATTACCTCATTTTTTAATGGGCAGTGTGATTGCCTCGAAGGCAATTTAGCATCCGTGATCAAAGTCACATTTGAGCTTTCGATGGCAATTCACTGGTTAGTTTTCTGACGGCTTCGAAGAACCAAAATAATGACAACCTATCCTGCCCAAAGAATAGTTGGAGTAATAACAAAAAAAGATTGTGCAGGGGGTACTTTCATTATTTGAGCATGTCATTCGAAGAATTTTATGCACGTTTACTATAAGCATTTAAATTGGGATGCCAGGGATTGTTGTGTAAAATGCAAACGCAGAATTTGGGAATATAATTAATTTTTTTTCTGCCCCTGTGGGGACACAGCCAGCAATTCCCGCTCTCTTATTTTGTTTTCATCTAAGCTGTCTGAAATTATACCACTGCTCGTCATTGATTTGCCTTATGACGTGGCGAGTATAAGCATGTAATATCATAAAATGTTTACGAAATAACAAAGAAACAAGCCCTCGCTTGTATGAGTTTACAGCAATGACAGGAATTGATAATCGCCTACGATGATCATGATTACTGTGTTCATCTGGACAGGGAGAGTTACAAGTGTACGGTGTGGGAGCAGCGGCCTGTACCCTGCCGGGGATTTGACTGTGATGATAATGGAAAGTGTGGGAAGATTTTGTAGAGATAGTAATTAATGATGAGATGATTAAGCAAATAGATGATAGTAATGAAAAAATTTATACTTATCAGAAATCAAAATATAATAGAGTTGAAGAGTAGTTATTAAACAGAGGGTGATATTATTAGAATATTTGGAACAATTCGTGATTCGAAGAATAAAGACCCTGTTGCAGAGGCTAACATCAGGCTTAGTATCGAAGGTATGCAGATAGCTTCTATTACTACTAATGGGCAGGGTGAATATGAATATGCAACAGAAGAAGATTATCTGGAGCAGACATTAGATTTTGTCATTCAAAAAGAAGGTTTTGAAAGAAAGAACATATCTTACGAGATTGATAAAGCTGAAATTAAGTCAGATATTCTATTGAATGAGCTTGAAAAAGGAACAAAAGAGAAAACAAGGATATTTGGCATTATTCGAAATTCAAAGAACCGTGATCCTGTTAAGGCTGCAAGTATCAAACTCAGTATAGAAGGTACGCAAATAGCTTCAGTTTCTTCCAATGAGCAGGGTGAATATGAATACACAGCAGACGAAGATTATACAGGTCAGACACTGGACTTTATTATCCAAAAAGATGGTTTCATAAAGAAGAATATTTCATCTGAGATTGATAAATTAGAAATCAAGTCAGATATTCTGATAGACAAAATTGAAATTGAGATAAAAGGCAAGATATGCGGTAAAGCAGATCGTCCACTGACTGAAGCCAGTATCAGTTTTAGAATGGATAATAAAACTATAAAACTGGTTTCCGATAAAGACGGTTCATTTTCTTTTACTGTTGGCCAGCAGTTCTTAAATCAGACCATAGGATATGAAGTGAGTAAAGAAGGATTTAAGGTTAAAAGCGGGAAACTTGAGTTGATAGAAGATCTAAAATGCATTAATTTAGATCCAATTAATCCTATACCTCCGATAAAGGTCGCAACTGTGCTAATAGTATTGTCCGGTTTAGCTATACTTCTATTTGCATTACCAGTATTGATAGATATTATACTACCAGATGAGTCACCGGAATTAGCAATCGATCCAGATCCTTTAAACTTTAATTTTGTACCCGGGACAAGTGCTCAGACCTTTTCAATATGGAATGACGGAGATGGAACCCTGGAATGGGATGTTTACAGTGACCGGGATTGGATAGTGGTATCTCGTGATAGTGGAACTGGTTCTGGTACGGTTTCTGTTAGTGTTAACAGTGCTGGCATGGATCCAAGAAGTCATACCGGAACAATTACTGTGGAATCAAATGGGGGAATTGAAACTGGAAGAGTGTCTCTGTATGTACCGGTTGAAGAACCAACAGAGGAACCAACAGAGGAACCAACAGAGGAACCAACAATAATTCATTACTTTAATGCAGATCCTAAGCATATCGATGGTCTGGAAGGTGAAACCACATTAAGCTGGGAAGTTACTGGTGCTACTAGAGTTACTATCGATGGAGTAGGACCTGTGGAAGTATCAGAGGGCTCAATAGACAGATGGGTTGAACAAACTACCACTTTCGTCCTTAGAGCTACTAATGATGCTGGAGTACCTGACGTAAGAACAACAATAGTGTATGTTGAAGAAGAACCTGTGGACCCACCAGTAATCCATTACTTTAGTGCAGTACCTAATCATATCGATGGTCTGGAAGGTGAAACCACATTAAGCTGGGAAGTTACTGGTGCTACTAGAGTTACTATCGATGGAGTAGGACCTGTGGAAGTATCAGAGGGCTCAATAGACAGATGGGTTGAACAAACTACCACTTTCGTCCTTAGAGCTACTAATGATGCTGGAGTACCTGACGTAAGAACAACAATAGTGTATGTTGAAGAAGAACCTGTGGACCCACCAGTAATCCATTACTTTAGTGCAGTACCTAATCATATCGATGGTCTGGAAGGTGAAACCACATTAAGCTGGGAAGTTACTGGTGCTACTAGAGTTACTATCGATGGAGTAGGACCTGTGGAAGTATCAGAGGGCTCAATAGACAGATGGGTTGAACAAACTACCACTTTCGTCCTTAGAGCTACTAAAGATGCTGAAATATCAGATGTTAGGACTGTTATAGTGACTGTTGAAGATGAAACTGCGGATTTACCAATAATTCATTACTTTGTTGCCGATCCTGCTGGTATTTCTGCAGGAGGGAAATCCACATTACGCTGGGAGGTTTCTGGTGCTACAAGCATAGCTATCGATGGAATAGGAAAAGTGGATCCAACTGGAGAAATAATTGTAGATCCAGATGAAACTACCATTTATATCCTTAGAGCTACGAATGAAGCGGGAATAAATGTTGAGACTGTTGCAGTGAATGTTGATGAGCAACCGCCGATATTGTCTGTAGATCCAGACCCACCTTCGTTTGACTTCGAACTTACAACTGTTCTTAATTTCTGGGGAGCAAACACGAGAACATTTTCAGTAGATAATTCTGGAGGTGGGGATCTATTTTGGACAATCGAAACAACTAGAGATTGGATAACTATAGAACCTACTTACGGATACAATTCTGAGACTATTACTCTCAAAATTATTACTACTGGTTTGGAGCCAGATGAATATGAGGGGAATATCTACATTAAATCAAATTACGGAACCTCAAGAGGTTATATATCCTTAATTCTAGTTGATGGCTCAATGAGTGATATTATGGCGCCATCTAATCCCAGATTCATAGAATAAGATGGTGAAATCCTGGAATGAAAACTAACTCGACGTTGTTATAACCCATGTTCTCCAGTATCACACCAGAATTCACAGTTTTCATCCATAAATAATCTTTTCTAACGTCCACTCCTCTCGATTTTCACCAAAATAATACTTCCTTAACTTTTCCAGATGTAGAACAGAATTCCAAACCGTGAACATTATATAATTGTTATAACATATAGAACAAATCATTGGAGAAAGGTGAAATTGAAAATTACGACCATGACGAATACGCAAAAAAACATTATGGATGCATTCAATTGCAAATATTTTGGAATGAACAATTACTTGAAATCGATCGGGGTCAAGAATGTGTGGAACAGATTTTAAAAATGGTACGGTCCACTGATAGCGGTTTAAATTCATAGTGACGAAGATGGGTTATAATAGACAGTTACTGCAGCTACTTGCTTTGATTTCAAATCTGTAAGAGTATTTTTACTAAATAGTCTTTAGATGGCGATTCGCTCTGAAATCTAACAGAATCAAGATTAGCACCAAAGAACAGAACCATGAACTTTAAAAAAAAAGCACCCAGAACAACTTCCATGACTTCCTTTAAGATAGAACCAGTGGTCTCCTCTACACCCGCATCAATGCCAAGACCACCAGAACCTTAGAGGCAGCCTCGTTCCTTTACGCATTCATCGAACTGCTCAGCGAAAAAGAAATACTTTTGATCGAAGAGCTGGATGAGTGTAAAAAGCAGGTTACAGAGCGGCTTGTAAGGAAATTCGTTGAAAGCAAAATAGGGCTTTTGTACCAGGATCCAGAATGCAACAAATACACTTTCGAGCATGAAGCTGAGGTTGAATGCCAGAGCAGGCGGCATCCATGCAAAGCAATATGCTGTAAGTTTCCTTTTGCCCTCATCAAGGCAGGATGTGGAGGAGGGTGTCATCAGGTGGGAGTTCGGCAGGCCTTATCTGATCGCTCACGACGATGATGGTTACTATGTTCATCTGGATAGGGAGAACTACAGGTGTATGGTATGGGAGTAGCGGCCTGTACCCTGCCGGGGATTTGACTGTGAGGATAATGAAAAATGGAAGGTGTGGGAGGATTTTGTAGAGATGGGCGTCAATGATGGGATGATTAAGCAGATAGATGATAGCAATGAGAAAATTTATACTTATCAGAAATCAAATAATAATAGAGTTGAAGAATAGTCATTGAACAGAGGGTGATATTATTAGAATATTTGGTACAATTCGTGATTCACAGAATAGAAACCCTGTTGTAGAAGCAAACATCAGGCTTAGTATCGAAGGTATGCAGATAGCTTCTATTACTACTAATGGGCAGGGTGAATATGAATATGCAACAGAAGAAGATTATCTGGAGCAGACATTAGATTTCGTCATTCAAAAAGAAGGTTTTGAAACAAAGAACATATCTTACGAGATTGATAAAGCTGAAATTAAGTCAGATATTCTTTTAAATGAGCTTGAAAAAGGAACAAAAGAAAAAACTAAGATATTTGGCACTATTCGAAATTCAAAGAATCGTGATCCTGTTAAGGATGCAAGTATCAAACTTAGTATCGAAGGTAAGCAAATAGCTTCAATTTCTTCCAATGAGCAGGGTGAATATGAATACACGACTGAGGAAGATTATACAGGGCAGACTTTGGATTATGTCATCCAGAAAGAAGGTTACATAAAGAAGAATATTTCATATGAGATCGATAGCCCTGAGATAAAGTCAGATATTCTGATAGACGAATTTGAAATTGAGATAAAAGGTAAGATATGTGATAAAGCAGATCGTCCACTGGCTGATGCCAGTATCAGTTTTAGAATAGGTGGTAAAACTATAAAGCTGACTTCTGATAAAGACGGTTCGTATTCTTTTACTGCTGGCCAGCAATTCTTAAATCAGACCATAGGATATGAAGTGAGTAAAGAAGGATTTAAGGTCAAAAGCGGGAAACTTAAGTTGATAGAATATCTAAAATGCATTAATTTAGATCCAACTATTCCTATACCTCCGATAAAGGTTGCGGCTGTGCTAATAGCATTGTCCGTTTTAGCAATATTTATAATTGCAATACCAGGTGGTCCATCAAAATTGGCAATTGATCCGGATCCTTTAAACTTTGACTTTAAACCTGATACTGAACCTCAGACTTTCTCAATATGGAATGAAAATAACAAGTTCTACTTGATATTCAATAAAAAACTAGAATGGAATGTTAGTACTAATGCGGATTGGATAACTGTGAACCCTACAATCGGAACCGAAGCGCATACGGTAACTGTTAGTATTAATAGTAATGGCCTTCAACCTGGCAGCTATACTGACAGCATTACAGTGACATCAAGTGGAGGAAATAAGACAGGGAATATATCCTTGTATATAGAAAAGGAACTAATAATTAATTCCTTTACTGCAGATCCTGAAACCATTTCTGCTGGAGAGGGATCTACATTACATTGGGACGTTTCTGGTGCCACAAATGTAACTATCGATGGAATAGGAAATGTGGATCCAATTGGAGAAATAGATGTATATCCATATGAAACTAATATTTACATCCTTAGAGCTACAAATGAACTTGGAAAGAATGTTAAAACTGTTATATTAAATGTCGGAGACGAACCTATCGAATTGCCAATAATTCATTCTTTTATTGCAGATCCTAATAACATTTCTGTTGGAGAGGGATCTACATTGCGCTGGAACGTTTCTGGTGCTACAAGCGTAACTATCGATGGAATAGGAAGAGTGAATTCAGCTGATGAAAGAAATGTTGATCCGGATATAAATACCAACTACATACTCGAAGCCACGAATGAAGCTGGATTATCAAATTTTAAAACTGTTACAGTGAATGTTGAATATCTACAGCCAAAATTGTCTGTAGATCCTGATATACTAAACTTCGGTACCATATCTGTGGGAGATAAAAAATCCCTGACATTCAAGATATCAAATGATGGAGGGGGAACCTTAAATTGGAACGTGGGTAATAAACCGAACTGGATAACCATACGCCCAACATCCGGATCTTCGGGAACGGTTACTGTTACTGCCAGTACTGCAAACTTGAATGATGGCATTCATAGGGGAAATATTGTGATTGATTCAAATGGTGGACAAGTTTCCATTCCCGTTACAGTGAATGTTGAAGATCTACAGCCGAAATTGTCTGTAGAACCTGATATACTAAACTTCGGTACCATATCTGTGGGAGATAAAAAATCCCTGACATTCAAGATATCAAATGATGGAGGGGGAACCTTAAATTGGAACGTGGGTAATAAACCGAACTGGATAACCATACGCCCAACATCCGGATCTTCGGGAACGGTTACTGTTACTGCCAGTACTGCAAACTTGAATGATGGCATTCATAGGGGAAATATTGTGATTGATTCAAATGGTGGAACTAAAACAATAAATGTTTATTTAACCGTTAATGATATTAAATATGTCAAATATCTCGTATCTCTGGAGGAGGACTTGATCGTGCCTAATGGATTATGTGAAGATGGTACGAAAAAATGTGAACTTTTTGATACATATCACGGAGGTTATTACTATGCTATGGTCGGAAATTATGTTGCTTTGAACGGTAATCCCGAAAAGCTGAAAACGATCACAATTGATGATAAGATAGTTCTTCATGTTGGTCAACAGTATAAGATTTCAGATGGTATTGAACTTACTGCAGTGGAAATCGATGTTGAAGGAGGAGAAGTATGGCTTGCATTAATTCAAGATGGCAAAGAATTAACATCAAGTGTAGTTTACAAAGGAGAAATATTCACCTATACGGAAGAACAAATCGAGGGTGAATCTGATGTACCGATGTTTGTTGCTTATGTTGAAACAATGTTTGCTGGAATGAATACAAATATGGTCAAGGTACGCTATGTTTGGTCGATAGTCTAGTGATGTAATTATTGATTAATATTAACAGATGAACCACTCATCCGGAAAATCAAACCAATATCAAGATCAGCTTAAGTAAAATCCGGCAGGAAATAACCAGAGGCCTCCTCTACACTCACACCCACATCAATGCCAAGACCACCAGAACCTTGGAGGCAGCCTCATTCCTTTACGCACTCATCGAACTGCTCAGCGAAAAAGAAATACTTTCGATCGAAGAACTGGATGAGCGTAAGAAGCAGGTTACAGAGCGGCTTGTGAGGAAATTCGTTGAAAGCAAAATAGGGCTTTTGTACCAGGATCCAGAATGCAACAAATACACTTTCGAGCATGAAGCTGAAGTTGACTGCCACAGCAGGCGGCATTTATGCAAAGCAGTATGCTGTAAGTTTCCTTTTGCCCTGCAAGATAGGATGTGGAGGAGGTTGTCATCAGGTGGGAGTTCGACAGGCCTTATCTGATAGCTCACGGTGCTGGTGGTTATTGCGTGCATTTTGACAGGAGGAGTTACATGTGTACGGTGTGGGAGCAGCGGCTTGTGCCCTGCCTGGGGTTTGACTGTGGGGATAGTAAGAGATGGAATGTATGGAAAGATTTTGAGGAGATGGTGATTAATGAGGAGTCGATGGAGCAGATTGAGGAACGGGAAGGTATATACTTATATAGAATTATAAAAGAATAGTTATAGGGTTGGTGATAAATGATGGGTGAAATGAATAGTATATTTGCTAAGAGATCCGAGGCAAATAAAATCAATTCAGATTTACAGACGCGAAGGATTAATCGATCCGGATCGAAGGCCTCTTCTGTTGATAGTATTTTACATCTTCAGAGAACCATAGGTAACCAAGCTGTTTCGAGATTGATAAAATCAAAGGCTCTACAGGCTAAACTAAGAATAGGGCAGCCCGGAGATGTATATGAACATGAGGCTGATAGAGTGGCGGATGCTGTGATGCGGATGCCAGCACCGCAAAAAGTATCAATAAATAATTCTCGCATCCAGAGGGCAAGCACAACGTTTGAGGAAAACGAACTGAAGCGACAGCCAATAGAAGAGGAGGAAGAGGAAGAAAAGCTTCAAAAAAAGCCGATAGAGGAAGAGGAAGAAAAGAAACTACAAAGGCAACCAGCAGAAGAGGAGGAAGAGGAAGAAAAGCTTCAAAAAAAGCCGATAGAGGAAGAGGAAGAAGAGAAACTACAAAGGCAACCAGCAGAAGAGGAGGAGGAGGAAAAAAAGCTTCAAGCAAAGAATGTTTCGGTTTCTAATCCAGTAGTTGATTCCGTCATTGAAAATCAGATACAGTACATGAAAGGAGGAGGGCGATCGCTATCACAGGGGGAACGAGCATTCTTTGAGCCGCGCTTAGGGTACGATTTCAGCGATGTGCGGGTGCATGAAGATGCAAAAGCGTCGGAGGCAGCGCGGGGAGTAAATGCAAGGGCATTTACAATTGGAAAGGATGTAGTCTTTAATGCGGGGGAATATTCCCCTGACAATCAGAAAAGTCAGAAGCTTATGGCACATGAATTGACACATGTCATTCAACAGAATCGCGGTTGAACTTTGACCTTACTGTGTCTGCCTTTATCGAAAGTGATACGTGAACCTTCTCCAAGCTTACTGGTAATCTGAAGGTATGTATAATTGATATGTGTCGTGTCTGGTACATTACCTATTTTTACTGTAATTCCTAAAGGAACATTGATAGGATCAGCGAGCTCACTGATTCCAACAGTTATTTGCTTCTTGCCAGGTCTGTGACCACCGTTGTATCCGTATTTTCCAAGAACTGATTTATTTCCATAGAGAATCAAGCTTGTCCAGTCAAGATTGATGTTGGTATGCTTGAAATTAAATTTCTGGAATAAGCAGTCTTGAATGTCGGCAATAATTTATTCCTTATTTTCCCCAATGGTTTCAAGAGCACGGAAGAGGGTTCTTTCTTGAAATCCTTTGAGTTCAAATAATTCAAGGACTTCTTCTCGATTAATCCATTCACTTGATTTGCTGATACTGAAATTGTCAGTAAGCTTGTAGCAAATAAGAGCTGTTATTAATGAGTTTTGGTCTCTACATTTTTTTTTGTATTTGCTAAAGACATGTTGGAAACCAAGTTTTTCATGTTGTTTTTGCACGGTAAGGATTGTTCCAACAGGACTTGGGACAAAATTGCCCCATATTTTTCAATATTTTTATCAGTTGGATGGGAAATGTTATTATAATTTGGTTTAAATATCATTGTAATTCTATCCCATGTAGCGTATTTTTAAGGCCGACTTTTTTTCCTTATTACAATAATATTGTTGTTCATAAATATTAAATACTTCGTGAAAAATTAAATATACCGAAGACGTTTATTGTATTTTGATAGATCAAATTAACATCTAAAAATGAAAGGAATATTGAATGATATTAAAATCACATAATAATGGTTAGAGTCATTCATTGATTGAAGTGTTAAATGAATATTGTCCCAAGGCCGTTCCAACAGGAAAGCATATATTATTGTTCGGCGAAATTTCATATGTTCGTAGTTTTATTTGCATATTTTGTCATAAAGACATGACTAAGAACACTCATATTAATTTTAACTCTCAAAGTTGGGTTACAGTGTGTTAGATCCACCATGTGCCATTCATTGGTTTTGATTCAGATCAGTTGAAAATATAGGTTCGGGATAAACAATGGGTAAAGCAACAAGAACAAAACCCAAATCATCTCAAGCCAAAATGAAAAATGTGGCTTCTAAAAAACAGAAGACAGACCACTCTCAATCCATTAGATCGCCTGCAGAACAAATCCTGTTCCTTCAAAGAACCATCGGGAACCAGGCAGTGGGGAAACTTATCAAATCCGGGGCTTTGAAGACGAAACTCAGGATCGGTCATCCAGGGGATATCCATGAACAGGAAGCCGATCAAGTGTCTGAGCAGCTGATGAGTATGCCCCAGACGAATGTTTCGGAAGAAACAAAAGTCCCTGAAAATACTGCAGGTAATCCTATCCAGCAGAATTATGTCCGAATACTGTCTGATCGGGATCGGGCTATGGAAACAACGAATTTAGGATCGCAAAGTTTTTCCAGAGCCGGGTTTTCCGTGCAACGCATCAGCTGGAGTGACCTGAACCCCCTGAAAGCAGCAAAGAAGCTTGCAGGGAAAATGATCGGTGTGATCAAGAGTCTTGGCAGCTCTGCCTGGAACGCAGCGAAAAATCTCGGCAGTGCTGCGTGGAACAAGGTCAAGGGTGTGGGTGGCAAGGCATGGAACACTGTTAAAAGCAAGGGCGCATCCATCTGGAGCATAGTCACAACAACAGGATCAAGCGCCTGGAACAGAGTCAAAGGCATGGGCAGCAAAGCCTGGGGCAGTGTAAAGAACCTGGGTACAAGGGCGTATAAGGTTGCCAGGGGACTTGGCAAAAAAGCATGGGGCTCAGCCAAGAGCATGGGCAGCAAGGCATGGAACAAGGCTAAGCATCTGGGCAAGAGTGCATGGGATGGTGCAAAACGGGTAGGTACGAAACTGTGGAATAAAGCAAAAAACCTCGGGAGCGGCATCTGGAACAAGGTCAAGAACACAGCAGGCCGGGCCTGGGGGAAAGTCAAAGGTATGGGCAGCAAAGCCTGGGGTAGTGTAAAAGGTCTTGCCGGAAAAGCCTATAATACTGCCAAAAACCTGGGCGGCAAGGCTGTCGATATCGCCAAGGATATCGCCAACAAAGCCACCGTAGATAACCTATGCAAAGCAGTCGGCTGGTTAGCTGGCAAGGCATACAACCTTGTCGCTCCTTGGGTGAAAAAAGGCTGGAATAAAGCCAGGGAATTGGGTGGCAAGGCCTGGAACGCCGCAAAAAAATGGGGCGGCAAGTTATGGAATGGTGCAAAGGAATGGGGCAGCAAAGTCGGCAATTTTGCTAAAGACACGGCATCCCGAGCTTACAACGCCATAAAGAACGGGGCAACCAAAGCATGGAACTTTGCCAGTGGCCTTGGGAATAAAGCAATCAATGGCGCCAGGAAGGTGGCGGGCCAGGCTTGGAACTTTGCCAAGAGGCTGGGGACAAATGCCTGGAACTTTGCTAAGAACAAGGCCAGTAACCTTTACAACAAGGCTAAGAATTTTGGCGGCAAGGTATGGGCTAAAGCCACCAGCTTGGGCAGCGCGGTATGGAACAAAGCGCAAGTATTAGGAAGTAAGATCGCCGGTGCTGCCAGAAATTTAGGCGGCAAGGTGCTTGGCATCGCCGACAAACTTACGGGAGGGGCAGCCAGCAAGGTCGCAGGCATGGCAAAGAAGATCCTGGGTAAAGCTTCTGGCCTTTTAAGTTGGGTGGTGGGTAAGGCAAAGGGCCTGGCAAACAGGGCAATTAATAAAGCCAAAGAGATGAAAAACAAGGCTGTGAAGGCTGCCAAAGAAGCTGCTGCCAGAGCGTTCAAGACTGCCAGGGAAGCAGCCTCCAAAGCATACGCCAAAGCCAAAGAGTGGGGAGCCAAAGCCGTTAGTACAGCCAAAGGCTGGGCAAATAAAGCATGGAGCACAGCAAAAAATTGGGGAGCCAGGGCAATCAGCACTGCCAAAGACTGGGCAGGTAAAGCCTGGAATAAAGCCAAAGAGCTGGGAAGAAAGGCATGGAATACAGCCAGGGACTGGGCAGGTAAAGCCTGGACAACTGCCAAGGAATGGGGCAGCAAAGCCTGGGGCAAGGTCAAGGAATGGGGCGGAAGGGCCTGGGATTTCGCAAAGGAATGGGGTGGTAAAGCCTGGGATTACGCTAAGAGCGTGGGCAGTAAATTGCTGGATGTGGCCAAGGCACTGGGACTGGACAAGGCGTGGAATCTCGCCAAAGATCTTGGAAACAAGGCCTTCAAATGGATTAAGGACGCAGGATCAGCAATTGCCAGAAGGTTCAAGCCTGTGATCGATGTGTTGAAACCGGTTGCCGAGGTCATCGGCAAAGCAGCACTCCTTTTGAACCCGGTGACGGGGCAGCTGGCGGCAACCGTACTAGCATGCAAAACCATGGCCTGCGCTCTACCCAAGCTAATGAACAAAGGCGGCACAGCTCAAAAAGTGACCGATGAAGCAACCGAACTAATTCCCATCGTGAGCACAGCCAAAGACGGCTGCGGATGTTTAACTGGAGATAATTTGGTGACCGGAAAGAAGGAGGGAACAGGTCAGCGGGTGATTCGGTGTGTGGTAGCCGTGATTGATATTGTTGCCATCGTAGGCTCCTTTGTCACTGCGGGCGGCAGTGGGATCGCAGGGCAGGCGGCCAAAGGCGGCATCAAGGCCTGGTTAAAGCGGCTGTTCAAGATCGGCGGGAAGGGACTTGTTGAGAAGGGTGAAAAGGAACTTGCCAAGCAGCTGGCGGAAAAGGCAGCAAAGGAAGCAGCAGAAAAGGCAGCAAAGGAAGCAGCGGAAAAGGCAGCAAAGGAAGCGGCGGAAAAAGCTGCCAAAGCTGAACCACCAAAGGTACATGAATCTGCTCCACCTAAGGCTGCACCAGCGAAAGCCCCACCTAAAGCAAAGCCACCTGAATCAAAGCCACCTGAATCAAAGCCACCTGAAATAAAGCCACCTGCAGATCCAAAAATAAAAGCAAAACAGAAGATCGAATCAATTAAGCAAAAAATGAATTCAAACAATGCAAAAATAAAAGAAATTGAAAAAAATATAAAAAAGAAAGAAGCTAGACTGGAAAGACTTGGAAAAAAAAGAGACTCTGCAAGAACTTATGAGACAAAGAAAGCGGCAAAACAGCAAGAAATTCGGCAAAGAAAAGATATCGCAAATAAAAAAGAAGAGATATCCAATTTGAAAAAAGAAAATAATTCTTTAAAGAAAGAAATTAATCGTCAAAATCAAATATTACATCCTGAAAAGAAAGGAGAACTTCCATGTTTTTCAAGTGATACATTGGTATGGACAGTGGAAGGCACAAAGCGAATCGATCAATTGCAGAATGGTGAAAGTATATTAGCGTATGACTTTGAAAGGGACAATGTAGTTATTAGAAAGATAAATAGAGTATTGAAAAATAAAACCCGCCATTTCTATAAGATCGTAGCAGGCAATAGCGCTATTTATTCTACTGGCAGCCATCCTTTTTGGATCGAAAGTCAGTCTAAATGGATTGAAGCACGTGAATTGAAGAAAGATATGCGAATAAAACTTATAAATGGAAATAGCATTTCAATCGATTCTATTACGCTTCAAGAAAATTTTGATACATCTTCTTATAATCTCAGTGTTTATAAAACGCACAATTATTTTGTAGGTATTGGTGTATTGGTCCATAATAAGCTAATAATTGATTATAATTCACCGTCTCTTAAAGGTGGTTTTGGCAATTTAGATATATATGAATGTGTAAACCCTGACTACCCAGGGAAAGTATATATTGGCCAGACAGATGATATTCCCAGAAGACAAGGCGAACATCGAGACAAAGCAAGAAAAATGCTAAAAGATCCTTCAAAATTAACCAAAAAAGACCTAGAATTCTATAGATTTATGGAAAAGGCTAAACTTCAGCCTAGGGTTAAAAACCTAAACCAATATCAAGCGAATTATTTAGAGCAAAAAAATCTCGATATTGAAAGAGAAATTCGTGGACGCGATAATGTTATGAATCGTAAAGAAGTTGTCAAAAAAGGAAATATGGAAGCTTTGGCTAAAAAAATTGCTAATGACCCAAAGGTGCAAGAAGCAGGATATTGCCCGAAATAGGAGGAAATTATGTCTTGGTGGGAAATAGGACAAGGAGATGTAATAGGAGATATTCCAGCTGATATTATCAGCCGGACTTTCAGAAAAATTACCACAAGTTATGGCGAAACGGGAAGCCAAAAGCCTTCAATACAAGAAGTATTAGATGCTATTATATCGGTTTTACAAATTCAACCGAATGATTTTATTTCTAATGTGGGTGTTATGCATATTCAAAAAATAATAGTTAAACTAGAGGGCGGACCTAATAACGTCTTCAGTAAAGAGAATGGAACGGCAGATAATAAATTAATTGAGTCGTTTCGAGATGCATTTGAAGAGATTGCCCAAGAATATATTGAAAGGTGGGGGAGGAAACCGAGACTAAGAGAACTATTAAATTGTATTATATTCATACTTGGATATAAGCCAGAGGAATTCTTATCAATTCCAGAAGGAATTTCTATTGAAGACATCATAGCTGAATTAAGTTGATAGAAAATTAAAATTTACAATGTTTTATTTCATTTTTTAGAGATATCAATTATCTGGATTCATAGTCAAACGTTGCACCGGCACATCATGCCCCGCAGCTCTGCTGCGGTTGGGTGTGCCGGCGCAACGTTTGACTGAAAATATAGGTATCTGGGAATAAATAATGGGTGAAGCAACAAGAGCAGAAGCAAGAGCACCTGGAGCCAAAAAGGAAAATGTGGCTTCTCAAAAGCAAAATTCAGACCTCTCTCAATCCATTAGCTCGCCTGCAGAACAAATCCTATTCCTTCAAAGAACCATCGGGAACCAAGCAGTGGGGAGGCTTATACGATCAGGGGCTTTGAAGTCAAAACCAGAAGAAAAAAAGGATCAGACGCTGCAAACCAGACCTGATTCAATCACACCGGTGATTCAGCGGCAAATGGGAAAAGATGGGGAAGAAAAAGCTGAATCCATCCAGGCGGAATCTGCCGAATCCCGGGATAACAACTTAGAGGAAGGAGCTGATGTCGAAACGCAGATCAATCTTAGCAAAGGGCACGGGAGTCCTTTGCCTGATCCTGTGCGCTCCTATATGGAACCGAGGTTTGGCGTAGATTTCAGCAAGGTTCGCGTCCATACAGACAGTGATGCCACACAAATGAACCGGGACGTTAAAGCCCGGGCCTTCACCCACGGCACCGACATTTACTTTGGATCTGACCACAGTCCAACAAATTCAGAACTCACTGCGCATGAACTCACTCACGTCATGCAACAGACAGGCAGAGGTGCGGTCTTAGACACGCCAGCCGTGCAGCGCCGGGACGCAAGCGAAGGCGGGAAGCGCATGTACCGCACCACCGATGGCAAAATGGTGGAATTGCCACCTGACATGACAGCAGAAGACGCGGCCAGGCTTGAAGCCGAAGGAAAAGCGGCTGAGAAAAAATTGGGTAAACGTCCGCCACCTAAACCTTTATCTGAGGTAAAGAAACCAGCCAGGAAAGAAGAAAAGGAAGTAAAACCTGAAGGCAAAGACAAAAAATCCAAAAAAGGTAAAGGTAGAGGTAAAAGCAAAGGTAAAGGCAGAGTCTCACAAAAGGCAGGGGGCGCTGCGATGCCTGGGGCAGTGGGTAATAGTGATGTGGCACAATACCTGTCCAGTAGAGGTTCATCTGTGCTGATCAAAGGCATGGGAAAGCTGCAGAAACTGAAACAACACGAGCAGACACACGACAATGCCGCAGAAAAACTGAAGCAGTCCGAAAAAGCCGTGTTCACCCCGCCTAGCGAAGGTCAATCACAAAGCAATACCTCGCAGGTGAATGCCGTAAGCGCCAAACCCGTGCCTACTGTCGATGAAAAAATAGCCAAAAAGAAGCTGCAGGAATCGCTAATAGAAAATATCCCGGAAACCATCGAAGACGTCGACAACTTTAAACGCGACAAAAAGGCCCAGCGCATGGGCGCAGACGTGATGAAGGTTGTACAGAGCGACAAAAACGCCGTGATCTCTACCTTCGGTGACATGGAACACACGCCACCACCCATCCCCCCCAAGCACACTCCTGAAGCCCTGCCACCTAAAGAAATAGCGCCGCCTACTGCCAATATGAACCTTGGTCGAAATGCCATTGCGCCATTACAGAAAGAGCATACCGACCTGAGCAATTACACCAGTGAGGCCGAAAACAAGCTGAAAGAGGAAGACATCACACAGGAACAGCTTGACATGGTTGACAGCGGTGACCTCGCCGAAGCGAACAAGGAAAAGAAAGGTATGGAGAAAACGGCGAAGAGCGAACCGCTCGCCGTGCAGAAGTTCGCGCAGCAGGAAACCAAAAAGGTCGAGAAAGACCTCAGGCAGGAAGAGAAGAAGCAACGCAACGAACTGAAGGTTAAACGTAAGGCCAGCCTCGGCGCCACCATAAAACAGCAGAAGGGCACCAAGACCGCCATCGAAAAACAGCGCGATGAAGTGGCCAGCAAGATCAACGGCATATACAGATCCGCGCAAGACAAGGTAAAGAAGAAACTTAACGATCTTGAAAAGAATTCGATGAAGCGCTTCGATGAAGGCAATAATAAGGCCACGAAAAAATTCGAAGACAATGTCAAGCGCGAAATAAATGCTTACAAGAAGAAACGCTATTCCGGTTGGTTTGGCTGGACCAAAAAAGCCAAAGACTGGATACTGGGTATGGACAAACTGCCCAAAGTCAAGGCCATCTTCGAAAGCAACCGTACCACCTTCGTTAACACCATTAACAAGCTGGTTGAAAACATCACCACCGACAACAAGCGCGTCGTCCAGGAATGCAAGGACGAGCTGGCGAATGCCAGGGTGGAGATCAAGGAATTCGTGGACAAGCTCGGTCCTGCCCTAAAAGACATCGGTAAGAAAGCGGCCGAGGAGATGAACAACAAGCTAGACGATCTCGATCAGTTTGTTGCGAAAAAAGAGCAGGAGCTGCAGTACAAGCTGAAAGACAAGCAGCAGGCTGCCATCAAAGCCATCGACGAGAAGATCGAAAAGATGAAAGAGGCCATGTCGGGCGCTCTCGCAAAGCTTGGCAAACTGTTGCTAAAGGCCGCAAAGAAATTCTTCAGCTGGGCCCTGCAGAAATTCGGCTACTCACTGGAAAAAATCGATGGCATCATCAACAAAGGCGCAGCCGTGCTCAAGGCCATCTTCACAAAGCCCATCAAGTTCGTAAAAAACCTGGTCAGTGCGGCCGGTACCGGCTTTAAGAATTTCGGCAAGAATTTCCTCAAACACCTGAAGAACGCTGTATTCGCATGGCTGACAGGCTCGCTGGTTGGGATTATATTACCCGAAAGATGGGATTTGAAAGGTATAATGAGCGTTGTTTTCCAGATGCTCGGCATCACCTACCAGAACATCCGGTCTCACATTGTGAAGCTTATTCCGGAGCCTGTGGTGAAAACCATGGAAACCACTTTCACGCTGGTGAAGGACCTCATCACCAAGGGTCCAATGGCAGTATGGGAACAGTTGAAAGGTATGGCAGAAAGTATCAAAAATACATTCGTCAATGCGATTAAAGACTGGATCAAGTGGAAAGTTGTGGAGGAAGCTATCAAAACCATCCTCAGCATGTTAATTCCAGGCGCGGGAATTGTTCGTGCTATCGTGGGCATTTACGATACCATCGTATTCTTCATCCAGAAGGCGAAAGACATCATGCAGATGCTCGGCAACTTCCTTGGTTCCATTGCCCAGATCGCCGCAGGGAACATCAGCGGTGCAGCAGCAGCGCTGGAGAACGGACTGGCCCGCGGATTGAAGCTGGTAATCGAATTCCTTGCGAAGTTCCTGCACCTTAGTGGCATTACACAAAAGATCAGGGATGTGATCAAGAAAATTCGCGGTAAGGTGGATAATGTGATCGCCAAGGTGGCCAAGTGGATTGTGTCGAAGGCGAAGAAGGTGTATGGGAAGGTGATCGGGGGTGTAAAGAAGGGGAAGGAAGCGGTCAAGGCAGGAGTGGCCAAGGTGATGGGGTGGCTAGGGCTCCGGAAGAGATTCACCTCTAAGCATGAGTCTCACGAGCTTTACTTCGTAGGTAAAGGTGCAGCGGCGCGTTTAGTGGTGGCAAGTAGTGATGAGACGAAACTTGAAAAACTTCTGGCCATTGGTGGCAAATTCGAAGAACAGATCACCGAATCTGAAGATAAGACTAGAAGTAAGGCGCTGACCGGTGCCAGGCAAAAGTATCAACAAATAGTAAAAGCTCAAAATACTCTCATCATGAAACCAGATGATGCAAATGCGTACGAGCAACTTACACTTTCGCTAAATTCTTTAGCTGGGCATCTAGCTGTCATGGGCATAGGCCTCGTTTGTGACCAGCCTCTAATGGTCGACGACGTCGTACTTGGCAAGAGTCCGGAAAGGATAGGTAGTCTCAAACTTGTATGGAGTCCGGGCATAGTCATGAAAGTGGACCCAATTGGGAAGACATTTAAGTGGCAGTCTTCGAACTTGGAAGTGCCACGAACTGCGGTCTTCAATTTTAATGACATAAATAAGAAGTGGAAGAGAGGGCACATATCTCAAGTGAAGTTAAGTGAAGAAAGAATTATTGAGGAAAACAAGAAAGAGAAATGGGACGATATAGAAACTGCAAGAAAAGTACTCAACTATCGGTATCACGGTATTCAAACTAATCCGGATGGAAAACAGTGGGAACACATAATCGAAAGGTCTGCTGGGGAGGAGATGGGATGGTCCGGTACTCACTCATCTGGAAATCTGGCCCTTACTAGCTCCACAATCAACAACAGACTTGGAAAACTATTCGAAAAAGCATATGCAAGCTATGATGCACCGAGTGGATTGCCGGGAACAGGTGGTAAAGAGCTTAGGGAATTCCTTAAGGGCAAGTCTCTATACATCCATAACCGCTGGAAAAATCACTTTTACAGTACGGAAATAAAAGCGAGCTTGGGATGGAAAAAGTCAAAGCGTGGCAGATGGCGAGAACTAGAATGACCTCATGGCCTAAGTTTTGCGTACATCCATCATTTCGTTTAATAATGCTCAATACAATCAAATACAACTTCGGTTTCAATTCCTTTTATAGCGTCTTTACAGGCCACTTTTTTAATACTGTGACTCTTCCACTCTGATTATTTAGAAACATTTTAGTCGCGTGTATTATGACAAAGCTTGTTGCAGCCAGTTTTTTGAAGCGAAACATAACTCAAATGCTGCAGGACTGATGCAGTGTACCGGAAGCAATCAATATCCACAGCAAATGGTTGTACAGGCCAAGCTGGAGATCAGACCAATGGACGATGTCTACGAACAGGAAGCAGACCGTGTGGCAGATGCGATAATGCAATCATCAGACCCTATCCGCTTCAAAGCAATCCTTGAGATGAACACTTCCCCCACCCAGGGTCTGGTAGTGCCTCCCGGTAGAGAAGCTCAGATCTCTCAATTGATTGGAGGAGGTCAGCCGCTTCCAGAACCTGTTCGTACCTTCTTTGAATCTTCATTTGGCTATAACTTCAGCCAGGTGCGTATTCATACAGATGCCAGGACCGCAGAACTGGCGCAAGCACTGAATGCACGGGCTTTTACGGTGTGACAAGATGTTTGAGGGCGGGCAATATATACCAGGGAAAAACGAGGGGCGAAGGCTGATGGCACATGAGTTGACGCATGTAATGCAGCAATCTGGAAAAAATAGAACTTAGAACAAAGAATCCAGCGAATAGAGATCATTTGCCCGGTCTACCGGAACAAAACAGTTCGTATTGATCATAATGCCAAAATCAACACTTATCTAAAATTTCGTATTCAAGCTGTCAATGGCGGCGGAAAATCCTTGACGGAATCTGTTCGTGCTCACTTTGAGTAGTGGTTTTGGGATGATTGAAGGATTGATGTAGCAAATTTACCAGAGTAATGAGGATTTCCGGAGATTGGAATTGAGGTTTAAAGTTAAACAGGAATTAGATTTAGTGATATATTGACTTTGAAATATAATATACATTATATGAGTGATTGTAAATAGGGGGGTGAAAAAAGGTGGGAGAAAGAGTTGGTCAAATTGCTAAAGTGCCTAAGGTAAAGCAATCTAATTCGAATTCCCGGGTTCGAAGGACTGGGCGTTTGCAGTCTATGGATACTCCAGTAGATCGCATCCTGTTTTTGCAGAGAACTGTGGGGAATCAGGTTGTGTCGAAGTTGATGAAGTCTAGGGCTTTGCAGGGTAAGCTCAGGATCGGGCAGCCTGGGGATGTGTATGAGCAGGAGGCTGACAGGGTGGTGGATGCGGTGATGCGGATGCCTGAGCCTGGGGTGCAGCGACAAGTTGAGCCAGAGGAGGAAGAAGAAAAAGTCCTTCAGACGAAACCGCTTGTTGACCAGATTACACCATTGGTCCAAAGACAGGTTGAAGAAGAAGAGGAAGAAGAGATGCTTCAAGCA
>Ga0255422_1035_pt2 | contig 21878 bp, 18 predicted proteins | sample ANMaggSeSYBR02D3_FD_182631 | JGI IMG/M metagenome (GOLD analysis project Ga0255422, IMG submission 182631) | Sediment cell enrichment communities from methane seep in Santa Monica Basin, California, United Staets - ANME aggregate JGI... | ecosystem: Environmental > Aquatic > Marine > Cold seeps >... | reverse complement strand
AACAATCACTAAATTTGGGATAAACCTGAGTTAAGCGCCACGGGTTAATAGCCTTCGCCTGCGGCAGACTCAGCTTGTGAAAAATACGGGCTAAAGAACAGTAATTTCAGGAATCAGCAAGCTTTGGCCTCAATAATAATACATGGATAATGGAGTTAAAAAACTAAAAAACTACTTAAATCTGAGTTAAAAGGAGTTAATAATGAGTTTTACAAACATACTGCCTATTGAAAAATGGGTTGAATTTGAAAATGAAATACACAGAAAATCCGGCCTTAATGCTAATGTTTACGACATCAATGGAATCAGAATAACCGATAATACAAACTGGGCGAACAGGCTTTGTCCTGTTATTAAGGCAAACGACAAGGGAATAAACTTTATTTGTGCGGTTGCAAATATGAACATGGCTTCTCAGGCAAAGTTGACTGGTGAGCCCATTATAGAAGAATGTGATGCAGGCCTGATTAAAATAGCCGCCCCCATATTTATCGGCGACGAATTTATAGGAACAGTTGGAGGCTGCGGACTTTTAATTGAAGAAGGAGAGGTTGACTCTTTTCTTATAAACAAAATAACCGGTATTGATGAAAATAAGATAGAAAGCCTTTCAGATGACATTAAGACAATTTCAAAAAAAGAGGCTCAAGCCATAACAGATTATACCTGGGACCGGATTAACCGGTTTGTCAGAAATTATGTGAACAAACAACATTCAGTATCATTAAGCGCATAGCGCCAAGGTGTTTTGATAACCTGTGCAGTTCAACCACCAAAACTTCCTTGACCCATAAGATTAGCCCATGTTAAGGAACAGGGACGAAATAACTTAGGAACGTGGACGAAATAACTTCCCTAAGTAGGCGCACAGATTTGGGTCGAATTTGTTTGATCTCAGATCACAAAAGTTGATGGAATAGCGAGCTATTTCAATATTTTTGGGATTTGAGATCAGACAAAGGCGGCCTGAAGCTGTGATGCATAGTTGGGGAAGTTATTTCGTCCCCGTTCCTAAGAATACATGCGGGTTTAAAATTTATCTGAAAAACACTACTTATCAGGGGGTAACAATGAAGCTTATAGATATCGCACCAGTCGAGGTATGGCATCGCCTAGCGCAGGAAATTTATGATAAATTCGGATTTAACGGAAGCATTGTAGATAGAGACGGAGTTGTGGTTCATCCGCCGGCAGGATGGGCTAATAAGATTTGTCCGGCTATAAAAGGAAATGACGATAGCCGGGTGGTTTGTTCGTCCGCACAGTTGTCCATGGCCGAAACCGCGCGCACCACGCAAAAAGCGGTGATTAAAAAGTGCGATGTCGGCTTTACCAAATTTGTAATACCTGTATTTGTTAATGAAGAGTTTCTGGGCACTGCGGGCGGATGCGGTATTTTTGTTGAGGGTGGAGAACTGGACGATTTTTATATTTCAAAGCTCCTCCATATAGAAGAAGAACAAGTAAAAAAACTCATGGAAACTGTAAAAACAAGCTCTATAGACAAGCTGAAAGCAGCAGTTGAATTTGTACAAAACAGGATAAATGAACTTACACCTTCTTCAACCTAAATTGAAACATCTTGAGGTAAGACCATGACAGACGATTTAATCTCCGCCATGACCCAGGAGGTCAAAGCAGAGGTTATTAATAATTATTTATATGAACGACGGTTGATCGAAGAACAGATTGCCTATGTTAAGGAACTGGCTGATCAAGCCGCTCAGCTTCAGGAAATGCTCTTCAAACGCTTTGCACGAATGTATAACTTACTTCCAAAGCCTGAATTCATCAATGAGTTTGTGTTTCTGCTTGGATTAAAAGAAATCCCTTTTAAGGAACGGATAGCTGATGATTTTGCATACCGCAAAGATGTACTGTTCATTAAGGTTCGCGGCCTGACAGATCGTTTAAAATTTAAAAAACTCTTTTTGGAATCATATACGAGGCTATGCACCTGGAATAACAAGTACCTTGAAGCTTACAGGAATCTTATGGATGAATGTAAAGCGGTAAATCACAACCTGAAAAAGTTTGAGGACAACCATGACCTTCTTACCATCCTGAACTTTCTGAAAGGCATGGATCTTGAAGAAGTTACAAAAAAACATTTTATGGGCGATAATTTCGCACCCGAGGAAATAGCTTCTGTTGAAAAAACCCTGCGTTTCAAACCTGTCGGCATAAAACAATTCAACCTCATACCCCCTCCAGTTCTTCCCGAACTCACTGATGTTCAGAACCAGATGAAATCTCTGGCAAATTCTGTATATGACCGGTGCAGTAACAAGATGAAAACGATTATAAAATAATAACCGGAGGTGAAAATGAAGGACTGCAAAAAGTACTTTCCACCCAGGGAGTTCCAAAAAAAGGCGGCAATTAAAAGCTTTAGGCAATATAAAGAAATTTACAAACACTCAATTAACGATCCACGGGATTTCTGGGCGGAAAGAGCCTTGGAGCTCCACTGGTTTAAAAAATGGGAAAAAGTGCTTGAGTATGATTTTACCGAAGCATACGTGAAGTGGTTCGAAGGTGGAAAAATTAATGTATCCTATAACTGCCTTGATCGACATCTCTATTCGTGGAGAAAAAACAAGGCTGCCTTGATTTGGATAGGTGAAAATTCGAATGAAAGTAAAATTTATACTTATCAGATGCTTCATACAGAGGTTTCCAGATTTGCAAATGTATTAAGAAAACATGGAATCAAAAAGGGAGACAGAGTTACCATGTATCTGCCAATGATTCCGGAACTTGCAATTGCAATGCTCGCCTGTGCGCGGATAGGAGCTATTCACAGTGTTGTCTTCGGAGGTTTTAGTGCGCAATCTTTGATGAACAGAATCAAAGATTGCGGTGCCTCAATGCTAATCACAGCAGAGTGCGGATTCCGCGGCGGGAAAACCATATCTCTCAAGCAAAATGCCGACAAAGCCCTTAAAAATTGTCCCGAGGTTAAAAAGTGTATTATAGTACGCCGAACCAATACAGAAATAACCTTAAAAAAGAAACGAGATTCATGGTGGCACGATGAAATGAACGCTCCGGATATAAAAAACTCCTGTGCATCGGCTGTTATGGACGCTATTGATCCGCTTTTTATTCTTTATACCAGCGGTTCAACCGGCAAGCCAAAGGGAGTACTGCACTCGACAGGAGGATATCTTCTCTACGCCAATCAGACTTTCAAATGGGTATTTGACGCGAGAGATGAAGACACCTTCTGGTGTACAGCAGATATAGGATGGATTACCGGACACAGCTATATTATTTACGGTCCTCTTTCAGCCGGCGCTACATCAATAATGTTCGAGGGGGTTCCCACCTATCCGGATCCCGGCAGGTTCTGGGAAATTATAGAAAAATTTAAGGTATCTATTTTTTACACCGCCCCAACAGTTATCCGTGTGTTGGCCAAACATGGTGGAAAATGGCCTAAACATTATGATCTCAGCAGTTTAAGACTGCTTGGAAGTGTTGGCGAAGTCATTAACCCTGAAGCCTGGCACTGGTATCATAAAAACATAGGTCAAGGCAAATGCCCTGTAGTTGATACATGGTGGCAGACTGAGACCGGTGGAGTTGTACTAGCTCCTTTGCCAGGGGCAATACCCAACAAACCTGCATCGGCCGGAGTTCCTTTTCCCGGTGCAGCCCCGCTAATCATTAAAGATAACGGCAAGAAAGCCCGCCTTAACGAGAGTGGCTACCTGGTCATGACTCAACCCTGGCCCGGCATGATGCAGGGCGTCTATGGTGAACCAGAGCGATTCAAAAACACATATTTCAGCCAATTCCCGGGCATGTACTTCACCGGCGATGGAGCAAAAAAAGACAAGAATGGCTATTACTGGTTAATGGGACGCGTAGATGATGTCATTAATGTCTCAGGCCATCGCCTGGGTACGGCAGAAATTGAAAGTGCCATTGATGCAAACCACAGCGTGGCGGAGGCAGCTATTGTCGGCTATCCCCATGAGGTAAAAGGAGAAGGGATATATGCCTTTGTTTCTTTAAAAAGCGGGGTGAAGAGATCAGAAGAATTGAAAAAGAAATTGATTGCCCATGTAAGAAAAGATATTGGCCCAATAGCAACGCCTGAGAAAATTCAGTTCACGGATACGCTGCCAAAGACCAGGAGTGGCAAGATCATGCGGCGGATACTACGTAAAATAGCGGCAGGTGATATAGCCGATTTGGGAGACCTCTCCACTCTTGCAGACCAGTCATGTGTTGATGTCATAATAAAAGAAAGGCTGTAATATAGAAAGTCTATAGGTACCAGATCACGGCTTGAAACTTGAAATTGGAAAGTAGAAATTAGGGAGAGATTAAAATAGAAATTGGAAATTGGGAAAAACAGTACAAAAGCATGAAGGCCAAATTTCCAATTTCTATTTTTTAATTTCAACGTTCCGTGAACGGTTACGTCTATAGTAAAAAATAGCATGGAAATAAGAATAGGAACTTCGGGCTGGTATTACAAACACTGGAAAGGCCCATTTTATCCGCTTAAAATTCGAGATTCTGAAATGCTGCCATTTTACTTTAAGCACTTTGATACAGTCGAAATTAATAACACCTTTTATCGCCTGCCGGAAAAAAATACTGTTAAAGCCTGGCGCCGGCATACACCGGACGGTTTTCTTTTTGCGGTAAAGGGAAGCCGCTTTATTACTCATATGAAAAAGCTCAGCGATCCAGCCGAGTCTGTCAAATATTTTTTTGACGCTGTAAAACCTTTTGGGCAGAAACTCGGCCCTATTGTTTTCCAATTGCCTCCCGTATGGAAGTGCAACATAAAACGTCTTGAAGTGTTTTTAAACGAACTCCCGAAAGAGCTAAAATATTCCTTTGAGTTCCGGGATAAATCGTGGCTCTGTTCTGAAGTTTACAAGCTTCTTGCAAAACACAATGCCGCTTTGTGTATTTATGATCTCAAAGGCTTTGAATCACCGCGTGAGATCACGGCTGATTTCACCTATATTCGTCTTCACGGTCCATCCAAAAACGCATATCAGGGGTGTTATGATACGAACTCTCTTCATAAATGGGCGGGTCGTATAAAAACATGGAAAGGCCGATTGGCTGCTGTCTATATTTATTTTGATAACGATCAGATGGGATATGCTGCTCATAATGCAATGCGTTTAAAGGAAAAGCTTAAACAATCGAATATTATCTGATGGATAAAAGTATAACTTATAAACGTTCAAATATTCAGTTGATAGGTCTGTTTATAGCTCCTTTTTTTGCCCTGGCCATATATTTTCTTCTTCCTGAAACCTATCAGAACAGCCAGGGACAAATTGTGTAATTTTCTCATGCCGGGAAAGTAACTGCCGCCACCGGAGTCTGGATGGCCATATGGTGGATGACCGAGGCAATTCCTGTCTACGCCACCGCTCTTCTTCCGATAGCATTGCTGCCGGCAACAGGCGCAGCCTCTGTTAAACAAGCGTGCGCTCCTTACGGACATGAGTTGATCTTCTTATTTATGGGCGGTTTCATTCTTGCTCTATCAATGCAGCGATGGGAGCTTCATAAACGCATTGCTTTTTTTGTATTGAGGTTGGCCGGCACCAGACCAAACAACATAGTTGCCGGATTCATGGGCATAACAGCCGTTCTCAGCATGTGGGTCTCAAACACAGCCAGCGCAGTTATGATGCTTCCAATAGGCTTGAGTGTAATAGATCTTGTCTTATCAAAAGATAACAAGTCATCAGTAGAAATAAACCACACATCTGAAAAAGATAACAAACAGAACTTCTCAATATGCCTGATGCTGGGAATTGCTTATTCAGCTTCTATCGGCGGCATCGGCACCCTTATCGGCACACCTCCGAACCTTTTTATGGCTTCATATATTAAAAATAATCTGGGTATTGAGATCAGCTTTGTAAAATGGATGGGCGTAGGACTGCCGCTGGTATTCGTATTTGTGCCAATAGTATGGCTGCTTATAACGCGTGTTTTGTATCCAGTTCAAAATATAGCTATTAAAGGCGGCGCTGCGTTTGCAAAAAGCGCATATCAAAAGCTTGGGCATATGACTCGTGGAGAATGGCTTACCTTTATTGTTTTTATTATGGCTGCGTCATTATGGATATTCCGTCCGCTTTTGGCAAAAATAGAATGGAATGGATTAAGGATATTTTCAGGTATGACTGATACCGGTATAGCAATTGTCGCAGCGCTTGCATTATTTGTTATCCCTGTTGATCTCAAAAAACAGGTTTTTGTAATGAACTGGGAAACAGCCGTCAAACTGCCCTGGGGCCTGTTAATACTATTTGGTGGAGGTCTGAGTTTAGCAGCATCAATAAAGGCAAACGGAGTTGGCGAACTTATCGGAAATCAAGTTCACGGGTTTTCCGGCATGAATTCAATATTTATTGTGATGTCGGTTAGCGCCATAATTGTTTTTCTTACAGAACTCTCAAGCAACACCGCAACCACTGCTACATTGATACCTGTACTGGCTGCTATTGCCTCTGGAATGGGCTTTCATCCACTTCATTTAATTGTACCTGCCGCAATTTCTGCAAGCTGTGCCTTCATGCTTCCGGTAGCAACCCCGCCCAATGCCATTATATTTGGTACAGGCTACGTTACTATCCCTCAAATGTGCAGAGCGGGATTGTGGCTGAATATTATCGGCATACTATTGATAACCGGCTTGACATATGCCATTGCAATACCGGTACTGCTCTGACCGAGCCCTTTTATCCTTACCCCACGGCAAAGACAGAAGAAATTCTTTGATTAAAAATTCAAACTATATTACTTTTGCAAATAATCAAATTCAACATTATTAATATATATTGATTAAAGGAGTTATTAATGAATACATCCGGAAATTGGAAAAACTTGTATGACCAGCTAAATAACAGCAATGAACCCGTAATAATTCTTACAGATGAAGAAATTCAATTCAATATTGTTGAAAGCGAAGACGATATAAGGCCTTATCCTCTTGATTTTGCTGATTCTTCACACAGCATTAGAAAAATGGCTCAAGATGCCGGATATGGCGTTTCTGCGCATCCTCTAAACAAAAGAATAAAAATATTCACAAAAATTCCATGACAGTCAACCGTGAACCATTACAAAAAAACTTATGAACTCACTTTTTTTGGCCGCCGGCGTGGCGGCTTTGTATATAATTGCCTATCACACTTACGGTAAGTTTTTGGGACGAAAGATTTTCAAACTGAACCCTGAAGCCATCTGCCCCTGCAGGGAATTTCAGGATAATGTTGATTTTGTCCCTTCTAAGAAACAAATTCTGTTCGGACATCATTTTACCTCCATTTCAGGTACGGGCCCGATCGTGGGTCCGGCAATTGCTATTATCTGGGGATGGGTGCCTGCATTAATATGGATACTTTTAGGTTCTATTTTTATGGGAGCCGTGCATGACTTCGGAGCACTGGTAATCTCACTGCGTAATCAAGGCCGAAGTATCGGTGATATTGCTTCAGATGTTATCAATAAAAGAGTGCGCACTCTTTTTTTACTCATAATCTTCTTGGAGCTTTTAATAGTTGTAGCCATTTTCGGAGTGGTCATAGCCGTCGTTTTTAACATGTATCCCCAGGCTGTAATTCCTGTCTGGCTTCAGATCCCCATTGCCGTCTGGCTTGGACACATGATTTACAAAAAAGGCGCTCCACCCCTTCCGATGAGCATCATCGCCGTTACACTGATGTATCTTACCATAATAATAGGAACTCATTTCCCTTTTAAGATGCCGGCCATCTTCGGCCTGAGTCCGGTAGCATTGTGGGTGGTTGCACTGCTTATTTATGCATATATTGCATCTATACTGCCAGTTCAGACCCTGCTGCAACCCAGAGATTACATTAACTCCCACCAGTTAATCATTGCAATGGGTTTGCTGGCTATCGGCATTATTATTACAAAACCGACTATTGTGGCACCTGCCGTTAATCTCACGCCTCAGGGAGCGCCGCCTGTTTTGCCCATGATTTTTGTCGTAGTTGCATGCGGCGCCATATCGGGCTTCCATTCTTTAGTCTCGTCAGGCACTTCATCAAAACAATGTGAAAATGAAACCAACTCACTTTTTATAGGCTTTGGCGGAATGCTTATGGAGGGCATGCTTGCCGTTCTTGTTCTAATCGCATGTGGAGCGGGATTAGCATTAGGCTTTAGCAAGGAAGGAGAAACATTTGTCGGAGCCGCAGCCTTTGCTCATCATTACTCGAGTTGGGCTTCCGCATCCGGACTCGGATCAAAGATAGGTGCATTTGTGATCGGCTCAGCTAATATGATTGAAAAAATCGGCATTCCATACGATTTGACAATTACAATAATGGGTGTATTCGTTGTTTCTTTTGCCGCAACCAGCCTTGATACCGCCACCAGATTACAGCGCTACATTATTTCTGAATTAAGCACGGCCTGGAAAATGCCGGTTTTTGCAAGAAAACATCCGGCTACTATTATAGCGGTTGGAACCGCACTTGTCCTTGCTTTCTATAACGGCAGTGGCAAGGGAGCCCTTATTCTATGGCCCCTGTTTGGATCGGTTAATCAACTGCTGGCAGGGCTGGCACTTCTTTTAATTACTGTGTATCTTGCCCGTAAAAAGATTCAAATTGTATATACCATGATTCCTATGGTATTCATGCTGTTTATAACCGGATGGGCTATGCTCATCAATCTTAACAAATTCTTTATTACTTCAAACTGGCTGCTGCTATTCATCGGGCTGGCGGTTTTTCTCCTTGAAATATGGATGGTAGTTGAAAGCACACTGGTATTGAAAAAGCTATTAGCTCTTAGCTGTTAGCTGTTAGCTGAATGTATTATCTGTTTGATTTTTTATGCTAAAGGCTCACTGCTAAAAGCTAATAGCTAAAAATCTTCGATTTGAAAATAGCATCCAACCGACTGTAATTTCAGGTGTTCTGAGTTTTCGTTCAGGCACTATTTAAATTTAAATTTTTTATCTTTAAAAACCCTCAAACACGCATTTGCTGCCTCAGTGTCATAATATTTACCTTTATTATTTGAGATTTCTTCCAAGGCTTTATCAATACCGAGGGCAGCCCTGTATGGCCGGTGAGAGGCCATGGCTTCAACAACATCAGCAACTCCCAGGATTTTAGCCTCAATTAGTATTTCGTTACCTGAAAGCCCATTAGGATATCCGGAACCATCTATTCTTTCGTGATGTTGAAGAACTATTTGAGAAATAGGCCATGGAAATTTTATTGAGTTCAATATATCGTAACCGACTTGAGGGTGATTTTTAATAAGCTCAAATTCTGTTTTGCTTAATCGACCTGGCTTACTGAGAATCTCTACAGGAATTGCTATTTTGCCGATATCATGAAGCAACCCGGCCATACGAATCCCCATTATCTTATCTTCCGGAAAACCCATTTCTTTTGCTATAGCACTGGCCAGATCAGACACTCGCTGCTGATGGCCGCCTGTGTATGGATCCCTGTATTCAACGGTCATTATCAAGGCGGAAATAGTCCCTTCCAGTGTTTTTTGTAATTCAGCGGTGCGTTTTTCCACCATCTGTTCCAGGTTCCTGCGGTAAGCTCCATCTGCAATTTCAAGCTCACGACGACGCAGGGAATTACGAACGTTAATGATCAACTCATTCGCGTTAAAAGGCTTAATTATATACCCATAAATTCCTGCCTCCAGGGCTGTTTCGGCAATTTCGGGGTCATCTATTGCTGTCACCATTATTATCGCTGTATCCGGATATTCGGCCGCAACATATCGGATAAAATCAATGCCGGACTCCCCCGGCATAGTTACATCGCTCAAGATCAGCTCAAAATTACGTTCTTTAATGAATTTACGGGCATCTACCGCATCAGCAGCCAGGGTGCATTCGTATCCACCTTTTAAAAGCATCCGGCTTAACAGGTTTCGTACGGACTTTTCATCATCTACAACCAGGATGTTAGCCATTGTCGTTACTCCTTGCTTATAAAGTGAGAATTTAATATTTGTGGAAGCCCTATAAAGTGAAAATTGAATAGTGAATATTGAAAATTTGTGGAATCGCTTCGCTCCATTAATTCATATAAAATTGACGGAATTCCTTCAATTTTCAATATACAATCTTCACTTCTCACTGTTTTTGTGGAGGCGGTTGATTTATTAACAGCCAGTATAACCCTAACTGCATTACCACCCCGGTAAAGTTCTCAAAGTTTACAGGCTTGCGGATATAACTGTTTGCGCCAAGCAGGTAACTTTCAGCCAGGTCATTTTCTTCTTTTGAGGATGTTAAAATAATCACAGGAATAACTTTTGTTTCCGAATTTTTCTTGATTTGTTTGAGGACCTCCATCCCATCTACCTTGGGCAGCTTCAGGTCCAGCAATATAAGATCCGGTTTCAACCTTCCGGAGACTTCCTTCCCGTGTTGAAATATGATGTCCAGGGCCTCCTCTCCGTCCCTGGCAACAGTAATATGATTGGCAAGATTGTGTTTTTTAAATGCCCTTAATGTTAACTCAACATCATCAGGATTATCTTCAATTAAAAGAATTTTTATATCTTCCGGCCGCATTTTTTCTCCTTTTCAGTTTTATTCTTCCGTAACCCGTAACCAGTAACCCGTTAAACGGAAAAAGTAAAATAAAACGTCGTTCCCACATCTATCTCCGATTCCGCCCAGATCCGGCCGCCATGCCTGTGAATTATACGTTGAACAATTGCCAGGCCGATACCCGAACCTTCATATTCTTCTGCACGATGGAGCCGCTGAAACGGAATAAACAGTTTATCAGCATATTTCATATCAAAACCCGCGCCATTGTCTTTTATAAAAAAAACTGTATGGCCATCTTCAGTCATGAAACCTGTTTCAATTTTCGCATGTTCGCGGATTCTGGTAAATTTCAACGCGTTGGTCAGCAGGTTCGTAAACACGATTTTTACAAGATGAGAATCAGCAAAAGCAGGTGGACATTCATGAACAACAAAATCAATTTTCCTGTCTTTTAATTCATTTTCAAGTGAGTTGTAAACTTCTCTGACAATGGAGTCCATATTGATTGTTTTTTTGTCCATGTGATGACGTCCACTGCGGGAAAGACTGAGGATGTCATCTATCAGTTGACCCATATTCTGCGTGCCTGCCCTTACTCTTTGCAGGTAGTGCCGCCCCTGTTTATCTAAAATACCCGAATAGTCTTCCAGCAATATCTGGGAAAAACCATCAATGTTCCGCAGCGGGGCCCTGAGGTCATGGGATACGGAATATGCAAAGGCTTCCAGCTCCTTGTTGGCGGCTTGAAGCTGCTTGTTTAAAACACCAAGTTCGGTCCTGGATTCTTCCAGTTTTCCGGTTCGTTCTTTTACTAATTCCTCGAGGTTTTCGTGGTATTTTACCAATTCCCTGATATTATCAAGAACTTTCTGTTTCTCTTCCTTCAACTGCTGATTACGTTCAGCCAGTTTCTTTGTTGTATCATTAAAAGTTAAAGCGAGTCTTCCAAGCTCATCATGTGATGTAACGGACAGCCGGTGATTTAGATTTCCTCTTCTGATCTCGGAACACATATCAGTCAAACTCTTAAGCCTGTTTAATATAATTTTTTTAGACAGAAAATATATTAATAAGAACGATAATATTATACCAAAAATATTCAGGAAGAGAACAAACAATGTATATTGTCTGATTCTGTCGTTAGATTTTTCAAATGAAAGTTCAAGGTGAAGAATACCAACTACTGTATTTTTGACAATAATTGGGTACAGTGAGATTTGAACAGGGATTTCGTTCTGTCTGGTAAAAGTTATAATATAACCTTGAAATGCTTTATCGATTTGTTCTTTGTTAATTTCATATTCGTTACCGCCGGTGGTAAAGGCAATACTGCGGTCTCTTTTTATAAGTTCGGCCGATAAAACTTTCTCGTTGAGAAGTTTTTCTATTTTTTCCTTTTGTTTTATACTGTTAAAACTTAAATCACCGCTTTCCAATAGAGTTACATAAGATTCAATTCTATTTGAAGTCAGTTCCCTTTCATTTTTTATCCTGTTTTGAATTGATAATATACTGATTATTATAATCACCAGAACAAACGGCATCATAGTAAATATAAATATTTTTGTTCTTATGCTTAAATCAGATATTTTACTTTTTCTCATTTAACCTCTTTCATAATTTCATTATAAGCCTGCTGAGCGGTTATATTTCCGTCTAATAGCTGCAACAGTTTTTTGTTAATATTATGCTGCAGAAGCTGGTTCTTTTCTCCCAGGATGTATCCTGCATTAGCGCTATAATGAACATTGCTGCCATATTTATCTGTGATCTTTGTAAGGAATTGAGCAAAAGGGTCCTCGCCCATATCAGAAGGACTGATATTACCGGCCAGTCCTGTGGGCGCTTTTGCATACCGCACCCATTTCTCGGCAACCCGTGGTCTGCTCCAGAACATCAAAAGCTTAATTGCTTCTTCTTTATTCGGGGAATCTTTCATTACAGCCCATGCTGGAATAAAGCCTCCAAGATAATAGTCAACTTTCTGAAATACCGGCAGTTCTGCGGGAATCATCTTTTTTGTTTCTTCTTCGTCCATGCTCATCCAATGATTATACATCCAGACGCCATTCACATAAAACAGACATTTGTCTTTCAATATAAAATGCCTGGTCTGGTACCAGATATTTTCCTTATGAGAATCTATTAACGGATTATATTTGCTCAGCTCTTCAAAGGCCTTAAAAGTCTTCAGGAGAGCGGTATTTTTTTGTTCTGAGCCTGTTTCTTCTTTAACTTTTCTGAAATCTTTGAGTTCGGATTTATAGAGGTTCTGGAATAATAATTCCATGGTAATATAGTTCTTGCTTTCATAAAATGCTGCAATATTAGTATTGTGTTCCTTATTGTATTTATAGACAGCTTTAATGTATTCTAATAGATCGTCAAAAGTCATACCATGCTCTTTTATTTGAAGACTCATTTTTTCTGCAACGTCTTTATTATAGTAAATTGCGTAGTAATAACCTTCGATATACGGCCCTGCTATTATGCCTCCTGCCTGTTCCCTGTAAACAGGATTATTTATGATAAAGGATTTCTGTGTTTCTTTAAAACCAGGCACATCTTCAAAATTCACAAGATATTTTTTGCCCCATTGGGGATCTCCCAATTCTTCTGCAGCGTGCAGGTAAATGAAGTCATCCAGCCATACAATATCCCACTCTATATTACCTGTCTTTATCATATGAGCTATAAACCTCCCTGTTTTCTCTCTGCTGCGTATTCCCATTATCTGATAAGGAAATTTGAGATTAATATTTATATCGGGATTCAGTAATTCAAAATTCTGGGCAACTTCCCGCACAAGGGTTTCACGATCATGGTCGCCAAGCCAGTGCCCCATCCAGTTCAGTCTTTTTTCGGTTTGTTTGGAAGTTCCTTTAAAATCATCCCTTTTCTTTACGGTCGGCTCATCATTATCAGCACATCCGATTAGAAACAATATTAATAGAACACATAAAATAAGTTTCGATTTCATAGAGTTATTCCAAAAATTCTCACTATTCAATTTTTGAACCCCATTCATTATTCAATTGAGAAGTTCCCGAACTGCCCTTAAAAGCTCTTTCCGTTCAATTGGTTTGTTAAATGTGTACTTCGCTCCAAAGCTTTTTGCTATACTCAGATATTGCCCTGAATCGATTCGCCCACCTCCGGATATGGCGATAACCTTGACATCCGGAAAATCCCGGCGGAGTTCCATAATGGTCTCTATCCCTTCCTTTTCAGGCATAATAAGGTCGGTGATAATCAGGTCGGTGGGATTTTCTCGATAGCGTCTTAACCCCTCATTTCCATCAGAAGCCTCCATAACTTCATATCCCTCGCGCTCTAACGTCTGTCGAAGCATAGCCAGTATTTGCTCATCATCGTCTATTATAAGAGTACGTACCATTAGTCAAAATTACCACCACCAGAGGTGGTGGCTTGTTTTAATTGTCCTGGAAGGCACCCTGTTTTTAGTGCCTAAAGTGAGCTAAAGTGCCTAAAATGCCTAAAGTTAAGGAATGCGCTTAGGGCGCTGCCAATTTTAAATCTATAAGTGATTAAAATTAGTCTGCATAATCTTGGCCAGGGTTAAAAAATTCATTCATCTTTTATAGGTTCGTTTATGCCGCCACCCTAACAGCGAAAAGGAGTTTGCAAAGCCCAGTAGCTTTGAGTTATCAATCAGCATGCCGAAGGCATACCACAACTTTAGGCACTTTAATATACTTTAGGCATTTTAGGCACTTAGGTCTAACTAATTCCTATAACGGTAGAACCTTCTTATGGTACCACTACCAGAGGTAGTGGTACCATAAGAAGGTTCTACTTTTTTCTCGTCATTTCCATTTACCCATCAAATCGCAATTCTTTAAAAATTCATGAGCAGGCTGCATGCTTGCCGGGCCCTTTGACTTTTTGCGTTTTAGTTTATAAACAATCTGGACTGGCGTTGCATCTTTTAGAAAGCTATGAAAACGAAATAATGATGAAGAAAATTTATCATCACTTACTTTTACTTCAATCAGTTTTGCCGGCCTGTTTTCAATGGTAATAAAAAAATCGACTTCATGTTTTTCTTTGTCCCGCAGGTAATAAAGCGCTGTCTTATTACCTGTTGTGTCTTCAATAAGGTGGAGTTCCCGTAAAAGAGCGCAGGCAACAATATTTTCCAGTTTTGCACCCAGGCTCCCTTCAACGGCGCCGGTATCATACAGATAATATTTTGATTCTTTTAAAATACTGCGGGCTATGTTTTTATGATAAGGTCGAACCGGAAAAATGACATACAGGTTTTCCAGAATCTGTAACCAGTGTTTCACTGTATGGATAGAGACCTGAAGATCATTTGCTAATGATGTATATGAAGTAGTAGAACCTACACGGATTTTTAATAAATCAATCATTATTTCGATTGACTTTATATCTCTTACTCTTTCTAAATCCAGAAGATCTTCTCTGATAATTGTATCAGTATGTGTTCTCCTCCAGCGTTTTGCAAAAGTCGCATTGCTTTTTAAATATGGTTCAGGAAAACCGCCGAATTTGATTAATTTATCCAATGCGGTTTCGGAATCTTCATTTAGATATTTGCAGATTTCCTTGACTGTCAATGGATGCAGTCTATAAGGAAAAAAACGGCCTGCCAGTGATTCTCCCCCTTTTTTATAAACATCCAGCCTGGCTGAACCAGTGACAATTAATGAAGGAGGAATCCCTTCGGTATCATATATGCCTTTAATCCACGATTTCCATTTCTTCATTTTATGGAGTTCGTCAAAGATCACCAAGGGAACATTTCTTGTCCACTCTTGTGCATAAATAATTTTTCGATCTAAAGTTGAATCATAGTTCAAATAAACATTCGAAGGTATAAGCTGCTTTGACAGTATTGTTTTTCCAACCTGTCTCGGCCCTGATAAAAGTATAATTTTCTCTTTTAAATCATTTTTAATATATTTTTCTAAATATCGTTCCATGCGGCTATTATGAATCAAACTTCATAAAAGTCAAGACTATTATGAAATTTGATTCATAATAGACAAGACTAATAAAAAGTGAAAATTGAATACCGATTGCAATTGAATAGTGAATATTGAATATTTATTGTATCGCTTCGCTCAATCATTACAATTGAATAGTGAATATTGAATATTGAATATTTATTGTATCGCTTCGCTCAATCTATTCATATAAAATTGACAGAATTCCTTAAATATTCAATCTTCAATATTCAATCTTCAATGTCAAAATTCCTTCAATCTTCAATATTCAATCTTCAATGTCAAAGTTCCTTCAATATTCAATCTTCACTATTCAATTTTCACTTTCTATCGCTTCCCGCACTTTCCGCGCCAGGCCTTCCGGTGTAAAAGGCTTTTCAAGGAAATTCAGCCCTTGCGCCAGAACACCGTGATGAACAATGGCATTGTCCGTGTATCCTGACATGTAAATCACCTTCATCTGGGGATATAGAGGTTGCAGCCTTTCTGCGAGTTCCTTCCCGCCCATCCTGGGCATTACCACATCGGTGAGCAACAGGTGGATCGGGCTCTCGTATTCATCGCTGACCCTCAAAGCATCTTCACCATTTTCTGCTACAAGGATCCTGTACCCATAGCTCTGGAGAACCTCTTGCGCAAATTTTCGAAGACCATAATCATCTTCTACAATCAAAACAGTCTCAGAACCGCCAGGATCGTCCACAAGGGTTTGTTCTTTTTCCTTTGGCTCTGCATCTCCCTTTACCTTTGGCAGATAGACCTTGAATGTGCAACCCTGGCCAGGCTCGCTGTAAACCCAGACGAAGCCATTGTTTTGCTTGATAATGCCGTAAACTGTGGACAAACCCAGTCCCGTGCCCTTGCCGACTTCCTTTGTGGTGAAGAAAGGCTCGAAGATATGTTCCCGGGTTTCTTTGTCCATCCCAATGCCGGTGTCGCTTACAGCCAGCATCACATAATGGCCTGGTTTTTCTTCTTTAATACCGTGCTCGCGAAAATAGTTCTTGTCCAGATCAGTGTTGTCTGTCTCAATGGTGAGTTTTCCTCCCTGTGGCATGGCGTCTCTGGCATTGACCGCAAGGTTCATGATCACCTGGTCGATCTGTCCGAAGTCTGCATAGACTTTCCCCAGCTCAGGTTCTAAAATCGTTAAAATTTCAATATCTTCTCCGATCGTACGCTTAAGCATATTTTTTGTTTCGTTTATCCCTTTATTCAGATCTATAACCTCGGGCATTATCACCTGCTTGCGGCTGAAGGCAAGAAGCTGCCGGGTAAGAGATGCCGCCTTCTCCCCTGCTTTCTTGATCTTTTCTATTCCCTCACGCAAGGATTCATCCTTGGTGACATCCATCAAAGCAAGCTGGGCATTACCGATAATGACGGTCAGCAGGTTGTTGAAGTCATGGGCAATGCCGCCGGCCAGAGTGCCGATGGCCTCCATCTTCCGGGACTGCCGGAGCTGCTCCTGTTCATTTTTGCGCTCAGTGATGTCTTGAATGGTTGCGATTGCTCCAATGACCGTTTCATGGTAGTCTTTCAATGGAGATGCAGTTACGAAAAGCCATTTACCTTTCTCGCCCATATCAGGAAGGAAAATTTTACCTTCATACGCGCCTTTAATCAAATTAGATTTATTATACTTACCCTCATAATACCTGATTATCTCTTCCTCTGTTGCTTTATCCACTATGAAATCAGCCAGCAACCGTCTTTCTTCAGCATAAAAAGCCGACCACCCTTTCTGGGTGCCAACGATTTCAGCAGCAGAAATACCGGTTAATTTTTCACAAGCCTTATTCCAGTGCGTAATAATGTGGTTGCTGTCAATCAAAAGGGTTGGGATCGAATTTCCCTCAACAGCTCTTGCAAGTCTTTTTTCACTATTCCGCAGCGTCTCCTCCGCCCGCTCGCGCTCTCTTTCACGTCTGTCCCTCTGTAGTCTCGCGTTTAGGATTGGCGCTATGTGGTCAGCGATCATTTCCAGCGATTGAATGTCCTTCTCGTCATAACTCTTGGGCTTGTTTGCGACTTCCAATATTCCAATTGACTCTCCATGGTCGATGATAGGAACAACCACAGCACAGGATATAGGCAGATGTCCCTCAGGCACCTCAAAGGGTTTGTTCGAAAAAAGTGTCTTCTTTTCTACGAGCGCACGTCCCCATATACCGCCCCATTCTTCCCGACGATATACTATTTTCTTGTCAGAGATACGGCATTTGTCCCAGATGTCTCTTGTCATTGAGGGGGCTGCCAAATCTCCGTTTTCGTCAATATAGCCAAATATACCATACTTACTTTTCATGGCCTCAAGAACAATCTGAAGGACTTCGCCATACATTTCCTCGTCAGAAACCGTAAGGAAGATGTTTGCGATCTTATTCCTGATATTCAGCTCATGTTGGGAGTCCAGCAGCGCCTTCTCTGCCAGAACCTTATGCGTAATATTTCGAGCGATCTCAGCGAATCCGACAAGTTGACCGTTATCATCTTTTATTGGCACAGCACAATTGTCCCAATAAGACTCGCCTACAACATCCATAGCCCGATGATGCATAATTTGATTTTCAACATTTCCAGTTTCCAGGGCTTTTACGCAAGGACAGCCTGGGCAAGTGGTATCTCTATCCTGAAATATTTTATAGCATTGATGCCCAACAATATCATGAACAGATTTATTAAGTACAGTAGCTGCTGTCTTATTTGCCCAAACTATTCTCAAATCGGTATCATATTGCATTACCATATCAACAGAAGCATTGAGAATGATCTGTTTTTGTTTTTCACTTTTCCTCAGTTCCTCTACCCTTTGTTCTAATTCTGCATAGGTTGGTTTTTCAGTCATTAAAAACTCCAATTTTTTAGACCTGTGCGGTTAGCTTTTAGCCGTTAGCGGTTAGCTTTCGGATAAAACTGTTTAACATCCTCTTTACCTCATTGACCTGTTGATTAAGTTCTCTATATGTTTCATTCCTGTATATAATTGAGATCGCAAGCGAGAAGCAGATGATATTCCACCTCGCTTGCAGATCCGGCAGCGATGCTCATAAACCTGGCAAGTTCTCGCTCACTATCTCTTCCGCAACCTTTAGCGATGTTCGTCGAAACGGATGCCGCAGCCCTGCATAGCTGAATCGTAAGTCCAAATCGTTTGAATATTGAAAATTGACGATTGAATATTGAATATTGAATATTTGTGGAAATCGCTGCGCTCTATTAATTTATATAAAATTGACAGAATTCCTTCAATATTCAATTTTCAATATACAATTTTCAGCGTCCAGCACTTCCCGCACCATGAGCGCCAGGCCTTCCGGTGTAAAAGGCTTTTCAAGGAAATTCAGCCCCTGCTCCAGAACACCGTGACGAACAATGGCGTTGTCCGTGTATCCTGACATATAGATTACCTTCATCCGGGGATATAGAGGTTGCAGTCGTTCTGCTGCTTCCCTGCCGCCCATCCTGGGCATTACCACATCGGTGAGCAACAGGTGGATCGGGCCATTGTGCTCTTTGCAGACCCTCAGGGCATCTTCGCCATTTTCAGCATTCAGGGTCCTGTACCCATAGCTCTGGAGAACCTCTTGCGCAAATTTTCGAAGACCATAATCATCTTCTACAATCAAAACAGTCTCAGAACCGATAGGATCATCCACAGGGGATTGTTCTTTTTCCTCCGGCTCTGCATCCTCCTTCACCTTTGGCAGATAGACCTTGAATGTGCAACCCTGGCCAGGCTCGCTGTAAACCCAGACAAAGCCATTGTTTTGCTTGATAATGCCGTAAACTGTGGACAAACCCAGTCCCGTGCCCTTGCCGACTTCCTTTGTGGTGAAGAAAGGCTCGAAGATATGTTCCCGGGTTTCTTTGTCCATCCCAATGCCGGTGTCGCTTACAGTTAGCATCACATAATGGCCTGGTTTTTCTCCTTTAATACCGTGCTCGCGAAAATAGTTTTTATCCAAATCAGCGTTGGCTGTTCCAACGGTGAGCTTGCCACCCTTTGGCATGGCATCCCTGGCATTGACCGCAAGGTTCATGATCATCTGTTCTATCTGACCGGGGTCTATTTCCACCTGCCATAATTCAGGCTCCGGAATCGTCAACAGCTCAACATCCTCCCCAATTAGGCGGCCAAGCATCTTTTCTATATCTGTTAATAATTCATTAATATTCAGGATCTTAGGCTGGACAATCTGCTTGCGGCTGAAGGCAAGAAGCTGGTGGGTCAAAGAGGCTGCTCTTTTCCCGGCTTTTTTGATTTCTTCTATTCCATTGCGTAAGGATTCATCCTTGATGACATCCATCAACGCAAGCTCGGCATTCCCGATGATGGTGGTCATTATATTGTTGAAATCATGGGCAATGCCGCCGGCCAGAGTGCCTACGGCTTCCATCTTCTGGGACTGGATGAGTTGAGCCTGCATTTCCTTCATTTTTTTCTCTACCTGCTTCTGGTTGGAGATGTCATAGTAATGTTCGATTCTACCTCCGGTGTAAAGTCCTGATTGAATAGGTTGACTTCTGTGTTCAAGCCAACGTTCTTCACGCTCGCCATTAGCTATCACATGGCACTCGAAACGCTCTATATAGGTATTGTCATCATATGTAGAAAATACCTTATTAACAAAACCATCTGGATCCTCAAAGATATCTTTGATTCTTTCGCGAATTAGCTGCCGTTTATCCTTTCCGATAATCTCGTCCCTTTTTAAGCCGAAGTAGTTTTCCAATGCACAGTTCACCCATACAACCCTGAAGTCAAAATCCAGGATAAAGATGGCAACCGCTGAATTGTCAAGCACATCATCGGTCAACGAGCGATACTTCTCTTCGCTTACCCGCAATGCCTCTTCTGCCTGCCTGCTTTTCCGGTATATTTTTATTTCATCGAGCGCCCGTTTCACAACAGGACTCAGACGCGAGAGGTTGTCTTTCAAGACATAATCCGTGGCGCCGGATTTCATACATTCCACAGCGACTTCCTCGCCTATCGTGCCCGAAACAACAATCAGCGGAATCTCAAGATGAAGTTGCCGGTATACCTCCAAGGCGGCCGGGCAGTCAAAAGAGGGGAGGGAATAGTCAACTAAGATCAAGTCGGGTTTTTTGGATAGTGCCTTTCTAAAGGCTTCCTCCGTATCCACCCTGGTACATTTCACGTTAAACCCTTTACGTTCGAGTTCCTTTACTGCTAATTCAGCGTCATCCGGGTTATCTTCGAGAATTAATAGATGTAACGTCATCATTTCCACGATTTTTCTCCTGGTTAATACTTATGGATTGAAGATTGAATAGTGGAAAGTGAATAGTGAAAAGTGAAAAGTGAAAAGTGAATATTTATTGTATCGCTTCGCTCCATCATTTTTAATTTCCAATGCCACGATTCCTTAAATTTTCACTTTCCACTGTTCCTTAAATTTTCACTATTCACTTTTCAACTGTTCCTTAAATTTTCACTATTCACTATTCACTTTCCAACTGTTCCTTAAATTCTCACTATTCACTTCTCACTATTCACTTCTCACTTCTATTCGGCGGTGGTTCATTTATTAACAGCCAGTATAACCCCAACTGCATTACCACCCCGATAAACTTCTCAAAATTTACAGGTTTGCGGATATAACTGTTTGCGCCCATCCGGTAACTTTCAGCCAGGTCATTTTCTTCTTTTGAGGATGTTAAAATAATCACAGGAATAACTTTTGTTTTCGGATTCTCCTTGATTTGTTTGAGCACCTCCATCCCATCTACCATAGGCAGATTCAGGTCCAGCAATATAAGATCCGGTCTCTGGCCCCCGGCGCTTTCCTTCCCGCGTTGAAATATGATGTCCAGGGCATTCTCACCGTCCCTGGCAACAGTAATATGATTGGCAAGGTTGTGTTTTTTAAATGCCCTTAATGTTAACTCAATATCATCAGGATTATCTTCAATTAAAAGAATTCTTAAATCTTCCGGCCGCATTTTTTCTCCTTCTAACCTGTAAGAGTAAAATAAAACGTCGTCCCCACATTTATCTCCGATTCCGCCCAGATCCGGCCGCCATGCCTGTGAATTATACGTTGAACAATTGCCAGACCAATGCCTGAACCTTCAAATTCTTCCGCACGATGGAGACGCTGAAACGGAACAAACAGTTTATCAGCATATTTCATATCAAAACCTGCGCCGTTGTCTTTTATAAAAAAAACTGTATGACCATCTTCAGGCATGGAACCTGTTTCAATTTTCGCATGTTCGCGGATTCTGGTAAATTTCAACGCGTTGGACAGCAGGTTCGTAAACACGATTTTTACAAGATGAGAATCAGCAAAAGCAGG